>Ga0066685_10000676_pt1 | contig 12762 bp, 10 predicted proteins | sample GraSoiAngelo_134_FD_62305 | JGI IMG/M metagenome (GOLD analysis project Ga0066685, IMG submission 62305) | Grasslands soil microbial communities from the Angelo Coastal Reserve, California, USA - 14_0929_05_30cm | ecosystem: Environmental > Terrestrial > Soil > Grasslands | place: USA...
CCCGGCATGGGGCCGATCGGCGTCGCGCCGCACCTCGTGCCGTTCCTCCCCGACCATCCGCTCGTGCCGCTGGGCCACGCCCAGTCGCTGGGCACGATCTCAGCGGCGCCGTGGGGCAGCCCCTCGATCCTCCCGATCTCGTGGATGTACATCCGCATGATGGGCGGGGCGGGACTCACGCACGCCACCAAAATTGCGATCCTCAACGCCAACTACGTGGCCAGGCGGCTCGCCGGCACCGTGGAGCTGCTGTACGCCGGGGAGAACGGGCTCGTGGGACACGAGTGCATTCTCGACACCCGCCCGTTCAAGGCGTCGGCGGGCGTCGAGGTCGAAGACATCGCCAAGCGGCTCATCGACTATGGCTTCCATCCTCCCACGGTCTCCTTCCCCGTCGCCGGGACGTTGATGGTCGAGCCGACCGAGAGCGAACCCAAAACGGAGCTGGACCGCTTCTGCGACGCGCTGATCGCCATTCGCGAGGAGATCCGCGAGGTCGAGGCGGGCACTGCCGACCGGGAGAACAATCTGCTCAAGAATTCCCCGCATCCGCTCGCCGACCTCGTCAGCGACGCCTGGGACCGGCCCTACTCGCGCGAGCGGGCGGCATTCCCGAGCCCCGCGACGCGCGAGCACAAAATCTGGCCGCCGGTGGGGCGGATCGACGGTGCGTACGGCGACCGCAATCTCATGTGCGTGTGTCCGCCGCTGGAGGCGTACGCGAACGTCTGAGTGGGAGTCGCTGCTCGACGTCGAGGGCCGCCCCGGCTCCGACAACATGGCGATGGACGACGCGCTGCTCGACGAAGCCGACGCGAGCGGCCGCGCCTTCCTGCGGTTGTACCGGTGGTCCCCGCCGTGCCTCTCCTTCGGCCGCCATGAGCCCGCCGCCTCGCGCTACGACCGCGCCGCCATCGCGCGCTTGGGGCTCGACGTGGTGCGTCGTCCGACCGGCGGTCGCGCCGTGTGGCACGAGCACGAGGTCACCTACGCGGTCGCCGCGCCCGTCGCCGTATTCGGCTCGCTGCGCGACACGTACCGGGCGATCCACGCGCGCCTGGCAGCCGCGCTGCGCCTGCTGGGAGTGGACGCGAACCTCGCGCCCGACGGTCCGACCGTCCGACCGTCCGACGGTCCGACTGCGTGTTTCGCGGTCCCGGTCGGCGGGGAGGTGTTGATCGGCGACCGCAAGGTGGTCGGGTCCGCGCAGGTCCGCCGCGGCACGGCGTTCCTGCAACACGGCTCGATCCTCCTCGACGGCTCGCAGGACCTGGTGACGGAGGTGAGTCGGACACCGGGAGCGGTCACCCGCGCCACGAGTTTGTCGGCCGAGCTCGGCCGGCCCGTGACGTTCGAGGAGGTCGCCGCGGCGATCATGGCTGCCTGGTGCGAGCCGCTTGTTCCGTCCGACGGTCCGACCGTCAGACAGTCCGACGGCTTCGCGGATCCTGACTGGACCTGGCGCCGGTAGACCCCCGGTAGAATCTTACCGGACATGCGCACACGTGTGGTCGTGGGGGTCTTGGTCGCCGTCGTGGCCGCGGCCGCGTGCGGGCGGCGCGTCGGCTGCACAGGCGAGTATTGCGGCACGCTGGTCATCGCCGCGCCCGGGGAGCCCGATATCCTGCTGCCGCCGGCGTCGGACGACGCGCGCGCGGCAGCGGTGTTCGACCAAGTGTTCGTCAAGCTCGCCGACCTCGGGCCGTCCGGGAACACCATCGGTGACGCCGGCTTCGTCCCCGAGCTCGCCGAGAAGTGGGAGTGGGACAACCCCCGGACGCTCACCTTCCACCTGAACGCCGCCGCCCGCTGGCACGACGGGCGCCCGGTGCGTGCCGAGGACGTGGCGTTCACGTTCGACGTCAACACCGACCCCGCCGTCAACTCCCCAGCCCGGGCGTCCCTGGCGCGCGTGCGCCGCGTGACGACGCGCGACTCGCTGACCGTGGTGTTCCACTTCAGCGAAGCCTATCCGGAAATGTTCTACGACGCCGTGCACCACCTGCGCATCCTGCCGGCGCACCTGCTGCGCACGGTGCCGCGCGACCAGTTTCGCACGGCCGCCATCGGTCGCGCGCCGGTGGGCGCGGGCTGCTACCGGTTCGTCGAGTGGCGGGCGGGGCAGAGCCTGGAGCTCGCGGCGGACTCGACCTGTTTTCTCGGTCGGCCCCACATCCGGCGGCTGGTGTGGCGGTTCACGCCCGACCCGACGGTAGCCGTGACGCAGCTCCTGGCCGGCGAGGCCGACGTATTCGAGTACCTGTCCCCACCGGACCTCGAGCGGGTGCGCACCGCCGGCGACCTCGTCACCTACCCGTATGCGGGACCGTATTACACGTTCCTCGTCTTCAACCTGCGCACGCGCGGCGACACCACGCTCCCCCATCCCCTGTTCGCGGATCGCGAGATCCGCCGGGCCCTCACGCTCGCGACGGACCGCCAGCAGATGGTGCAAAGCGTATTCGCCGGCCTCGCCAAGGTCCCGCCGGGTCCGATGCCGCTCCTCTGGGCCACTTGGGACTCGACTCTCCGGGTCCTGCCCTTCGATTCCGCGGCCGCGGGGCGCCTGCTCGGCGCGCGTGGCTGGCGCGACCACGACGGCGACGGCGTGCGCGATAAGGATGGGCAGAAGCTCGGCTTCGAGCTGCTGACGCCCACGACGAGCGTGATCCGCCGTCAGTACGCGCGGCTGCTTCAGGAGCAGTTCCGCCGCGTCGGGGTCGCGGTCGAGATTACGGAGGTCGACAATAACGTCATGACTCAGCGGCTGGAGACCGGGAACTTCGACGCAGCGCTTATGTCGCGCATCGCCGATCCCTCACCCACCTCGAGCGTCGCGCTCGTCTGGCTGGCGGGTGGCGGCTCGAACTATTCGCACTACGACAATCCGGTGTTCGCGGAAGCCTACGCGCGCGCCACGGGCGCCACGACCCGGCAGGCGTCGATGTACGGCTGGCGCGCCGTGTTCCAGCAGTTGATCGACGACGCGCCGGGGATCTGGTTGTACTCCCAGCAGAGCGTCGCCGCCATGCACCGCCGCGTGGCCGACGTCCGCCTCCGCCCCGATGCGCCGTATGCCCTGGCGCGCACCTGGCGGATCCCTCCCGACCGGCTGATCGACCGGGACCGCGTGGAGCGCCGGTGACGGCGTGGTTGCTCAGACGCCTTGCGGCGTCCGTCGCCATCGTCTTCGCGGTCCTCACGCTCACCTTCGTCCTCATCCACCTCGCGCCGGGGACGCCGTTCCTGCCCTCGACGGATGACCGCAGCGTGGGCCCCGAGATTATCGCCCGGTTGCGCCGGCAGTACGGCCTCGATCGCCCCCTTCCCGTGCAGTACCTCAAGTACATCGGCAGCGTCGCCCACGGGGAGTTCGGCGAATCCTTCAGCCAGCACCGGCCGGTCGCGCAGGCGCTGGCGGATGCGGTCCCCAATACCGTGCTGCTGGGCATCGCCGCGCTCGTTATCGAGTTCACGCTGGGGATCGCGCTCGGCGCCTACCAGGCGGCCCGGGCCCGCCGGCGCGTCGACGCGGCGCTCAGCCACCTCACCCTCTTCTTCTATTCCGTGCCGACGTTCTGGCTGGGGCTCGCCCTGCTGCTGGTGTTCGGCCAATGGCTCCGCTGGCTGCCGGTGGGCGGGGTCAGCGACCCCATCGTGCACGACACCCTGCCGTGGGCCGGACGGGTGTTCGACACGCTGCGGCACCTCGTGCTCCCGGCGTGTACGCTGGGTCTGGTGGGAGCCGCGGGCACGGCGCGCTACCAGCGCGCGGCGATGCTCGAGGTGATTCACCAGGACTACATCCGGACCGCGCGCGCCAAGGGGTTGAGCGAGCGACGCGTGCTGCTTCGCCACGCGTTGCGCAATGCCGTGCTCCCCGTCATTACGCTGCTGGGGCTGTCGCTCCCGTTCCTCCTCACCGGCGCGGTGCTCGTCGAGACCGTGTTCTCCTGGCCGGGCATGGGGAAGCTCGCCGCCGACGCGATTTTCTCGCGCGACTATCCCGTGGTCACGGCCGCGGCCATCCTCGCCGCCGCGATGGTGGCGCTCAGCAGCGTCGTCGCCGACCTGCTCACCGCGCTGGCCGATCCGCGTGTCCGGCTCGGGGACGGCGACGCCGCCTGATGCTGCGCACGTGGGTGAGCCTCGCCGTCCTCGTCGCCGGGTCGACGGGCGGCGCCTTCGCCCTGCGCCGACGCTGCGAGCGCACGGGCCGCGGGCGACGCTTCTTCCGGCACCCCACCGCCACCACCGGCGTCGCGGTGCTCACGTTCTTCGTCCTCGTGGCGGTGTGCGCGCCGCTCGTCGCTCCGTACGACCCGTCGGCCCAGCCCGACCCCGTCGGCTTGCAGAACCGGCCACCGTCATGGCTGCATCCGTTCGGCACCGATCTCTACAGTCATGACGTCCTGAGCCGCGTCGTGTACGGCGCGCAGGTCTCGCTGGGCGTCGGGACCCTTGCCATGCTCGTGGCGCTCACGCTGGGCGCGGTGGTGGGCGCGATCGCCGGGTACACTGGGCGCTGGATTGACGCGGTGCTGATGCGTCTGGTGGATGTCGGGATCGCGGTGCCGCGCATGTTCCTGCTGCTGATGGCGGTGGCGTTATGGAGCCGGCTGCCGCTGGGGACGCTGATCGTGCTGATCGGCGTCACGGGCTGGTTCGGGACGAGCCGCCTCGTGCGCGCCGAGGTGCTTTCGCTGCGCGAGCGGCCGTTCGTCGACGCCGCCCGGGCGTTGGGCGCCCGGTCGGGGCGGGTTATCTTCGGCCACGTCCTGCCCAACGCCGCGGCGCCGCTCATCGTGTCGGCGGCGCTGGGGATCGGGCACGTGATGCTGCTCGAGGCGGCGCTGTCGTTCCTGGGGATCGGCGTGCGGCCCCCCGTCGCGAGCTGGGGCAACATGATCGCGGACGGCCGGGACCTGCTCACGATCGCGCCGTGGATCTCCCTGGTCCCGGGGCTCGGCATCGCCGCGGTGGTGATGTCCCTCAACGCCGTGGGGGACGCGCTCCGCGACGCCCTCGATCCGCGCGAGGAGGCGACGTGACGCAGCCGGGGGGAACCGCGCCGCTGCTCGCGGTCCGCGATCTCAAGACGTACTTCGTCACCGGACGGGGAGGCGGGACGGCGCGCGCCGTGGACGGGGTCTCCTTCGAGCTCTATCCCGGCGAAACGCTCGGCATCGTCGGGGAATCGGGGTGCGGCAAAACCGTGACCTCGCTCTCGATTCTGCGGCTCATCCCCGAGCCGCCCGGACACATCCGGCCCGGCAGCTACATCGAATTCGACGGCCGCAACCTCCTGACGCTCGCCCCCCGGGACCTGCGCGCCATCCGCGGCAACCGCATCGCCATGGTGTTCCAGGAGCCGATGACCTCGCTCAATCCCGTGTTCACCGTGGGCGATCAGATCGCGGAGGCGGCCGTCGTGCACCAGGGGTTGTCGCGCGGCGCGGCCCGCGCGCGGGCGATCGACATGCTGCGCCTCGTCGGCATCCCCGACCCCGAGACGCGCGTGGACGACTATCCCCACCAGCTCTCGGGCGGCATGCGCCAGCGCGTCGTGATCGCGATGGCGCTGGTGTGCCGGCCCCAGATCCTGATCGCCGACGAGCCGACCACCGCCCTCGACGTCACGATCCAGGCGCAGATCCTCGAGCTCCTCGAGCGCCTGCAAGCCGAGCTGGGGATGGCGGTCATGCTGATCACGCACGACCTCGGCGTCGTGGCCGGGACCGCCGACCGGGTCGTCGTCATGTACGCCGGGCAGGTCGTCGAAACGGCGTCGACCGCGGAGCTGTTCGCCGGCCCGCGGCATCCGTACACCGAGGGGCTCCTCGCCTCGATCCCCCGGCTCGACCGTCCCGCGGACCGCCTCACCAGCATTCCGGGGAACGTGCCGGCCGCGACGCACTGGCCCGCCGGGTGCCGCTTCCATCCGCGCTGTCCCCATGCGTGGGACAAGTGCCGCCGCGAGGAGCCGCCGCTGCTGGACGCCGGCACGCCCGGCCATACCGCGCGCTGTTGGCTCGTCGTCGAGCCGCAGCGTCGCCGGCCCGCGCCGTGAACGCGACCGCCCCGCTCGTCGACGTCCGCGATCTCGTCAAGCACTATCCCGGCGAGCGCGCATGGCTCGGCCTGGGCAAGCCGAAGCGCGTGGTGCGGGCCGTCGACGGCGTGTCGTTCACGATCGCGGCGGGGCAGACGCTGGGGCTCGTGGGCGAGTCGGGGAGCGGAAAATCCACCGTCGCGCGGACCCTGCTGCGGCTGACGGAGCCGACGGGCGGCGCCGCGCTGTTCGAAGGCCGCGACGTGTTCGCGCTGCCGCCCGGGGAGCTGCGCGCCCTGCGCCGCCGCATGCAGATCGTGTTCCAGGATCCGTACAGCTCCCTCAACCCGCGGATGACGGTGCGGCAGACCCTGCGCGAGCCGCTCGCGATCCACCGCCTCGCCGGCGGCGCGGACGCCGACGCCCGCGTCGCCGCCCTCCTCGACGAAGTGGGGCTCGACGGGGCGCTCGCCGACAGCTACCCGCACGAGCTCTCGGGAGGGCAGCGCCAGCGGGTCGGGATCGCGCGCGCGCTGTCCGTAGAGCCGGCGTTCATCGTGTGCGACGAGCCCGTCTCGGCGCTCGACGTGTCGGTGCAGGCGCAGGTTCTGAACCTCCTCACGGACCTGCAGCGCCGCCACCGGCTCACATACCTGTTCATCGCGCACGACCTCGCCGTCGTGCGCCACACCGCCGAGCAGGTGGCGGTGATGTACCTCGGCAAGATCGTGGAGCGGGCCCCGGCCACGGCGGTGTACCAGGGACCGCGGCACCCGTACACACGCTCGCTGCTCTCGGCGGTCCCGGTCCCCGATCCCCACGCACCGCGGCGGCGCATCGTGCTCTCGGGGGACGTCCCCTCACCGGCGAACCCGCCCCCGGGGTGTCCATTCCATCCGCGTTGCCCGCACCCCAAGAAGAACGAGCGCTGCCGCACCGAGGTCCCCGCGCTGCGCGAGATCACACCCGGGCACCTGGCGGCCTGTCACTTCGCCGCCGAGCCGATGTGAGCGCGCATTGGCTGCTGTTGCTGCAGACGCTCACCAACCTCACCGCGATCCCCCCCGGCGATGGGCTGCCCCGTGGCTGGACGTTGGAGACCGTCCGCGGCGCACCCGCTCCGCGGTTCCGTCTGACCCGCAATCACTTTCTCCACTTGGAGCAGGTGAGCGGTGCCGGCTTCGCCCGCTACCGCCTCCGCCAGCCGGTGCCGCCCCCGGTCCGCAAGGGGACGCTGACCTGGGGGTGGCAGACGGCGACGCCGGTCCACACCGCCACCCTGCGGCAGCGCGCCCGCGACGACAGCCCCGTGCGCATCTTCGTGCAGTTCGCGGACGGCCGCATGATCCTGTACACGTGGGGGAACGCCGAAGGGCGCGGCGAGGCGTTCCTGAGCCCGACCAGCCAGCTGCGGGCCGTCGTCGTACTGGAGCGCGCCGAGGACGCCGACGGGTCCTGGCACGTCGAGCGCCGGGACCCGTTCGCGGACTACCGTCGCGTCTTCAACCGCGCCCCGAAGGCGATCGTCGCCGTCGGGGTGGCGACCGACACCGACCAGATCGGCGGGCGCGCGGTGGCCGAGGTGGGCGACGTGGAATGGCAGCCCGGGGCCAGCCCCTAGCCGCCGTGTGTGACTGGCTGCGTGCCACGCAGCCCCAGCACCTCCGCCGCCACGGCGGCGACGTAGCCGACCGTAAAGACCCAGCCGCCGTATTGCAGGCCTCCCTTCCCGAGGAGCGCCGTCCCGTAATAGACCGCCGGCACGCCCACGATCGTCAACAGCAGCAGCGGCAGGCGCTGGGCCTTGGTGCCGCGCTGCTGCTGCCAGTACAGGAGCCCGCCGCTGAACAGCAGCGCGATGAGCCAGAAGGGGAAGTCGTCGCCCTTGCCTTCCAACCCGCTCGTCAAGTAGGCGCCGGCGAGCAGGAAAAACATCGCGCGGAGAATCCCGTGCAGCCCCGCGCCGTGCCGCTCGTGGAAGCGCGCCAGCGGCGGGAGCAGCGAGTGCAGGCCGTACGCCAGGGCCGCGAGCACCGGAATGCCGAGAGCGAACAGCGTCCCGGGGTCGCTCCAACTCGTCCACAGGACGGTGATCGGCCGCGCGTCGCAGCCGTAGGGCAGGCCCAGCCCGGCGAGCAGCAGCACGGCGGCGAGCTTCTTCAGCAGCGGTAGGTGCATCGTGGCCTCCTTGGCCGAACCAACATTGTCCAGCCAAGCCCGGGCGCAAGCCCGGGGTCAGGGACACCGGTCTTCATCATCGTCGACCCAACCCCGGGCGCAAGCCCGGGGTTAACGAACGATGCGCGTAGTTTCGGCCTACGTCGCAACGGATTGGTACCTCCTCCCTGCGCCGCAGCACAATACTCAAGTTCGACACTTCGTGAACCCCGGGCTTGCGCCCGGGGTTGGCTGGATGCCTTTCATGAGCGAGCATCGCGCCTACCGATTGTACGCTCACATCACCTGGCACACCTGGCGGCGGCTCGGTTGCATCGACGCGGCGGGGGTCGCCGACGTGAGAAGCGCCGTGCGGAGCGCCTGCGAACGAACGGCGGTGCGCGTGGTGCGTGACGCCGTCCTGTCAGACCACGTTCACTTGGTAATCAGTTTCCGGCCGGAGACGCGCTTGAGCGACTTCGTGCGGTTGGCCAAGTGCGTAGCTGCGGTGCGGGCAAACCGCCGCGTTCCCGGCAGCCTCAAGTGGTGTCGTGGATTCTTCGCGGCCACACTCAACGAGCGAGACCTCGATCGGGCGATTCGTTACGTCTCCCAGCAATTCGAGCGTCATCCGGATCGAATCCCAGTTCAGAAGCGGTCGGCCCAACCCCGGGCGCCAGCCCGGGGTTAACGAACGGTGCATTGTGGGCCGCGGTCGACCAACCCTGAGCGAGAGCTCGGGGGCGATTTGACGGCGCCCGCCGCGCCGGTAGCTTGGTCCGCGCCCGCAACCCCCCGAGTTTCCGATGATCCGCCCGCACCGCTTCGCCGCCCTCGCCGTCGCGCTGGTCGCGTCGGCCCCGCTCGCCGCCCAGCAGCCCGCGTTCACGCTCGAGCAAGCGCTCGCCGCGCCGTTCCCCGACAACCTCGTCGCGGCGGCGACGGGCGGCGCCGTGGCCTGGGTGTTCAACGCCAACGGCGCGCGCAACATCTGGGTCGCCGCACCACCCGAGTATCAGGGCCGCCCGGTCACCGCCTACGCGGACGACGACGGCCAGGAGATCGGCGATCTCGCCTGGACGCCTGACGGGAAGGCGATCGCGTACACGCGCGGCGGGAGCGCCAACGGACGCGGCGAGTTCCCCAACCCCCGCAGCGTGACGTCCGGCGTCAAGCAGGAGGTCTGGCTGGTGACCGTTCCCGGCGGGACGGTGCGCCGCCTGGGCGAGGGCAACTCCCCGACCATCTCGCCCAAGGGCGATCACGTGGCGTTCATCCAGCGCGGGCAGGTCTGGTGGGCATCGCTCGCGGATACATCTCCAGCCGAGCAGCTGATCCACGCCCGCGGCTCGGCGAGCGCGCTGCGCTGGTCGCCGGACGGCGGCAAGCTCGCCCTCGTGAGCAACCGCGGCGACCACGCTTTCATCGCCGTCTACGACGTGGCCGGGAAGACGCTGCGGTTCCTCGATCCGTCGCTCGAGCGCGACGACGACCCGGTGTGGTCTCCGGACGGAGCGCGCATCGCCTTCACGCGGGCGCCTCCCGAGCCGGGCCGCGTCCCCTTTACGCCGCGACGGGAGGCGCAGCCGTGGTCGATCCGCGTCGCGGAGGTCGCGACCGGCGCCGGGCGCGAGATCTGGAAGGCCGACCTTGGCGCGGGCAGCGCGTTCCACGACGTCGTCGCCGACCAGCAGCTGCTGTGGATGGCGGGCGACCGCATCGTGTTCCCGTGGGAGAAGGACGGTTGGACGCACTTGTACGCCGTACCGGTCACGGGCGGCCGGGCCACGCCGCTGACCCCGGGGGAGTTCGAGGTCGAGTACGTCGCCGCGAGCGCCGACCGGACTACCCTGTACTTCAACTCCAACCAGGGCGACATCGACCGCCGCCACGTGTGGCGGGTGGCGGCCGCCGGCGGCGCGCCGGCGGCCGTGTCGAGCGGCGCGGGGATCGAATGGGCGCCCGTGCCAACCGCTGACGGCAAGGCCGTCGCGTTCTTGCGCAGCGACGGCCGCAAGCCGCCCCGTCCCGCCGTGCAGATCGGCGGGGGCCCGGCGCGGGACCTCGCGCCGCAGGCCGTGCCCGCCGACTTCCCCGAAGCGGCGCTGGTTGAGCCGCAGCAGGTCGTGTTCTCCGCCGCCGACGGCATCCCGATCCACGGCCAGCTGTTCCTGCCGAAAGGCCTGCGGGCGGGCGAGCGGCGGCCGGCGGTCATCTTCTTCCACGGCGGCTCGCGTCGGCAGATGCTGCTTGGCTGGCACTACCTGTACTACTACCGCAACGCGTACGCCCTCAACCAGTACCTGGCGAGCCGCGGCTACGTCGTGTTGTCGGTCAACTATCGCAGCGGCATCGGCTATGGCTTGAACTTCCGCGAGGCGCTGCACTACGGTGCCCAGGGCGCCAGCGAGTTCAACGACGTGATGGGGGCCGGCGTGTACCTGCGGACGCGCGCGGACGTCGACCCGGCGAAGATCGGCCTGTGGGGGGGCTCCTACGGCGGCTATCTCACGGCGCTGGGCCTCGCCCGCGCGTCGGATCTGTTCGCGGCGGGCGTAGACCTGCACGGCGTGCACGACTGGAATACGGAGATCCAGAATTGGGTCAGCGAGTACGACCCAGCGAAACAGGCAGACGTGGCGCGCGTGGCGTTCGAATCGTCGCCGATCGCGGCGGTCAATGACTGGCGCTCCCCGGTGCTGCTCATCCACGGCGACGACGACCGCAACGTGCAGTTCAGCCAGTCGGTCGAGCTGGGCGCCGCGCTGCGGGCGCGCGGGGTGCAGGTCGAGCAGCTCGTCTTTCCCGACGAGATTCACGACTTCCTGCTGCATGCGGATTGGCTGCGGGCGTACAAGGCGGCGGTGGAGTTCTTTCAGAGGAAGCTGGGGCGATGAGCGAGGGTTCTCGGTCGTCGGTTGTCGGTCATCGGTAAACCATGCATGAACAGCTTACCGTGAACCGACAACTGAGAACCGGAAACCGAGATTAGTTCACCCCCCCCATCAGCCGCTTCATCGGCCTGAGCAGCAGCACCATCACCGCTCCGGCGCCGAGGCAGACCGCCGCTGTGACGCCGAAGAGCGTGGGCAGCGGCGTGGTGCTGATGAACCCCGCCGACCACCCTGCCAGCTTGTTGCCCAGCGCGTTGGAGAGGAAGAAGACACCCATCATCAGCCCCACGATCCGAGCGGGCGCGAGCTTGGTGACGACCGACAGCCCGACGGGATAGAGGCAGACCTCGCCGAGCTCCTCGATGAAGTAGACGCCCACGAGCCAGAGTGGAGAGAGCTTGATGCCCCCCTGGGCGATCCCGCCAGCCGGGACCAGCACCAGGAACGCGACGCCCATAAACAGCAGCGCCAAGGCGAACTTCCCCGGACTCGACGGTTGCCGGGGGCCGAGCTTGATCCACCACCACGCGAACAGCGGCGACAGCACGATGACGAACCCCGCCTGGACGGCAACGAACCACGAGGCGTACAACTTCATGCCCAGCAGCTCGAGCCGGATGTAGCGATCCGCGAACAGCGTGAGGGTGGATCCGGCCTGCTCGTAGGCGCCCCAGAAGAACGTGGCGAAGAGGAAGAACACGAAGACGGCGGCGATGCGCTTCCAGTCCTCGGCCGTGAAGCCTCCGCGAGTCGCCGTCCCAGGAACCGTCTGAACCTTGGGCTGCGCGGCGATGCGGTCCAGCGCCGGCTGGAGATGCGGTCGGCCGATGACGTATTGGATCACTCCCAGCGTCATCCCGATGCCCGCGCACGCAAAGCCGTAGTGCCAATCGATCCCCTCGGCGATACGGCCGGCGACGATCGGGCCGAGCAGCGCGCCGACATTGATGCCCATGTAGAAGATCGAGAAGCCGGCGTCGCGGCGCGCATCCCCCTGCTCATACAGCGACCCGACGAGGGTGGAGGCATTGGGTTTGAGCAGCCCCGTCCCGATGACGATGAGCGAGAGCCCCGCATAGAAAAACGGCAGTGCATGGAACGCCAGCGTGAAGTGGCCGAGGGCGATGATGATTCCGCCGAAGAGGACGCTGCGGTACTGCCCCAGCCACCGGTCGGCGATGAAGCCTCCGAAGATCGCGGCCAGCCACACGCTGCCCACGTAGTTGCCGAAGACGCTGCCGGCGTGTTGATCGGTGAAGCCCAGCGCTTTGGTCATGTACAGGATGAGGAACCCCCGCATCCCGTAGTAGCTGAACCGCTCCCACATCTCCGTGAAGAAGAGCGTGGACAGGCCGCGGGGGTGCCCGAAGAAGCGGGTGCTTTCGGGCGCGCCGGTCGTCATCAGGAATCCTTTCTCACTCGAACAGGTCGTTCTGCGAAGCGGCGGCTGGCGCCGTGCTGGGCCGCAGCAGAGTGCCCAGCCGCTCCTCCCACTTCTCGACGTCGAAGTGGTGCTCGTGCAGGAGCGCGCGGCGCAGCACCGGCGAGAACTCGTGGAACGCCTCCAGCTGCTCGACGATCGCCGCCCGCAGCGCCTCGAGCTGGAAGCTTTCGTCGGTCGCGCCCAGGTCCGCGAGGATCGCGTCTTCGGTACGCGAG
>Ga0066685_10000678_pt1 | contig 12756 bp, 15 predicted proteins | sample GraSoiAngelo_134_FD_62305 | JGI IMG/M metagenome (GOLD analysis project Ga0066685, IMG submission 62305) | Grasslands soil microbial communities from the Angelo Coastal Reserve, California, USA - 14_0929_05_30cm | ecosystem: Environmental > Terrestrial > Soil > Grasslands | place: USA...
GCAACAGGAGTTGGTCACGCAGGGCAGCACACAAGTCACCTATTGGGAGGGAAGCGTCACCGCGACAGGCACGCGCGATGATCGTTCCGTATCGGCCCTTGGCTATGCCGAGCTTACCGGTTATGCAACGTCTCTCCGAAAGCGTCTGTAGCTTGACTCCCCCTGCGGGCTTCCTTAGTGTAACGACTTTTGCACGCGAGGAGAATCCGTAATGGCCGTACTGTCGCGCCTATTGTTGTTGGTCGCAGTTCTCTTGATCACCGCGAACTGCGGGAGACAGAGCGATACGATCGTGGCGATCGCCCCGCATCCACGCAACCCCGATATCGCGTACGTTGCCACCAACGAATCGCTGTATAAAACACGTAACGGCGGCACGACCTGGAATAAGGTCACCACGGACCTCAGCAGCTTTCGGGTGCTCACGTTAGGCGTGGACCCGCACAGTCCTTCAAACGTCCTGGCAGGGACGATGGGCGATGCCGTCTACAAAAGCCCCGACGGCGGCCAGAGTTGGGGGCCCCACAATGCGGGCCTCAAAGAGCACGTGTCGGTCGTCAATCAATTCACCTTTCACCCCACGATACCGGACCTTATTTACGTGGCCACCACCGTCGGCGTGTTTCGATCGAAGGACGGCGGGCGATATTGGGAAGAGCGGATGCATGGAATGAAGGAAGTGCATTACGTCGTCACGCTCGCCATAGATCCGCAAAACCCCGACGTCATGTACGCCGGCACAACCGGAGGCGTGTATAAAACGAGCGATGCGACCACCAACTGGCAATTGGTCAACAACGGTCTTATCCCGAAAGAAAAGCTGGATGCCGCCATGGCGCTTGGCGTGAACAGTCTTGTTACGGACCCCCGGCGGCCCGGGACAGTCTATGCCGGGTCAACCAACGGACTTTTCAAAACCGTGGATGCGGGGTCGTCATGGACGCGGATCGAAAAGGGATTGGCTGATACCTATATCAGCGTTCTGTTGGTTGACCCCTCGACGCCTTCCCACTTATATGCCGGAACACGTAAAGGGGTACATAAGACGGTGGACGGCGGGGAATCGTGGGGCGAGGCCAACAAGGGATTGACGACCTTGAACATCAGAGCGATGGCTATCAGCCCGCTGGATCCTCAGATCTTGTTCGCCGGCACAAACGGAAGCGGGCTTTTCCAAAGCACCGATGGGGCCGCGACTTGGAAAGCCGTACACCTCACACCGACGCCCAAACCATTCCTCCCTTCCCCCGGCCAATAACCATTCAGAGGTCTGCTTTAGGCTCTGCGGGCATTTGAAGCATGTATCAGGCCTTAAAACACAGACCATATCTAGTGTTCATGCGGCTCTCGCCCGTAATTGAAACGTGAATCCTGGAAGTCCGCTTCAGAAAAGGGAGATCGGCTGGCCTCCCATTTTGCTTCTAAATCACAAGCACGCTTCGGTCGTTTTTCTCACTTTCATCGAAACACGTTAAATTTCCGCATCGAAATCAACCATCGATAATGAAAAGCATGAATGTAAAAAAAATCATTGACATGCTTTAAAGCATCTGCTACAAAAAACAAACGTGTTTTGCGTGTAGAGTATATGGAAGAGCTTAAAGATATCATCGTCGGCTTGGATCAACGGATTATTGCGTATAAATCCAGGCTTCAGGACCTTCAAAAGAAACGCGAAAAAATTGACGATGAAATCGCGACGATCAAGAAGTATCTCGAACTAGCGGAAACCCTCTATCGGGTCGAAGTCGACAAAGCGAAACTCGCCAGTCTCTCCAGTCAGATCGTTACGGATAGCGACAAAAGCCGCTCATCTCAGCTCATGGATGTCACCGACCAATCCCGGGAAATTCTGCTCGGCCGCTCCAAGTATGTCGGGATGAACGTCTCTGAGGCCGCGTACCAGATTCTACGCGAAGCGCGTGCGGCCATGCATGCCAAGGATATCTGCCACCGTCTGATCGAGGGGGGCCTTCGAATCAAAGGCAAGACCCCGGTCACTTCAATCGCCACATCACTCAAACGTGACCGCCGCTTCAGAAAAGTGGCGCCGAACACCTTCGAAGCGATCGAAGAAAAGCTGCAGGCTGTTTAAGATAAGCCATCTCAAGGGAGGAGGTGAGAGTTCATGCCCGCAAAGAAGAAGGCCGCCAAGAAAAAGCGCTAAGAAAAGGGACGAACGACTAGTGCCCCCAAGATTTTAAACACACATGATGGAAGGAGGTGAGGATTAATGCCTGCGAAGAAGAAAGCTGCGAAGAAGAAGAAATAAGTTTTCCCCTCTAGCATCGCGTGTTGGGGGCGAGGCCACTTGCCCCCAACATCCACCCCACGGAAATTTTCACAACCTCCTGAACAATGTCATCGAAAGTGACTGTCTGGGCATACTGATTTTAGTGACGCGGAGCTACTCCGTCTATGAGGATTGAGGAAGCGGTCTAATCGCGTTGAGGAGACGCGACAAGCGAGGGGAGCAGGTCGCTCACGCGGCCCGCGGGGACGAATGCATCGCCCGAAACGAGCATCCAGTTTTCCGGGGATTCGAGAATTTTTTCGACGAGCTTGGCATGAAGTGCATGGCCGGAACGGGAGGCGACGATATCACCGATAAAGGGGAGCCCAAGCAGGGACATGTCTCCGATCAGGTCCAGGATCTTGTGCCGGACGAATTCATCGCTGAAGCGCAGTCCATTCTTGTTCAGCAAACCATCATCCGAAAGAATCAGCGTATTCTCCAACGACCCTCCGAGCCCGAGTCCCGCTTCCCAGAGAGCTTCGACTTCGCGAAGGAACCCGAAGGTCCGTGCGGGAGCGATGTCTCGCACGAACGATTCCCGGGACGCCCGATATCGGTAGTCCTGTCGGCGAATCAACGGATGGGGGTAGTCAATCGTATAGCTAATGCTTGTTGAGGAAGCCGGACGAATCGAAATGGCCTTGTCCCCATCCCGAACTTCGATTGGCCGCACGATTTTCAGGTACGCCTGCCTTCGATTCTGAGACTCAAGGCCCGCGCCCAGAATCATTCGGACGAATTCTGCGGAGCTTCCATCGAGAACCGGCAGCTCAGGCGCATCCACCTCGATATACATATTGTCCACTTCGAGGCCGGTAGCAGCGGCCAAGACGTGTTCGATCGTGTGAACCTGAATGTTATCAACCCCCACAACGGTCGAAAGAAGGGCAGGCCGCAAATGTTTAATCGAAGCGGAAATCCCCACGCCGGGTTGGAGGTCTTTGCGGATAAAGACAAGACCTGTGTCAGGAGGTGCCGGGAGAAGATTCAAGGAGACCGGCCCACCTGAATGAAGCCCAACCCCCCTACAGGTGACCGGATGTTTGATAGTACTCTGAAGTCGCATGCGTTTCCGCCGTTTTCGTCTGTAGTCTCTATAATGCCTAGCAATCACAATGCCACCCTTTTACACGCGTCAAATCTATCCAAGCAATTGATTTTAATGCCTTAGTACAATCGATTAAGTCTTTTTGTCAGGCCGATCATGTGGCAAAAACACTGCAGCTGTGCGCTTTTAGGCTATCATCTCCCAGCTCTCGTATTCTCACCATACACCTATTTTCCAGTATGTTACAGTGACTTTAGTACTGGAGTACATCAGCATGGACGAGATCAATAAGAAGCTCGTTCAGAAGAAGGAGGCGTGGGCGGAGGCCAAACGGGGCTTGACGGAGGAAGGCGTCGCTCCTGACAGCCGGGTCCGCAACAATCGCCTCCCACCGGGACAACACACGACGAATGGTTGGCCGGTTTTGGATCTTGGCGTGCATCCTTCGGTCTCGTTGAAAGACTGGACGCTGACCGTGGGCGGCCCAATCGAACGGCCCCTCGTTTGGAGCTGGGAAGAGTTTCTCAGCCAGCCGCGCGTTCGAACGGTGTCTGATTTTCACTGCGTCACGTCCTGGAGTACATTCGATAACCCGTGGGAAGGCGTGAGCTTTCGCCATCTCATCTCGATAGTCCGACCGTTTCCCACTGCTCGCTTCGTGCTGTTCAGCTCGTACGACGGCTATACCGTCAACCTTCCACTTGACGCCTGCGATGATGACGATGTGCTAATGGTGGACACATGGAAAGGGCTGCCGCTGACCAAGGAACACGGCGGTCCAGTGCGCGTCATCGTGCCGAAGCGCTATGCCTGGAAAGGCGCCAAGTGGCTGAAGACCATCACCTTTGCGGAAGAAGACAAGCCTGGCTTTTGGGAAGTTCGTGGGTATTCGAATACGGCCCTGCCGTGGGAAGAGGACCGGTACGGGTATTAGGCTTAGGACCTTCAGGCATTCGGATCGAGCGCGATCAGGCCCTTTCGAATCGCCAGAATGGCCGCCTGCGTGCGGTCATACACCTGCAGCTTATGGAAGATGTTGCGGACGTGATTCTTCACCGTCTTTTCGCTCAGGTCCAGGTCGTTCGCGATCTCTTTATTCGTCTTCCCGTCCGCCACGAGCCGGAGCACCGTAATCTCGCGTTCCGTCAGGTCATGTTCGGTTCTTGCGGGTTTCTTGCCCTTCCCTTCCGACAACAGTGAAAACTCGGCAAGGATCTTGCTCGCCACGGAGGGGTGGATCAATGACTCGCCTTTGTAGATAGAGCGGATCGCGGAGATGATCTGGGAGGACTCCGAGTCCTTGAGCAGATACCCCGTGGCGCCCGCCCGCACGAGGTCGAAGATGTATTTCTCCTCGTCATACATCGTCAGGGCGACGACCCCGATATGCGGAGACTCCCGCTTGATCGCCCGGGTCGCTTCCACACCATTCATGCGCGGCATGCTGACGTCCATCAGAATGACGTCAGGAGACAACTCGCGCGCCTTTTCCACGGCCTCTTGACCATCGCGCGCCTCGCCGACGACCTCGAGATCCTCGCTCTCCCGCATGATGGCGACCAGGCCTTCCCGCACGACGCGGTGGTCATCCGCGATCAGGACCTTAATTCGCTCCACGCTGCTGTGCCTCCTCGCGCGTAATGGGGAGATCCACCAGGACTTTGGTGCCGGTCCCCTTTCGTGATTCCACCTTGGCCATGCCACCCATGAGGCGGGCCCGTTCCACGAAGCCCTTGAGCCCAAAAGACTGCCACTTCGTTGGATCTTGCGACACCGCCTCCATGTCGAACCCGATTCCGTCGTCTTCGATTATCGCCCTCATGTGACCGTCCGTGAACGCCAGCTCGATCACGACGTGGCCGGCGCGCGCGTGCTTCTGAACGTTGCTCAACGCCTCTTGGACGATACGAAACAGCATGATTTTGGATTTCGGCGACAGGATGGACTCATCGCCCGACACGTGAAACTTGGTGTGGACGCGCGACTGCGTCTCATAGGACTTCAGGTACGCCTTGAGCGCGGGGACCAGCCCCATGGACTCGAAATAGAGCGGCCGCAGATTGAAAATCACCTGCCTCGACTCTTCGATCGCGGCCTTGAGTTGAGATTTTGCATCGCTCAGAAGGTCGAACGAACGGGTCGGATCGGAAAAAATAAGGCCCCGGCACAGATCCAACTTGAGATTGATGCCGACGAGCGTCTGAACCAGGCCGTCATGGATGTCGCACGCGATCCGACTCCGTTCTTCGGTCACCGCCGATCCGGCTTCCTTGACATAGAGTTTATACAGGTCCTGGTATTTTTTGAGATACCGCTTGATATCCACGTTGGCTCGGACGCGCGCCTCGATGAGTTGCCACATGAACTTGGCACTCGCGCCGCCGATGACCGCAATCCCGACGCGATCGAATTCCGCAAGGGTTTCCTCCACCTCAGCGTCTCCGGTGACATCAATGATGAGATCCACCTCTTCCGAATCCAGCAAGTCGCGGTAGTCTCGAGTGACAGGAATGCCATAGCGCTTGGTGAGTCGAAGGCCGGGAGCCTTCGGATTGATTTCGGCGACGCCGACGATCTGCACCAATGGGTCGGTCGCAAGGATGGTCAACAACGCGGACCCGCCCTCTCCGGCGCCGATCAATGCCACGCGCGTGACCGCCGGCGAGGACCGCGGAACGGCGCCACGCCGGCTCCTTGCGCGAAGGCTGCGGGTAGAGGGCTTAGCCTTGGCCATGGATGCCATGCTCCTGTGACGAAGAGAAACCGTTCCCGGAGGGATGAGCACGACGGACGGGTTTATCGCTCGGGCGGGCTCTGGCCTCGCTCTCGAACCAACAGTTTCACTTCGTCCATGAACTGCTCAACGTCCTTGAATTCTCGGTAGACGGAGGCGAAGCGAACATAAGCGACTTGATCGAGTTGATGGAGTGCATTCATGACTTCTTCGCCGACCGCCCGGCACTGGACCTCGGTCTCGCCGCGCTCCTGAATGCGCTTTTCGATCTTATCCGCGATCACTTCCAGAGTCGCAATACTGATGGGCCGCTTCTCGCACGCTTTCCTGAGGCCGGCGAGAACCTTTGCACGGTCGAACGGCTCGCGACGCCCGTCCTTCTTGATGATCATCGGAAGAACCTCATCCACGCGCTCATATGTGGTGAAACGCCGCTTGCATCCCAGGCACTCCCGGCGCCGTCGGATAGCCTCGCCTTCTTTGGCCATCCGAGAGTCGACCACTTTGTCTTCAGTGTGACTGCAAAACGGGCATCGCACCTGGTTGGGGTCCTACCTTATCGGTATTCGTGAAAGACGGGAAACTTGCCGCAGAGCGTCCGCACGCGGGTCCGGACGAGTTTACGGACGGCCATGTCCTTGGGGTGCGTCAAGACCTTGTCGATCGATTCGGCAATCTCTTCCATCTCGCCCTCGCGCATGCCGCGCGTGGACACGATCGGCGTGCCGAGCCGGATCCCGCTGGCCACGGCCGGCGGCTTCTCATCATAGGGAATCGCGTTCTTATTCACCGTGATCCCCGCCTCGTCCAACGCCACTTCGGCTTCCTTCCCGGTGATGCCCTTGGAACTGACATCAACGAGCATCAGATGGTTGTCGGTCCCTCCTGAGACAACCCGAAATCCGCGCTTTTGCAGCCCGTTTGCCAGCGCCTTGGCGTTGTTGACCACCTGCTGTTGGTACAGCGTAAAGCCCGGCATTTGCGCCTCTTTGAGCGCGACGGCCTTGGCCGCAATGATATGCATCAGGGGGCCACCCTGAAGCCCCGGAAAGATCGCTTTGTCCACGCCCTTGCCATGCTCGGCTTTGCACATGATCATCCCGCCGCGGGGGCCCCTCAGTGTTTTGTGAGTGGTCGTCGTGACGAAGTCCGCATAGGGCACCGGATTCGGGTGCAGGCCGGCGACGATCAGCCCGGCAATGTGGGCGATGTCCACCATGACGTATGCTCCCACGACCCGCGCGATCTCCTGGAACTTCGGGAAGTCGAGAATCCGGGAATAGGCGCTGGCGCCGACGACGATCATCCGCGGGCGGCATTCTTCGGCGACCTTACGGACCGCGTCGTAATCAATGCGTTCGGTGGTCCGATCCACGCCATAAAAAAACGAGCGATAGAGGATGCCGGAGGAGCTCACCCGACTGCCGTGGGTGAGATGCCCGCCGTGAGCGAGATCCATACCGAGGATCGCATCGCCGGGCTTGAGCACGGAAAAATACACGGCCATGTTCGCTTGAGAGCCGGAGTGTGGTTGAACGTTGACGTGTTCCGCACCAAACAGTTGCTTCGCCCGTTCGATCGCCAGGTTTTCGACGACATCCATGTATTCGCAGCCGCCGTAGTATCGCCGCCCCGGATATCCCTCCGCGTACTTGTTCGTCATGAGGGAGCCTTGCGCGGCAAGCACGGCAGGGCTGGCGAAATTCTCGGAGGCGATCAACAGAATTTTCTCCCGCTGCCGCCGGCCTTCCCGACGGATGGCCTCGTACACCTGGATATCCGTTGTCCGAAGCGGACTCGCCATACGTCTCAGCTTTCCCGGACAGGAGCGGCGGCAATGGGCGCTTCCGGTTCGACGGGGGCTTCCGCTTTCACCACTGACACCTTCACCTCAGTCGTCACCTGCGAGTGCAGTTTGATGGACACTTTCACGAGGCCGAGTTCCTTGATGGGATGCGGAACATGGATCTTGCGCTTATCCACTTCGATGCCCTGAGCCGCCAGGGCCTCCGCAATGTCCTTTGTCGTCACGGACCCGAAGAGTTTGTCGTCCTTGCCGACGTTGACGGTAATCGTGACCGGCGTGGCGCTCACCTTCTTGGCATAGTCCTCAACCAGAGCTTTTTCCTTTTTGGCCTTTTCCCCGATGACCCGCTTCGCATGTTCTATCGCCTTGAGATTGCGGCTGGTCGCCTCCACCGCCTTATTCCGGGGGAGCAGAAAGTTCCGGGCGTAGCCTCGGGCTACCTCCAAAACATCTCCAATATTTCCCACTCCATCCACGTCTTCCCGCATGATGACTTTCATTGGAAACTCCTTTAGTGAAGCCGGAATCCTACTAGACGGCACGAATGAAAGTCAATGAAGCCGCGGCTTGTGATTGCCGTCCCGCTTGGCTACAATACGAGTGAAAATCACGTGTATGGCTTTACTCTTCCGCCTTGTATCCACACTTGCGCTCGCAGTATCGCTTAATGACATATCGGCATCATCTTTAAGCGCGGCCGGCTCCCCTTCTGAAGTGCCCGCGCCCTTCGACCCGTTGACGCTGAACATTCGAATGACTGCCCAAAATCTTCATCCGCCCGCCCACCTCGTGAAACAATCCTGGCATCTTGAGGGTTACCGTCTGGGCCGGCTCGGCCCGCAGTCGCCGAGAGGCGCCATCATTGAAGACGACGCGCACCAGCGGCTTTTGATCTTAACGGCCACGGCGGAACAGGATGAGGTCATGGTCTACAGGCTGGGGGAGCTGCCATTTGACGTCTCGCCGCGGTTGATGCCAACCGTACAGGCCGCCCGTGATCGGCGTTGCCATGACCGCCGCATGGATCCAGCCGGCGAACTCGGCTGTCTCGCCCTCTGCCTGCTGGAGAATTTGCAGTGAAGGCGCTCGATTTGATTTCCATCCTGCTGCGCCTCCTTGATGAAGAATCAGGCGCTCAGAACCCGGCAGGGCTGAGCCTTTCCGTCCGCCACCGTCTGGAAGACATCCTGCATCGCCATACCGCCTACTACTTCGGTCCGGCGGATCGCCTGGGGCCGTGGGTCGCGCCGGAAATCCCGGTCACGGACCCCGCACTCCGCTCGACCGTGATGACGTCGGTCCTGACGACCATCTGGGATCCCGATCCGCGCGTCCGCCGCAGCAAGCTCGCGTCAACGATGACCGAACTCATCAAAGGCAACAAACGTATTCTCATCGTATCGGCCGACAATCAGAGTCTCGATCAAGCACTCCTCGCGGCCGCGAAAAACCTCCGGGGCGCCGGCCTCCAGTACCGAAGCTTTCTCTGCCGTTACGAGCCGCCCGTGTCCGCCGGCGAAGGCGGGATCAATTTGAGAGACCTCAGCTTCGACGCACAGATGTCGTCGTTTCTCGGGAAATCCCAATCGGACAAAGCCGGCCTTCGCCGGAAGCTCGAGCGATACCTCGAACTCTCGCCGATTCTCCATTACAAGGCCGAGAAGCAAAAGGACCTCGACGAAGTGCGGAATCTCGAATGGCGTTTGCTCTCGGCGCTCGGCGACACCCAGGCAAAGATCAAGAGCCTCCAGGACACGCTTGCCGTCTATGACCGATTGCCGTTGTGGCACCGGGTGGGCATGCAGGTCGTAGGCAGCAACGTCCCCAACATCAAGGAAAACTGCGTGCTGTATGAGGCTCAAAAACAGGAATATCTCGGCGAATTGGAGATCGTCCAAGGGCGCATCAACGAGCTCAAACCGGAGGCCTTTGTAGAACCCGACATGCGTCCCGAGTACGAAGACCTCAAGGATGAAATCCAGCGACTGGGGGGGGTGGAGCGCGTGCGGGATGTCCTCGCGACGGAAGAGCACACGACCCGGCGGCCGTTCCTTCAGGCGAAGCGCGTGATCGCGGTCACGGCAGCGAAAGTCGCCTCCGATGAAATCTTCATGCCGCTCAGGTTCGATGCGCTCCTCGTAGACGAAGCGGCGCGTGTGCCGCTCCCGCTCCTTTTGATCTGTGCCTGCATGGTGCGGGAACGGATCGTCCTGTGCGGCGACGCGCAAGAACTTCCCGTTCCCCGGCCCACCTCGTCTGGGACGCCGTTCGGCTGGCCGGTGGCACTCTCCCCGGCAGCAGCCCCCGCAAAAACATCCGCGTAACCAAGAGGAGAGAGGGCAAACGATTATTTCGGGCAGGGATATGGAAAGGATGCTTCGGGAGGCGCCGGAACAACCAGATGCACGGTGCAGGTCGAGCGTTCTTCCGTCAACTGCCGGTTTGAACTGTAGGTGATCTCTTCCATGCGGGACGACGGCCCGTAACGGATCGTCAGTCTGTCGACGCCGATATCGCTTGTCGGCCGCATTCTTCGGATAAATACCTGTGGGGATTCGGGGTTCGGCTCCTCGCCTTTTTCACCCCATGGAATGAACACAAACATCGCTCGCGAAACCGACGGCCAAAGACGGTGGCGAACAACGGGGTCGCCGGCGAGATAGTCGGCCACTTCTGCCTGACGCATGCGATGCGTCTCCGCGTTCGCCTTCATCGACACCGGCAGGCTTGCATTCAACTCCAATATACGCTTCTCGACGTCTCCCCGTGATATTCCGACAGGCATCGCTTTCACGGCGCCGCTGATCTCTGCCACCGTTTCGTCATCGAGGTTGTACATCGCCGGATAGAGCCCGCACGACGCGGGATGCACGAGCACCAACAGCCAAAGCGCCATGGTCGCACGCCATCGCGGGAAGGATCTGCGCCCCCATCCCGTTTCGGGGTTATCCTGCCGTTGGCGTGCCCAGCTCAGCGACAGGAATAACAGCAATGAGATAGGAAACAGAAACGCATGGACAGTGGCGACCTCGTTGATCTCGGGCATCCGCGCCGGGATTTCCCAGGCATTCCAGAATGTCACCGTGATGACAAGAAGGATCCACGCCCACGCGGCAAGGAGCAACATTCTTCCCAACCACGTGGGAGGAGTACGCTGATTGGTGGGCTCGAATGCCATAGGCCGACAGCGAGACTACCATCGGCCTCGCGGCGAATCCAGAGATGCCGTCTTGACTCGTCCAGTCTGAATACCGGACAATCCGATTTCTGATCCTGCCGAAGTGGCGGAACTGGCAGACGCACTAGATTCAGGGTCTAGCGGGAGCAATCCCGTCGGGGTTCAAATCCCCGCTTCGGCACCACATCTTCTCTTCAGATCTCACGGACAGCGAACACCTGACCCGCAACGAGCGCAGGGGGTGGACACAAGTAGCTAGGTTGTTCATCGGCAACCTTTCAGTCATGGTCTCCTCCCATCCGAAGGGCTTGGTTAGTACCTTGCTCCATGATAAACATGCGAGACCTAGAACCCCCCAACTCTAAAGCCGACTATGCCACAAACACCTGAACTCGAACAATTCGTGGATTCCGCGCACTCGCTGCTGGCGCGGCTGAGAAAGAGTGAGCCGTTCCTGCCGGGCGAGATGCCGGTGCTGATCTATACCCTCGGTCAACTTGTGCAGGTCGTGAATAAATGGGACGGCGAGAACTACGAAACTGATCACTCCGGGAGTGCTTGACGCAGCACATCTTCAATGGAAGGGACACAACATGGAGAGACCGTTTACTCTCACGCACCGCGAAACTGAAGTTCTGGATCTCATATGGGATGGAGAGCAGAACCGGGATATTAGCACACGCATGAAGATCAGCATGAAGACCGTCGAGGCTCATCGGGCGAACATGATGAAGAAACTGCGCGTGTCGAATACCGCCCAATTGCTGAAAACCGCCCTTGAAGAAGGGTTCATTCGGGTGAGACGCGGCGCAGTCTGACTGAAACGGACTTGCGAACCAGACCGCCTACTGCCGGCCTGGTCGGCCTGGGATCTTGCAAACCCGAGCAATGACTCACGCCTAATGCTTACCGTGCCTGTTTCAAAATTTCTTCGTAGTTCTGCATTTCTCACGGTGCTTTATTTTATAGCAGCGCTGTGAACAAAACTTTTTTGCGTGTGAATTGGCCAAGAAAATGCGTCGACACCCTCTGCAGACTCTTGCGGCAAGAGACGGGTCTTTCAGGAGGCGGAGGTGATCCACGGCCGACTGCTCCAATTGCCGTACGCGTTCTCTGGTGCACCGTAAGGCTTCGCCAATCCTCATCAATGTGTCACCGGCGCACCGACGTCTTAGAATGAACGCCAATGGGGCCGGCAACTGTCTTAACAGCTTTTCTCCCGTCTCCCTGATCACTCTCTCGATTCGGCTTACGACGACGGAACGCTCGCCTTGGCGCCTACACTTCTCACTACAGAAATGATTCACCGGTTTTGGAATTGGCTTGCCGCATACGCTGCATGGTTTGGCCGGCCGGCATTGTTTTAACCGGGGTGGGGAATCAAAGCCTCGCCGCAACGCTATCCGGTTTGCGTTCCAGCAGCACCTGCAAAATCCTTTGGCATAATACTTTCGCTGTCGTTTACAGCGTGGACAGAGGATCATTTGCGGGCTCCGTCTTGAGGAAGTGGCTGGCTCTTTGGATGGCGGGATCATACCGCCAGACCCGGGAACAGATAGTTCAGGGCAACCAACAGGATGACCAGAGAGACAAGGAACAAGATCACAGTCGGCCCCAGCACATCGGGCTGAAAATCCTCAGGCGACTTTTCGCTCATACTCAAGACACGCGTTAGGTGAACGGGACAGAGTGT
>Ga0066685_10000682_pt1 | contig 12733 bp, 12 predicted proteins | sample GraSoiAngelo_134_FD_62305 | JGI IMG/M metagenome (GOLD analysis project Ga0066685, IMG submission 62305) | Grasslands soil microbial communities from the Angelo Coastal Reserve, California, USA - 14_0929_05_30cm | ecosystem: Environmental > Terrestrial > Soil > Grasslands | place: USA...
TTGCTCCGAAACCACCGTTTCCTGGCGCCTGTTTGCCGCGCGCGCAAAGATTAAACGCCTGTTGAAACATCTTCAAAAGACCGGAGGTGCCGGATGAAAAACTCCGAACTCGACCGGATACTTAAGTCCGCTCCCGTTCCGGACCGCCCGGGAGCTTACTGGGACCAGTTCACCAGGCTGGTCATGGCCAAGACTGATAGGCCCAGAACCCGCGCGGATGCCGAGACAAACCACCCTCGCACCGAGTCGTTCTGGCTTCGGTCGCGTTTCCAATTCGCCACCGTCGGCCTTGGGCTGGCCATCATCGGCCTCCTCCTCGGTTTTGTCGTTGGCTTCTGGCAGGGGCGGAATCTGTCCATCACCGGCCCGCAATTGGCGGCTGCGCGCAAGTGTTTTCAAGAAATCGAAACCCTGTTCCCTGGCCAGGTCCAGGCCATTGTCTTCGACCAGCAAGGTCCTCATCTGGTGCTCGCCGAACACTCGAACGTCCCCGCCTCTTCGCCGCTCTACCTGAGAATTTGCGGCCCCAAAGGCTGCCAGAGTTATGTGACCTTCAGCGGGCAACAAATCCGTATCAACGGCGAGACCTGCGAGGTGCTGTTGGATCATCAAGACAACGTGCTGCTGGTCGGCCAGAATTGGGTCGTGTCCACCGCCCAGGCTCCGGCGAAGCGCGCCATTTATCAGGTGTCCGCCCGGCCCCTGATGACGCTATGAATCCCAGTTATTCACCGGGAGCGCCGGTGATTCCGGTGTGTCCCAGTTCACAGTCTCAAAGCGGGCTCGCTCGTACGCGCGCGCTCCGCATGAAGCCCGATTCGCCCTCAGCCCCAGACTGGCGAGGATTCTCCCTCGCCCCAAGGCGAGTGGACCGGGATGATGGGAAACGGCGCGTCGGAAAAACAGAAGTCACTGAGTGCAAAATGAATTCTTGGCTGGTCGCTCTTTTACTGCTTGGGACATCCCCATCTGCCGCCCAGGCCCAATTACAACTCCTGCCTGTCCCGGAGCCCAAGCAGGTCTTCGGCGGAGACGCTAGGACGATCATCCTCACCTGGCATAACGCCGGCCAGAAGACCTTCAGCCAGGAATTGAGCGCACGCCTCTACCAGGCCAGTTCCGCGACGACGGTTCCGCTCGGCACGGCGCCTTGGAAATACCTGGAAATCTTGCCCGACCAAACGGTGATTGAATCCGCCACGCTGAACTTTCCCGCCGTCCATGCCGAGACGCACTTTGTAATCCAATGGCTCACGGGCGCCAACCAAGTGGTGGGCACCAGCGAGGTGCGGGTTTACCCAACGAACCTGCTCAAGGAGTTGAAATCGCTCGCTGGGGAAGAACCCCTCGGCGTTCTTGACCCGCAAAGCCAACTCAAGCCGTTGCTCAAAGCCGCCGCCGTCGAATTCTCGGATTTGGCAGACGCCCGGGTGGAGGACTACCGGGGGAAACTGGCGATCGCCGGGCCGTTCCAAAATAGAACGCAAATGCGAAATGGGCTGGTGACCCAACTACAAGCTCTGGCGAAAAGAGGCGTGGGAGTCGTATGGCTGCTCCCCCCACAGGAACAGAAAGATCGACGCGGCGAAAGACTCCGTCCCTCCTTTTACACCGTGCCCGAGGGTAAAGGCGCGGTGGTAGTCGCTCAAGCCAGCGTGACCGCGAGCCTGTCCGAAAGTCCACGGGCCCAACTTAACCTCACGCAACTTGCCCGGCTGGCGCTTCATCCCGAAGCGCCCCGGCTGTCGGATCCAACGCCATAAACACCATAGCAATGAACTTATGAAACTGACCCGCTTTAACACACCGATAGCGCAGATGTTCAATCTGCCGTTTTCCCGACTTTCCATCAGCCGGCCACTAACTGAACCGCGGTTTTCTGAACGGCCACACCGCTCGAACTGGGCCGCACGGCCGGTTGAATACCTGCGAGGACACAACGGTTTGATCCTGCGGGTTACATGGCTGGCGCTCTCCCTGTTCGCCCTCGTCCCGTTGGCTCGCGCGGCCGACCAGGAGGTGTTCACCGTTGCGGTATTCGATTTCGAATCCAAGGACGAAACCGTGCGCGACCTCGGCCCAAAAGCCGCCACACTGATCAACGCCAATCTCTCAGCCGAACCGCAGATCATAACGGTCGAGCGCGCCGAACTGGAGAAGGTCCTGGGCGAACAGGAACTGGGTCTTTCGGGCACCGTCTCTCCGGACACCGCCGCCAAAGTCGGACACCTGACTGGCGCCAAAGTCCTGGTCACTGGCCGCGTCTTCAAGGCCGACAAAGAACTGATCCTGGTCGCCAAGATCATTGGCACTGAAACCAGCCGCGTTTATGGCGAACTCGTCAATGGTGGCGCTGAAGGCTCCATCACCGAGCTCTCAGGCAACCTTGCAAAAAAGATCGCGGCCACCGTCACCCGGAAAGGCGAAACGCTGCTCGCCAAAGTCGAGAGCCGTGAGGACCGCATCGCCAAGATCAAGGAATCGCTGAAATCTTACAAGCTCCCGTCCGTGTCCGTCAAAATCGGCGAGCGCCACTTTGGACAGCCCGTCATCGACCCTGCCGCCGAAACTGAGCTGAGTCTGATCCTGAAGGAGTGCGGGTTCAACCTGGTGGACGGCAAATCGCCAGAAAAAGCCGACATCGAGATCACCGGTGACGCCATCAGCGCACTCGGTATGCGCAAGGGCAACCTCATCTCCTGCAAAGCCCGCGTCGAAATCAAGGTTCAGAAGCGCACCGGCGAAATCCTTGGGGTGGACCGGCAGACCAGCGTGGGGGTTGATATCGCAGAACAAACCGCTGCAAAGACCGCGTTGCAGAACGCCGTCCTCGAGTTGGCCGAGCGGGTTCTGCCCACAATGGCTAGGTAGAACAGATGTCTCCTTTCAAATACCTCTGCTCAAGATGTGACGACACCATGAACCCCCGACTATTGCTGATGCTGGCCCTGATTTCCGCAGCAGCCACGATTGGCAAAACTCACGCGGCGACGCGCATTGCCCTCGCGGGCGCTGGGAATGGCATCGAGAATGTGCTCGACGCGGCAACAGCGCTCCTGAGCAAGGACACGGATTTGCAGCTCCTGGATCGCGCCGAAGTAGGCCGCGTGTTGCGCGAGCAGGAAATCTCTTTGGCCGGACTCGTGCGCGCCGAGCACGCGGTCAAGGCGGGACAATTGCTTCACGCCGATTTGTTCGTCGTCCTGGAAGGAGCGTTAACCAACGCGCCCGAGGTGTCCCCAGCGTTCGGCCTGGTCGTCTTTGATGCGATAAACGGGGTGCGGTATGCCGACTCGGCGCTGGTGGCTTCCAACGCGCTATCCGCGGCGTCGGCCACCGCAGTGGCAATTCGGGCGGCAGTTGCGAAAGCGTACCGAAATCCACAGGACCTGCACACGGTCGGTCTGCTGCGGGTGCGCAACGCGGATTTGCCGCGCCAATTCGATAGCCTCTGCGACTCCGTGGGGCTGCTGTTAGAACGCGAATTGACGGCGTCTCCGGGAATCGCCGTGCTGGAGCGCAGGCGGCTGGAACAGGTGAACAAGGAGCGCAGCCTGCCCACAAACGCGGACGGAAATCGTTTGCTGAGTTCCTTGCGGATGATCGAACTGGACATTGGCCAGGACGGCGCCGGCCTGCGTGGCACCCTGGCGCTGGTCGGAGCGGACGGCACGCGGACCAACGGGATCACCGCCAGCATTCCGACCCGCAATCCCGCAACCCTGGCGCACCTTCTGGCGGACAAAACCGAACGATTCCTGAAAGTGCCGGTGGCCGGCAGCGCGCGTGATCGCGAAGCGGAGGCCGCGCGGTTTCATCGCGAGTACCTGCTGTTGCTCCACCATGGCGATTCCATTGGGGCTGTGCACGCGCTCGACGCAGCGATGGCCCTGGCCCCGGAGGAAGAGCCCTGGCAGCGGGAGATGGTCTTGCTGCTGCCCGGTGCCGCTATTGAAATCCTCGATCCCGGTGGCCAGAACCGGGCGCGAGGACTACCCGTTCAACCATCTTCGGAAGGCCTGGCCAATGGCCTGGCGTTGGGCCTGCGCGCTGCCGACCTGCTGGTGGACCTTTCGCGAAAGGCGGCGGATCTCGCTTTGCGCGGCGAGCCGATTGCCCCAGTGCTCTGGTGGAACAGCGACTATCGCGCCCCGCTGTGTGTTCTTCTCCAGAAATTGGCGGACGTAAAAACACTCGATCCCGCCAGCGCCGCCGAAATCGCAGCGTTGGCGGGCAAGGAACGAACCCTCCGAATGGAGATCATGGAACCCTACCTCTCAAAACGAACAGTGGATCTAAACGGGCTTGCCAACTACAGCCGCGAACTCTTTTACTGGTTTCAATCCGACTACGCATTCTTTCGTTCTGATTTGATAACGGAACAAAAACGCCGGGATGACGTGCTCACCCTGAGCCATTGGGTTGAAGTGTCACACAAGGTGAATCCACCCGATGGCAGCGGAGACTACCGGCCCGTACAACTTACTTTCAGTCGTTCTCGATGGAATCAGGTCAGTGAGTTCAGGCAGGCCCTGGAGCAGGATCAAGACCCGGTCATCCGTGTCTATGCCCGCGCCAACCGAGTGACCGCCTCAGTGAAGGCTGACGGCTCTCCCTCTAATACATTGGCCGCCGTGCGTGAATTCCGCCTGTACACGCAGGACGTCCTGGCGCATAGCGAAGCCCCCAAACCAAGCCCCTTCCGCAATCATGTTTGGGAGGCAACCAGGACCACTCTTTCGCTGCTCCTCAACAATGACCAAGGCTGGAAGGAGTTTCTGGAGGCATCCCGCTTCGCGATTGCCCAAGGAGAGGTCCAGCCCGGTCTGTTTCTCTATGCCTTGGGAGTTCTGGATGCCTTTGGAGTCCTGGAAAACAAGCGCCATCGGAAGGTGCCCGAAGAATTGGAGGTCGTGAACGGTGCGCTCAAACTGGTCCTTGAAAGACCAGAGGCCTATCCCACTGGTTTCTCCCCCGACCGAAGCACCTTCATCAAGGATCTAGAGCAAAAGCGCGACCGACTGGCCGGCGAGCTTGCCGGAGCCAATACCAACGTCCCGGCTCCTCCGTCTTGGAAAGGGAGTGTGTGCCTGCTCGATTTGGCCAAGCCCATCAACGGCCTCGCCTGGCTCTTCAAGCCAGTAGTTCAGGATGGGGAGGTCTTCACCGTCGCGCTCGGCTTTCACGAATGGGGTCTGCCCGAGGACAGCGTGCAATTGTTCAGGGTCCCGCTCAAAGGCGGCCCTCCGTCATTTCTTGGTCGGGCGAAGATCAGCGGAATAGATTGGAGTAACCGCCCCTACGTGCTGCAGCGCGGACCAGATTCCCGGCTAAAGGACTCAATGGCCTGGCTTGATAATGTCGTGCGTGCCGCCTGTGTCGGAGACGGCTGTTACTTCGCGGCGACCGTTTCGGGCGTTTTCATTTTCCCAACGAACGGGGGCCCCGTCCTGCAACTGGGCACGACCAACGGTTTGCCCTCTGAGGACATCCACGCGATTGCCTTCCTCGACGGCAAACTCTACATCGGCGCGGGTGGGGAGCGTGACGGCTACCTTGCCAGTTACGACCCTGCTACCCGCAAGGTCAACATTCTGGGTTCAAGTCGCCGTAGCGAGCACCTCTCCCCCTTTGATGATCAGCCGCCATTCTACACCATAGGTTTTGTGGCCGATACCCTCCGCCACCGGCTCTTAATGGCGGTCAGTTCAACCATCATCCCCACGAGTACATTACCAGCCATACCCCTTGCATGGGCATTTGGAGCTATTCGCCTTTGACCGGCGAGTACAAACGGCTTGTTCCCTTCCGCCTTGTCACCATGCCAATGTTGATGCCCCGCAAAGCCTGGGCGGGCCTGGTGAACGCAAATGTTCTGGCTACAAAGGAGACCCACACGCTGAACCTTTTTGATTTGCTCAACGACCGCCTTCTTTCCGTTTATGACCCTTTGGCCGCCCAAACGAGCGCAACCCAGACGCCATGGCAACAATTCAAGCCAGAGCTTGGCTGTCCATGGGGAGTCATTCCTATCGATGGTCCTTTTCTTCTCCGCGACGGATGGTTCTACTCCGCCCGGCCATTTGCGCGAATGGCGTTGGCCGATGGCAGGAGGGAAGAACTCCCGGCGCCAAGAACAGATTACCTTTTCGAAATCAGAGAGTCCTTGCAACTCCTCGATAACGGTAAACACATCCTGGCGGCGGACCAGTACAGCATTTGGCTGCTGGAGCTTGGGCCTGAGTCAGGACGCACCTCGGTTGGCAACGGCCTTAATAATTCAGCTTCTTCTGGACAATGAACCTGAAAACGGCAGTTGCGTTGAACCGCGATAACGCGCCATGAATTACTTCGGGTAACCTGTATCGGTCGTTGCCGTCATCGGAGCATCCCGAAACATTCGCCGTCAAATGAATATTAAATTGCGCCCCACGGTTATTGTGCTGCTCGTCGCTGTCAGCACGGCGATGGCGGTGAGAATCTTGCCGTTCACAAGTTGGGACGACCTCACCAGGAAATCGCCGGACATCATCATCGCTCGTTGCACTGAGGTTTATATATGACTCCCATGCGTGCTCTACGATTCATCTGCGCGGTTTTTCTTACTTGGATTGTTGGGGTTGAGTCAGCGTCCGCTCGGCCACTTGTAGCGTGACTCCCGTCCGAATCATTGGAATCTTGAAAATGAAACTCACGACTCCACTCTCTCGATGGCTTCAAACGCGCGCGTGTCTTGCGATCCTGGCTGGCCCGCTCCTTCCCGCGGCAGGTGCTCTCAACGATCCCGTCCCGGTGCCGGAAGGGGCGCGCGTCGCACTGGCGGTCCTGGGTGGCTCGAACTTCGTCCTTGGCGACATCATTGAAATGACCTTCACGCTCTTGAATGACAGCGCGGAATCGTTCAAATATGAAACCGGCGGCGACTACCGTGGCACAGGATTTCCAACGAGGTATAAGTTCACCGTCGTGAATGAAAAGGGAGAGGCGCTCCCGGCTGAAACCTGGATGGACATGGGTGGGAAGGGCGGCCCACGGGAACTCAAACCCGGCGACGTCCATCGCCAGCCGTTGCGCCTTCAGAACTACGTGCGCGTGGGCCGTTCAGGCGTTTTCACCGTGCGCGTTGTGCATGACTTTGGCTGGAAGGCGACTCCGGACAGGCCGCTACCCGTCGCGGAAGCGAAGATCACGATCGCATTGCCAACACCGGAACAGGCGGAGAAACGCGTGAACACGATCGCGTCAAACCAGGAGCCGATCAAGGACAACGAACTGGGCACTTACTGGCACAAGACGGACTTCCGCTACTTGAGCCATCCCGTTTTTCTTTCCCCGTTAGAGAAGCAAGCCGCCACGGGAGAAGTGCGGGCGATGGAGGGCATCCAACGCATCCAGACCACTAACGCCACGCTGGCTCTGGTGCGTCTCCTCGACAGCGAAAAGACCAACGTCATCCATGCCGCCGCGCTTTTCCTCGGCCGGAGGATGCCGCCACGCACGGCTGGCGGATACCCGCGTATGCCTTTTGGTGTTTTCACGCCGGAAGAAGCTGCTGCGTACACAAATCTCTGGTTGCCGGATGCGACGGAACCGCTGCGCATCTCCGCAGGAAAACTGCTCCGTTCCGCCAACGTGAGCCACATGGCGACCGGCGCGTTTATTATCGAAGCCATCGGCACGACCGAGGACGGCGCGCTGGTGCTCGAAGCCCTCACGCCGGTATTGAAAGAATGGCAACTGCGCGAGAAGCCAGAGGACAATATCCTCAATTCACCGGGCGCTGGCGATGCGCTCGTGGCTGCGCTGGCGGGACTGCGCGAGCGAGGTTATCGGGCGCCGAAGAACGGCGGCATCAACGTGATCATGGCGAGGTTTCTTGAACTCGCCGATCCGAAGGTGCCACGAAGCGATGGCTGGGAGCAGTTGCTGGAGGCATTCTTCACCCAGAACCCACCGATGCTCCGAGAAGCGGCCGTGCGAGCGCTGCCGAAACCGCCCACTGGAAAATGGGAGAAGATGCTCACGGAGGCATTGAGCGATCCTGATCGCGGTGTGATGCGCCAAGCCTGCATCGCCGTTGGCGAATCGCAAAACCCAATATTCACGGAACCGCTCGCGAACATCGTGCGCACGGAGCGCCACGAATGGGTCGTGCGCGAGGCCAGCGATGCGCTCACCAGAATCGGCGCGCACTGGGCGGCGACTGATGCGTGGATCGAGCGACTCGCGGACGAAAAGGTGTATTACCAGGGACTCGGGTTTCTGGCTGGGAAGTTGGAGCATCCAAAGAGTCGCGGTTCTGGCGGGAGGACAGATCTGCCGCGCGAGGCTCGCGTCGCGATGCGGGAGAAATGGCAGCTCTTTTTTTCGGACAAGGAACGCCGCGCGCTGGTTCAAGCGGGCCAACCTGTACCGGTTTCCGAAGAGCAAGCCCGTGATTTGTTCAGCGGCGCATTCTACTTTTCAGTCGAAGGCGGCAAGAACTGGCCCGGAGAAAAATGATGATTGTGCATCCGCCGCCGGTTCAAGCGCAGCCTCGTTCATCTATTGGACGATTATCTGCCGCTGGCGACGCGCTGGGCGGTGTGGGACAATCGTGGACTCCCGGCAAAACGGCCCGCCATCCCATGCGTGCTCTACGATTCATCTGCGCATTTTTTCTTACTTCGATTGTTGGGATTGAGTCAGCGTCCGCTCGGATACTTCGTGTTTGGACGATGGATGATATTGCCGACAAGGCTGAAGTTTTGCTCGTTGGCGAGATCGTTGAAATTTCTGCGGTAGAGAAAATTGACGCGGATAAAACTCGCTGGAACACGCCGCTGCTGCGACTGGCGGCGAAGATTCGTGTCCTGAGAGCTTTCAAAGGAAGCGGCGCTCACGCAATTCAACAAGAAAAGCAAATAGTGTTGGTCTATGAAGTGGCTGATTGGGAACGAGGAGGGGGCGTCAGCGATGGGCCTTTTTTTCGTGAGTTCGCTGTTGGCGATGTTTTTGCATTCCCATTACGTCGAGCGACTGATGAGGAGGCCGGCAAGCGACAACCAGCGTGGCGGTTGATCGACGAAGAGGATAATGGGCTTGTCATCCCTGCTCAGAAGGAGCAACTCCAAGATGTGCGTGAGACGACAGGTGTCGGCTTTTTGCAGTCAGAATTGGCAAGCGCATTCGCGAGCCGCAACTACGGCACGATTTTCAAGGCAGCGGATTATCTCTCCCGGGCGCATGTCAGCACAAAAGCGACGCAAGCCGTGTTTAATCTCGTCGAAGCAACGGTGAAGGAGGACCAAGACCAATGGCTTGAAATTGCCACAGCCGCTTACTGCGCGTTGCCAATACCGCGTCCCCGAATCATAGTTGCGGAACGAGCGAAGTGGGATGCAGTGCGTTTTGGCGGCGGAGTGAATTTCTTTTTTCAATCACTGGATCGGGTTCACTCGGAAAAATGCGTGGAGCAGCTGATTGCTGTCGCCATTAAATATTCCGATTTTCATGAATGGGGAACTGGAGTGACCATCGGATTAAACGACCCTCGTCATGTTATTTCCGCGCCTTTGCTGAGGAAAAAACTGGAAGCCGGCGACTCATCCGCTTTGTTTATCGCTCACTACACTATCAAGGAAAAAGATGATCCTTTGACCCCTGACGCCATTAAAGCTGCGCGGAATTTTGCAGAGAAAGCTAAGGTCAAATTCGCGTATTCGCTGACGCCTGCCACTGAGCTAATCTTGATGTTTGGAGAGGACAAAGATATTGAGCATCTCGTCGGATTGATGGAGACCGCGAAGAAGTCCGACCATCAACGATATACAATGCTCTGGCGCTCGTGCATTTATGCGAGCACCCCCCGCGTGATCTTCGTGGCGCGTCTGCTTATTGATGACACCGATTTGGCCCAACCGAATTGGAGAATCTGTGACAAGGCCACGATGTTAGTGCAGTCGGAGTCAGGCGTGGACTTCGGCTTGAAGTACAAACAGACGACTGATGAACGTGACGTTGCCATTAAAAAGGCAAAAGTTTGGCTTGCGAAGAATCCCCTACCCGCTCCGTATGAGATTGTCTTGCATGGAGAACGTGTTGTGTTTGATAAAGCCGAGAGCGTATCGATTCAGATCACCATACGAAACTTGGGAATGAGGAAGTTGATTGCTCCCGACCTGTATTGGGGTGTGTCGGTTATTTGGGATGGCAAGGAGTACAAGCGAGACCCCAAGCACACTGGTAGATGGAAATGGAATGGCCCTGGAGAAGTCAGCCCCAAGACGGCTTGGCGCACCGGATTTTCTCTATCGGAGTATCTCGTTCCGGCGGAGGTTTTGACTGCCGAGCCTCATACAGTGGCCTTGAAAGATGCCTTTGCCGAGTCCAACACACTCACGGTTTTTATCGAGCCGAAAAATAGATAACAAAATAGTTCGCCGTCATGGAGCATCCTGAGACATTCGCCGTCAAATGAACATGAAATTGCGCACCACGGGTATTGTGCTGCTCGTCGCTGTCAGCACAGCGACGGCGGTGGAAATTGGGCCGTTCACGAGTTGGGACGATCTCACCAAGAAATCACCGGACAGAGCGATGAGCAGATTCAGTTGGTGCTTCGCCGCCGTCTTGAGGATGTCAACCGGGAGTTGCAGAAAAACGCAGAGGAGAAGAAAAGATTGGAGAAGGGACTCAAAGGATGAGGGCTCGAACAACTCCCACCCCTATGAACGCGAAACACAATATTTGGCCGCTCGTGCTAGCAGTCCTCGGTATTCTCGCCGCCGTACCGGTCAGAGCGGCCGAAGGAGAGACATTACAGAATCCCGCGCTTCAGCGGTTTATGACAACTTTCCTTCGATCGCAGCTAGACTGAAAACATGAAAAACCGACTGCCAATTCTAGCTCCGCTTACTCTGACGGTGCTGATTTCAGGAGCAACGATAGCGTTCGAACAGCCCGACCCTGGACCGGAGGACGGAGGACTTCGATTAAGATTGGTGGTGTTGCCGCATCCCAAGGCCGACATAGAGGGATACGATATGCGCGTCGACGTGCTCAATACCACGAAGGCGGACATCATGTTACGAGCGGACTGGTGGTATGACACAGATAAGGGCGATGCGAAAGACTACATCGAAGCGTCCACGAGCATTGAGACCTATCCGGCAATCGCCCCTTGGGTTGGGCAGGTCCGCGCACAGCATCGAACATTACCTCAGCCAGACTATGTGCTCAAGGCGGGTGAGGTGTTGTCTCTCAGCTGGCATACTGACGGACGCCGCTTGAAAAACAGGGTGACTGATCCCAACAGCGTGCAGAACCCTGATTTCCCGTTCCCTGGATTGTATTCCGTTCACGCGACAGTCAGGATCAACAGGGCTGATCGTGCCGTGCTGCTCCGAAGCAACGAACAGATGGTCGCCGTCGGGGGCAACCCGGGAGCTCCTAAACACACATACGGCCAGTTATGGGGAACTGAAACCGAAACAAAGACGGCGAGACTGGGGCTGGGGTCTTTGCACAAGATCGAGCAAGGCGACGAGTTTCAGATTCGGACAGGAATGATGGATTTCTGGAAGCTGACGATTACCCAGGTTGAGTCGGAATCTTCCACGGGCCGTCTTGAACCTCTGGCTCGAGTCGGGCCGAACCCGACGAACGTTAATCCACGATTTCCAGAGCGACACGAGAACGCCACACTCATTTTAAGAAAATGACGCGTAAACTCTATGGTTGCAATAATCTGCTGATTATTCATGCACGAGCCCCGTTTATATTGGGTCGAAACGACTTTTCCGAGATTTATGAAATCCCATTTCCAGTGAGGTTTTCTTACTCTTAATCTTACTCCTAATCTGAGATTACGATTAAGATTAGGACCGGAAAAACTTCACGAGTATTTTATGCAACGTTTGAGTAAACAAATCGCTGCAGCCAACGAAGGACGTCACTCCCAGTTTTTCGAGAAGCCGCGAGTTTTCCTGCTTCATCGGCCCTCCGTGGCTGGACGTTAGGCCACAACACACACAACATGAAGACCACGTCCATCAATTGCCTTCATACTGCTCTTGGCGCTTGCCATGTCTGGAGAGGCCACGGGAGCATCCGCACGGCAAAAGATTCGACTCGAAGCCTATGGAAGAAGCGATTGGCAATCTGCCTCGCGGCAGTGTGTTGCATTACGACGCTAACGCGCTGATGGCGAGACCCCCGGAGGCTCAGATGCAGACGCTCATGGCCTATTGCAAAGAGAAAGGCATTAGCTTCATCGAATCTCCAACGCGTTGAACCGGATGACTCGGCCTGACCTGAACCGAATGACGAGGAGCACTTCCAGCCGAAATCGGACGCGCTTGGCACGTTCCTCGTCATCGGTCATATATTCGTTAGGAATCTTGACACACTATGAAAAATCTCACACGCGTTCTATTGGCTGTCGTTGCATTTGGTTTCCTTGTCGGTTCGTCTCGCGCTGGCGACGAGGTGGACAAGAACCTCACGAAGCAGATGTTGAACATTCTCAAGGAGTGGAAGACGATTACGCCCGGCACGACACGCACGGAGTTGTTGAAGGTATTCACCACTGAAGGGGGTCTCTCCACTGCCGCACGTCGCACTTTCGTTCACCGCCGTTGTCCCTACATCAAGGTTGACGTTGATTTTACTCTCTCAGACCCGAAGCAGAGGGATGAGCGGCCCACCGACACTGTAAGCAAGATTTCCAGACCGTATTTAGAGTTGCCCATTG
>Ga0066685_10000685_pt1 | contig 12715 bp, 8 predicted proteins | sample GraSoiAngelo_134_FD_62305 | JGI IMG/M metagenome (GOLD analysis project Ga0066685, IMG submission 62305) | Grasslands soil microbial communities from the Angelo Coastal Reserve, California, USA - 14_0929_05_30cm | ecosystem: Environmental > Terrestrial > Soil > Grasslands | place: USA...
CGGCGCTCGGCCCGTGAGAATCCGCGACGGAGGCCATGACGCTCGCCGTCCGCCGCTCGGAGACGTCTTAGCGCATAAGACCCATAAAGGGGGTATCCGCCCCGATCTTCTCCTGATCGCGTCTACCACGCCGCCCGTCGCTCCGTAACGAGCGGAGCCGATCCCGCCGACGGTGCTCGTCAACCCGCGCATCACCTCCTTCTCCGAGCAGCAGGAGGAGGACTGGGAGGGATGCCTCAGCGTTCCCGAGCGGCGGGGCATGGTGCCGCGGTACACGCAGGTGCGGGTCGAGGCCTACGCCCGCGACGGGAAGGCGCTGCGCTTCACGGCCGACGGCTTCCACGCCCGCGTCGTGCAGCACGAGTGCGACCACCTCGACGGCAAGGTCTTCCTCGACCGCATGCGCTCGCTCGAGACGCTCAGCTTCCTGCCCGAGTTCCAGCGCCACTGGGTGCCGCGCCCGCGCTGAGAACCGTCCGACGCTCACGTCCCGGTAGGTCGCCGCCTCTCGGGAGCCTCGGGAGACCCGCCAAGACGGCCCGATCCCGGCGTGGCTTCCGCCGGCGCCGGCGGGCGGCCTGCGAGTACCACGAACGCCCACGGATCGCCCGGGTGCGCATCGAATCGCCGGCGCTCGACGACCGGGTACCGGTCGGTCGTGAGCAGCCACGTGTTCGGCCCGCCGGCAAGGAAGACGAACCCGACGAGGCTGCGGTCCGTCATCTCCCGGTCGAGGGCCGCCTCGTCGGGGATGGCGGAGGACTCCCAGCGCTGATCGGGTGGGGAGCTGAGAGCGCCCGGCACCCACACCCCGAAGTCCGCGCCGAAGACGACCTTCGCGGGCGATCGCGCGGCCGCCTGCCAGGCGTCGGACATGTTCCAGGTGACGCCCCAGTAGAGCCCGCGTGGTGGTGCGGCGGTTGCGAGGTCCGTGAAGGCGCGTGCGTCGACCCACAGCGCACCAAGGGCGAGGCCAGCCCACGTCGCCAGCACGGGGGCTCTCGCCCGTCTCGCTCGCGCCAGCTCGGCTGCCAGCACTGACGCCGCGACGTAGAGCGCCGGCTTGACGTTCACGATGTGATGGACCTCGTAGGCCTGCTCCGTCTCGACGACCGCGGCCAGCACGAGTGCCGGGAACGCTGCCAGCACGAGATTCGCAGGCCGGCGCCTGCGGAGCGCGAGTGTGCCGAGGCCGGCCAGCACGAGCAGGCAGAGCGTCAGGTACGCCCACCGGTAGGCGACGTACGGTGGATCGAGGAGGTGCGGACCCACGTCGAACTGCCGGTGATACGTGCCCCAGGGATCCGCCAGCAGCAGCAGGCCGGAGAGATGGCGCCAGAGGAGGTCGACATCCGCGAGGGGTATCCGGTGCCCCTCGGCGCCGTGGGCGAAATATTGCGGGACGATCGGGACCAGCAGCCCGAGGCCGACCGTGGCGCCCGCGACGACGGGGAGAGTTGCAACCCGCCGGAACGCGAGGTCGGCGGCGAGGCATCCCCCGACTGCCGCGGCCACGAACCAGACGAAGTCGAGCCTGGTCCACGTGCCGACGAACACCACGAGGGCGACAGGCACCGCGGTGCGCCAGCGCGGGCGGTCGACATGCCGGCAGGTCACGAGGAGCAGGAGGAGCGAGAGCGTCAAGGAGTTCGGGCGGCCGATGTCGGTCACGCCGAGGTAGACGAGCGAGTGATCCGGCACGAGCAGCGCGAGGCAGAGGAGCGCCGCTCGCCAGCCCGAGAGACGCCGGCACACCGCGACGATCATCGCGAAGAGTCCCCAGGTCCAGAACAGGTTCGAGGCTCGGTAGGCCCCGATCAGGTGTTCCGGGCGATACGCCGCCCGCGTGAGCGGGAGCGCGATCGTGTAGCAGAGCGCCTTCAGCGGCCCTTCGATCACGTAGGACACGAGCGCCACCGGGAACCCGAGCACGCGGATGTGGTGGTTGGCGAGGAACGCGGCGCCGTACGCCTCGGGCTGTTTCAGAACGGGGATCAGGGGGACCAGCGGGAGGATCTCGTCCTCATGGAACGGCGGCAGACGCGGCCACAGGAGCACCGCCGCCGGCGCCAGCGCCAGCGCCGCGACGAGCCCAGTCGAGACCGCCTCCCTCCCGCGCCCGCGTCGGATGTTCCCTACCGGTAACACCCCAAAACCGGTAACACCCCAAAGGTTCGAATCGAGCCGGAGGTAGCGCCGCCCTCTTCGGCCTCCGGAGATCCGCCTATACGAGTCCGGGAAAGCGGTTGTCAAGAAAATTCTCGCCGACGGGGTCGGGGATCGTCCGAGGCGAAGATAAGACCCATAAACTTAGTGACGCCCGCAGCCGGCGAAGAGATCGGCGAGCCGCGCGAGGAATCCTCGGGCTCGGGCGGGTGCGGCCCTCAGGCGGTAAGCCTGGAAGGTGCCGCTGAAGGCGATAGGGATCGGCAGCGGCGCCGCGGCGATGGTCGCGGTGGAGAAGTTTCCGACGTAGCCGCCGTCCTTCACCCCGAGCGCGCTGTACACGTGAACCTGGCGAATGGTGGGCGTCGCGCTCGGCCGGAACTCCTGGCGCTGGCGCACGACCCAGACCGCATCACGCGTCTTCACGTCCTTCTTCAGCTCATCATCAAGGCCGTCACGTCCGATGATCTCGTTCTCGATGGTAGCCAGGTGAAGGTCGGCGTCCGGCCGCGTGCCCCATGAGGCGGCGATCTCGGCGATATCCTCGGCCGAGGGCCGCCAGGCCTGCTTGCTCTTGTCGGCCTCATCGAGGGCCTTCGTCTGTCCATCAGGTAAACCGAACAGCTGCACCTTCAGCACGAGCTGATCGCGCTCCCGCGTGATCTCCCACAACTCTGCTGCCGTAGCGATCCCCAGCTGGCGGGGCAGCTCGATCGAAGCCACCGTCAGCCAGCGACCTTCCAGGTCTGCTGGTGGCGTGCCGCGTATCGTCGAGTGCTGCTCGGGAGGCCCTTCGGGTGCGGCCGGGGCGTTCTGCTCCTCGGCACGGCCGATCAGCGCCGCCGTCGAAAGGACGAGTGTGAAAAACGCCGTAAAGAGAGCGCGCATGGGCGCGAGTCTGTAGCAGTGGCCCCGCAGACGTTCAAGTCGGCCGCGGTGCCAGCGATCCTCGCCGCGTGCGCCCTTTTGCTGTACGTTCCTACTCGGTGACCGGCGCGGCTTCGAGGCTCGAATGGCGCCGTGAGGTCGGGGGGTGCGTGCGCTTGCGGGGGTACCGACGCCAGCCTCCAGACTCCGACGCCGCAGCGCTCGGGGTCTGCGACAGGGACCTACCATAGGCGATGGGTACCGTCACGCGTCTGGAGGGTCGAGCGCCGGTGCTGGCGCTCGTGGCGGCCACCGCCGCGGCGCTCGCATATGCCTACACTTTCACGTTCAGCCAGTTCGTGCCGTACGACGACGAGGGCTACTTCACGGTGACCGTGCAGCATCTGCTGGACGGCCACCGGCTGTACGACGACGTGCCGGTGCCTTACGGGCCCTTCTTCTATCTGAGCCGTTGGCTGATCTACGGGGCGCTCCGGGTGCCGCTGGTCACCGATGCCGTCCGCTTGATCACCATCGGTCATTGGCTGCTGTGCGCAGCGCTGCTCGCGGCGGTCACGTACAGACTGTCGCACAGACGAGATGGCCGGTTGTGGCTGACCACGATCACCTTCGTGGCCATGGTGCTTCAACTGAGCACCGCGGCCCGAGAGCCAGGCCACCCCCAGGAATTGGCAGCGTTGCTAATCGGCGTTGTGTGTCTGCTCGCGACGTTCGTCGCGCCGGGACAGAGGAGTCTCGCATGCGGGCTTCTCGGCGCGGCGGCCGGCGCATCGCTTCTCGTCAAGATCAACGTCGGCGTGTTCCTCGCCGCCGGGATGGGCGTGGCCCTCGTGTTGCTCGGCCCCACGGGTGGCTGGTGGCGCCTGGTACGGCGGGGATCGATCGTCGTCATCGCCCTGCCGTTCGCGCTGTTGCGGCGGGACGTGGGCCAGCTCTGGGCCGCCGAGTTCTGCGCCGTGACTACGGTCGGAATCGCCTTGGCCTGGATCGTGGCGTACCGAATCGAACTCGACGTGCGCTGTACGCCCCGCGACGTGTTCCTCTATCCGGTCGGGATGCTGTGTGCGACGGTCGTCACCGTGGGCTTCATGATGCTGCGCGGGACCTCGTTGGCGGGACTGTGGAGCGGTGCCGTGCTGCAGCCGGTGCAGTTTCCCTTGCAATTCGGCTGGCCCGTGCGGATCGGCGGCTATGCAGTGCTCTGCGGCGCGATGTCCGCGGCGTTGTTGCTGCTCTACGAGACCGGCGGCGAGCGGACACGCGCGCGGCTGGTATCTCGCGTGCTCCCCCCGTGCAAGCTCGGTGCAGCGGGGTTCGCGATCGGGGAGGCGCTCACCGAGAGGTGGGGCAGAACGCCGGAGACGCTGCTGACCTACGGACCAGCCTTCCTCTGGCTCGCGCTGGTGCCACCGATCGGCGTTCGCTGGTCACCGCGCGAGGCGTTCGGCCGGACGCTCCTCTGCCTGATTGCCGCTCCCCAGGTGCTGATCGCCTACCCTGTTCCCGGCAGCCAGGTTCTCTTCGGGACGATGGTGATCGTGGTCATCGGGGTTCTGCTGCTGTCGGACGTCCTGGTGGCGCTCGAAAGCGCCGGCAGTCCGCAATGGGTGCGTATCGGCCGCCTCGGGTACGTCGCGTCCGTTGCGGCCGTGCTCGCCGCCCTGGGATTCCATGCGAGCGGCAGCGTCGCCGCCTATGCCTACGGCCGACCGCTCGATGTGGACGGCGGCCGCCTCCTGCGGCTCCCGCTCCAGGATACCCTGCTGTACCAGTGGCTGGTGGACAACGTCGAAGCGTCCTCGGACACCTTCGTGTCGCCGATCGGACTGAACAGCCTGTATTCCTGGACGCATCGCAAGCCTGCGGGACCGGTGGTCATCGGCAACAGCTGGAAGGCCATCAGCGCATCACAGCAGCAGGTCATGGTCGGGGCGCATCAGGCCTATCCCAACCTGGTCGTCATCGATCATCCGGGCTTCTTCGAACCCATGCCGCGGGACAGCGCCCCATTTCTCATCTACATCGATCAGCAGTTCCGTCCCGTTGCCCGCTTCGGACCCTACCTGCTGAAGATCCGGAACGACCGCAAGGAGTTCGCGCCGAGCGGTTGCGCCTACCCGGGAAGCGCCGAGGCGGGCGGGTCCGCCGCCCTGGTCCTGCGTCTGGGACTGCCACCCAGGGCAATCGCCGGACGGGTCGCATCAGTCACCGTCGTGGATCTGTACCGAGACGGGCTGATCGCTGACACCGCTTCCGGCGACGCGCGCCTCCAGGCCTCGCTGCACAATGGCGCTGGGCAGACGCTGCTGGCCCGCGGTGCCGCGGCGGTCGACATGGACGTCCTCCGCCGGCAGGAGGGGCTGGTGCTGACGTTCCCGAATCCTCCCGCGGGCGGCCTCGGGGCGCTCCCCGCGGTCTGCCTGATGGACGGAGACCGGCGCCGCCTGCTGACCCTGCCCGTCGTTCCGGCGATCGCTCTCGGCGCGCGGTGATGCCCGAGACCACTTCGGGCGCTGCGCGATCGCCTCGTCCCGCACAGGCGATCGAGCCGTGTCCGACACTCGCCATCAGGTGGCTGCCGACGCTCCCGCCCGGCTACCTTTCGGTGGTGGCTCCATGATTTCCGCCATGGCCACTCTGACTGCAGCCGTGCTCCTCGGGTTCATCCTGCCAGGCTACCTGGCCTCGATTCTCCTCGGCAGCCGCGCACGTTTCGGCTCGGCGTTCATCATCTCGATGCTCGTCCTCTTCTACGGCGTGCTCGGCTGCGACGCCGCGGGGTTGCCCATCACGTTCCCAACGGTCTGCGTCTACGAGGGCGTCGTCACGGCGACGCTCGCGTGGGGCGTTCACCGCAGGATCGGCTGGCGCGCCGTCCGCGAGAGCATCTGGCCGCGCTCTCGCAAAACCGAGGGGGGCACGGCCGAGAAGCGCGTGCTGATCGGCTGCACGGTGGCTGCGGGCGTCATGATGTTCCTGCGCTACCTCGTCCAACCACTCTCGGGAGCCGACACGCCCTTTCGTTGGGACTTGCTTGCGACGCAGATACTCGGTCACGGCCGGATGGACTTCTATCCGCCGCTGCGGCCGGAGGACTACCGCATCTACTTCTTCCCCGACGCCATCCCGCCCACGGTCTCGATCGCGTACTGGTGGCTCTACGCGGCCGCCGGTCGGCACGAGCCGCGGCTCACGGTCATTGCCATCGTGCTGCAGTACGCCTGTGTGATCGCGCTCACATTTCGGGCCGCGACGCGCCTGCACTCGCCGCGTGCGGGGTTTCTCGCGGCAGCCATCCTGGCTTCATCGCCCCTCTTCTATCGTGCTCTGTTCATCGGCCAGGAGACGGGTCTCACCGCCCTGTCGATGGCAGGCATGCTGTTCTTCCTGATCTCCAGCGACGGACCCCGCGACGTTCAGTCGATGGTCCTGGCGGGGTTGTGCGGGTCCCTTGGCGCTCTGTCTCGAGAGTACGGCTGGATGTGGATTGCCATCGGAGCGGTGGTGCTGGCGTGGCAGCGCCAGGGGTGGGCGGCGATCGCCGTGTTTGCGGCGACGGCGGCGGCCGTCGCGGCGCCGTGGTACGTCCGCACCTGGGTGCTCACGGGCGATCCATTCTACCCGCTCGCCCCGGGCCGGTTGTTCCGGATTGCCACGCCCGTCTACTCCAGCTTCCTCGAGATGCGCCACGAGCTGCTCGGCCTCGGCGCCCTGTCCGCCGAGAACTGGGGGCAGCTGACGCGCTTCCTGCTCCTGATGGCGCCGCTGCCGCTGGTTCTGGGCCCGATCGTGGGCGCGTGCGCGCCGCGGCGCTGGGGATTCCTGACGCTCGGCGCGCTGCTCCTAGTCGCGGTGTGGCTCCAATCGGTCCCGTACACGGAAGGGGGCTTCCTCTACTCGACGCGCGTACTGAGCGCCGCGCTCGTCCTCCTGTCGCCGCTCACGGCGTTCGGTCTGGCGGCGATGTCGACGCGGCCGAGGGTCGGCTGGCTCGTCACGGCCGCCGTCGTGCTCTGCTCCGCATGGATGCTGGTGAACGCCCTCACCTTCCCCGTGGAACTCGACACGATCCCCCTCGCCGGCCTGCCGCGAATCGCCCTGCACCGGCAGGTGTTCGCCTACCTCGAAACGCGGTTGCCGGGGATCCTCGGCCGGGTGCTTCCCGCGGGCAGCCGCATCCTCGGCGACGACGCCTACGCCCATGCGGCCCTCCAGGGGTCGCCCTATGAGCTGGTCCCCACTTGGAGTCCCGAGGTGGCGTTCCTCTTCGACCCGGCGACCGAGCCGCGGGAAGCCCGGCGGGCGCTCCTCAAACGGGGCATCGCCGCCGCGTTCTTCGGCCCGCAGACCGCCATGAGCTACTTCTACTCGAAGTACCGGTATTTCGCGGAAGACTCGCGCGGCTGGGCCCTCCTCGCTCGCTCGCCGGAGACGGGCTACTTGCTGTTTGCGCTGCCGGACCCGGGCGGGGCCGAGCGACCGTAACCCGATGGCGCCGGGCGGAGGGTCGAGCCCCCGACCCTGGGCGGCCGAGCCGATTGTGCCCGTTCGGGCCGCCGCGGTAGACTTCGCTGCGTGTCCGGACCCCAGGGGCCGATTGCGGTGCTCGTGATCCGGGACGGATCGACCGGATCGGCCGCGCTCGCCGCGAGCCCGACGCCAGTGCCCGGGGCACCGTGACGTGCCTTGAATGCCGGCCGCCGGGACTGCCCACCGACGATAGCGACGCACCGCGATGAAGCGCGTCGTCATCACCGGGAGCAGCGGGCTCGTCGGCTCCGAAGCGGTGACCTTCTTCGATGCGCGAGGGTGGGAGGTCCATGGGGTGGACAACAACATGCGCCGCGTGTTCTTCGGTCCCGACGGCGACACGGCGTGGAATCTCGCCCGGCTGCGGGAGCACACTCGGCGCTTCACCCATCACGATCTCGACATCCGCGATCGCCAGGCCATGTACGCGCTGGTGGACGCCACCCGGCCCGCTCTTCTCGTCCACTGCGCCGCACAGCCCTCTCACGAGCTCGCCAGGGATCGCCCCTTCGAGGACTTCGACGTGAACGCCGTCGGCACACTGAACCTGCTGGAGGCCGTGCGCCGTTTCTGTCCCGAGACATCGTTCATCTTCATGAGTACCAACAAGGTCTATGGCGACGCCCCTAACGAGCGCCCGCTGGTGGAGAAAGGGACGCGCTGGGACTACGCCGACCCGACCGACGCCGAGGGCATCAATGAGGACTGCCGGGTGGATGCGACCCTGCACAGCCTGTTCGGCGCGTCCAAGCTGGCCGCCGACGTGATGGTCCAGGAGTACGGCCGGTCCTTCGGCATTCCGACCGTGTGCTTCCGCGCCGGATGCCTGACCGGTCCGTATCACGCGGCGGCGGAGCTGCACGGCTTCCTCGCCTATCTGGCGCGCTCGATGCGTGAGGGGCGCGCCTACCGGATCTACGGCTACAAGGGGAAGCAGGTGCGGGACAATCTGCACGCATGGGACGTCTGCACGGCAATCCAGGCGTTCTACGAGAATCCCAGGACGGCCGCGGTCTACAACCTGGGCGGCGGCCGCGCCAACGGCGTGTCGGTGCTCGAGGCCATCGCCCGCTACGAGGACATCATGGGGCGCACGCTCGTGGTCGAGTACGTGGATCAGAACCGGGCGGGTGACCACATCTGCTACATCAGCGATCTCCGTCGGCTCCGCGCCGACTATCCGCAGTGGACCGTCACCCGGTCGCTCGACACCATTCTGCTCGAGCTCGCCGGGCATCGAAGGGACGCTCCCCGATGAGGCTCTCGGTCATCATCCCGGCGCGCAACGAGGCGGACAACATCGGGCCCACGGTGGACGCCATCCGCGTGCGTTTGACTCGCGACGGGATCGCCCACGAGATCGTGGTGGTCGACGACGGCAGCTCCGACGGCACCGCGGAGGAGGTCCGGGCACGCGCGGCCACCGACGCGAGCATCCGGCTGGTCGAGAACCCTGGTCCCCACGGGTTCGGGTACGCGGTACGCCGTGGGATGGACGTCTTCGACGGCGACGCAGTAGCGATCATGATGGCCGACGGATCGGACAGCCCCGATGATCTCGTGCGCTACTTCTACGTCCTGCGCGACCGCGCCGAGTGCGCCTTTGGATCGCGGTTCATTTCCGGCGGTCGCGTGGAGAACTACCCGCGACTGAAGCTCGTCATCAACCGCCTCGCCAATACCTTCATCCGGTTGCTGTTCGGATTCCGCTACAACGACGTGACGAATGCCTTCAAGGCCTACCGGGCCAACGTCATCCAGGGCTGTCGTCCGCTGCTCGCCTCGCACTTCAATCTCACCGTCGAGCTGCCCCTGAAGGCGATCGTCCGGGGCTACTCGTATGAGGCCATCCCAATCAGCTGGCGCAAGCGGAAGTACGGCGTGTCGAGCCTGATGCTCCAGGAGATGGGCAGCCGTTACCTCTTCATCGTGCTGTACGTGTGGTTGGAGAAGCTCCTCAGCCGGGGCGACTATCGCCGGGCGGAAGGCGAGTCCTGCCGGCCGTTCGTCGGAGCGGCCTCTCGCCGGTAAGCTGGTCTATCCCGCGGACCTGGTGATCTTCTCCGCACGTTCCGCTGAGCGCCTGGCGGGTCGCGGGTGGCGGCCTGGGGCGAGGAGGGGGCCGCGCCACGCGCTCCGAGGTTGCGCTCGTGCGACAAGGGACGTACAGGAAGACCATCGAGTGCCTTCGTGACGCCATGGGCGCGCATGCGGACCACGGCGACGCTCACTTCGGCTGCGGCCCGACGCTCGCGAGTCGCGGTGAGTTCGAGGACGCGGTCGCCCACCATCGAAGAGCGGCGTGGCTCGAGCTTCGTCCTGACCGCCCGAACGTGCGGACCGATCTCGAAGCAATGGGGGCGGCGCTCGGCGAGTGATGCGCGCTTCACGACGCGAGGTCTTGAAGTTCGGCGTCGCGGCGCTCCTTGGCGCGGGCCTCGCGGGCGCGTGCCGCCGCAGGCTCGATCGACCTCACGTTCTCCTCATGACGCTCGACACGACGCGTGCCGATCGCCTGGGCTGCTACGGCTACTCGGGCGCGACGAGTCCGAGCATCGACATGCTCGCCTCCGAGTCGGTCCTCTTCACGCACGCGATTGCACCCTCGAGCTGGACACTCCCTTCCCATGCCTCTCTCTTCACGGGGAAGTTTCCCCAGAGCCACGGCGCTGGGTACGACGCCGAGGGGTCCTTACGCATCACCGACGCTATCGCAGGGCCCGCCGAGTGGACGCAGTACCGGGTGCGCGGCCTGGCCGAGAAGGAAGCAACGCTCGCTGCGCTCTTGAAAGGCGCCGGCTACCGCACGGGCGCCGTCGTGGGCGGCCCGTGGATGAAGAGGATATTCGGGCTGGCAGGGGGCTTCGACTACTTTGACGACGACGGGATCGACAGCGTGAAAGGGCGTCGCGCGGAAGCCGTCACGACGAGGGCGGTGGGCTTCGTCGAGCGCGCGCGAGAGGAACCATTCCTCTTGTTCCTGAACTACTTTGATCCGCACGCGCCTTACGCTCCGCCCCAACCCTTCGTGCGGCCCGGCGACCAGGTGCATGCGCTCTACGAGGGTGAGATTCGCTACATGGACCACCACATCGGACGGTTTTTCGAGAGGCTCAAAGCGCTCGATCTCTACGACCGTACGTTCATCGTCGTGACCGCGGACCACGGCGAGCTTCTTGGCGAGCACGGGAAGCTCGGGCACGGCGATGATCTCTATCAGGAAGAGCTTCACGTGCCGTTTCTTCTCAAGTATCCCTACGGAGAGACGTCCGCGCGCACGACCGACGCTTGGGTCCAGCTCGTCGACGTCTTGCCCTTGATCCTCGAGCGCTTGGGTCTCGGGAAGCCGCCCTCGGTCCAGGGAGGTGTTCCGCCTCGGATCGGCCACCCCGTGTTCGCCGAGGTGAGCCCGCTTCCGTTCTTCAGCGGAGGAGGCAACTGGCGCGCGCTCTTCCACTTCGACTACAAGTACGTTTGGAACAGCAAGGGGAATCATCTGCTGTTCAACTTGAAGGACGATCCGGCCGAGCGCGAGAACCTCCTAACCCGGGAGCCGGAGCGCGCCCGCTCGATGGACGCGGCGCTGGCCCGCTACGCGAACGCGTTGCCGCGGGAGGAAGACGGAGGTCCGCCGCGCGCCATCGACGAGGAGACGCTCCGCACGCTCAGGAGCCTCGGGTATGTCAGATAAGAAGGTCTCTAGCGGATGTACGGGGGCACCAACCGCGGCGTAGCGGATTCGGCCAGAAGCGCTGCCCCGCGGCCTCTGCTTACTGGCCCTGCACGACCTACCTCATCTACATCCTCGGCCATCTTGTCGGTGCTGGGGGACTGGGTTTGAATGCCGGCGCCATATGACTTCTTCCCGCCGTCGCCACGTGCGCGTGACCTGGGGGCTCGGGGTGACCCTCGCCGTTGTGACTCTCGCGGCCGCGGCGTGGATCGCCATGGTGGCCCGCCGTCCGACGACGCCGCGGCTCTTCGTTCTGGTTTCGATCGACACGCTGCGGCCCGACCACCTCGGCTGCTACGGCTATCCGCGGCCGACCTCGCCGCATCTTGATGCGCTTGCCGCCGAGAGCGTCGTCTTCGACGACGTCACCTCACCGGCGCCCTGGACGCTGCCGGCGCATGCCTCCCTTCTCACGGGCCTTTATCCTTCACATCACACTCTGAAGACGCCCGAGCGCATGCTCCCCGCGTCGGTCGCCACGCTGGCCGACCTCTTCGCCAGCGCAGGCTTCGTGACGGCGGCGGTCGTGAACTCCCTGTACCTCTCCCCGCGCTCCGGTCTCGAGCGCGGGTTCAACCACTACTTGTACGTCGAGGAGAGGGCAGACCAGCGGGAGCCGTCGACCCGCATCACCGACCAGGCGATCGCCTGGTTGCGGGAATACGGCGGCGCCCCGCTCTTCCTCTTCGTGCACTACTACGACGTCCACGGCGACTACCGCTCGCTTCCGCAGTATGAGGCGCTGTTCGTGCGCGCCTACACGGGCCGCGCCGACGGCAGCACCGCCCAGTTGCTGGCAGCACGGCGGGGAGACATCGTCCTCGATGCGCGCGATGCCGCGCACCTCGTCGATCTCTACGATGCGGGCGTGCGGCAGATCGACGACGAGCTCGAGCGCTTGTGGTCGTTCATGCGCACGAGCGGCCTCCTCGGCCGGGCCGTGGTCGTGGTGACGTCGGACCACGGAGAGGAGTTCCTCGAGCACGGCGGTGTCCTTCACGGCCGGACGCAGTTCCAGGAAGTCGTGCGGGTGCCGCTCCTCATCCGCGGACCGGGCGTCCCCGCGGGCCGGCGAGTCGCGGAACCGGTCTCGCTCGTCGACCTGGCCCCCACGCTGATCCCGTTGGCAGGGGCGAAGGCCGCGAGCCGGCTCGATGGCACCGACCTCCGGCCGCTCATGGGATCGGCCCAGGGCACGGCCGTCGCTGCCCCCGGCGAGCGGAATCTCTTCGGGGAGGCCGATCACAACAACGAGCAGGACGACATCACCCGCATGGTGCGCAGCGGCCGATACAAGCTCCATTACAACCGACTGACCCGGGCGTCGCAGGTCTTCGACCTCTCCATCGACCCGGGCGAACGCACCGACCTGGTGGCCGCGCGGCCGGAGCTGACCCG
>Ga0066685_10000688_pt1 | contig 12695 bp, 16 predicted proteins | sample GraSoiAngelo_134_FD_62305 | JGI IMG/M metagenome (GOLD analysis project Ga0066685, IMG submission 62305) | Grasslands soil microbial communities from the Angelo Coastal Reserve, California, USA - 14_0929_05_30cm | ecosystem: Environmental > Terrestrial > Soil > Grasslands | place: USA...
GCCGCGTCCAAGTCTTCTTGGGAGATCCAATTGTCGCGGGTCAGAGGGGTGAAGGCTCGAATGTCCACCATTGTCGAAAGCATGTTCAACATGGAGTCCTCCCAAGTCACGTCTCGGTTGCCATCAGCCAGCCCTGGCTCCCTCGCTGCCTCGCCTGCTTATCATGCAATCGGCAATCCCTGACGGAGTGGGTGTTCAAAAAGATTTGAGCAAGGCCCAGCCAAGACCGGGATTGGGGCGTGAGACAAATCGAAGATCATGCAGAAGCGCTCAAAGAATCAGGTCTTGAGGCACGCTTCTGTATCCAATTCCGGAGATGAGGGATGGCATCAGTGACACCTAGGTGTGATCGATGCGTCTGGTAGCGGGAGTGGTCTTCTTCGTGTGGCCGACTAATCTGTATCTATTTGGGCAAGAAGATGTATTGCGATGGATACGAACCCTGCTTGACAGCTTCTCCGGCAATCATTAATCCCTTGGTTGCAACCGTCTGCGACGTTCACAACGCAGGAGGGATCGGGCATGATCTGCGACCGGGGCGGCGAGATTGCCGAAACCTTTATGACCGAGCCACATGGCGAACTCTGCGAGGCCTGCCAGCGGTTCGTTGAGGAACAGGAACAGACGCAGAGGCCGTTCGGCCGGCAGCAGGCAACCGGCCAAGATGGGTGACCCCTGTCAGGGGGCCGTTTCCCATGCCGAGGGGATGGGATTGTCGCTGATCAGGCTTTCGTGTTGTGCTCGGTCGAACGGTTCTATGGTCAGGTCCTTCGGATTCAACGGTTCCGTGCAGGAGGTTGAACAGAGGAAGTCGATGTACGCCTGGGCCTTGGCCTCTGTGTCAAACCGGCACAAGCCGTATTCGGGCATGCCGGACGAGGGGTGCCAGAAGGCGAGATCGATCGCACTCCCTTGGTAGATGCCCAAGAGGCGATGACGGATTTGCACCCCACCGGGCCGTTGCGAAGACGGCTCAAGCGACATTAACAACCCTCTCAGTTTGGAACGCCGGCGCTACCTTAGCATGTCCTCCCTCCTCCCGGTAGACGGCCCCGTCTGGTTCCGCTAGAATCCGCCGCAATGTCCGATCCTGTGATCCTGCCCAGCTCATCCGCCCAAAATCAGGACGAAAACCGTTCGGTCATAAAGGCGGCCGGGCTAATCGGCGCGGCAACATTGTCCAGTCGCGTTCTCGGCTTCATCCGCGACATGGTTCTCGCCCGCCTCTTCGGTGCCACGCCAGCCGCGGACGCCTTCTTTGTCGCCTATCGCATCCCCAACCTGCTCCGCGAGCTCTTTGCGGAGGGCTCGATGTCGTCGGCCTTCATTCCCGTCTTCACCGAGTACCATATGCGGCGCACCAAGCGGGATGCGTGGGAACTGGCCAGCGCCATGTTCACCACGCTACTGACGCTTGTCACCGTGATTACGCTCCTCGGCATCCTGGCTGCACCGGGCATCGTCTGGGTGCTCGCGCCGGGTTTCCACGATGATCCGACCAAAATGGCGTTGACCACGCTGCTGACTCGGATCATGTTCCCGTACCTGTTGTTCATCAGCCTGGCGGCGCTGGCCATGGGGGTCCTGAACTCGCTACGCGCCTTTGCCGCGCCGGCCCTGTCGCCGGTCTTTTTCAATGTTTTCATCATCGGCTGCGCGCTGTTTCTTTCTCCAACGTTGCCGGAGCCGATCCTGGGGGTTGCGATCGGCGTCGTGGCCGGCGGTGCGGCGCAATTTGCCATGCAATTGCCGGGGCTCAGTCTCCGTGGCATGCTGTTCGGCTTGCGGTTTGAGCCGGGCCACCCCGGCGTGCGGCGCATCGGCTCGTTGATGGTGCCGTCGCTGATCGGGCTGTCGGTCACGCAGGTCAATATCACCGTCAGCACGATCCTGGCCTCCTTCTTTGCTGGCGGGCCTACCTACCTGTTTTACGGGATGCGACTGATTCAATTTCCGCTGGGCATCTTCGGGGGGGCCTTGGCCACGGCTATTCTGCCTACCCTGTCGGCGCAGGCCTCCAGAGGAGCGCTGGACGAATTGCGGACCACGCTGGGGTTCGGCCTGCGCATGATCCTGTTCATCATCCTTCCTGCGATGCTGGGTCTCATCCTGTTGAGGCAGCCGATCGTGCACCTGTTCTTCGAGCACGGCTCCTTCACGGCGGCGGACACGGCTGCCACGGCCACGGCGGTGCTCTGCTACGCGGTGGGCCTCTGGGCCTTTGCTGGTGTCCGGATCGTCGTTGCGGCCTTCTACTCGCTACAGGATACCAGGACTCCGGCTTTGGCGGCGGTGGGTGCGGTGTTGGCCAACCTTGCCCTGTCGTTTCTCTTGATGGGGCCGCTCCAGCACGCCGGTTTGGCCCTGGCCACGGCGCTGGCGGCGATGCTGAACGGCGGAACGCTGATCGGCGTCCTCAACCGCCGGCTGGGCGGGGTGGACTGGCTGTCGGTTGGGAAGTCGGCTGCCCGTGTCCTAACGGCCTCCGTGCCGGTCGTCCTGGCTTGCCTGTGGGTGAGCGGGCTTGCCGTCTGGACCAGGCCGGAGCAGTGGACCGCCAAGGCGGTCATGCTGATCGTGGCCATCGGGTTGAGCGTCACCGGCTATTTTGGTGCCCACGCGCTGATGCACTCCGAAGAGCTGGACGTGCTCTGGGGGCTGTTGAAGCCTCGGCTTAGGAAGGGCAAGGAATAAGCGAATGGAGGTGAGCATGAATAAATCGATGACGTTCAACACTCCGTGGGGCTGGATGGGGACTGCAGTCTCTGAAACAGGCGCCCGTGCTGGAGTGTGTCGGATCGTCCTGCCGCGTGTCTCGCGCCGCGCGGTCGAGGCGACACTCTACCGTGAGTCGTTAGGGGTGAGGCGTAAGGGGACACCGTCTCGCCTGACGCCGGGGACCCATTGCTCCGGGGAATGCAACGGGTCCCCTTCACGCCTGACGATTCTTGTGGAGGAGGCTCGCGCACAGTTGCTCGCTTTTCTTGAGGGGAAACGGCGTGAACTGGACTTTCCGATTGACCTGTCCGGAGGGTCCGCATTCCAGCGTCGGGTCTGGCGAGCGATCCTCCGCATCCCTTATGGACGCGTCCGATCGTACAAATGGGTGGCACTTCGAGTCGGTGGGGCAGGCTATGCGCGGGCGGTGGGGCACGCCCTGGGAGCCAATCCCGTGCCCATCGTCATACCCTGTCATCGGGTCGTTGCCCAGGACGCCTCTTTGGGCGGCTTTACCGGCGGACTCAGGACCAAGCGGCGCTTGCTACAGCTTGAGGGAACGCTACCGCAACTCCGTCACAAACGAAATGGCTAATGGAAAATGGTCAATGGGGGCAAATCTGGCAAGCTGGTCCGGTCGTTTGACCATCGGCCATAAGCCATCAGCCATGTGTTTGCTATGAGAGCGGTGCTTCAGCGTGTAACGCGCGCCTCGGTGCAGGTGGAGGGCCAGATTATGGGCCAGATCGGCGCAGGCTTGCTGGTGTTGCTCGGTGTGGCCAAAGGGGATGGGGAGGCGGATGTTCGCTATCTGCTTGAGAAGATTCCAGGTTTGCGAATCTTCAGCGATGAGCAGGGCAAGATGAACCGGTCAATCACGGAGCTCGGCGGCGGGATCCTGCTTGTCTCACAATTCACACTCCTGGGGGACACGGACAAGGGACGCCGGCCCGGCTTCGACCAGGCCGCTCCTCCGGACGTTGCCCGCACACTCTATGAGCAGGTGGTCGCCGGCCTCAAACAGCGTGGCCTCACCGTGGCGACCGGCCTGTTTGGCGCTCACATGACGGTTTCTCTCGAGAATGACGGGCCTGTGACTTTTATCCTGGACAGCCGAGGCGGGTGATGACCCAGTTCGCTTAAAAAATGAGGCTCAGTCAGGGTCTTGGAGCCATTTGCCAGAAACAGTATTGGCTGGCATAATATAAGTAAAGGATAGGGAGATGGACATGGTGACTCGGATCTCTGAGCATCATCCACTGCGCCGACTGTTCGGCGCCTTGACAGAAAAGAGCTTCGCTCAGCATCTGGGGTGGCCCGACCTCAATGTGACCAAATACGTTTCCAACCTGCTCGTGGAATTCACGCATACCGACCAGCTCTATCAGATTCGCAATAAGCAGGGAGAACGGGTCGACGGCGTGGTGGATATGCTATACGAATCGGAGGTGTTGCTCGAGGCGCAGTCGCTTGATCGGGAGCGGGAAGTCCATCGCCACATCGGCGACTTTACCCTGTTCATGGCCGGGCTCTTCCCAGAATACCTGCGGCGGCTGAAGAGTGCCAGCTTGATCTATCATAAAGACTTTCTCGTGGATTATGTGAAGACTGGAAAACGCTCATATGGAATCGTCGCGCAGATACAAGGCGAAGTGTTTAGCGCCGATACGCCCTTGTTTCGCAAGTTGTCGGAGAATTTCGAGTTGTGTGTCACCGGGCTCGGCTTTGTCCGCTCCGACCTGAATCGCATGCAGGACCCGACCTACCGAAAAGCCAAAGACACCCTGCTGAATTGAAACGCTCCCATCCCTTCATCCTTGCCCATGGAGGCGCTGGCCGGCGCGCGATGAGCGCGGCACAACAAGCCTGTCTGGCCGCTGCGCTGGTCACGGGATATGAGGTGCTTGGTCGCGGTGCCTCCTCGGTGGAAGCGGTCGAAAAGACCATCCAGGTTCTTGAATCGTCCGGCCTCTTCAATGCCGGGGTCGGCTCTCGACTCCAACTGGACGGCATCCGGCGGATGGATGCCTCCATCATGGAGGGCCACCGGCTTCGGGCCGGGGCGGTCGCGGCGATCGAACAAATTCGCCACCCGATCACCGCAGCCAGGCTGGTGATGGAAGAAACAGAACATGTCCTGTTAGTCGGCGAGCCCGCGACACGCTTTGCCCGTTACTTCAAGCTCAAGCTGGAGCGTCAACTGGTTCCCAGACGCACTCCCTTCAAGGCCGTTCGTCCACAGCAGGCATCAGGCCCCACGGAAAAAACGCTGGACCTATATCGGGCGATGAGGATACGGCGTACGGTGGGGCTCGAGACGGTGGGGGCGGTCGCGCTAGACCAAATAGGAACGGTGGCGGCCGGCGCTTCAACCGGCGGGATCCCTCTGATGTTGCCCGGGCGCGTGGGCGACACGCCACTGATCGGGTGCGGGGTCTATGCGGATAATGTGGCTGGAGCCGTGTCAATGACCGGCGTGGGAGAGGGGATCATTCGCATCGCGGTGGCGAAGGAAATCGTGGACCGGCTGGCCGCAGGAGCCAGTCCCGCCTTGGCGGCTCGGCTGGTGCTGAAGAAGCTAGTCACCCGCATCCGGGGGGCGGCTGGCGCGCTCGTGTTGGCCCCAGACGGCCGCTTCGCGATCCGGCATACGACGCCGCGCATGGCTGCCGGCTACTGGGGCGGCAAGGGCAAACCCGTGGTAAAAGACAAGTTTGAACGATTATCCTGGAGCGCTGAGTGATGTCCAGCCGCCCGGGTCGTAAGCCCATACACTATAGCCAGGTTGCCCGTGTCAGCTCCATGATTCGACGGCTAATCGGGGGAGCGACGGTTGGGGACTTGGCGGAGGAGTTTCACGTCACCAAGCGCCAAGTGCACCGCGACCTCAGACATCTCGAAGAGTCGGGATACCCGCTGGTGCAGGAGGACGGAAGGTGGAGGCTGCCGTCCGGCTTCAAAGGGCTGGAGATCGTCGTGTCTCCTAATGAGCTGATGTCGCTCCATTTTGCCAAGAACCATCTGGACTACCTGAAAGACACGCCATTTGTTGAAGACCTCGAGGCCGTCATTCAAAAAGTGGAAGCGGGGCTTCCCGACAAGGTCAGAAATCATCTCGAGCGAATCGTGACGTCCTTCGCGCCGCTTCAGCGTCCCGTCCGCGCCTACGCGGCACGGAAAGACGTGTTGGAATCCTTGCGAAAGGCGTTGCTGCATCAACGCACGGTCCTACTGCGCGGCTACCAGAAGCCGGGAGCGGGAGAGCCCAAGGACTATCAGGTAGATCCCTACACGCTGGTTTTGTATCAATATGGGCTCTATCTGGTCGGCTATTCGTATCGGGCAAGAGATCTGAGGACATTTGCAGTGGAGCGAATTAGGAAGGTCGAAGTCACCGAGGAGATGTTCGACCTTCCCCGCTCGTTCTCCCTTGCGGAGCGGTTTGAGCGAGGGTTCGGCCTTATTGAGGAGCCTCCGCTTGAGGTCAAGATCTGGATTTCTCCCAACTGGGCGTATTTCGTCAAAGAACGGCGGTGGCATCCGACCCAGGTTGTCAAACCACAAAAGGACGGCTCCGTGATCCTGACCATGCGATGCGGAGGACTCGACGAACTGACCTCCTGGGTGCTCTCGTTCGGGCCTGAAGCCAGAGTACTTGGCCCAAAGGAATTCATCGACAACGTTGCCAGGCAACTGACACTGGCGGCCAAGCGGTATCAATCCTCCCGCTAACCCCCTCGACAACCAGCGACATATTCTGTCGCACCCTCGTGCTAGGCTGCGCTATACGAAAAGAGGAGGGCACAGCCATGCAGAGTTTTTTGTCCGTCAACTATGAGATTCAGTCGTTCTTGAAGGCCCATCCGCGCGAAGACGGGTGGAAAATTTATCACTGTTGCACGCCGTTAGCGCGCAATCTCTATCTGCACTATCTCCTGGATTGCTTGCAGGACAAACATCCTCAGGCATTGAAGGCATCGTCCGTGGGAAAAGAGCCAACGGTCCAGGAGTTGCACGGGGTGGAAGGGAACTCTCATGCGATCGAACCCGACGCCGAATGGGACACTCAGAAAGAGCTTGAGAGCGAAGGCTGGATCGGGTCCGTTGAAATCGAGTGGAAGGGCTCGGCAATCCATTTCTGCTCGCCATTCATGGACCCGTCTCTAGTCCGGGAAGCGCTCATTCTTATCGCTGCAAGGTCGAACGCCACGCTTCGAGACTTCCTCCGAGTACTGAAGGAGTATGGACTGATGCGAGAGCGACACGACAACCGTGAGATTCTGGTTATAAACGGGCCGAACCTGCCCAAACCGCCCGTCTCGTGGGATGACGTGTTCCTGCCCAGTGGACTCACGGGAGAGATCCGGAGCAACGTCGAAGGATTTTTCACGAGCGTGGACAACTATCGAAGACTCGGCCTGCCTTTCAGGAGGGGGTTTTTGCTCGTCGGTCCCCCGGGATGCGGAAAAACGCTGACGATCAGCGCACTCGCCAACACCTTGAAAGCGACGTTCATCGCTGTTCTGCCCCGCCCGTATGCGGATGATCAGTGCGTGGAGCGGTCATTCGATTGGGCCGTCAAGCATGCTCCGGCGGTGGTCGTCCTCGAAGATTTGGACAAGCTGCTTGAGAACGGCGAATGTTCCCTCCCGCATTTCCTCAGAATGGTGGATGTCCTGAAGCCAACATCTGGCATCTTGATCATCGCGACCTCAAATGCGCCGGAAAAGTTGGACCCGGCCTTGCTCCATCGGCCGAGCCGGTTCGACCGGGTCTGGAAGTTCCCCCTCCCTCGCTATGAGCAGCGCCTCGCGTTGCTTCGCAAGCGCGGAGCGGCGTTCTTCTCTGAGGCGGCCCTGGAACAAGTGGCCAGAAAGTCGGACGGATTCTCCATGGCCTACGTCCTGGAGATCGTCGTGAACGCGCTCCTCTCCAGCGCGCACAATGGCGACACGCCCGGAGACGAAGCCCTTCTGAAAAGCGTGGAGACGCTTCGCGCTCAGCGCAAAGCGGCCTCGAAGCCCGGCGAATCGATGGAGGAGCACGAAAGTGTGGGATTCTACCCTCCGAGCAACGGAGAACGGTAGAACCAACAAGAGGAGGGGTTATGTACCGCCAAGGAGATATTTTGCTGGCCGCGTGCACCGCACTTCCCGGTACGGTCCAAAAACAGAGCGATCGCGTGCTCGAGGAGGGTGAGGCCACCGGGCACGCGCATCAAGTGATGGACGAAGCCTTCGTCTGGGTGGATACCGACGGCACCAAGTATGTTGAAGTGTACGTCACCCAAGCCAGGCTGGTGCATGAGGAGCATGGTCCCATCACACTGCCCGGCCCGGCGGTGTACCGCGTGATCCGCCAGCGCCAATACGTGGCCGGGGAGGTGCGGTATGTGGCCGACTGACAGGCCCGACTGGAACCTCGCCTCGACCCGTGAGGCGGCGTGGAGGGCATGGGGTTCTGGTTTGAGCCCGTCCGAGCCTCCGGACCGTCAGGGCGCCGAGGCCGCCTGTGCCGCCGCGTATCAGGCGATTGGGCGCGCGCTGTCGCCGACTATCTTCTGGTTCGACTCGCCCCTGGCCGGCTGTCTCGCTGCCTATGTCCTGACTCAGGCAGCGCAAGGCCGGCTTGGGCCTGACTGGGAGCGCGCTCGGGATTCCGTGGAGAAGCACGTGATCTCGGTAACGGGCCGGGCGATCTTCGAGCAAGTGTGGGCGAAGCTCACTGCGCGCCTGGCTCCGCTCGAGTGGTCCGAGTCGTATTGGATCGGCGGTGAGCTGCCACCAGCCGCTGCCGAACAAGAACGAGGCATCTGGGAGATCGCGCCTCCCGGAACCAGCATGGCGTCGGTGCGCATCCGGCTCCGGGATTGGAATCTGGTCCCTGCGTTCGTGCAAGGCGTCCCGTTCCAGCAGCCGCGGCACCACGCCTGGCGCGCGCTCATCGAGCAGCTTGTGGAAGAGGTCGCGCTGCCAGTGAGCGAGATGATCGTTCGGGCCAAATACACGATGGGCCCAATGCTGGAGATGGCCTTGCTGAATGCAGTTGGTCGAGGCGACGGGGTATCAGAGCGCTGCGACGCGCCGATCAAGCTCGTCGTAAGTTGCGGAGCCTTTTGGCTGTTCCGCGGCGCGGCGGTCCTCACCGCGCGCCCCGATCGACTAGATCTGGATCAAAATGACCGCCTGCATAGCGACGACGGCATGGCGCTCAGATATCCCGATGGGTGGGGCCTGTACGCGTCCCGCGGGGTGCGCGTGACCGAGCAGGTCATTCTGCGGCCAGAGACGCTCACCTCCAAGCAAATCCTCAACGAGCGCAATGTGGAGATCCGCCGGCTCATGATCGAGCGCCTCGGGCTCAAACAGTTCCTGTCCCAAGCGCGTGCCAAGTATCTCGACGCCGACCAGGGCGGCACGCGCCGGCTGTACCGGATCACCCTGCCCGGCGATGAGCCCATCGTCGCGGTGCGGGTCCGGTGCCCTTCGACCGGCCAGATTTACTTCCTCCGCGTCCCGCCGCACCTCCGCTCCTGCCGCGCCGCTGTCGCCTGGACATTTGGGTTCGAAAAGATTGAAGACTATCAACCCACCGCGGAGACCTGAAACGCCAAAGCTGGCGTCAAGCCTCCGCAGTGACTCCGAGGCCTGGCAGCAAGCCCTTAGTGCTTGACGCGATCGTCCGAGTTATGCAGGATTGCGGAGGAAAGCAGGTGCACTTCAGCCAATGCAAAAGAGATCCCTACCCCGTACCGGTTCCGTCCGCCGAGGTGCCGTCATTGACTCGACTGGAAAGTACCGCTACGGCCTCGAGCGTGAATGGGAAACTGGGGAGGGCACGTTGCTCGTTGTCATGCTCAACCCGAGTAAGGCGGATGATAAAAAGGATGATCCGACAATCCGTAAGTGCATGACGTGGGCTCGCAAATGGGGTTTCCGTTGCCTTGAAGTCGTCAATGTGTTTGCCTACCGAGATCCCGACGCCAACATTTTGAGGACAGTTGACGATCCTGTCGGGCCGGAAAATGACTCTTACCTCGAAGTCGCTGCGGCTAGGGCATCGAAAATCGTGGTTGCATGGGGAAGTAGGCATCACCACCGTAGGCGCATTCAGCATGTCTTGGATCTCCTGAGAAAACGCGGCGAATTGTGGTGTGTAGGTACGACTACTGGAGGGTTTCCAAAGCACCCACTGTACTTACGGAATGACGCAACGTTGCTTCCGTTCTCCGGGAGTCCAGACGATGGAACCTAAAATCATCTGGAAAGAAGTTGAAGAGCGCCATTGGCAGCTCGCAAGAGAGCAATTACCAAAGGAGAACAAGAGGGCACGAAATCTTGGTCAGGAGCATTCGGAATTCATGCGAATGGACCCCGAAGAGGCCATCTACACGCTTTTGGGGGAGACCTTCTTTGACAACCGCGACAGCGGGCTTCGTCTGGTGCAAGCGCTGCCGTGGGCTATAGTAAACGATGCCGATTACACAGATCTTGGCATGCGGTTGCGCAAATTTTTCCAAACCAAACCACTATTCGGGGACCATCGGCGATACATCCCAGTGCATAGGGCATTCCGAGATAGAATGGATCAATATGCGCTTGAGTGCATCCAATCCTGGAAAAACGCCGTCAAACATTGCGGGGGCCAGAAGCAGCTCATTGGGCTTGGCCAGCATGAGACCTGGGCCGAACTTTGGGGGCGATTAGGGGAAGTCAAGCCGCCCTTCCATCAACGCTTACCGCGCTGGGATTTCTTAGATCACGCCTCGCGTCTCTGGCCCGATCTACCCGAACCAGACGGTATGTATATTGACGGGGCGGGACCGGAGAAGGGACTCACGTGGCTGTTTTTCGGAGACTCTATCCCGAAGATGGAAGGCCGCCGGTCATTTCGTCAGCATCATGCCGGGATCCTAGCGGATTGGAACGATGGAGTGTCAGCGAAAATGCAGTTGGATGATGGTGTCACCTACGAGCACTTTCGCGACGCACTAGAAAGGTGGACGATCGATTTTGTAAGAAGAAATGGAGACTGTTCCATCGTGAGTGACCGCTACTTTCTGTTCGATCTGGAGTCGTGTATCTGTGACATCCAAAAGGGGGAGAATACTCAGAAAGGGAAGTGAAGGGCGACATGTGGGCAGTGACGAAGAGCCGAGTTGTTGCGTTTTGGCGTGAATTCTTTGACGAGCAAGCTATGAAGGTCCTCCGTTCGCAGGCTAGCGACGGTCATCGAACCGAGGGGGATAAAAAGGGACAGGCTTATTTCCCGGTGTGTAATTCGGTATCCTGAAGCAAGAATTTCCTGAAAGCGCTCAACTGATGGTGCGTGTTCTCTTCCATCTCGCCTTTCCGGTGACCGATCTGGAAGCCACGAAGCAGTTTTACGTGGATGGCTTGGGTTGCACACTAGGGCGTGAATCCTCCAACGCCGTCACGCTAGAACTGGCCGGCCATCAGCTTGTGGCTCAACTGACGTCACAGAAGCTGGAACGCCAGAAGGGGATTTATCCACGCCATTTCGGGTTGATCTTCACGTCTGAGAAAGGCTGGCAGACGCTCGCGGATCGGGCCAAGGCCAAAGGACTGAAGTTCTACCAGCAACCCCGCCGCCGGTACCCCGGCACAAAGATCGAGCACCTGACGTTTTTCCTCGAAGATCCCTCTCACAACCTCCTCGAGTTCAAACACTACACGCACGACACCGCGATCTTCGGCGAACGTGACTTCGCTGAAGTCGGCGACAAAGACGAACCACGCTAGCACGTGCTGAAGGATGACCGCTGATTGCTGAATGGCGGAGAAGACGCTCACCACCCATCATCCCGCATTCATCGTTGCTCCTAGTACTCCAGCTTCAACCCGCCCATCACCAGCAGCGGAGTTCCCAGCGTTTTGAGGACTGAGGAAAGTCGCGCCGCTACGGGTCAGATGTGAACTTCAATCCGACGATGCCGATCACGATCACCACGATGCAAAGAATTCTGAGGAGATCACGGGATTCTCCAAGCAGCAGGATCCCCATGACCGCTGTGCCTGCTGCGCCGATCCCAGTCCAGACCGCATAGCCGGTTCCCACAGGAATGGTCTTGAGGGCCTCGGCCAGAAATAGAAAGCTGGCGATCATCGCCGCCACGGTCCAGGCGCTTGGCCACAGTCGCGTAAACCCTTCGGTGTATTTCAGGCCGATCGCCCAGACGATTTCGAATAGTCCTGCCACGCACAGGTAGAGCCAGGCCATGAACCTTTCTCCTTCGTTGGATGACTATTGGGACAGTGTCGTCGTCAGTTGGTCGTTGAAAGTCGGGGAGTCGCCGTTCCTCTTCCGCATCCACCAGAGAATGTGTTGTTGACGCTTGAAGAGGTATGACGTGATCTCCAGCGGGTCGTGCTGCCTGGGGGCCGGCAGGATCGCGGCCAGGAGCGCCGCCTCGTCCGTGGTCAGATCGTAGGCTGATTTGTCGAAGTGGTGACGCGCTGCTGCCTCCGCGCCATAGACGTCGCTTCCCCATTCCACGACGTTCAGGTAGATTTCCAGGATACGCTGTTTCGTGAGATGCTGCTCGAGTGCGCTCGCTATCAGCGCTTCCCTGGCTTTCCGCAGCAGCTTCTTCTCGGACGACAGATACAAGTTCTTCGCCAGTTGCTGGGTGATCGTGCTGCCGCCCCGCTCCAGTTTCCCCGCCCACAAGTTCCGCATGACCGCCTCTCGAAGACCCTCCCAGTCGAACCCTTCATGAACGTAAAACGAAGCGTCCTCCGCTACGACGACCGCTAGCTGGAGGGCTGGAGCAATTTGCGAGAGAGGCACCCAGATCCATTCCGGGTCAGCGAGACGTCCCTCGTCAAGCGCCTGCAACATCCTGGTCTTCATCAGTGCCGTGGAGGGCGGATTAGTGTCGGCGAGCCTTGCCACATCGGGAAACGTGACCAGCCAGTAGAGCCCCATACCGGCCAGTGGCAGGCTCAGGAGGAACA
>Ga0066685_10000689_pt1 | contig 12694 bp, 7 predicted proteins | sample GraSoiAngelo_134_FD_62305 | JGI IMG/M metagenome (GOLD analysis project Ga0066685, IMG submission 62305) | Grasslands soil microbial communities from the Angelo Coastal Reserve, California, USA - 14_0929_05_30cm | ecosystem: Environmental > Terrestrial > Soil > Grasslands | place: USA...
CCTCCGGCTCCTGCACCGCCTCCGGCTCCTGCACCACCTCCGGCTCCTGCACCACCTCCGGCTCCTGCACCGCCTCCGGCTCCTGCACCACCTCCGGCTCCTGCACCACCGATGCCCCCGGCAACTCCGCCGCCCCCCGTGGTACTCGAGTCCCACAAGCTGAAACCACCAGGCTTACCACTGCCGCTGCTTCCGGTTCCGCTTCCCCCAGTACCTCCGCCGCCCGATCCTCCGCCGCTGCCTAGGCCGAATCCAGGCCCTGGGCCGCCGGAGCCGTGCCCTGGTCCGCCCATCCCGCCACCACCGCCGCTAGCACGCATACTCTCCGCGGCCAGGATCATTTGCAGCATCTTGTTGGGGTCTTCGAAGAAGTCTCTAAATTTGTCTCCCGCCGCGCCGAGTACCTTCTGCGTAAGTTGCGCCGCAACCTTGATGCCCGCCACCGAAGCGTCTTCCGCGACGTAGCGGATTTCATTCACCTTGATGCTGGTATCTCCTGCCAGCGCGGTTTTCAATTGTTCGGCCAGAGAGGAAGGCTTGGCGTTTCCGCTAGGGAAGGCACGCACAAACCTCGCGAATTGCGGTTGCGTAAGAGTCGGCGAAAAATGAATGCTCGCGATTCCTGAGGCAATCAGTAGCTGCGCGAAGCTTCGTTCGCCGGCGGCCGATCCGAGCGGCACGCCGTCCAGCAAAATCTGGTTTCCCGACGCACCTAGAAGCACACCGCCACCGTTGCTGTCATCCAGCGCATCACGCAGTTCTTTCCACGCTGTTTCGAACTGGGCCGCCGTGCGCACATGCCCGAATTCGTACAGCCGTGCGAACTTCAGCAGAATGTTCAGGCTGCGGACAAACGCACGCGCCCCGCCTCGTTGTTCCTGGATCATAGCTCTCGGCGCTGGACTTGGCCCCTCCTTACCCTTCCCTCTACAGTAGATTCACCTACGCCCAGAGACAAGCCTCCCGCCGCCTCCTGTACCCATCTCAATAACAGATTCTCATCCCATTGGGGAGCCTTATTGTCCCCTGGGCCGGCTCTTGAACGTGGCTTGCTGAGACGCCCGCATCTGGGCCCCCGCCGTGGCGGGTCTTACGACCCGTTTTCTTACTCTTCGGGCCCGCGCTTTAGACCCGCAGCTAAAACCTTCGCCACCCAGGAACGCGTGTCCACCCCTGGTCGCCTCGCCGAGGTTTGCCCGCCTGTTGGAAGGGAAAAAATCGCTGTTGTCTGACGAGTCGTGCAAGTTCATAATCAGACTGTTCTTATGAAACAGCCGGCCCAGAACGCACCTCTGAAGGAACTGGACGATTGGGACGATTTTGTCGCCGCCCGCTATCGTCAGGGCAAATCGGAAGAGGAGTTCCGTAACTACAAAGCCGACGCCAATCCCACGGTGACCGAGTTCTACCGTCAAAACCACGCTGGCCAGACCCTTGATTTTGTCTTGAGAAAAAAGGCGGAATACTGTGGCTTGAACCGGGGCAAGAAGGGTATTTGGGAAATGGCCGAGTACCTGAATACCCTGGTGGACGACAGCGATCCTGACACCGATCTGACTCAGACCGAGCACCTCCTGCAGACCGCAGAGGCGATTCGCAAGGATGGTCATCCGCGCTGGTTCATTCTCGCCGGCTTTTTGCACGATCTTGGAAAAGTGCTCTGCCTCTATGGCGAGCCCCAATGGGCCGTAGTCGGCGATACCTTCCCCGTCGGCTGCAGATACTCGGATCAGATCGTTTTTCCGGAATTCTTCGCCGCCAACTCCGATAGCGCGATTCCGGATTACCAAACCGAGTATGGCATCTACGAACCGAACTGCGGTCTCGATAGCGTGCACCTCTCGTTTGGACATGACGAATATGTCTATCAGGTGACGCGGAGGTATGTGCCGGAGGAGGCGCAGTACATGCTCCGGTACCATTCGTTTTATCCCGCGCATCGCCACGGCGCTTACCGGCACCTTATGAACGAACACGACGAGCGCCTGTTTGCATGGGTCCGGAAGTTCAATCCCTACGATCTATACTCGAAAGGCCGCGAGCGGCCGAAGACACAAGAAATCCTTCCTTACTACCAGGACCTCGTGGCAGAGTTTTTTCCTGAAAAAATTGACTGGTGATCGGCCCGAGACGCGTGGCCCAACCTTAACGCGCCAGTGTCGGTTGAGAAGGAGAACCCCATGCAGAGCAGGCCTGCTTGAAGCCCGCTGTGGACTGTCTCCTCGACCTCAACCGCGATTACATTCGAGCGGTCGAAACCTCCGATGTTTCGCGCTTTGCAGAAATCCTGGCCGACGACTTTCTCTGCTCCCAGCCCGACGGATCGCTCCTGGACCGGGAAGCATTCTTGAGGCACACCGCGGCGCCTGTGAAGATCTCGAATCTCGAAGCCCACGACGTCAAGGTCCGGATCATGGGCGACGTCGCGATCATTCACGCGCGAACCACCTACACCATACCGGACGGACGGCCCGGAGCGGGCCGCTACACGGACGTGTGGGCACGGAGGAACGGCCGATGGCTGGCCGTCTCAGCCCACGTTACCCGTTGTTAAGATGTGCCAACCCGCTCGAACCGTCGTTTCGGGTGACTCCCTTTTCCACCCAGTCTATCGCGGCCTCAGTACGACGAACTTTGTCATCGTATAGCCTAGCGCTGCCCCCAAGAACACATCCGATGGGAAGTGCGCTTGAGTCGTAACCCGGGAAAAACCGATCGCGGCGGCCGCGCCGTAGGACACCCAGGGCACCCAGCGATGCTGCCGATAGCGATGGGAGAAAACGGTTGCAACGGCGAACGCCGCCGTCGCATGGCCGGAAGGAAAGCTCGTGTTTATACCGCTGAGAGATTTCGGACTGCTGAAGAACGTGTCGGAGAAATTGCCGAACGGCGCGATGTCGGAAGGACGCAGTCGGCGCGTCGCTACTTTCATCACTACGTCAACGATGGCGCTGTCGGCGTAGGCTTCCCCGGCGAGCAGCGCGGTCCTCTGCGAGTAGCACGCGGAGCGGAATCGCCCCACCACCAGAAAGAGCGCGGGAACGACGGCCGTTTCTGCCGCGGTGTTGCGTCCGGAGAAAAGGTCGTTAAAGCCTTGGAATCGCCCCGTGCGCCTGAAGTAAGGCGTGTCGTGGGGGTCGGCGGTGATGAGTGCCGCCGTCACTCCCGTTACCAAGAGCGTGGGCAGCCAGTGCCGTCCCTTCCCGAGTTGCACCGGAAACAACCAGATGTCTTTCTGATCCTGAAGAACGTTGTGCGGGAGCGTGCGCCAGGAGACGTCGCGCTCCGCTCCAGCTAGCGCCGGGTCTTGCGGCCCCCCGTCCGCGGCCGCGGTTCGCGGCTCTTCCTGTGCACCAGCCAAGGGACACCAAAATTCAATCCCCATGCACACTACGGAGCACAGCAGCCAGGAACGGCGGAATCTGCGGTGAGGCCCGGATTCCGCGCGTTGCTTTCTTCCTTCCCACATAGCCTTTTCAAGCGTACTCGTGGACTGGTTTGTGTATCAACTTCTAGCTCGCGCTAAGGCCAGTCTGGGTTCCACCCGCCAAATCTTTTTGAAAGCGATCTTGTCGAGGTCGCGGCTCAGCAGCCTACTGAGTTTGTGCGGGGAACCCGATGCGGTGCACAAGATTTGTGTATCTCGGATCGGAACGCAAGCCATCAAACGCCGGTTCAGTCCGGAGCCCGAAGATTATTTCTTGCGAGCGGACTTGATAGGCCTTTTCCAGCCAGTTGAAGGCATCCAGATTCTTGCCGAGGCGAGCATAAAGCACGGCATGGTCATAGGGATCGCTTGGATTCGTCTTCCAGAGTGACTGCTGCTGCTCAAGCTTCATACTCCAATACCCCTGGGGACCAAGGGTCTGGTACGCGCGACGAAGACGTGAGAATCGCGGAGCGACCACTTCTTTGTTTTCGCCGTAGAGCACAGCAGTTTCCTCCTCCAAATCAATGGCTTTGGAGAAATCGCCTTTCCATTCAAATGCTGACGTTAACAGCCATCGCCCCAGGCCATTCGCGTGATCCATTTCCAATACTTTCCGTCCGCCTTCGATGACATCGTCATAGTTCCTCCCGTTGAGCAGGGGGACAAGAGCAAGTGCGTTGGCCGCCGGAGACAGCGGGTCGACCTGCCGGACCTTTTTCATTTCTGCGATCGATTCCTCAATGCGGTTCCCCTGCGCCAAATACATCCCATGCCAAAGGAGCGCCCAGGAAGCACCGGGATTCAGTTCGAGGGAGCGGTGAAATTCCCTTTCTGCTTCGGGAAAGTTCCACTCATAAGCATATTTGACCCATGCCAATGAGCTGTGCGCCTGGCTCAGGCTCTCGTCCATTTCGAGAGCCTTCATGGCTGCCTGGCGGGCTTTGAGCAGTCCTTCCTGCGCGGGAATCGACTGCATCGCGGCGGCCCAGCAATACGTCTCAGCCAAATCCGCATAAGCCTGTGCGTATCGCGGCTGCAATTCGATGGCTCTGCCGAAATTCACGATCGCTTTTTCGAAGCCGTCTGGCGTAATTTGCGCCGCATAGTGGCGGCCTCTCACATAGGCATCGTAAGCTTCCGGGTCAGCCGGCCGCAGATTAGTCAACCGCGCTTGTTCTTCTGGCGTGAGTGTCACGCGGATCTCACGCGCAATTGACCGTGCCACTCGATCTTGCAACGAAAATACGTCGGTCAAGTCTCCCTGATAACTGTCGGCCCAGAGATGTCTCTCCGGCGAAGCGCCCAGCAATTGCGCCGTGACGCGCACTCTGTTGCCCGCGCGCAGTACCGTTCCCTCCACCACTGCATCCACGTTAAGTTCGCCCGCAATGGTCCCCAAGGACTTACGCGTTCCTTTGTACGACATCACCGAGGTGCGGGAAATCACCCGCAATTTGCCCATCTTTGCCAGGTCCGTGATGAGCTCGTCTGTCATGCCGTCCACGAAGTATTCCTGCTGCTGATCATTAGAGAGGTTTTGCAGCGGCAGAATGGCAATCGAGCGGATCGGGGAGAGCGAATCGCCCGCACGGACCCGGCGGTGCCCGATACTCCAGGCCAACACGGCAAGTGCCGTCGCCACGCCAACACCCAAAACGATACGTCGCCGTAGTGATTTTGACATGACCGGACGCGCATCCAGCGCCGGTGTGGCGTGGGATTCTCGCGCGGATCGAGCCGTGGGTCCTGGCGACGGGAAAACGCTCACCTGCCCGACGAACCGGTAGCCGCCTTTTGCCACCGTTTCTATGTAGTGTGCCCCACCGTTCTTGTCGTCAAGCGCCCGCCGGATCGCTGAGATATTCTGGGCAAGGTTGACCTCTTCGACGAACGTCTCCGGCCAGAGGTGCTTCATCAATTCGTCTTTGGTCAGCAGGTGCCCGCTGTTCTCGACCAGCAAGAGCAGAGTGTCAAACGCCTTCGGCGCCAGGGGTACGGTTTGACCGTTACGCAGCAGCAGGCGCTCGGCAGGGTCCAAACGGAACGGACCGAACTCATACAAGTGCTTTCCTTCCGGCATGTTAGGAGTCTTCAGAATATCCCTAAGTTTTCTTCAACTTTTCCCAAAGACTTCTGAGACGGCCGTAAGCTAGCTTGCGGGAACGACGCCAGTTGGCCGGGTCGCTCTTCGGGGGAACTCGTGAAGCTGCCCGGATGGTAGCAAAGTTCGTCCGAAGGAGCAATGCGTAGCCTCTTCGGCACATGGAGGAAACTGTATGAAAAGCACGATTACTTTTGGCGGAGCATTGATTCGTGTAATGCTGGTGGCCCTCGCCGTTTTCGTACCTGCGATGGCTCTATTTAGCGGACCTTCGCCCGCACCAAAGGCAGCCCCTCGTTCAACGGCCAGCGAACGTCATTGCCTTCCCGTGGGCGGAACGGTCATGACCAACTTCGGCGCCATCGATGCAAACACCACGATGGGCATGGCCACAGGAGACTTGCGAGGCGCGGTAAGTGGAACTCTGCTCGGACCGCCCCAGTTGGTTTCGGGCACGGTAGTGTTTCATGTCCAGCATCACTGGGTGACGGAGTCGGGAGATATGCTCACCTTCGACCCCGCGGTTGCGACCACCGCTCCCATGTCGCAAACTCTTTTCGCGGTCATCACTTATCCCGTCCACGTTACCGGTGGCACCGGAAAATTTGCCGGGGCGACGGGCGACATAACAAACATCGGTGAAGTCGATTTGATCGCCGGGACCGTATTTCGCTACAGCGGCCAAGTTTGTTTCGCGGAGTAAGGACTGCCGGCTCGCTCATAAATGCTCTCTGGGTTCGGAGCATGAGCTCCGACATAGGAGGGGAGGGGTCGACCTTCTCTCCTTTCGCAACTCTCTCCGAAGATTCGACGCGGTCAATGTAAGCCATTCTTTGGCTACTCTGAATTCTTTGAACAATGGCCGCACCAATGAAAAGGATTGCCGCTCAATTGGCGGAACGTCTCGGCCTCTTGGCAGGGATGTCCAAGTAGCCCGCTACCAACTCTCTGTGGTTCCTCAGGACACGGGACACTCTTCTTACTTTTCTTTACAACTGCGCTCGCGAATTCATTGCTTCGCCTTCGCCTCCAGGTCGTTTGAGTATAGAATCGAAGGCCGATGACCGACCAGCCACCTTCGGATCGCTTCAAGCCGGACATGCCGCAGATTCCCGGCGTTTCCGGGTCCGGCTCACGCTCATCCGCGACGCCGAATCCCGCCATGAAATTAGTCATCGGACTTCTTGCCGTGCTCGTTGTGGTTTTCCTGGGAGCGCGATGGGCCCTTCGCGCGAAACATGTGGAACCGCAGCCCGCCGAACAGCAACCGCAGATCGAAGTGCCCGCCCCCGCGCCCGATCCAAGCACGCTGCTCCCTCACGCGACCGATGCGGAGCCCGGGATCGCCGACGCTACGGAGATGGCCAAACCCTGGTCCGCAAAAGAATTTTTTATTCGCAACCGCCTCACTGGAGAAAATATCCCTGCGCTTCTCATTCGTTTGCCGGCAGGCTCCCCTTCCCAGGCAAGCGGCTATTGGGCCTTCGAACAAAAATCCCCCTATGGAAACTGCAAGCTCGAATACCTCACCGGTCTGGACAAGCTGAAAAATGATTACGGCTTCCATGCCGCGAAACATCCCATGGTCGGCAACCCTTGCAGCCGCACAGTGTTTGATCCGCTCAAAACCAGCAATCTTCCCGGTAGTGGAGTCTGGGTGCGTGGAAGCATCGTGCAGGGCTCCGATCTGCGCCCGCCCCTGGGCATCGAAATAAGGGTTGTGGGAAAGAAAATCCTCGCCGTGCGGACCGAGTAGTTTGCGTATTTTCCGCCGGCCGTCTGGCTACTTGGCTTGGACGTGGCGCAACACAAAGTTTGCGGAATTTGATTCGCCTCTCATGCGCGAGAGAGGGAGGCTATCGCCGCTTCAGAAAACCGGCACTCTTTATCCCGTGTATTCTTTGGACCCACTAGCGATTTCCCGCCATTCCCTCTAGCGCTACGCATACCTGAATCTAAATCAGCTAAACCCTCCAGAAGTATCGAGGTTTAGATTCTCTCCGAGCCAACATGGCTCGTAAGTTATAGAAAAGAATATGTGTTAATCCAGGTCCGCATTGGCGAACAACCTGCACTTCGAAGGACAAGTCTGATGCTGGCTATTCCCATTCGGATGGACGGTTCCAGGAAATAGAAGCGTCAGAAGTATGGGACAAATTCGAAGCAGTTCGAATTGAGGGGGAGATAATGAACTTTGATGGACGGATGGGTGATGGGTGGTGTGCCTGCCGGTTCAGCAGCCTGAGAAGGTTGATTTATTGGGCAGCAGTCTTGGGACTGGCGTTGATCTTCGCGATCCCGGCGGCGGCGCAGAGACTCACGGGAACCCTGCGTGGACAGGTTTTCGATCCTACGGGAGCAACGGTTCCGAATGCGCAGGTAACAGCGACGAATCAGGAGACGGGCGTGTCGGTGAGAATTACCGCCACTTCGGCGGGAACGTATTCGTTCCCGAGCCTGATTCCGGGCTTGTATCGGGTGGGCGTAGAGGCCAAGGGCTTTAAAAATTTCCTGGCGACGGACATCACCGTCATCGCCAATCAAGACAACGTTGCGGACACGCACCTGGACTTGGGCGTGGCGACGGAGGTCGTGGAAGTGACGGCCGGCGGGGTGTCCATTCAGACGACGTCTTCGGATCTAAATAATACCTATGATGTGAGCGAGGTACAACTTCCCAATGGCGCTGGCACGCTCAACGGCAGCCCGCTCAACCTGGCAGTGCTGGCTCCCAACGTTGTGGCGCAGCCAGGCGGGGTCACGGGAATTGGCGGATCGGTTGGCGGAACGCGTCCACGCGACAACAATTTCACGGTTGATGGTGTGGATGACAACAACCTGGGCGTGACGGGAAACAACTCGACGGTCATTCCTGATGCGGTCGCGGAATTCAACCTCACCACCAACCAATTTAGCGCCGAATATGGGCACTCGGCGGGCGGTCAGTTCAGCCTGGTGACCAAGACCGGCACCAATAACTGGCATGGTTCGGGCGAGTGGTATAACCAGAATCGCAACTATAACTCACTGGATAATCTGACGAAAAATGCGATCGATGTGCAGCATACGCTTCCCAGCCAGCCGGCCTTTGACAATAATCGCTTTGGCGGCACCATGGGTGGTCCCATCGTCAAGAATAAGTTGTTCATTTTCGGCGCCTATGAATACACCTACCTCCACGGTCAAGGTTCCGCTACTGCATTTACTGGACCCACTGCCGGTGGTTTGGCGACACTGCAAGCCAACGCCGCGGATAGCGCCGTAACGGCTCTGTTGATGAATTTCCCTGTGGCGTCGGCGAACGATGCCGGTACCGTGACGATTCATCCCGGCCTAACCGGTCCCGCCCTGGCCGTTCCCATCGGCAACATAACCATCTTCAGCCCGAATTTTCAAAGAGAACACGATGCCCAGGTTAATACCGACTATACGATGGGGCGGCACCAGTTTGGAGCGCGCTTCCTGATTAACCAGGAAAGTTTCATCCTGCCGACGAATTCAACGCAAGCGCAGTTCAACCAAGCCGAGCCGATACACAATCGCAAGATTGCCTTGAACGACGTGTGGACCATTAACAGCCACTTCGTGAACGATCTGCGCCTGCAGTATTCGTTTTTCTCCCTTTCGACCCTCAACCCCTGCACGACCTGCCCCACGGACATAACCATTGGCGACCTTCTCGGTGGTGTAACGGTGGGGCCTGGGGACAATACATTCCAAAAGCAGAATAGTTATCAAATCGCGGATACCTTCAGTTGGACGCGAGGCAAGCACAGCTTCAAGTTCGGCGGCCAGTACAACCACTTCATTTACCCGCAGTTTTTTCTTCCACGTAGCAATGGAGATAACCAGTATGGCACGGCAAACGCGTTCATAAATGACATCTTGCCTGACAATCCTGGCAGAACCCTGCGAGGCGCCGGAACGGGTAGCTTCCTCGGTACGCAAAGCTCCTTTTATGGGTTTGCCCAGGACGACTTTAAGTTTTCGCCGCGTTTAACGTTGAACCTGGGTGTCCGCTATGAATATTGGACGAATCCCGTGGGGGCAAGCGAACAAGCCCTGAACGCCGTTTCCAACGCGCCAGGCCTAATAACGTTTGGCAACCCCCAAACCGACAAGAACAATATCGCTCCGCGCATCGGCTTTGCCTACGATCCCCGGGGCAACGGGAAGACGGCAATTCGCGGCGGTTTCGGCATCGCCTATGATGTGAAGTTTCAGAACTTTGCGTCCATCACCTTGCCGCCACAGTTGCAAAGTGAACTTAATCCCGCGTCGGCGTGCACGTTGTCGCCCCAGCCGTCCTGGTGTACGACTCCGAATAACTCCGGCTTTCTCGCCGGTGGCGGGCTGCCCTCCGCTTACCTACCACCTGCGAACCAGAAGGCAGCACGTGGCCTGACTACCTCTTTTATCGACGATACGGTCATGCCGAAAATTTTGACCTGGTCCCTTGGAGTACAACACGAGTTGGCTCGGAATACCACGGTCGAAGTGCGCTACCTGGGCACGCGCGGGCTGGAACTACCGGTACAGTTTCGCCGGAATCACATCAGCGCCTTTGATAGCGGAATAGCTCCCCTGCCGACTTTCTTTAAGACTTCGGACATTCCCACGACATGGACCGCGAGCACGCCGACCGATACGCCGTTCAACGGGTTCGATTCGAACATCTACGATAAGGCTCCGTGCACAACGGGTGCAGGTGTCTGCCCATTCAAGGGGAACATCACAGCTGATCCCCCCCTTGGCAGCAGCATTTACCACGCGGGGTCGATCAGCCTCACACAACGTGCGCGTCACGGGCTCACCTTTAACGCGAATTATACCTATGCTCACACGATCGACAATTCGACCAATGAATTCTTCACCAGTCTCTTGAACCCGCGCCGGGCTCAGGACACCAATCGTCTAGGCGAAGACCGTGGCAACTCGGACTTGGATGTGCGCCACAAGTTTGCACTCTCTCTCACCTACCAGGTGCCTGATGTCAAAACGGAGAATCGTTTTGTCAAGACGCTGGTAAACGGATTCCAGATTGGCTCCATCTACCTTGCGCAAAGCGGGCAGCCTGTGTCCCTGCAGTCCGGAAATGCGGGTATTGATTCAAACGGCAATGGGGATACGGCTGGTGACCGCGCGTCGGTCAATCCTTTCGCCTCGGGCCTCGGCGGATCGGATGTCTTCGCACTCTGCGAACTTCCGAACGGGACGGTCGGCCAGTCCAACGGTGGCCCCGGCGCGTTCAACGTCGCTACTGGTGTCGCCTCCGGCGGCGGTTGCTTTGATCCCTCCGACCCCACGGGAAACACTTTCTTTCCCGCGATCGGCTACAGTCCGGTGAACCTCAACTCCAAATACGTAATCACAGGGCCGGGCGCGAGAGCCAACCTGGGTCGCAATAGTTTTACGGGCCCTGGATTTGGCATCCTTAACTTTTCGGTCGGCAAGAAATTTCACTTCAGCGAAAACAAATACTTGCTGGCCAAGGCCGACATTTTCAACATTCTAAACCACCCCAACTATTCCCTTAGCAACGGGAATGTATTCAGCACCGCGGGCGTTACGACGGCCACCACGACACCGGGTTATGTAATTCCGACCGACGCGAACTTCCTAAAGGCGAGTACCCTCTTCAGCGGGGGGTTCCGTTCCATGACTCTAGGATTGAAGTTGGTGTTCTAGACTTTGGTTCAGGTTGTCCTTTGCGGGAGGTGCCCGTCGATGGGCGCCTCCCGTTTTCTTTTGCCCAGAGTCGCTGGGGCTTGGCCTATTACTGTTGGTTGTATAAGCCTCGATGTGCCTTGACAAGTTGCGCCTTTCCCGGATAAACCTCTCCCTGTCATGGACAAACCAACTCCGGATTCTCGTTCGCTTGCATCGCGCCGTCATTTCTTGAAAGGCGGCGCCACGGTTTCGGCCTTGGCGCTAGCGCGACCGGTCAGTGCCATACCTGGAGGGCTACCCGGGGCCATCCCCGAGGATGGCTCCAGCGCCCTTCCTCCAGCATTTTCGGCGCTTAAACCACTGGGGGCACGAATCCATCCGATCGCCGCCGATGAGTTTTATGGACGCCTGCAGCGCGCCCAAAAACTGATGGCCGAGCTAGCACCAAAATTCGATGCTCTATTCTTTGCCCCCGGGACTTCTCTTTATTACTTCACCGGCGTGCGTTGGGGAATCAGCGAGCGGCTCCTCGCCCTGGTGCTGCCGCGCGCGGGCAATCCCATACTTGTCGTGCCGGGGTTTGAAGAAGGACGCCTGCGCGAGAAGTTGCAGTTCCCAGCCGAAGTCCGCGTCTGGCAGGAGGATGAGAGCCCCACGAAGATCGCCGCCGCGGCGCTTGGAGATCGCGGTATTCGAACGGGGCGCGTGGGCGTAGAAGAAACCGCGCCATTCACATTTCTGGATCGTCTGCGCGGTGCCGCGCCGGGATTCGAATACGTCTCCGCTGATCCTGTAACCATTGCTTGCCGCGGACGCAAGTCGGCGCACGAACTCGAACTGATGCGGCTGGCCTGCACGGCAACCTACGACGTTTTTCGCGCAGTGTTCGCTTCACTGAAGGAAGGCATGTCCCAGGAGCACGTCGCCAAGCTGGTGGAAGGAGGCTTTTCAAAAATGGGTTTGCACGGCGGGGCGCTGGTCCTGCTGGGCGCCTCCGCGGCGTTGCCGCACGGCACGATCAAGCCGCAAAAGCTGCAAGATGGAGAAGTTGTGCTGATCGACGGCGGTTGCGCGGTCGATGGCTACCAATCGGACGTGACGCGCACGGGCATCTTCGGCAAAGCGCCGGAAAAGGTGGTGCGGGTTTACGAAATCGTGCGCAAGGCGCAGGATGCCGCTCTCGATGCGGCGCGTTCCGGACGACTATCGGGCACTGTCGATGATGCTGCGCGCAAGGTGATCAGCGACGCCGGTTATGGACCGGACTACAAGTATTTCACGCACCGACTCGGTCATGGCATCGGACTCGACGGTCACGAGCATCCCTATCTCGTTCGCCGAAGCGAGACCGTGCTGGAGCCGGGCATGACTTTTTCGAATGAGCCGGGGATCTATATTCCCGGTGAGTTCGGGATGCGCTGCGAAGACGACATGACTATTGCCTCGGATGGGCCGGCACAACTTCTAACGCCGGGTTTTCCCGTCTCGCTGGA
>Ga0066685_10000691_pt1 | contig 12681 bp, 12 predicted proteins | sample GraSoiAngelo_134_FD_62305 | JGI IMG/M metagenome (GOLD analysis project Ga0066685, IMG submission 62305) | Grasslands soil microbial communities from the Angelo Coastal Reserve, California, USA - 14_0929_05_30cm | ecosystem: Environmental > Terrestrial > Soil > Grasslands | place: USA...
GAACTGCAAGAAACTGAAGGCCGGAATGTCAGTAACAGTTGTCGACCCAAGCGGGACCCCAGTCGGGTCAGGCATTGCACGTCAGAGCGAGACCAGTATCCTCAGGTACCATCAGGGCATAGCCGTGGAAATTCTGCACAGCCGATTCCTTCTCCCTCATATGCGAGAAACGTCCTGGTACGAGGCTGGCCTGATCCATCTTCAATCGCTTCCCGCAATGGTCACCTGCCAGGTCCTAGATCCGAAGCCGGGCGAGGTCATTGTCGATCTCAATTGCGCTCCTGCGGGCAAGATGTCGTACCTCTGCCAGCTGACGAAGAATAAGGCCAGGATCATTGGTTTCGACAGAAACGAGCAGAAGATAGAGAAGGCACGTGAACACTTGGGAAGACTCCGTTGCGAGAACTACCAGCTTGTCGCCCACGATTCTAGATATGCGCATCTGGATTACAAGTTCAACGCTGACAGAGTGCTGGTTGATCCTCCTTGCACTGGGTTGGGAGTGATGCCAAAGCTATCCATCGAAACGACCAAGAGGGATATCGAGAATCTCTCCTCCTACCAGAAACAGTTCATGACCACAGCCGCAGCTTTGGTCAAAGAGGGTGGAACTGTAGTATACAGCGTCTGCACGGTTACTGGGGAGGAGTGTGAAGAGGTCGCAGCGTTCGCGGAAGAAAAGCTAGGACTCGTCAAGGTTGCTGCAAGCCCGATTGTGGGACGTTCAGGTCTCGATTCGGAGAAACTGACTCAGAGATTCGATCCCGAGCTAGACGGGGCCGGCTATTTTATCGCCCGATTCATCAAACAGTAGCCAGCGCCGTTGCGAACTTTCCGACGTGAGATATCTGAGCGAACAGAATCGAACCGCTCACTTGAGCGGTAGCAAACACGGTAAGACCGTCGGAATTCCTGTTTGGGTTGCATGGTTCGAAAGAGTAGGTGGCGAAGTTAGAAAGAGGGAGTTTCGCTCGACCCGTTAAGGACCGAGCGTTTCAGGAGGGTTGTTCTTTTGTCGCGAATCGGAGTCGCTGTATTACTTGTGCGAACTCTTCCGGCTTGTGCAGTATAATCTTCGATAGTGCTCTTGCGCGTTCGGTTGTGACGCTCTGCTTCTTCCCATGCTTCGTTACTGATGATTCAGGACCGACACCGAAACGACCGGACTGTGGAATCACTGTAACCGAACCGTAGCCGAAGATTTTACCCCAGATTGGCTTGTGGACTTGTACGTTGGCGATATCAGCGATTGCGATTTCTTCACCGAGTGTTCGAGCGATAGAGCGACCTTTGATAGCCGCTTGTCGGTCAAAGTGTAGTGTGTCCGGGATAGCACAACTATGGTCCATAGACCCATGAGGAAGAGTACGGGACCAAAGAAGAACCAACCGATGATTGGTATGAGTCCGAGTACCAACGCGAATACGAAGAAGGGTAAAGCCGCTCGTTTTGTGGCTTTCAATTCCGCGACTGTCTTCTCATTCAACTGCGCGACTCCGCTAAGGTCATAGTTTTCTGGCATTCTAAGCTAATCACACTCCTCCGCTAGATCACGGCTTTGGGTTTCGAATCGGCATCGGGAAGATAACCAGTGGAAGAAAATAGGATATCGTAACCGAAGGTATGTAGTTTTGAGCGAAACTTCTTGACCATAAGTTGGGCATTTGGCTGTGCATCTTTAAGAATCTAGTTGGATTGGACACTCAAGTTACAACACGCTATTTTGCTCGACAGTCTGCTGGCTTGGTTTAGTCACTCGGCAGGACTTTTTGGTATTAGATGGGCTACGAGATTCCCGCACTCATTGGCGGTTTGATTGCAGGGGCTTTGTTGGTTTATGTGTTGTTAGCTCAGAGGAGTAAGCAACAAGCTCGCAATATCTACAGCGAATGGATGACTACCGGAAGAATGCAGATTGAAAAAGAGGCTGAACAGAAAGCCGAACAGAAATACATTCAGATAAGCTCGGCGACGTTTGCGGCATGGAAAGCAACGGAACTTCAACGGGTAAGGGAAGAAGACCAAAAGGAAATTCAACGGATACGAGAAGAGAACCAAAGAGAAATTCAGCGAGTTAGAGAAGAGGACCAAAAAGAGCTTGAGCGAGTTAGGGAAGAAGACGAGAAGAAACGCAAGAATTCGTTGGATACTTCGCGAGATGTTCTCAAAGGCAAAATCGGAGAACAGATGGCTCCTCTGTTTCCGGAGTTCAGAAATCTATACAATCCCGCTGATGCCCGATTTATCGGAACTCCTATTGACTATATCATCTTCAAGAATCTGAGCAAAGTGCATTCTGTTGAAGAGGCTCCTATTGAGATAGTTTTTGTTGACGTAAAGACGGGAAAGTCAACCCTTACCAAATCTCAACAAATGATAGAAGATGCTGTCTCCGGGGAGAAGAAAAGAGTTGGTTTCTACACCTTACGCTTGGACCTATCGCAACAATTGGTCGCCGACGATTCGTTCAGCGAGAAGGCTCTAACCTCTTCTCAATCGAAGAAAACGGCTCTTGCGGATTATTTTCCTGAGGATTAGGTTCCACTTTTCAGTGCACTTCATACCTGAGTTTCGCGTAAGAACTTGACGGTTTGGAATCGCCAGAACTAAGCGGTAGGCGTTGCGTCGGCTGCCTTCGAAGAATGTCCAAGTGGATACGCGGAAACTATTGCTCGCGTCTCTGTTGTAGCGCGGACCACTTCCGAAAGAATCCGACTTGTCAGCGTCACGCCTAGTGCAGAGTGCGAAGGTTAAGCGAAGTTCGTCGCCCGCTTCAAGATTTCGGTATGCTTCCAGATTCTTAGCCCGCTCTTCGGATTCTCGGATTTCGGTCGTTACCTCTACAATCGGAAGAGCAATATTTCCCATCAAAAGACCGCTCGATACTCGTCGCAAAAGAGACAATATGGGAAGAGTTTCGGCTTCAAGAGCGAAACTTGGCGCAACTCGACCAATTTCTTAACCGGTTGGCTCAAGCCAAAGAGGCGATCGTACAGTCTGGCCTGAAGGACGCCGTCCTCCTCCATCACGATGAGGCTGACGGCCTCTGCTCCGCAGCCCTGACAAAGATCGCGATCGAGAAGCTAGGCATTGAGACGCGACTCGTTTGTCTTGACAAGCTCTACCCCGAGGTCGTGAGAGATGTCGAAGGAGGTTCACGTCGTCTAGTCGTCTTCTCGGATTTAGGCTCCGGGCATGTTCAATTGCTAGAGAGTCAGAACCGGTCAAGGAGTATCCTTGTCATCTTGGACCATCATGACACATCCGAAAGCAGAGATCCGGTGGTTCACAACCTCAACCCTGAGCTCAACGGATTCTCTGGGGAAAAGGACGCATCTTCCTCGACAGTCGCATATTTGTTCGCCAAGACCGTAGACCCCTCACTCGCCACCTTTGCACCTCTTGCCATCATAGGCTCTACAGAGATACCTGGCGAAGCTCAGGGTATCAACAAGATTCCCATCGGAGACGCGGAGAAAACGGGCGCAGTCAAACGGACCCCGAAGGGAGGCATCAAGTTCGACGGAGACGTGCCTTGGCTCTCTCCATCACGAGCCTCTTCCATACTGAACGTTCTCGGATCCGTGGGCTACTATCGTGGCGGCCCACAACTCGGTGTGTCGGCATGCATCAAAGGATTCGAGAAACAGATCTTGGAGACAGCAAAGGGACTTGAGGAGGAGAGGAAAAATGCGAACCAGCGAATGATGGAAAAGATCCGGAATGACGGACTAACCCAGATGAAGAATGTCCAATGGTTCCACGCCAAGGAGAATTACAAGGGAATGAGCGGTAAGGTAGTGGGAAGCTTCTGTTCCTATCTCAGCTACCAGAGATTCGTCAACCCTGTCAAGTACCTCGTAGGAATGATGAACGTACCACCCGAGGTACCAGGATGGGGCAGGCTCCCATCACCACATGTCAAGGTCTCAGGACGGGTGTCCCAGCCGCTCGCGAAGATGATCGAGACCGGCAAGCGGCCCCCACTATCCAGGATACTGCCAGACTCTTGTGAGAAGGTAGGCGGATTCGGCGACGGCCACACAGTAGCAGCCTCAGGCGTCTTTCCAGTCGGCCGGGAGGAAGCTTTCATAGAAGCGCTGGACGCCCTTGTTACAACGGCCGCCGGCAACACTAGAAAACCAACCTAGTGAGGCTGGCCCGGATCTCATCGTATAGATGATCTCTCTTCCTGTCGGAGTAGCAATTATAGTAAAGTTCTAGAATTCTATATCCTCTCTTCCGCAGTAGTGATCGAAGTTCTTCGTCCTTGGCCATTTGTGCTGATCCAAGATGGACCCGGCCGTCGACGAACACGATTAGCGGTCTTGTTTCAAGCGCGAAGTAGAAGTCTGCGATGGTTATTGGTATCTCGACTTGTGTCTGGTAATGTATTCCGTTATCTTGTAGTTTGATTGCAAGTTCTTGTTCCATCCTTGAGGGGTTGGAGTGTAGTCGTTCGCGCCAGTCGCTCCGCTGACTCGACATCCGTAAGGTTGAGCAGTCTTTCGGCTATTGCTCAGACACGAGAACGAAACTGCTTACTTCGAGATTTGTTGGATGGGTAACGGATCTATAAGCGGTGAGTCGTAAATGGTCCGACTTACATGTACTTGTAATAATTCTCGCTTATTGGTTCTCCAGCTGGAACCTTGCCTAGGATTTCTCCCACACGATTTGAAAATTCGAGAGTAACCGGCCAATAAATGCAGTAATCGGTAGTGTTCCAATTCAGACGGGTCAATGCCAAGATCTCCTGCCCAATTTCGTCTAATGAAGTATCTCCGTAGTATTCAGTGATTTCCAACGGACGCGGAATCCTCGGTTTGTGGTAACCGCGCTGGTAAGTATTGTATCCCTTAGTGTAGATCAAATAGGAAGAAGACCCAAGGGGGATCCTCGTACCCCGGAGCACAGGGTTGTCGCCGTTCCTGACAAAAGAAACGTCTTTCCTTCTTCCAAGAGCAACTAAATCGCATTTCGGAACATCAGTGCATGCCCTTAGGAAACCCTTCCTCTCGGACGCGCTGTATCTCGAGCTCTTATGGATACAAACTCGGTTTGGAGGTTGGTCGTTGTGATGCTGTTTGTAAACCTTAATCGCACTATCTAGCAGTGTAAAGGCTGATTCCTCATACAAACGAGGTTCGCCTTCGTTTTCTACGTTCCACTTGAAGCTGTCCCCTCTAACGACCATTCCCTCGCCGGTCTCCGAGAAGATTTGAGCCAAGCTTGCATGCATGTCTTCGTCGGCTGTAGTTTGGTCGTGGTAGAAACTAATTCCTACATAACAAGTGCCTTGACGTAATTGGCCAACCCTCCAAGGTTGGTGATTGGCCTTGTAGTAAATTGCGGCCCCTATATTCCATGCAATCGTGGCCGCATCCTGTCCGATCTTCGGATGAACCTCTTGTTCATGATTAAGCATCTTTTCCAATATTGTCTGAGTCAATATTTGAACGGGCGCGGGCTCACTAAGACACTTCGCCTTAAGTGAAGCGCGAAAATCCTGGTTGACAACCATCTCAATGAGATTTTGCGTGTCCTCGTCTAGCGGTGCGAGCAGGACATGATGCGTTTGAACTGCCTCACGAATCTTTTCAGCCGCATCCTTCTCTTTCGGGGAGAGTGCGCCCTTCCGCTTGTCTGAAGATGACATACCTGCACCACATCTCTCTTCCACTAGAGCTGGCTCGTGACAAATAATGACGTCAGGCCTAGGGACCCTTCTGCATATGTTCTTCACTTTCGAGGCGTATAGCTGTGCGGCCTTCTTGATTCGCATGTTCGGATTAACGATTGCGACAAGTTGGTTGATTTCTTTGTTCAACAATTCCTCGTTGTGATTGCTAGACGTCAACAATCGGCAGTGAAATGCCTTGAGAAAACCTGGAAAGGTCTGCTCTATGAACGGTCGGAGTCCTTTCGCCGGAATAGCTCTTTCAGTGAACTGCTGAACCCATGAAGTTACCTGTTGAATGCCATCGGCAGAACTTACGATCCCTATCCTTATCGTCTGAGGTCCAAGGTCGGATTTGTCTGACGGCCCATAAAGCGTAAGCCCTCTCTTCTGATCAATATCCGTCGCACCTTTGGCGAAACACAAGGGAGTTTCGTCCGAGTAATGAGCCAGAAGTTGAGTTACAGGCTTGAGAGAAAGCCTCGGGTCTACGGTGACTTCTTCAGTCTTCATTTATTTCCCCAACTTCCGAATCATCGATCTGGTCGGGTTGGTCTACGCCCGTGTCGGCTTCATCGAGGTCGGGCTCAGCATCATACCAGAGTCTCTCGCGATAATCCTGTTCAATCCCGTGATCGATACCACATGCAACCGGCGCAGATGATATTTCTGCGGGCACGTCTACACCAACATCCAAGACAATCTTTCCCGAATCCCTAGACAGCACATTTGCCCAGAATCTTAGGTTGTCCAGAAATGTGTGGTTTCTTTCTATATTCATCCAGCGAGCTGAAAGAGAGGTCATCTTCAGGGGCCCCACCGGGGTCTTCATTCCGTCAACCGTAAAATGCCAACCCGGAGAGACCTTAAGGTACATCGAGTCCAGCAAATACTGAAAGGTCGCCTTGCATGATCGGTGAGCGAAATATTGACCGCTCTTCGATCTTGCCACAAGCTTCCTAGTGACCTCTCGACCGCTAACTCTCCAAGTAAAAGTCCGAACAGTATCGTTGAAGTTTTCCAGAGGATAGAAAGTCTTCTTACTTTTCCAATCATACGTCATGCCTAGGTTTCGCATGTGTGCCGTCATTGAACGATTGAGAAGTTCAGTCACGACATGTCCTCGATTTCCGATCAGTTCCGCAGTGAGATGTTTTTGAGTAGATTTTTCATTAAGCACTCCGCCCAGCTTGGTCTGGTTATTCTCGAGAGGAGAAAATGAATACACTCTCTGTTCATCATCTCGAATCGCGAAGGGTGGGACAAGAACGCCTTCTCCTAACAAGGCGAATACTTCCTCCCGGTTTTTGACTTTGGCGGACGCCGAGTAGACAAAGCGGGGTAGCTGAGTCACTCCGAAAAGATTTGACGCGAGGGTTTCGTCCTGAACAATGGCTGTCGCAGAATCCGAATGGGGTCCAACAGGAAACTTACCCTCTAAACTCGGTCTTGCTGAAGCTCCCGCAAGCCTCGCTAGGAGCCTTCTCAGTTCTCTTTCGAAGTTGATTTCGTGGGTGAAGTCAAGCCAATTCAGTATTCTAATTGATGGAGGGATGTTGCAGTTTCTTCGGAGAATCGGAATTATTCTTGCCTTGAGTCCGGCAGGGTCATCATAGACCGGGATGACTCTCTCCAGGGTCGTCCAATCTGATCTAGCCCAGTCAGGCGACATGATTAGGCCAATGAATCGTGATTTGAGCTCGGCTTCTTCGATTCTTAGAAGGATGTTTTCGCCAGGCTGTACGTCCCAAGGTGCGTAAAAGCATCGGAAGAGCTGATTATTGTAAGGCTCAGATTCGACTCGCTTAACAAGTCGTTCTGCAAACTCAGTATCAGCCTTACTGAACGACACGAACAAATCATATTTTGGCATGTCCACGCTTCGGCCTCCATCAGATTATCTCACTGAGGTCATAGGGGCGTCATCCACCGGTGGAGCAACTCTGGCCTTTCCAAGAGTCGTGAGGGAAACGTTCTTGCCAGGATCAAAATCCACATAACCCTGTTTTTGCAGTTTTCGGACGTAGTAACTTAGTTTCGCTCTCGTTGCCTTGTTTATTTCATCTGGGAGTATCGCAGCGTTGAGTTCTCCTAAACTGGCGTAGGAGTTACGGGCTAGCCTCTTGAGGATAACATCCTCTAGCTCGCCAAATTGATAGATCCTCGGCGAAAAAACTTCGATCCTCTCTACACCGGCAGATAATGGTCTACCCTGCGTGGGCAGGTTGTAGGTCTTTGGAACGACATAATAGAGAAAAACGTTTTCGTGCTCAGTCGCACTTAGAGCAAAAGCAATCGCGCAGAGTTTCGTTGATGAAGATACGTTGAGAAATATCTTCTTGGCATCTCCCTCTTTCGATAGAATTCGGTTGAGGGCTTTGCTGCAAGATTCGTACTTGGTCGGATCATATGGGACCTTATGAAGACGCTGCGGATCGAGAAACACTTGATTTAATCGATCCTCCACGCGTTCTGCGTGTCTCCTCGCGTTCTCCGCCCAGGGACCCTGTTTTTCATCGATAAGAAGATAGATGTCAGTGGCGCCGAGTTCCATCAGCCCGGACACTGCTCGATCCTCTTCGAAGCCAATAGGCACTACATGGACGATCTTTTCTCGTGTCAAATATTCACGCCAACAACGAATCGCTGATGTTCTGAATTATTTCTTCAGGTCTCAAGTGGATCAGAAAGTCGTAATGCTTCCGTACAGTGCGAGTGATGCTAAGCTCGTCTAGAAGCGGGATGTAGACCGCACTCGCGTACGAGACACCGTCGGTAGCTAGTGAGTAAACACGCGCGTAACTGTCCCTCCACGGTCGTCTTTCAACCAGAAGAAAGTCCCGATAGCATAGGTCCTCCAGGAGAGCTTGAACTTGGTCATCCGTAATACATCGGAAGGGCATCCGTTCCATCGAACAATACCAGCACAGACACGCGGCAATCCAGTTGGGCGTCACCCATGCAGTAGTTCTATCGCTAGCATACTCTTCTCTTCCCGCGATTTGCACCAAGTGCAGGATCGTGCCTTTGATTAGCTCGACTTGTCCCGCCGCGGTGTTTAGGAGACCCCTCACTTGATTCTGTATATCGTGGACGGAATAATCTTCACCAAGTGTTCCCCAAACCTTGTCTCCGAAGTCAGGAATGAGCTCAAGACCATCACGCATGTAACCAGTCTTCGGGTCAAGCAGCGTCGACAAGTGAACATAATTCATGTAACCCCGTGACTGAAAATCGCTCAAAGAACTCTGGACGTTTCGGATTCCAATCTTATTTGCCGCGATATGCGACAATAGGGCAGTATCAAACCTAAAATGATCACGAACGAATCTGAGAGACTCTATTGCCGTATGTCCGGTCGCGTTCACAGGGTCAGCGTACCAAACTAGGGGATTGCGATAACCATCATATTCATCCCAGAAAGTGATAGGAATACGCGAGGATTTGCCTTGCTTCTCCTTCGATATGATGTAACGCACATCTGCCTTCGGGATCACTCGTTTCATTCCAGCCGCCAACGGCATCCCATCTCGCAACTTCACGTAGATTCGGTCAATCTCATCTCGTTCGTGATGAGAGAATTCCAGCATATCTGACGCGAGAATCGCTCCGAGTGATTCCGTTGCCTGGAAGGCCTTCTCTTTTGAGACGGTCTTCTTGAGTTTCTGCCATGGGTCCCAAGATTCCTCAGACGTTATCTGATGATGAGCGAACATTCCTTCTACCCCGAAGGCAGGGTAAAGGTAATGTTTTACCCCCTTATAATTCTGACGGGTCTTGTTCCCAATTGGAGGGCCTCTACAATGTAGCCGATATGACTAATCGCGTTAGTCTCACCCGGTCAACGTCGAATTACCTTTACGGCGAGTTGAGCTCACAACTCTTTCTACCGTGACGTCAGGCTGCCAAGCTTCTCGGGAAAAACAAGTCATTTAATTGGAACACAATACTTTCCATAACGGGTTCGACATCCTCTCTCGGGTCGAACGACCTTGCGATTAAGAAGATGCCCTCGCTACGAGCGACTATTTGTGCTGGATCACGGCCAACCTGAAACACTATGAGATCTTCCTCGCGAAGAAGAAACATGATCCCAGGATGCCCTTCACCGAGCATTTCGATCGAAGATTCAGAATAACCTCTAGCGGTGACACTCGAGAGGTCCTGCTCGAGAGTGTAGCTTATAGGACCGACGCGTTTGACATTCGCAGGATGCAAGGTCTTCGCGTATTCGACTGCCTTGTGGAACTCTCGCATATCTTTGGCGGGGGTAACAAAGAACGACAATGCCTCGGGCAACAACATCTGTGAAGGTTCCTTTGGCAGTTCGATTTTCTCTTTGCCTTTACTTTCTCGGAACTGCTTCCTCGCAGCAGGCTCATACTTTGTGACTTGTCCGTATACCGTCTCAAGTTCGTCTCTGAATCTCGATGCTTTCGAATCTTCCAAGACTGTTCCAATTATAGCCAGACTCCGAAGACGTTCGTGATACAGACTGGGCACTGTCGCCCAATCCGTATGGAACGACTTGAGAAGCGTGTAGGCGCGGCGTAGATCTCGAGCCCAAAGAGCCTTTGAAATGGTGTCCCAAGACCTAATTGCTCTTCGTTCCATTTAGTTCACCTGAAAGATAACGATAGTCTTGATGTTGAAATAGACGATGCAAGCAAATTTCAGTTGTGTATTGAAGAAGTTACCGCTAACGCCTAACTGAACCCGGGCCTGACTAAGTTGAACAGTGTTTGGAGTCCACCCGTGTGAGGCCTTCGTTTCCACGAGACAATCCGTTCGAGCACCGTTCCACAGAATGGTCATAAAGAAATCTGCTGTCTTGGAGCTTGGCCTTTCACGTATCTTGAGGATCCCATCAGCCCTAAACATCTTCTTGAATAAACGGGTCGTGACGGATTCGGCAATGGCGCCTGTGACTTGCGTGGGTATCTCCACATCAGCGGGGGAAGTTCCGTAGTAAAACGCGTCGTGGTACATAGCAGGTTTGATGATATACCAGTGGACCTTTGTTTCTGTTCAATTGCTCCCGCGCCTAGCGTCTCTTCGGTCGCTACGATGATCTTCGTTCTTCTTCGAAAGGATGATGAACGAATTTCTACAAGATATTCGTAGTTCTTGTCCAGAAGAGGCATCTTTTCAGGTCTCAACTCTTTCGTGAGAGGGGTAGAAGCCGTTTTTCCTCAAAATCTAGCAGTCGACACGGCTCGTCATGCGATGATATGCATTAACCCTCTCAATCGACCAATATAAGAGTGGGAATCTAGACGGAAGCGCATCGGATAAGAGAAAGAAGATGTTCGGCCTCGCTCTCGCGAAAATTGTCAACAGCGCCGTAGCGACGCATATAGCGAAGGATTGTCTGAAAATGCCTTAGATGATCCTCCCAAGGCTGCAACGGCTCTTGGATAGTTTGGGCGAGAATGCGAGGTGGTCGAGGATCATGGTGATGGCTTCGAAGTATCCGATTTTTTGCTGTGTGGTTTCAGAGTAGAACGGAACCGTTGCCAGCCCTATGCAAGCTGATTCGCTTCACTCGTTTGATTCCGCAGTGTCGGGTTCGACTTCGTCAAGCTCTTCCTCTCCTCTTTCAGGAACTAGGATTGTTTCGGGGGTCAACCAATCGCTGTCCGGACGGCAAACGAGTCGTGCGTTTCTGTAGGCCCATGTAAGCGGGAATACAGTCCTTCCCTGGTACGAACCCGATGCGTTCTTGGTCACCACGAGCGATATGTCCACAATTTCGTCGCTTAGGAGGGGCAATGGAAGAAGTAAACTCAAGCTGTTGAAGCGAGGATTGTAAATTGGGACTGCTGTCTTGAAGTTCCAACGCACCCGCTTCTCAGCTAGGAGCTTTGCATCTTCCAAGCGGCGCTTAATCCTTCTCATGCATTGCGCGTCATTCTCGATTGCCACGCTAAGGGTTTCTAGGAATGATCTCCTTTCGGAACTACCTTTCCCGTGAAGATCCTCCCAGGCGAATCCCTTAGGAACATGTTCCTCAAGAAAAGCATCCGGGAATCTGCCACGAGCCACGCCATCAACAATTACATGTTGATAGTCAACATAGATTTCCTTTGAAGTGTCCAAGACCAGTTCGAAGCTCTTGTCAAAATACTTCGCGTGGCTTGGAAGTGGATCGAAATTCTCCGTTAAACGTCGGCCAGAATCACCTTTTCCAGGAACACAAAAATCCACGAATGCCCATGGGGGAGATTTCTGCCCTCTGAAGAGCGCGTATATCGGGTCGTATAGTTTGTCAACCAAGCCGGTGTTGAAGGTCGCCCATCTATTGCCATTGTTGTCGACCACTTCCTTCACAAGACTGTCGCTCTTCAGTTTGAAGAAGGTGAAAGAGAGATAGCTCTCAAGTATGGGGTAAGGATTCTTGGTATCCGGGGACTCACCGAAATGCCATTTTTCGCGGAGGGCTAATTTGGCTAGGTAATCCAGAGCTGAGGAATAATCAACACCCCACATGGTAATGGGTGTGAAAGGGACGTACGCCCATTGCTTCAAAGCTTCACTCAGTCCCAGCGGCAGTGGGACAGAGGTTGGGAGACTGGTGGCGGGCACCGCTGAAGCACTCACATTTTCGATCAAGCTTATTTTTCGGGCACTCCTCCCACCTCTAACGTCGAGTTCGAACTCGACTTCCTTCCCAGCATCATTGCCTATTGGCTGCTTACCCACAAAATCCTCGATTTTGAAATGTACGTCGTTCCTTCTATTGCCATCAACACTGATTATTCCCCATCTTCCGGTCCGGCGGTCAACGAACTTTATCGTTCCCCTCAAGGATGGTTCCGCTGGCGAGAGGGGGCTGATTTAAGGCGATTGCGCGATGGAACCTGGGGAGAAGGTTTCCGAATCAGCTACGATGATTATTCCCTCCGAGACTCCTTTCCGTCCTCGGTGTTCTTAATTTGACTTCGAGGGTCTGCGAGTAATAATCTGTTTCGAGGAACCTCTCTTGTTTCGAAGGTCCCGGC
>Ga0066685_10000704_pt1 | contig 12612 bp, 10 predicted proteins | sample GraSoiAngelo_134_FD_62305 | JGI IMG/M metagenome (GOLD analysis project Ga0066685, IMG submission 62305) | Grasslands soil microbial communities from the Angelo Coastal Reserve, California, USA - 14_0929_05_30cm | ecosystem: Environmental > Terrestrial > Soil > Grasslands | place: USA...
GGAGAATGTCCGCCTGTTCGTGGGGCGACTTTCCGGGGTGAAGATCGTCTTGATGATGGCCTTTTTCGAGGGCTGGATCACGCGCTTCATGCCCTATCTAGAGGGGCTCGCCAAGCGACAGGGCTCGGCGGAGCAAGAGTACACGGACGTACACGGCGTCGTCGATGTCGTCCACACGCAAGAGCTCTTCCGGGCGCTGGAAGCCGAGATGAGGCTCTCCCACGATCCTCTTCCACCTCCGACGGAGCTCCTCGAGGGGGTCGGGCTCCTTCGGAGCCTGATCCAGACCATCCTTCATTTGCGCGCCGCGGGTCAAGCTCTCGCGCCGTAAGCCACAGGACGCCGGCAAGCGCCTCGACCAGCTCCTTCTCTTCCGCCTCACACAGAACAATGCAATCAAGGATCCCTCAACTCGACGGCATTCGCGGCGTGGCCATCCTGCTCGTGATCATGGTTCACGTCAGCGATAAATACCCCTCGCTCCACTTACAGTACCTGTTCGGCAACGGGTGGATGGGAGTTGATCTGTTCTTCGTTCTGTCCGGGTTCCTGATCACTGGGATTCTTGTCGACACAAAGCAGTCGGACGACTATTTCAAGAACTTCTACATGAGGCGCTGTCTCAGGATCTGGCCGCTCTATTATTCCCTGCTCTTCTTGATGTTCGTGGTCGTTCCCTTCCTGCGCCCGTCGGAAGCCCACACCGTCTTTGAAAGGTCGTCGCCTTGGTGGGCCTTTCCGTTGTTCCTCCAGAACTTCCTGATTCCGACGCCGACCATGGCCACGGGCCCGCTTGGCGCCACGTGGTCGCTGGCCATCGAGGAACAGTTTTACCTGGTGTGGCCCTTGGTCGTGCGATACCGCTCTGCCGCTCAGGTACGGCGCATCGCGATCGCCGTGATTTGCCTCGCTCCGGCGTTGCGCCTTTACTTGTCATCGCACCACGTGAATATCTACTCAAACATATTCTGTCGTGCCGACAGCCTGATGATGGGAGCGCTCCTCGCGCTTGTCGTCCGCTCGGAGAATTTCGGCTCGCCCAAGTCTGTCAAACGAGCCTGGGGTTTCCTGATGATCGCGGCGCCGCTCGCATTTGTCACCCAGGCCCTGGATGCAAGATGGATCGTTTTCTCTCTGACCGCGGTGGCCTCGGCCTCATTAGTGTATCTGTCGCTGTCTTCTACGCACGTCTGGCTCCGGCTGGCGCTGACGAACCGCTTCCTGGTGTACACGGGGACGATCAGTTATGGCCTCTATTTGCTCCACAAGATCCCGTTCGATGCGGCGCAAACGTTTCACGCGGACGGGCATCCCCTGCTGGCCCTGCCGATCATGCTCCTCGCAGGCTACGCGATGGCGGCGCTATCCTGGAATCTCCTGGAGAGGCCATTCCTGAGCCTGAAGCGATTCTTCGAGTCGACGCCGGGACTCGGACAAAACCTTCTCGGTCGTCACGTCGCTCGCGAACTGCGAACACCGTAGTGGGTGGTCTTCACATTGGCTTCGACGACGCGCGCCGGGTTACCAGTGACGAGTGATCCCGCAGGCACATCACGTGCGACGACGCTCGCCGCCGCAACGATGCAACTGTCCCCGATCGTCACTCCGGGCAAGATGATGGAATGCGCGCCGACGAAACAATTGTCGCCGATGCGCACGTCGCCATCTCGATTGTTGACATAATCGTGCGTCAGGATCGCGGCACCAAACGTGACAACCGTGTACTTCCCGATGTGGATTCCCTGCGGATTGGTCTTATCGAGCTTGGCACTCAGAGAGATCACGGTTCCTTCGCCGATGTCCATTTTCCAGACGCGAATCAGGTAGTGGCGACGGATCGCCACCACGACGTTACGCAACGCCTCACGCATCCTGGACGCTAACGGGGCCGCCATACAAACTCCTGCGAGCTTCGCCGCGCAGTCCCACGCACGGCTGATACTATCTAACACCGTGACCTGCCAGAAAGGTGGAGAATTCTTGAAGCGAGTCGCTAAAAACAGAACCCGCCGATCGCCATGAAGATAGCCGGTGGAGCGAACCGCCTCGGAGCACTCGTCATTGGCGGCAGTATCCGTGGGTTGTCCATCGCGAGGAGCCTTGGGCGCCACGGCGTCCCGGTCTGGGTGACGGCGGCCCGCGGCGATCGGCTTGCAACGCTCTCCCGGTACACGCGACGGACCCTTCCCTGGATCACGGGAAGCCCGGAAGAGCAGGTCGGATACCTGCTCCGCCAGGCGCGAGACCACCACCTCGATGGATGGGCGTTGTTTCCGACCGTGGACCGGTCCGCAGCGTTGCTGTCGAGATTCCGGCGCGAGCTGGCCACGAGATTCCGTGTCACGACTCCCGACTGGGACGTGCTGCGCTGGGCATACGACAAGCGCCTCACCTACCAGCTCGCAGCGCAGGAATCGATCGACCACCCGTGGACGCTGTGTCCCGCCAGCGAAGCGGACCTGGAGGCCGTCGGCGGTCGGTTCCCGGTGATCTTGAAGCCGGCCGTCAAGGCGGATTCCAACCGGTTCACTGCCGACAAGGCCTGGCCCGCGGAAAATCGGGATCGTCTCCTTGCGCGCTACCGAGAGGCCCGGGCCCTGGTCCCGCCGGAGCTGATCCTGGTGCAGGACATGATCCCCGGTGGAGGAGAAGCGCAGTTCTCTTTCACCGCGTTGTGCTCGGAGGGGAGGCCGATTGCCTCCCTCACCGCCAGGCGGACGCGCCAGTACCCGATAGACTTCGGCCGCGGGAGCAGCTTCGTCGAGACCGTCGAGGTACCGGAAATCGAGGCACCGGCCCACCGTCTGCTGGCCGCGATCCATTACACGGGGCTCGTCGAACTGGAGTTCAAGTATGATCGTCGTGACCGCAGATACAAACTCCTCGACTTCAATGCTCGGATCTGGACGTGGTCGTCGTTGTGTTGCCGTGCCGGGGTCGACTATCCCTATTTGCTCTGGCGCATGATGCTGGGAAACCGCGTGCCGGAGATCCGTGGGCGTGCCGGAGTTCGCTGGGTGCGAATGATCGCAGACGTCCCCGCGGCGTTCCAAGAACTCGTGCGGGGCCGCCTGCGTGTCGCGGACTATGTACGCTCCTTCCGTGGCCCGCTGGAGTTCGCGCTGTCCGCCGCAGACGATCCGTGGCCCGGTGTACTCGATGTCCCCGTCCGCGCTCACGCCTTCACCACGAAGATTCTTGCTCACGCCAGGAACCTTGCGCGAACGGTGAACTGGACTCACGCGAGAGGAAGGGCCCCGGGCACCAAGCTTGACGAGAGCTTGCCACGCTAATCCAAATATGTGAGGAGCGCATGTCAATCAAGATCACCGTCATTTCGCAGCTCCAGCAGATTGCCGAGAACGAAAAGAAGAATCTTCCCCCTCTGACGGACGACCTGGTCTTACTGGATTTGGGGCTCGACTCTCTCGCGATCGCGATTCTCGTGGCCCGCCTCGAGGAGACACTGGGACTCGATCCGTTCACCGAATCGGACGACGCGTTCTATCCGGTGACGCTTGGCGACTTCATCAGGTTCTATGAGAATGCTGCCCAATCACGCGACGTCGATTCGAGACAAGCTCGGTAACGCTTCGGACTGCGTTGGCCGCTGTCTGTGGGGCGTCGGCGCCGGCGTTTCCCTGAGCGATCTCCTGCGCGGCACGACTCTCGGCGGTCGTCTCCCGGAGCTCTCGGGTCGGTCGGTTCTCATCGCAACCCAGGATCAGCTCGCGGCGGGATTGGCGCTCGTCGAGCTGGACGGGGTGGCACGTCGGGTCGTCATTTGCCCGCCCGACTTGTCTGCCGAACATCTTCCTTCGGTGATCGCGAGGGCCGGCGTGGACGCGATCGTGTCCGACCACGACCTGCACGCTCGTGACGTTCCCGTACGCGTGATCTGCCGTGTGCCCGTGACGCCGGCGGACGGCGTGCAGCGCGATCGCCACGCGACCGACTGGGTGCTCCTCACATCCGGGACCACCGGCGCGCCGAAGCTGCTCGTTCATACCCTGGCGGGCCTGACGGCGCCGATCAAGAGCAGTCAGCATCAGGGCACCGATGTCGTCTGGGGTACCTTTTATGACATCCGTCGGTACGGCGGCCTCCAGATCTTCCTACGTGCCCTCCTCGGTCGTGGGTCATTCGTCCTGTCCAGCGCCGGCGAACCACCGGGGGAGTATCTCTTGCGGCTCGGCGCGCAGGCGGCGACGCACATCTCCGGGACCCCGTCGCATTGGCGCCGGGCGCTGATGAGCCCGTCCGCCCGCGCGATCGCACCACGCTATGTCCGGTTGTCGGGGGAGGTCGCGGACCAGGCGATCCTCAATGCGCTCAAGGCATTCTACCCGGAGGCCGATATCGGCCACGCGTACGCGTCGACGGAAGCTGGCGTTGGATTCGAAGTCACCGACGGTCTCGAGGGCTTTCCGGCGAGACTGATCGGCGCGCGCGGCGAGGTGGAGATGAAAATCGAAGACGGGTCGCTGCGGATTCGTTCCGCCCGCACCGCCCTCCGCTATGTCGACGAGGACGGCACGGCGCTCATGGACCATGAGGGCTTCGTCGACACCGGCGACATCGTGGAACGACGCGAGGACCGCTACTACTTCCTCGGTCGCAGGAGCGGAGTCATCAATGTCGGCGGGCTGAAGGTCTACCCCGAGGAGGTTGAGGCGGTGATCAACCGCCATCCGGCGGTCCGCATGTCCTACGTTCGGTCAAGGAGAAGTCCCATTACGGGCTCGCTCGTCGCCGCCGATGTGGTTCTGAAGAGAGACCCCGCTCCGAGCGGCGCGGGCAGTCAGATCGAGGACTTCAAGCGCGAGATCCTGCAAATCTGTCACGCGGGCCTCGCGGCCCACAAGATTCCTGCGACGATCCGCTTCGTCCCCGCGCTCGAGGTTGCCGCGGCAGGGAAACTCGCTCGCCATCATGCATAACGTCATCGTGACGGGTGGAAGCCGAGGACTGGGCCTGGGCATCGTCCGTAGGCTCACGGCCGAGGGGTACCGCGCGGTCGCCGTGGCACGCAAGATGAGCGACCAGCTCGCGGCCACGATGGAGCAGGTGGAACAGTCCCGTCCGGGGTCGCTCCACTTCATCCCCTTCGATCTCGGCGACATTCAAGACCTGCCCGCGTTGGTCAAAAGGCTGCGCAACGACTTTGGGCCGATCTACGGCCTGGTCAACAATGCGGCCCTCGGTTTCGACGGCGCGCTGGCGATCATGCACAACTCTCAGATCGAGCGCCTGATTCGCGTGAACACGCTCTCGCCGATCATCCTGACCAAATATGTCGTTCGCCATATGATGGCCGATGGCGGCGGCCGCGTCGTGAATGTGTCATCGATCATCGGGTTCACGGGATACAGTGGACTTTCGGTGTACGGTGCGACCAAGGCGTCGATGATCGGCTTCACTCGATCGCTTGCGCGAGAGGTCGGGCGCATGGGCGTCAACGTGAATTCGGTCGCGCCCGGCTTTATGGACACCGAGATGACTCAGGGGCTCGACGGCGAGCAACGGGAGCAGATCGCGCGTCGCAGTGCGCTTCGGCGTCTTCCCGACATCGACGACGTGGCCGGCGCCGTCGAGTTCCTCCTCGGCGAGAAGGCGAAAAGCATCACAGGGACCGTCCTGACGGTCGACGCCGGCAGCACCGCCTGAGGCCGCCGGACCGTCGGATGCCGATCAGAAACGGATCTGGCCGCTTTGGATGCGGTCGTAGAGGGCCTTGTCGAGTCGGACGAATGAGTCGCGTTCGCGGTCGTCAACATAGATGACGTCGGTGGTGGCGGTCGGATCGTAGCCTTGACGCACAAAGGCATCCTTCGTGTGCTTGAAGGTGGTGGTCACCTCCATCTCGCTCCGGATGCGCAGGAACAACGGACGCGCGTAGCCGGGCAGGCGGTCGATCAAGTGGATCCGGAGTGCTGCGAGATCGAGCTCACCGTCGGTGACGAGCGCGGCCATACCCGCCCGGCCGTCGGTGCCCGGGATGGCCACGCCGTAGACGTTGGCCGCCGTGACGCCGCGAAACGCGCAGATCGCCTCCGACACCTCGGAGGTCGCGACATTCTCACCCTTCCAGCGAAAGGTGTCGCCGATACGGTCGACGAAATAGAAATAGCCGTGCTCGTCCTTTCGCATCAGGTCGCCGGTGCGAAACCAAGCGTCTCCCGGTTCGAACACGTTACGAAGGATCTTCCGCTCGGACGCCTCCGGGCTGGTGTAGCCCTCGAACCGGCTGCCGACGCTCGAGGGGTTGTTGAGAATCTTGCCGATCGCTTCTCCGATCTCGGTGGGACCGCAGCGGATGCACAGGCCCTGCTCGGTGCGGACCGGCTCCCCTCTTTCGACGTCGAATTTCACGAGCGTGGCCGGAAATCGATGCGCGAGAAACGGCGGAATGCGGCCGATGGCGCCGGGTTTGCCTTCGATGTTGAACATCGAGACGTTACCCTCGGTCGCGGCGTAGAACTCCAGAATCTGTGGAATGCGGAAGCGCCGCTTGAACTCGTCCCACACGTCGGGCCGCAGCCCGTTGCCACAGCACATCCTGATCCGGTGCTCCGTCTCGTGCGGCTGGCGCTCGCTGTGCAGCAGGTAGCGACACAGCTCGCCGATATACTGGAACAGGGTGCAGTCCCAGCGGATGACATCGTTCCAGGCTTGGCGTGCGGAAAACTTTTCGCGGATCACCACGGAGCCGCCACCGACCAGCACCGCGCCGGTGGCGAGCACGCCGCCGACGCTGTGATACATCGGCAGGCAGTTGTACATCCGGTCGCTCGACTGGATGTCCATCATGCCAGCGAACCAGTGGCTCCATTGCATCAGCCGGGCATGGCTGACGTTGGCGGCCTTGGGCAGCCCGGTTGTGCCCGAGGTATAAATGTAGAGCGCTCGATCCTCGATGGTCAGTGGCCGGCGCTCGGCCTCGCGCAGCGCCTCGCCCGCGTGTCGTTCGACGTCGCGATCGATCCGCGGGAATTCGTGGCGGCCGGCGCCGTGGGCCCAGATCGACGGGGCACCCGCAAGGTCCGCCAGCGCGATGGTCAACGGATCGACGAGCTCCGCAGCCACGATGACGTGCGTGGGCCTGACGGTATTGATGCAGTGCGCGAGCGAGGGACCGGCGAGATTGGTATTGAGGAGCGAGACGATACCGCCGACGCGGGTGATGCCGAGCCAGATTGCCATGTACTCGGGCCGGTTCGGCATGAAGAGACAGACGGCGTCGCCCTTGGCGAGACCCCGCTCGAGCGCCCAGCGCGCATATCGGTTCGACCGCTCCGCGAGCGCACGATAGGTCAGGCACTCACGGTCGGAGAGAAGGGCGGGCGCCTCGCCGAATTTTTCGGCGAGTTCCTCGATCACTGCCGATAAGATGCGATGAGGATGCTTGGGGATCCGCGCCGTGAGCTCGAGCGCGCGCAACCACGCCTGGGCAGCGGAACGATCGCTCATCGCTGATGTTTTATACCATTATCTCAACGATCGACCCCGCATTTCCCGATGTGCGGCGTAAGGGACCGGGACATGATGTTCGATGAGCTCCGGAGTGCTGTGGCCAAACTCGAATCCGCCATCGCGAGCGGCCCGATCGTCCCGACGGTGACGCCGCAGGAGATTCGGGGCTATCTCGCCTCGCGCTATGACTTCACGACGCCGCTGGCGCTCGACGAGGTCGCCGCCGATGTCGAAAGGATGTTACGCACGTGGCAGGTGCAGGTCACGCATCCGCGCTACTTCGGCTTGTTCAACCCGAGCGTGACGCTGGCGTCGATCATCGGGGACACGCTGGTCGCGATGTACAACCCGCAGCTCGCGACCTGGCGGACCTCGCCCGCGGCGAACGAGATCGAACGCCACACCCTGGCGTGGCTCGGGGGGAAGTTCGGCCTGCCCGCCGGAGCGAGCGCGAGCTTCACGAGCGGCGGGGCGGAGGCGAATCTCTCGGCGGTCATCGTGGCGTTGACCCGGGCCTTCCCGGACTACGGCGAACACGGGCTGGGGCGGCTCGGGGCTGCGCCCACGATCTACCTGACGGGGGAGGCCCATCACTCGTTCAACAAGGTCGCGCACATGGCGGGCCTCGGGCGCCGGGCGCTCCGCGCGGTCGCGACGGACGGCCAGCTGCAGATGGATCTTGGTGATCTCGCCCGACGAGTCGCCGAGGATCGTCACGAGGGGTTGGCGCCCTTCATGGTGGTCGGGACGGTGGGGACCACGGGCGCCGGGGTGATCGATCCCTTGCCGGAGCTGGCGCGGTTCTGCCAGGCGGAGGGGCTGTGGTTGCACGTCGATGCGGCGTGGGGCGGGGCCGCCATCCTCTCGCCGCGCCTGCGGGGCCATCTGGCGGGGATCGAGGCCGCGGATTCGATCACGTGCGACGCGCACAAATGGTTTTCGGTGCCGATGGCCGCGGGGATGTTCTTCTGCCGGCATCCCGAGGCCGTCGGCGCGGCCTTCCGCGCGGAGACCTCGTACATGCCGGGGAAGACGGTCGGGCCGGTGGTGGATCCGTACACGACGTCCGTACAGTGGTCCCGGCGGTTTATCGGCCTCAAGCTCTTCCTGGCGCTCGCGGAGCGGGGCGAAGCGGGGTACGTGGAGATGATCGAGCACCAGGCGCGGATGGGCGACGTGCTGCGAGCGGCGCTCCGGCGCGCAGGGTGGCGGGTCGTCAACACGACGCCGCTGCCGGTGGTGTGCTTCACCCGGGAGGGCCTCGACCCCGCCACGTTCGTGGCGGCCCTCTATGAGCGCCAGATCGCGTGGATGTCGCAGGTCCGGCTCGGCGCGGGCGCCCCGGTCGTGCGGGCGTGCATTACCAGTTTCCGGACGACCGAGTCGGACATCGAGTGGGTGGTGCGCGAGATGGGCCGGCTCACGTAGGGGGGGAAACCACACATGAGACGCGAGACGATGGCCATTCACAGCGGCTACGACGTCGACCCGACGACGAAGGCCGTGGCCGTCCCGATCTATCAGACCGTCGCGTATGCCTTCGACAGCGCCGACCACGGGGCGGCCCTGTTCAATCTCGAGGTCGAGGGGTTTCGCTACACGCGGATCGGCAACCCGACCAACGCGGTGCTGGAGCGGCGCGTGGCCGCCCTCGAGGGCGGGCTGGAAGCGCTCTGCGTGAGCAGCGGGCAAGCGGCGCTCACGTATGCGGTGCTCAACCTGACCGAGCTCGGCAGCAACCTCGTCTCGGTGCCGCAGCTGTACGGCACCACGCACACCCTGTTCGCGCACCTGCTGCCCCGTCAGGGCGTCACGGTCCGCTTTGCCGAGTCGGATCAGCCCGACGCCATCGAGAAGCTGATCGATGACCAGACGCGGGCGGTCTTCTGTGAGAGTATCGGGAACCCGGCCGGCAACATTTGCGACCTCGAGGGGCTGGCGCGCGTGGCCCATCGCCACGGCGTCCCGCTGATCGTCGACAATACGGTCGCGACCCCCATCTTGCTGCGGCCCATCGAATACGGCGCCGACATCGTGGTGCATTCGCTGACGAAGTTCATGGGCGGGCACGGCACGACGCTGGGCGGTATCATCGTCGACAGCGGCACGTTCCCCTGGCAGGAGCGCGCGGACAAGTTTCCGATGTTCAGCCGGCCGGACCCCTCGTATCACGAGCTGGTCTACGTCGACCATTTCAAGGCGGCCGCGTTCATCGCGCGTTGCCGCAGCGTCTACCTGCGGACGACCGGCGCGGTGTTGTCGCCGCTGAGCGCGTTCCTACTGCTGCAGGGCATCGAGACGGTGGCGCTGCGGGTCGAGCGCCACGTGGAGAACGGCCGACGCGTCGCCGAATTTCTACGTCGTGATCGTCGCGTCGAGTGGGTCAACTATCCGGGCTTCCCGGACAGCCCCTATCACGCGCTCGCGCAGAAATATCTCGGCGGGCGGGCCTCCTCGCTGCTGACCTTCGGGATCAAGGGCGGCTTCGAGGCCAGCAAGAAGTTCTACGACGCGCTCAAGCTGATCAAGCGACTCGTCAATATGGGCGACGCCAAATCGCTGGCCTGCCATCCGGCCTCGACGACCCATCGGCAGATGTCGGTGGACCAACAACGCCAGGCCGGGGTGAGGCCCGAGATGATTCGGCTCAACGTCGGCATCGAACACGTCGAGGACATCATCGGTGACCTCGATCAGGCGCTCGAGGCGATGGAATCAGATTAGGAAACCGGCTTCACACTGTTCTGACAGAACTTTTCACACTCCCGCAGTCCTGATCGCACCCAAGAGCGTCTAGGCCTCGAACTTCCCGTCATTTCGGAGCTCGGCACGAGATGTGCGTCACTTCTCCCCGGTGGTGTCTATGCGTAGCGTGTTGGGCGGGAGGCTCCAGCTCCCAAGGAGCAGGCCTATGACCGAAGACCATCAGCCATCTTTCGGCCTGATGACGGTGGCGGGAGCGGAATGCCTGCGCGGGACACCGCCGGTCGAGTTCCGTGAATCCGACGCGAATTGCATCGATATCGGCCTCGTCAACAACATGCCCGATGCGGCGCTGAAGGCGACCGAACGGCAGTTTCTCACCCTCCTCGATGCGGCGGCCGACGGCATGGTGGTCCGCCTGACGTTCTATACGTTGCCGGATGTGCCGCGAACGGATGCGGGCCGACGCCATGTGAGCACCTCCTATTCCGGCGTCGATGATCTGTGGAACAGCCATCTCGACGGCCTCATCGTGACCGGAACAGAGCCGAAGGCGCCGAACCTGAAGGACGAGCCATACTGGGAGAGCCTGATACGGGTCCTGGAGTGGGCCGAGCACAACACCCATTCGACCGCCTGGTCCTGCTTAGCCGCGCACGCCGCCCTGCTCCACATGGATGGCATCGACCGTCGTAAGCTCAGCGACAAGCGCTTCGGCGTCTTCGAGTGCGCGCGGGTCTCGGATCACCCGTTGATGGCCGCCGCTCCGTCTCGACTGCCGATGCCCCATTCCAGGTGGAACGATCTACCGGAGGACGCCCTGACCTCGAGCGGCTATCGGGTGCTCACGCGGTCGGAGCATGCGGGCGTCGACGCGTTCGTGAAGCAGACAAAGAGCTTGTTCGTCTTTTTCCAGGGCCATCCGGAATATGAAGCGAATACATTGTTGCTCGAATATCGCCGGGATATCGGGCGCTTCCTCAGGTGCGAGCGAGAGACCTACCCGCCGATGCCGCAGGGCTACTTCGACGAAGAGACCGTCGAGGCATTGACCGCCGTGCGAGAGCGAGCGCTGTTGGATCGGCGTGAGGAGCTGCTCGCGCAGTTCCCGACTGCCCTGGCGGGGGAACGAGTGACGAGTCCGTGGCGTTCGGCAGCGGTCCGCGTGTATCGGAATTGGCTCTTGTACATGTGCGCGCAAAAGGACCAACGGCTGAAGGCGAGGCAGAGTGCAGCAGCAGCGGCTCGCCGAGCCTCCTGACCGGCGTATGGAGATTAGAATGTCTCGAACATCCCGCGGCTGGGTCGTCTGTGTCTTGGCCGTCCTGGTCGCGGTGGCCGGGTGCGCGCGGTCGCCGGAGGCTCAGAAGGCCCGTCATCTCGACCGCGGTGACAAGTACTTTGCGCGGGGACAATACCGAGAAGCCATCATCGAATACCGCAACGTCCTCCGCGTTGAGGCCGCCAACGTGCGGGTCACCCGCCAGCTGGGGCTGGCTCATTACCAGCTCGGAGAGGCGGGATCGGCGTTCGACTACCTGCAGAAGTCTCAAAGGCTCGACCCCACGAACGTCGAGGTGCGACAGAAGCTGGCAGCGATCTACCTCTTGAGAGGCCACCCAGCAGAGGCCCAGCGAGAAGCGGCGCTCATCCTCGAGCAGGACCCAAGAAACGTCGAGGCCTTGGCCGTTTTGGGGGGGGTCGCGCGCACCCCGCAGGAGATCACGGCAGCGATCCGGCGCCTGGAAGAGGCGCGACGCGACGTCACGGACCGAACAAAGCTCCATCTCGCACTCGGGAGCCTCTACCTCCGCCAGCAGGATCTCGTGGCGGCCGAGAGCGCTTTCAGGGAAGCGGTCACGAAGGAGCCGAAGTCGGTCGAGGCTCATCTCGCTCAACTCATCCTCGCCAATTTTTATCTTCAGACGGGTAGGTCTGCCGAAGGGAAGCAGCTCTTGGGAGAAATCACTCAGAAGGCTCCCGAGTTTCTTCCGGCGTGGCACCGGGTCGCCGAGGTCTCCCTCGCCGAGGGCCAGTATGACGAGTCTGCCAAGGCCCTGCACGTGATCCTCAAGAAGAACCCCGCCAACCTGAACGGCCTCCTCCTCCGAGGGAGGATGAACCTCGCCAAGGGCGAGACCGCCCTGGCGATCCAGGACTTTCAGCAGGTCCTCAAGCTGGAGCCCAGGCTGGCGGCGGCGCACTATCACCTCGCGTCAGCCCATCTTCGAGACGGGAACACGCAGCAGGCGAGAGCGGAGCTCTACGAGGCAACCAACACCGACCCGAACCTGACGGAAGCTGGCCTCTTGGGGGCAGAGCTTGACATCCGAACGGGGGCCGTCGCACCGGCGATCGAGGCCCTCCTGAAGACGATTGCCAACCGCCCCAGCGAGGTCCGCGCCTATCTCCTCCTCGGAGCGGCGTACTTGTCCA
>Ga0066685_10000710_pt1 | contig 12575 bp, 9 predicted proteins | sample GraSoiAngelo_134_FD_62305 | JGI IMG/M metagenome (GOLD analysis project Ga0066685, IMG submission 62305) | Grasslands soil microbial communities from the Angelo Coastal Reserve, California, USA - 14_0929_05_30cm | ecosystem: Environmental > Terrestrial > Soil > Grasslands | place: USA...
GCAGCCGGACGTACTCGTCGCCATGGATGAGCCCGGCATCGAGGAGCGCGGCCAGATTGCCGAGGAACCCGACCCGTTCACCGGGTGACATGATCTCCGCGGCGTTGGCCGCGAGCTTTTCCATCGTTTCCAATGGAACAGTCCAGCGATAGTAGCCGGACGCGTCGTGGTTCGGGTTCACCCAGACCGGCGCGCGGGTCCCTTCCAATGCGACGGTCATCTCCCGCTCGGTCAAGAGCACATGCTGCGTCCGCACCGCGGATCCGTCCGAGTAGGTAAGCGCGATCGGAATCTTCCAAAGCGGATCTCCGGGCGCCTGGACACCGTAGGAAAGAAAACGCCGCTGGCTCAGCTTCACGCGGCCGTCCGCCTGCACCTCAACCGTCAGGAGCGGGACTCCTCCCTGATCGAGGAACGTGCTCATCGGCCCCGACGCATCCTTGCCGGAAGCCTTCGAGAGCGCGGACCAGAGATCGGAGCCGACCGCGTTCCCCCACTCGTGTTCCTTCAGATAGGCGAGAACGCCGGCCCGGAACGTTTCGGGGCCGAGCCACTGCTCGAACATCCCGAGAACCGCCTGCCCCTTCTTGTAGGCGAGCTCGTCCGCTGCCTGGAGGAGGTTGTCGAGCGCGCTCACCGGCTGCCGGATGGCGCGCGTCGAAAGACGGGAGTCGATCCTCATCGCTCCCTGCGTGGCCTGCAGGTCCTGGACGTGCATCCTGTACTCGGGGTAGACCTCATCGGAAATCTTGTTTCCCATCCATTCGGCGAACGCCTCGTTCAACCAGAGATCGTCCCACCACTCCATCGTGACGAGATCCCCGAACCACATGTGGGCGAACTCGTGGGCCATGAACACGGAGAGCGTCGAGAGCTGGCGGACGCTGACCGTCTTCGGCTCGACGAGCAGCACGTCGTCCCGGAACGTGACCGCGCCCGCATTCTCCATCGCGCCCGGCCAGAATTCCGGCACGGCGATGACATCGAGCTTCTCGTAGGGATAGGGCCTGCCGAAGTAGCGCTCGAGCGCGCCGATGAGGCGCGGCGCCATCGCCGCGGCGGTGCCCGAGAGCGCGGACGTGCCCTTCACGCTGACGACGTTCCCCGGAACCGACATCCCGGTTATGGGAACCATCTCGAGCGGGCCGGTGGCGATCAAGAGCAGGTACGACGGAAGCGGTTTGGTCCGCCGGAACACCACGGTCTTCGTCGTCTTCCCGGGAACCACGCGGGCGACCGGCGTATTCGTCACCGCGCGGTGCGCCTTCGGCACCGTCAGCGTGAGCTGGTAGGGAATCTTGAACGAGGGCTCATCCCAGCACGGAAATGATTTCCGCGCGTCGTCCGATTCGAGCTGGGTGAAGCAGTACGACTCCCTGCCGGTCTCGAGACGGTACAGACCCTGGGCCTGCGTGCTGAACTTGTTCGTGAAATCGATGTCGAGCGTGTATGCGCCGGGCGCGAGCGGCGAGCGCACTCTCACCGTGGCCACGGCGGGACCCGCGGCCGCGTGCGTGGACGGCACGATCGCCTTCGCGGAGCGGAGCGTCACCCGACGGAGCGTGAGCCCCTCCGAATGAAACTGAAACGAATCGGTCGAGGAGGTGACTTGCAGCACGATGTGGGCGGATCCGGTGTAGCTGGGCTTCCTCGCATCCAGGTTCAGCTTGATGGCCTCGAACGTGGGCAGTACATCGCGGCCCAATCGCCCGGAGCCCGATGCCAGGGCGGTCTTCGCCGGGATCGCTACGGAGAAGACCAAGATGAAGAGGAGCGACATCGGGCGGATCGATCGATGGTGATTCATGACGCCTCCTGGCCGGGCTATTTCAAGCTGGAAAGAGCGGTGGTAGTATAAATAGGTTGCGTGAGACACGCGAGGGGGGCTAGCCATACACCTGTGCTTGGGAGACTAAAGGCCATGAAACGAAAGGACTTGAAGTCCAAGTTCAATACCCTCGCTCCTCCACTCCTCGTCATCTTGTTCCTATCTATCCTGGGCGCGGCCGGTTGCTCCAAGCAAATTTCCGGGCCCGCCAAGATGGTTCCGCTCACGCTCAAGTCCCAAGGGAGCGGGGTGAGCTCGGTCCGCGCGCTCCGCGCCGCGACGGCCGCCTCCGCAGATTCTGATACGAGCCACGTTGTTTTCAGCTTCGCCCGGGCACTTCTCGTGGTGCGCGATGTCCGCTTCCAGACGCCCGAGGGCGACGGGGACGAGAACGGGGCCGGGGAGGATACCCTTGGCGAGCACGAGGCCGACGGGGACAGCTTAGGCGAGCACGAGGCCGACGGCGACAGCCTCGGGGAGCACGAGGGCGACCACGAAAACGGGATCGTCTTTCGGGGGCCGTTTGTGATCGATCTTCTCTCGCATCACGCTGACGTCCTCGACACGAAGCTCGTCCCGCCCGGCGTCTACTCCAAGGTGATGGGACATCTGCAGGCGCTTCACTCGGGAGACCCGGCCGCGACTCCCGATCTGAGCTTCCTGATCGGCAGCACTGTCTTTCTCGAAGGCACCATTTCGGGCGACGGGGGCGGCCCGTTCACATACCAGGCCCGGATCGACGATGAGTTCATCATCCATGGCACGTTCACCCTGGCGTCCGATACTCCGGCCACCGCGTTCCTCGTCTTCGACTTGAATCGAATGCTGGTCGATCGAGAAGGCCGCTTCCTGGATCCGCGCGATCCCGAAAACGACCTGGCGATACGCCAAGCAATCCGTCACGCGATCAAGATCGGCATGGACAAGGATCACGACGGTGAGTTCGATGGCGATGACGGCCCCGGCCACGATCAAGACGCGAACGGAGCTCCCCCCATCGCGCGTTTCTGAGCTTTTGTTTCCGCAGGGCCGGTAGGGAAAATCAGGGGGTTGACCATGGACCGACGTATCCAGGTCGTCCGAGGTGTTCGCCGTCTTCTCGGTGGGGCGGCGACAGGAGGATTTTGGCTTCTCGTTTCTCTCGCGCTCGCATCCCCCGCGGGCGCGACGCTCAAGCAAGTGACCGTGGTGCCCGCCCAACCGACGACGTGCGATTCCGTCACGATCACGGTGGAAGGGGATACGCCGGACCCCTGCTACGAGATCATCGGCGCAACGATCAGGGGTCCGGAACTCATCCCCTGCATGCGACCGGGCCCGTGCCCGTACCGCTTCCAGATAGAAATCACGGTCCGGGAGCCGAACCCGCTCCTCGAGCGCCCCTGCCCTTTGGTCATCACACCCTATTCGCGATCCTTCAAGGTCGGCGGGCTCGCTCAAGGCGAGTACCTCGCCGCCGCAAGGGAACGTGTGGTTCCTTATGCCGCGGACTCCTCCGATTCAGTCATCAGTGAGAGCTTCGCGTCGGCGACATTCACCGTCCAGCCTGGTCTGAACTGCACAGGGACTGGGTGCTACCTCATGGGTTTCAGCCCCGACCGCCCCGGCGAGCCGGTCCCAGGGGCGCTCTGCACGGTGGCCGTTCCTCCCGGAGGGACCGCCTGTCTCGGCCTCACGCTGATGAACACGACCCACGTGGGCGGCCTCCAAACTGCCCTCGAGGTCAGGGACCCGGATGGAGGCGTCCCGGCCGATCCGTTCGTCCACGCGGTCTCGGTCGATCCGGTCGGGCGCGCCGCGGGATTCCATGTAGGCTGGACCGCGGAGGGTTTCCGCACCAGGATCATTCTCTATTCGACGGACGGAACCCAGATCCCGCCGGGCGACGGACCGGTGGTCCGGATCTGCTACGCGATCGCACCGGAGACCAGTCCCCAAACGTTCCGGGTCCTCGATCTCGCGACGATCGTCGCCAATCCCGACGGAGAAGCGATCCCTGCCTGCCCGACTCTAGTCCCGGTCCCAGACGGCTACATCTGTGTCTCACCCACCAGCTGCGACGTGAACGGAGACGGAATCTCCGACATTCTCGACGTGATTCGGCTGGTCCGCTGCGCCCTGGGCAACGGGAGCGATTCATCCTCGGCCTGCCCGGACAGCGTCGCGGCACGTGCGGACTGCAACAGCGACGGCTCGATCGACATCCGGGATGTGGTCTGCTGCGTGCGGAAGATCCTGCCGTTCATGAACGGAACAGGCTCGCCCGCAATCTCTCCGGGCGCCCCGGGTGGAAACCGGATCAGCTGGGGCTCGGTGCGTTGGATCAACGAGGTCGAAGGCTTCGCGACGGTCCAGATCCAGACAGGCCAGGATTGGGGCGGCACGCAGTTCCTGCTCAATCCGTCCGCGGCTCCCGTCCGAATCCGCGGCCTCAAGCTCGCCCAAGCGAACGCGCAGGACCAGCTCGAATGGGCGATCGATGGATCGGGTATGGCGCACGCGATCGTCTATACGACGGCCGCGGGCCCGGGAACCGGCCACACGCTACTGATCGAGGTCGCGCTCGAGCGGATTCAGGGGACCTCCGCGTCCGGCGCGCTCATGCTCAACGGCGTGAAGGCGGGCACGTCGAGCGGGGCGCCAGCCTGGATCACGTCATTCAATCCTGACCTAGTCATCTCGCAGGCCGTCGTTGCCGCACCGGCGCTCTTGGGCGCCCGACCCAACCCGTCGCGGGGGCGGAGCGAGATCGGCTTCGTACTTCCCTCGGATGCGCGCGTGGTCCTGCGTGTCTACGACGTGGGGGGAAGGCTCGTGCGCACGTTGGTCGACGGCCCGACGCCGGCCGGGGTGCATCACATACCGTGGGACGGAACGGACTCGCGTGGCAGGGCGGTGACGTCCGGCATCTATTTCAGCAAGCTCGAGGTCGGGGACCAACGCCGGTCAGCTCGCTTCATGCTCTTGCGATAGGACCGCGATGGAACCGTCGGATCCGATCGTTCAGTATCTGACGTATCTCTTGCTGATGCTGGCGCCGCTCTGGATGTTGGGCTGCTGAGCGGCGCCACTCAGCCGCCGATCGCTTCCCAGGCACCCGACTGATCGCTCAGGCGGGCGGTGTCGAGAACTTTCTGGACCTCGACGCCGTCCGCGAAATCGGGGCTCGCCGGTTTTCCTTCCTGAATCGCCGCGCGGATCATCTCGACCTTCACCGAGAACGGCGCGAGCAGGCGTTCCTTCCGGGTTTGCTTTAGCTTCAGGTCGTCGGGGATGGGGACCTCCTCGAAGGTGCCGTCCCCCTTCGGCCGACCGAGTCGATACGCGTCCAGCACCGTGAACGAGCCGCCGGAGCCCGACACCTCCATGGTCAGTCGACGGACACGCGCTCCACCGAGGAGATCCACGATCCCTCTGGCCCCGTTTTCGAACTGGACGAGAAGCGCGAACGTATCGTCCGCGGTGATGGCCCGGTGGGCCGGAGCGACGTCGGGCGCCTCCGCGGCGAGCGTCCGCAGGGTGCAGAAGACACGCCGAATCGGGCCTCCCCAGAGCAAGAGCTGATCGATGTGGTGGGAGCCCAGGGCGCCCAAGTAGCCCCCGCCGCGCCTTCTCTCGGTCAGCCAGGTGAGCCGTCTCTTGGGGTCCCGCGCCCAGCCCGGAATCCGCTCCTGGATCGCGATGTGCTCCAGGCGACCGAGCTCCCCCTCCCGGATCTTCCGCGTGAGCGTCTCCCTCGCGGGGAAATGGCGAAACTCGTGATTCACGACGTGGACCACGCCCTTGGCCGCGGCGAGGGAGCTGAGCTCGCGTGCCTCGGCCAGATTCATCGCGAAGGGCTTCTCGCAGAGGACGTGCCGGCCGCGCTCGAGCGCCGCGCGGGCCATGGGGTAGTGCTGGTCGACCGGCGTCGCGATCGAGACTAAGTCCGCATCCGCCTCATCGAGCATCCGTTTCCAATCGTCCGTCGCATACGGGATCGCGAATTCCGCGGCGACACGACGCGCGTTTTCGAGATTCCCGCTCGCGACCCCCGCCAGCTTGAACGCGCGGTTCGAGGCGAAGCCCGGCGCATGGACCTGGGCTCCGAAGCCCGTGCCGATAAGAAGGACGCGGATCGGTGGGTGGGCGGGCATAAGCGGGGATCATACCAGGGGAGCAAACCGAGAAGGCCCCGGATTCCTGCTGGCCCGCCGGAGCCGGCGAGGCGATAATACCGGGTCCCCCTAATCGCCCAAGTCCAATGGAGCAACCCTCGCCGGCCGACTGCATGGGATTGACCGAGACGCCTCGCCTCGCCGTGATCGGCGCCGGCTTTACCGGCTCGCTCACGGCCACCCAACTCCTGCGGAACGCGACCAAACCTTTCGATCTTCTGCTGCTCGAGCGGAGACCTCCGTTCGGCTCGGGGACCGCGTTCGCGACCTCACTTCCCTGCCACCTTCTCAACGTCCCCGTGAGCCGCATGAGCGCGATCGCCGGGGAGCCGGATCACCTCCTCCGTTGGCTCGCCAACGGAGGCTCCCCGGAGCCATCTCTCGCCTCGGAATCGGCCTACCTTCCACGACAGGTGTACGGGGCCTACGTGGAGCACACCCTTCGCGCCGCCGCCGAGAGCTCGTGCGCGCGCCTTGTGAGAATGGTGGGAGAAGCCGTCTCGATCGATGCCGCGGAGCAGGGCGCTCGAATCCGATTGCGCGATGGAACCTCGATCGAGGCGCGCTGCGTGGTCCTCGCGATCGGAAACCCGCCCCCTTCCGATCCCCTGGGAGAAGTCTCTCCTCCCTCGAGCCGCCGCTATGTGGGGGATCCCTGGGACCCGGCGGCGCTGGATGGCCTCGAACCCGGCGATCCCGTGTTGACCATCGGATCAAATCTGACCATGGTGGACATCGCGCTCGCGCTCGAGTACCGGAGCCACCGCGGGCCGATCGTCGCGGTCTCGACGCACGGGCTCTTGCCCCACCCGCACGAGGAGAACCTCCCCCCCGCGTGGGAGCCACGTGTCGGCGGACAGGCGTTGACCCCGCGCCGTCTCATCCAGGCGATGCGCGAGGAAGTGAGCGCCGCGGCGAAGGCCGGCGTGGGGTGGCGATCGGTCGTGGATTCGATGCGGCCCAAGACGGGACTGATCTGGGCGTCCTGGCCGGACCGTGAGCGGAGGCGATTCCTGAGACACGCACGGCCCTACTGGGAGGTACACCGCCATCGCATGGCGCCGGAAAACGCGAGGACGATCGCCGCGCTCCGCCGCTCGGGACAGCTTCGGGTCGAGGCGGGTCGCATCGTTGGAGCCCGCGAGGGGCGAAGCTCGATCGAGGTGCGCGTGATCCGGCGCGGCTCGGCGGCCCCGCAAACATTCGACGTGAGCCGGGTCGTGAATTGCACGGGACCGGAGATGCAGTATCGGCTGTCCCGCGATCCCCTGGTTCGCGATCTTCTCGCGCGGGGGCTCGCGCGGCCCGGACCGCTCGGGCTGGGCTTCGACGCAGGCGAACGCGGGGCGCTCATCGGCGCCGACGGCAGGCCGTCGACGGTGCTGTTCACCTTGGGCCCGCCGCTCAAGGGGCTCTTCTGGGAGACCACGGCGGTTCCCGAAATTCGCGAGCAGGCTGCGTCGCTCGCCGCGCTGCTCGGGCCGCGGTTCTCCTCGCCCGAGCCCCTTTCTCCAGAACTCTGAAGGCCCGCGTGGAACCGGAGGTGCATGGCCAGGAAACCTAGCCCAAACCGCTTCTTCTGGGGTGCGGGCACCTCCGCGCACCAGGTCGAGGGCGGGAACGACCGGAACGATTGGTGGGATTGGGAGCTGCTGCCGGGAAAGATACGGGACGGAGACCGATCCGGCGCCGCTTGCCTTCATTGGGACCGCTACGAAGAGGATCTCGATCTTCTCCGCTCGCTCGGGCTCGATGCGTACCGGTTTTCGATCGAATGGAGCCGCATCGAACCGGAACCCGGGCGTTACGACGAAGGAGCGATCGAGCATTACCGCCGTGTTCTCATCGCCTGCCGCACGCGCGGCATTGCGCCGATGGTCACGCTGCACCATTTCACGAATCCACGCTGGTTCTCCGCGCTCGGCGGATGGGAGGTCGCGCGCAATCTCCCGCACTTCGCTCGCTTCGCGCGATTGGCCGGCGAGCGCTACGGCGATCTCGTGGACGTCTGGGTCACGATCAACGAGCCCGAGGTTCTGGCCTTCCACGCATACGACGAGGGCGCGTGGCCTCCCGGGGTGAAGGACCGCGCCCGCGCGCTCGGGGTCATCGCGAATCTCCTGGAGGCGCATGCCCTGGCCTCTGTCGCCCTACGCGAGACGGACCGCGTGGACGCGGATGGAGACGGGAAACCCGCGCTCATCGGGGTCGCGAAGCACTGGGTGCTGCTCGAACCGCTGCACCCGTGGTGGCCATTCGAGCACGTATCCGCGGCCATCCAGCACGGTGTTTTCAACGTGGCCGTCGCGCGCGCGCTGCGGGGCGAACCGATCCATCTCGCGATCCCGGGTATCCGCCCGGTTCGACGGCAGGTCGATGCCCTGCGGGGCTCCTCGGACTTCATCGGCGTGAATTACTACACGCGGTGGATGGTGAGCTTATTCGGGAAGGAGCCGCGCCAAGCGCGTCCCGGCGCCCCTGTGAGCGATCTCGGATGGGAGGCTTACCCGGAAGGCCTCGAGCGTGCGCTCATGGAATGCGCGGCATTCGGCCTCCCGCTCATCGTCACCGAGAACGGCATCGCCGACGCCAGCGACCGAATTCGCCCCGGGTTCATACGCGAGAGCCTGGCCGCGGTCGATCGGGCGCGAGCCCGCGGCGCGGACGTGAGGGGATATTTCCACTGGTCGCTCTTCGACAACTTCGAATGGAACGATGGTTACCACGGACGCTTCGGCCTCTTCGCGATCGATTTCGCAAAGGCGGACCGGCCCCGTTCTCCCAGACAAAGCGCCCGCGTCTACGCCGACGAGGTCGCCCGCCGGCGCTGAGCAGGCGATGCCCGACCCGGCGGAAGGGCTAACCGCTCCTACAACCGCTTTTACCCTTCGACGATGGCATGGCGGTTGCTTTAATTCACGTCCCGGACGGGGACGGCCACAATCAGTGTGGCTCTCACCAACGGTCGGCAAACTGGGAGGAAACACCATGAGGCGATTACCCTTATGGATCGTGTGCTCCGCCGTGGCGGTCTCGGTGACCGCGGCGGCGTCGAATGCGGGCGCGGATACTAGCGTCTCGATCAACATGCGCGTGGGGGATCCCTACCGCGGCCCCAGCCTTGAGTTCCGTCACGAGCCGGACGTCGTCTTGGTGCCAGACTCGCGCGTCTATTACGTTCGTGACTACGACTACGACATCTATCGGTACGGCAGCTATTGGTACTTCACCTACGACGGGGGTTGGTACCGCGCACGGCGCTACAATGGCCGCTATGTCTACGTCGGCTATGAGTCGGTGCCGCGCGCCGTGGTTATGGTGCCTGTGAAATACCGCAAGCACTGGCAGGAGCCGGGACGCGGTCACGCTTATGGGCACTACAAGGAGGTCCGCAAGGACAAGGGAAGCGGGCACGGGCATGGCCGAGGGCACGGGCACGGAAATTAGAAGACGAGACCCCGTAGCATTGGGAACAGCCGGGGCCCCTCCTGGGGCCCCTTTTCATTACCGGGCGGCCCCCAGACCCTGATTTGACCCTGTGGCCAATTAGCCACCCTTCGGTACGGTGAGTCTACATAAGGGACAGGCATAACCACACTGGAGCTTGGCTTACGTTGTTTATATTCAATGGCTTATGCGCCTAGAATGCCGTGGCACAGCCATTGCTTTTACCTATGGTCAGACCGCCCCCAGGGCGGTGGCAGCAGCCAAGGGAAAAGGAGGGTCCTCATGAAACGCCTATCCAGTTGGACCGCATGTTTGGCATTCGTGCTCGCGCTGAGCTCCTTGACGTCGAGCGTGTCCGCGAGGACCAGCGTTTCGGTCGACCTGCACTTTGGTGACCGATACCGTGGCCCAGACGTCGTCTTTTATGATGAACCCGATGTCGTCGTGGTACCCGGCACGCGCGTCTACTACGTCCGCGACTACGACTACGACATGTATCGGTGCGGCAGGTTCTGGTACTACAACTACGACGGCGGCTGGTACCGCGCGCGTAATTACCGCGGCCCGTGGATCTATGTCGGGTATCGTTCCGTGCCGCGGGACGTAGGCTACGTGCCCTATCGCTATCGCAGGCATTGGCGCGAATTCCGCGAGGAGCCGAGGTACACGTATCGCGACTCACGGAACCGTGACCGCGGCTGGCTGGACCGGGATCGCGGCGAGCAGAATCGGGACCGCGGCTGGCGGGACCGTGACCGCGGAGAGCAGAACCGGGATCGCGGCTGGCGTGACCGGGATCGCGGCCAGCAGAATCGGGATCGCGGCTGGCGTGATCGCGATCGTGATGAGCGCGGGGATGGGCGGCAGGATCGGTAACGACATCTCCGCCTGACCAAGTCATCGACGAGGGGGTCCCGAAATGGGACCCCCTCTCTTTTGGATGACCCGCCCCCGCCCATGACAAATCCGGTAGGATCGATGCGTGGGGGGGCGCATGGCGGCGGTAACGCGCCGCCCCGATAGGCTGTGCCGAATTGAGTCCGGATACGCCGACCGAGGTACAGGGGGGAAGCGGCATGACTCAAACGCAGCTACTGAAGAGGATCAAACGCGCGCACTGGCGGTCCCTGGAGCGGCTCCTACGCCGGGCCTATCAAGAGGGGTTCAGTGCCGGCCTCGTTCGCGCGCACGGGGCGGGTCGTCGAGGGCGCACGATCCGCGCGGACGCCCGGGTGGAAGGGCTCGTGCGCCAGATCGAGCAGCACTTCGGCCTCGACCGCTACGGCTTCGAGGTCCGGGTGGTGCACCCCGGGTCGGGGAGAAGGATTCCCGCACGAGATCTCCTCGCGAAATACATCATCGAGGACGGAACTTCCCGAGATTCAGCAAGACCGTGACGGTGTTCGAAGCCGAGTTCGCGGTCACGAGATCCGGCCACCCGTCGAGGTTCAAATCGCCCGCGGCGACCGATTGAGGGTTTCGCCCGACTCTGAGAGGAATGGCCCTGCGGAATCCTCCGTCTCCCTTCCCCAGCAGGACCGAACAAGTGCTGGAAGCCAGATCCGACGAAGCAAAATCGGCTCGGCCGTCCGCGTTCAGGTCCAGGACCGCGAGCGCGTAAGGCTGGCGCCCGGTGGGGATCTCCCGCTTTCCCCGAAAGGAACCGTTCCCGATCCCCAGAAGGACCGAGATGCTGTTGGAAACCAGGTTCGTAACCGCCAGGTCCGGCCTCAAGTCCTCGTTGAGGAACCCGACCGCGACCGAATACGGGGAGACGCCGGTGGAATAGTCCCGCCGGCGGCGGAAGGTGCCATCGCCGTTCCCGAGCAAAACAGAGACGCAGTTGGAGTTGAAGCACGCAACGACGAGGTCCGGCGCATCATCGGCGTTGAGATTTGAGATCGTGACCGACCGCGGCCCATGAGCTGTCGGATAGGCCGATGCCGCTTGAAATGATCCGTCCCCCCGCCCGAGAAGCACCGAAACTTTATTGAGGTTCAGGTTCGCCGTGACGAGGTCCGGAATCCCGTCCGCGTTCAAATCGCCGACCGCGATCGAATAGGCCCCACCGCCTCCCTCGACGTCGCGCCGCCCGCCAAACGTGCCGTCCCCTTGACCCAAGAGCACCGCCACCGTGCCGGTGCCCTCACTCGCCACGGCCAGATCCTCACGACCGTCCTGGTTCAGGTCACCGATGACGAGGGTGTAGGGGAGAAAAGGGCCGGCGAATTCCTGCCGGGTCTGAAAGGTCCCGTCGCCTTTTCCGAGAAGGACCGAAACCTTGTTCGAGCCGTAGTTCGCGACCGCAAGATCCGGAATCGGATCCGCGTTCAAGCGGCCGATCACGACGGAGCAGGGATAGCTGCCCGCTGGATACTCGACGCCGGCATCGAAAGCGATTTCCTGGGACGATCGTGTCGTCGGGTCGGGCCGGTCGATTCTTGGGAGGGAATCCATGGGGGCCATCGCGAGGACCGCGAGGGCGATCTTCGTCCCGCGCATCATCCGGCGCCTCGGCTCAGCGTATGGGGCGAAGAATTTGGCTGAATCGGGGCCAATTCCGATCGCCGTCCCAGGAGAAGTAGCGGAAGATGGCCTTCCCTTTGACCAGCGCGATCGGCAAGGGACCCCAGAAGCGGCTGTCCAGGCTGTTGTCTCGGTTGTCCCCCATCATGAAGATGTGGTCCTTCGGCACGATGAGCGGCCCGAAGTTGTCGCGCGGGCCGGCATCCCGCGACAGGACGCGATCGTCTTCGTGGATGACGTAGGGTTCGACCTGCTTCTTGCCGTCCACGTAGAGGGTCTTGTCCTTCACCTCGACCGTCTGTCCCTCGACCGCGACGCAGCGCTTGATGAAGTCCTTCCGGAGATCGACGGGGTAGCGGAAGACGATGATGTCCCCCCGCTCCGGCTTCCTGAATCCCGGAAACCTGTGATGGTAGTACCGGTGACCGCCCAGTCCGAGGTCGATCTCCGGTCCATAGAGCATCTTGTTGATGTAGATGTAGTCGCCTACGAGAAGCGTGCGCTCCACCGAGCCGCTCGCGATCTGGTAGGCGTGGGCGACCATGCCGCGGAATACGAGCACGGCCAGGATTGCGATCGTGAGTGACTTGAGCCACTCGCGAAGGTTGGATTTTTGG
>Ga0066685_10000720_pt1 | contig 12538 bp, 10 predicted proteins | sample GraSoiAngelo_134_FD_62305 | JGI IMG/M metagenome (GOLD analysis project Ga0066685, IMG submission 62305) | Grasslands soil microbial communities from the Angelo Coastal Reserve, California, USA - 14_0929_05_30cm | ecosystem: Environmental > Terrestrial > Soil > Grasslands | place: USA...
TCCACGACGCTCCAAGCGGTGAAGGGCCGGATAGAGCGACCCTTGCCGGATGGTCAGGCTGGCTCCGGAGATCTGTGCGAGCCGTTCGGAGATGGCCCACCCGTGCCGTGGCTCCAGGGCCAGCGTCTTGAGGATGAGGAGGTCGAGCGTACCCTGCGGAAGACCAGTGTGGGGCATCGGCATCATTAGACCCTTGTACTTCGACAAGAGGCTAGCGCGTCTCATGTCGAAGTGCAAGACGAGCGCGACCGGATTCGAAGACAGCGAATCACACCGGATTGTGCTGGATGGGTGGCCTCGAGACTCACCCTTCGAGATTGCGCCGGGTACGTCGGTCCGAGAAGGAGCAAGGAGCAAACGCACTCAATTTTTCAAGAGCCGTGGGGATATCAGCACAGTCGCCTTCCGCCTCAATTACTCGCGACTAACGCCGATCCATTAACCGGCGCCCTTTCCAGCCGTTTCGCCGTGACGAACGTGGTATGTTGCGCGTCATGATCCGCCAGATCGCGCCCCAGTTCTTCACAATAGACCTGCCTGCGACCCTCGCGTACTACAACGAGAGACTCGGCTTCGACTGTGTCGGCACTTGGCAGGACCCGCCGGTCTATGCCATCGTCACGCGAGACGAACATCGGATCCACTTCCGCTGCGCCGAGCCGCCCACGGCGAATCCCGAGAAGTACGACGACGAGCTGCTCGACGCGTACCTGTTGGTTGATGATGCGGACGCGCTATACGCGGAGTACGCTGCTCGCGGTGTCGAATTCACGCGAGCGCTTGCGAACACACCGTGGCACTCGCGCGAATTCGTCGTGAAGGACTGCGATGGCCGCCTACTCGCCTTCGGCGCGAATCCGGCATAGCCACCGGCCACGCATCCCCGATCACGAGCGACTTGCGCCCGTGTAGAGGATCGGTAACGGAAACGCCGACCAGCCGACCGTGTATTCCGTCAACAGAACGCGACTTATCATTACGGATCCATTGGCCACGGTGTGCTTCGTCGAGGTGTTTCGCCAATGCAGCCACGTGCGCCGTCAACGTGCTTGCCGCCTCCAAGTGGCGAGGATAGAGTGCCTCGATGAGAGCCCTGCTGCGCACGTTGCAAGCTTGTTCTACGACCGCGTTGTGTTCGGTGATGACTGTGACGGCGCAAGCGTGCGCACCCGTGGCCACTCCGGTGGCCCCTGCGAATGCAGGCGGGCAACCTGCGATCCTCGGACAGGGTGTGGTGTTTCAGACGTCGGTTGTCCCACAACCTGACGAAGATCTGGCAGCGGCGTGCAGGTACGAAATTACTCTGACGAGCCGGTCACGGCGTGTCCAGGGAGTCTGGGTCATCTTCGAGCGCAGTCGCGACACGCTCCGTTACTACCAGGATGCCGACGTTCGAGCGTTCTCTCGACGTCACGACCTGGCTCTTCTCTTCCCATTCCATTGCCGGTCGAAATCCGAGACGGGAGGGGATATGAACGTGGACCCGTCAAAGGGGATTGGGCGCGCGTTGTTCACAGCACTGATCCAGTTGGGGCAGAGTTCAAACCACCCGGAATTGGCATCGGCCAAGCTGATCCTGCTGGGCTTCTCAGGAACGGGCTCCCTGGTTGGAAGGTTGGCAGAGTTTGCACCGGACCGGGTTCTGGCGGTCATTTCCACCAACCCCGGACATTTCGACCCACTTGGCGTGGACACGATAAGCCTTTCGCCCAAAGCAGTTGCGATACCACAGCTGATTCTTACCGGCAGTGCGGATGCGGTATCTGGCACCCAGCGACCCTATGGATACTTTCGGAAGCACTTCGATCAGGGTGCACCTTGGACCTTCGTCGTCCAGAACAAGGTGCCGCATTGCTGCATCATGAACGCCAAGGACCTGATTGTGGAGTGGCTGGATGCCGTTGTGGTTCAGCGGGCAACACGGCCCAGAGGTTGGTATGGCTTCATCGAGACCAGGCCGAGTGAAGCGACGGACTGCCCTGATCAATCTCCTCCGATTCGTTCCTCTTGGTGTCGCAGCACAAAGGACGATTGGGGTGGCGAGAATTGGTCGGTCAACACAGCAAGAGTCGAGCGGGGTCCGAATCCACCACAAGGGATGATGCCGGCAGGCTGGCTGCCTACTAAGAGGTTTGCGAAGCAGTGGGTCTCGTTCGTGACACAGCCTGAACATCTAGTCATGTTGCCACCCTGATCCACATCTTAATCGAGCTTCTGACGGAAGTTCTCGCGACTGATCTCCAGGCCAATCCGTGCCGATGCGCCAAGAAGACCCAGGGGTTCATGAAAGCTGGTCTCCTGAACCCGGAGAATCTCCTGTTTGCTCGGGAGCATGTCACCAAGGTCAACGAAGTGGCGCCGAAGAAACACCAGGAACTGAACGCGCTGCACGAGGCGTATGCGGAGATCCATCGCGCGCACCCGTTCCAAAGCCCGCCCGACTTCGCGGCGTCGCTGAGAGAGCTGCTCAATCGGGTGGAGTTCAGATCGAGCGTGGAGATGGACTGATGCGGAAATATGTCGTGGTGACACTTGTTGCCGCGGTGTTTGGCACCGGCTGCCAGCCAGCCGCCGATCGTTTCGATCCTCAGGAGATCATTGCGCTCGAGCGGGGGGCGCTCGACCGGTGGGGCAAAGGCGATCCGGGGGGATTCTTCGACCTCATGGCCGCCGAGCAGACGTACTTCGACCCGATGACTGACAAACGGATCGATGGTCAGGATTCGCTGAAGAAGTACATCGCCCCGTTTACTGGAAAAATCAGCATCGAGCGCGTCGAGATGATCGACCCCAAGGTCCAGCGGGCTGGGGATCTCGCTGTCCTGACGTTCAATCTGATCGACTATGGCGCGCAGGTCGCGGGAGGGCCCAAGACAACGGCGCGCTGGAACTCGACCGAGGTGTATCGACGGATCAACGGATCTTGGAAGATCGTTCACTCGCACTGGTCGTACGTGAAACCCGACATCAACGAGACTGAAGACGTACGTGAAGCCGATGCCCGGGCAATTCGAGAATCCGAGACAAAATGGGCACAAGCTTGGGCCGCGAAGGACCTCGACGAGATCGTGAGTCACTACGCCGACGATGCGTCTGTCGACTTGGCGAACATGCCGATTTTGAACGGCCAGGATGCGATCCGTGCGGCCCTGAAGCAGCGGCTCGCGGATCCGAATTTCGCCTTGACGTTGGCGCCCGCTCAAATCGAGGTTTCAAAAGGGGGAGACCTGGCGTATGCGCGCGGCGGGTACTCGGTAACGTTGACCGACGCGACGACAAAGCGACCGGCGACCCACAAGGGGAAGTACGTTGTCGTCTATCGAAAGCAAGGTGACGGCCGCTGGAAAGCCGTTCACGATATCAACAACCGCGACACACCGTAGCCGGCGAGTTGCGGGCGCTCACACCCCACGTGTTGTCAATAAGGAATTCTGAACTGGTCGCCAATAAAATCGCCGGTGCCATGTCCGTCACTGATCGTGAGATGCGAGATGCGACCGGATGACGCACGCCGCCTTTCTGGAAATACATCACGCTGCCGTGCGAGGTAACGCAGCCAAGGACTACACGGCTTCAGTCGTTGAGGCATGGGCGCGGACACCGACGGTCGCGCCGGTGTCGAGATCGATGGCGTACTTTTCGATACTCGCGCGGCGGTTGATTCAACTGTAGAACGGATGACTCGCGGCCGTCGGGAAACCCGTGGTCGCGGCCCAGATGCTCGGCGGTCGATCGCGTTTGTGTTTGCCCATCGCCATAGGCAGAGTGTACAGCTCACGCGCACGTCTTGATCTGTCAACGCGGCTGCTAAGATCCCAGTGGTAGAAATAGCCGACGCGCCTGACGGGCACTTTGGCAGCAGGGGGCGTTACATGCGCACGCGCATAGGGATCGGCGCCACATTCGGCAGCGCTTTCCTCGGAGCCTTGATGGCACACGCGGCCTTGCAGACCCCAGCCGCACCCGCCGTCGACGAGACCGTTTTTCGCGAGTACGCGGGCGTCTATCAATGGGGACCGAATGCCTTCGTGTATCTCCAGATGTGGGATGAGGGCAAGCCAGGTCAACTCGTCGCGTTTGACGAATCCGGCGAGGTTCGGACGCTCTACCCGACGGAGCGCGACCACTTCTTCGCCGGTCCTGGCGTCTCGGTTTCGACTTCCATTGAATCGCGAATCGAGTTTCAACGCGCCCGCGGCAACAAGATCGCCTCGCTGACCTGGCAACGCGGGGGTGTGGCCCCGCGCCTGGCCAAACGGGTCGACATTGAGAAACATGAGGACATCGACTTCTCGAATGGCGACGTTCGGCTCGCCGGCACGCTCATCAGTCCGGCCAGAGGCGGGAAGCACCCTGCGATCATTCTCGTGCATGGCTCCGGTGCCGAGAATCGAGAATACATCCTTCCCTTTGCGCGGTTCCTTATCCGCCGCGGCATCGCGGTCCTCGGGTACGACAAGCGGGGTGTGGGCGGGTCGACCGGGGACTGGAAGACGGCGTCGTTCGACGATTTGGCGGGCGACGTCGTGGCCGCGTTCAATTGCTTGAAGACGCGCCGCGACATCGACGCCAGTCAGATAGGGCTGTTAGGCGTCAGTCAGGCGGGATGGATCATGCCGCTCGCCGCCGTCCGTGCGAAGGACATGGCGTTTCTGATCAGCATCTCCGGTGCAGGCATACCAGGCGCCGAGACAACGATCGATCAGGCGCAAAACGAAATGACAGCTAGCGGTATGCCGTCAGAGGTCGTCGAACAGATCGTCGGCCTGATGAAGCTCCAAAATCAAGTCGCCCGAACGGGCCAGGGGTGGGATGAGTACGCCGCAACGCGCGAGAAGCTCGTCGCACGTGCGCAGGCTGCGGGAGTTCAATGGCCGCCGCCAGACCTGTTCCCGGCAACACCGGACCATCCGTATTGGCAGTTCATCCGCCGCTTGTACTTCTACGATCCTGCGCCGACGCTGCGTCAGCTCCAGGTGCCGACGCTCGCGCTATTCGGGGAATTGGACAACAACATCGTCGCCGGGAAGAACAAGGCGGCCTGGGAGGCAGCACTGAAAGCTGGTGGCAATCGAGACTACGCGCTGAAGGTCTTGCCGAAGGCGAATCACTACCAGTGGGAGGCCAAGGTCGGAAGCAACGCCGAAATGGCATCGTTGAAGCGATTCGTGCCGGAGTACTTCACGACAATTCAAGATTGGCTCGGGAAGCACATCCGAGGCTTCGGAGCGTATCGGTAGCGGCAGGGCGGTGATTCGAGTCGGTCGCATGAGCGGTTCTGTGCTCGTCCGTTGGACATTTCTCGCCAGCGGGCTGCTCGGCGCTTCGACGGTTGCGCGCGCGCAGGACTGGACCTTCGACGCGCGCGACATCGCACTGGGCGGTCGCGGCAGTAACCACGACATCGCGACCGAGATGATCGGCGACGAGCGGCCGTACCGCGCGATCGTGCTGCCGTTCGGCCTCATGCAGGTGCTCGGGCACCGGGACGTGTTCGACCCCGATTCCTCGCACTTCGACCCGGCGCGCGCCGTCGAGTATGCCGCGAGCCCGATCCACTTCATCATCGGCCGCGACTCGACGTCGACGACGGGGCGCTTCATCACCGACATCCGCAACGCGACGCTGAGTCGCGATCTCAACGCCTACCAGGGCGTCACGCTGCCAACGAGCATCCACGCCGAAGGTCTGGTATCGCCGCGATGGGGCCACACGATCAAGTTGAAGCAACATCGCGATGGTGCGTTTCACGGCGTGTATGTCGGCGCGGGACCGTACTTCGCGATGGCGTCCCAGAGCCGCGTCGATCCGCAGCTCGTAAACATCCTGTCGAACACGACGCCGGTGTTCCTGCCGAATTCGTTGATGGCGATCACGAGCCACGCCCAGGAGCAGATCGCGCTGGCGATCATCGGCGGGTACCGGGCGCGGTTTCGTGTGACGGAGAACGCAGCCTCGCCGCGCGATGGGTTGTACGTGGCCGCGAATTACAACTACCTTCACGGGTTCGAGTTCGACGACTACGCGCTCGCGATCCGGCTCGCGACCGACCGCGCCGGCCTGCTGACGCCAATCGCCTCGCCTCTCACCTTCACGCGACTTCGCTCGACGAGCGGCCGCGGGTTCGCCGTCGATGTGGGCGTGGGTGCCGTCGTCGATCGCTGGGAGTTCGGATTCGGAGCGAACGGCCTCGCGAACCGAATCGACTGGCGCGACGTCACGCCGACCGGGTTTTCGCTGGCGACCCTGTTCGGCGGCAACAGCACATTGGCGGAAGCGACGGCGGCGACGATCGGTCCCATGCGGTTGGAGCTGCCGCCGGAGTACCGCGGCAATATCGGATACGTGACCGACGGCTGGTCCGCGCGCGGCGACGTCGGCCACGGCTTGCTCGGGATGACGGTCCACGCCGGCGTCGAGCGGCACCTCACACGAGTCGATCTGCGCGGCGGGGTTCGCTACAGCTTCGAGCAGTGGAATCCGACGGGCGGTCTCGGCTTCGCGCTCACCGATCGCGTCGGTCTCGACGTCGCCGCCTTCGGCACGTCGGCCAATCTCGAACGCAAACGCCTGCTCGCGCTGGCCGCATCGATCCGCATCACCACACGGTCAACGACGGAGCGCGAGCGTTGAGGCGAGCGCGCGGTGTCCGCGGCCGCTGGCGGCCAGTATGGGCACCGGTATCGCACGTCGCTGAATCACTCCGATACGACACCCACGCGGGTCCTGTCGCCCGGCAGCCCACAGGCGCTCAGGCACTGGTCGGCCCGGGGACGCCTCTGTGTGACGGCGCCGACATCCACGGCGCTTCGTGACGGCACCATCGGACGTCAATCTGCATTCTGTTCTTTGGTGGCGATCCGACTTCGGAACCGCGATGTGGCCGGAAGCTCGCCCTCACGGTCGGCAGTTAGTGCTGGTCGCTGTTCAAATACCGACGAGTCGCCAACGATTTTCGAACCGGGCCTGAAAACATACTGGATCACCGCGTGGCGTTTATCGCGACGTTGGACGTAGGGCTGACGCGTCCGTAGCCGAGGTCAATGGCTCACTGTTGTGGAAGATCCTTCAACAGGTACATAGCCGAGGACAGGTAATAGTCTCGGGCGATTGCGTTGATCTGCCGCTCGCCCACCGCCCTCGCCGTGGATCACGATCACGTTGCTGGACGAGTAACCAACGGCCACGAACACGCCGTCCGTCACCCGGATCACTTCCTTGCGGAACTCATTCGACTGTGCCCGTAATTTCTCGCGGCCGGCACAATCCTGGGCCGCCGCAGAAACACACCAGGCGAAGAGCATCGTTAGCGCCAGGTCCGATGTCCGACAGGCCGAAGCCCACATCTGCGATCCTCCTGGTTCTAAGTCCGTCCGATCGCACCACCGGACGAGTGCCATTTGAGGTTTACCTAGAAGTCCTCCTACGCTGCGGGATCAGGTTACTCACGTCACACCCGAGTTCTGCAAGACGCCGCAGATGATAGCGCTTCAGTTTCGCCGTGTTCATTCGGTCGAAGTAGTCGGTCCAAGATCCCTGAATTCCACGCCGTTGCGGAGCATGTGGTCACGGCAAGAGCAAATTAATGCACCGTACACGCTGCCTCGGCAACGAGAATCTGGTCGCAACCGACCCTACGGGTGTAGTATGCCGCCGACATCGCGACCCCATTTCCGCGTCGGCTCAATGATTCACCGAACTGTCTTCGGGTATGCCGGTTACTGGGCCAGACCCCGCAGTTGCACCGGAGAAGATGCCGGCCTGGACGCATCCCAAGACACCCAGGGGCGATCGGGATCTGAAGGGCAAGTGGGCCGAGCGCCGACACCATCCACTACAGAGCAACGGTCGACGACCCGACGATCTACACGGGCACGCGAAAGGTGGCGTTGCCGCTGCGGCGCAATCCCGACTATCGAATCTACGAGTACGCCTGTCACGAGGGTAATTTACGCGCTTCTCAATTTCATCCGAGGCTCTCAGTTTCCATCGGGCGCTGAAGCCAAAACAGTGACAGTCGAAATTCCGCGGTTTCCAGGATTGAACCTCAGCGTCGTCGGCGTCGTGCGTGGTCGCTCCCCTCTCGCGCAAGAGGTGAGTGTATGCGTGAAGTTTTGAAGGCGATTGTTATATGTCTCGTTGCGCCGACCGCAGCCTGGGCACAGGCGTCGCTTGCTGGCGCCGTGAAAGACACGTCGGGCGCCGTACTGCCCGGCGTCGGCGTGGAAGCCGCCAGCCCCGCGCTCATCGAAAAGGTGCGTACGGCGGTGACCGACGGCAGCGGCCGGTATCGCATCGAGGACCTGCGGCCCGGCACGTACACCTTGACGTTCGCGCTTTCTGGGTTCGTCACCCTCAAGCACGACGGCGTGATCCTCAGCGGATCGGCCGTGACCACAGTCGACGCTGAACTTCGCGTCGGCGGCGTCAGCGAGACGGTCACCGTGACGGGCGAATCACCGGTCGTGGACGTGGTGAGCACCAAGCGTGAACTGACGCTCGACAACGAAACGATTCGAAGCCTGCCGAGCGTCCGCAGCTACAGTTACCTGCTGACCACCGTTCCCGGGCTGCAGACGAACAACAACAACGTCAACACCGGCCCAGTCTTCGCGATCTTCCCGATCCACGGCGGCCGCGGTGTCGAATCGCGTCTGACGGTCGACGGCCTGAACGTCAGCAACCCGCCCGGCGGCAACCAGCCGCCGAACTTCGTCGCCGACATCGGCAATGCGCAGGAAGTGACGATGATCACGTCGGGCGGTCTGGGCGAGTCCGAGACGGCCGGCCTCACCATGAACATCGTCCCGAAACAGGGCGGCAACCACGTGTCTGGTCTGGCCTTTGTCTCCGGCTTCTCAGAGGGGATGCAGGCAAACAACTTCACCGACGAGCTGAAGGCGCGCGGCGCCACGCAGCCGACTCCGGTGTTCCATGTGTACGACGTCAACGTGGCGGCCGGCGGGCCCATTGTCAAGGACAAGCTCTGGTACTACATAAGCGTCCGCGAGCAGGGACAGCGGCAGAACACGCTGAACGTTTACTACAACCAGAACGCGGGCGACGTGACCAAGTGGACTTACGTGCCCGATCTCGGCAGGCCGGCGTTTTCGGATCGCACATGGGAGAACTACACCCCTCGCATCACCTGGCAGGCGTCGCGGCGCAACAAGTTCTCGTTCGTGTGGGATGAACAGCCGGTCTGCCGCAAGTGTTCGGGCACCACATCGCTCACCGGCTCGCCAAACTTCATCTTCCCCACCTCGCCTGAAGCGGACGGCCACGGCGAGTTCAGCCCGCAGCGCGTCCAGCAGGCCCGTTGGACATCGGCGGTGACCAACAGGCTGCTCCTCGAAGCAGGGATCGGCACCACGTACTACCAGTGGGGCGGTCGCGAGCTCGATCCTAACCCCACCCGAAACCTGGTGCAGGTGCTGAACCTCACGCAGACCATCGTGCCGGGCCTGGTCACGCCGATGGTGTACCGCTCGCAGAGCTGGTTGAACAACACGACGCGTGGCTCGACCTGGAACGCGTCGGCCTCGTACGTGACCGGTTCGCACAGCATGAAGTTCGGGTACCAGGGCAATTACTGGCGGGATTACCGCGACATACATGTCAACGACCAGAACCTGCGGTACACGTTCCTTGGCACCACCCCGCTCTCCATCACCGAGTACGCCAACGCGTACAACGTGAACGCGGAAGCGATGCAGTCGTCGCTATACGCGCAGGACCAGTGGACGAGCCATCGACTCACGCTCCAGGGCGCGCTCCGTTGGGACTATCCGTGGAGCTGGTTCCCCGCGCAGACCGAGCCTCAGTCCCGGTTCTTCCCCGGTGCCAGCTTCGCGCGCATCGACGGCGTGACCGGCTACAACGACATCACGCCGCGCATGGGTGCGGCGTTCGACGTGTTCGGCACCGGCACGACCGCGCTCAAAGTAAATCTCGGGAAGTACCTGCAGGGCGCCAGCGTCAGCAACCTCGCATACACCGCGAACCCGGCACTGCGGATTCCGGGCGGGGGCGGCGGCATTTTTCCGCCGGCGACCAGCCGCTCGTGGACGGACCTCAACGGCAACTTCATTCCGGATTGCAACCTGACCAATCCGCTGGCGCAGAGCCCGACAACGACCGGGAGCATCGACAGCTGCGGCCAGATCGACAACCTGCTGTTCGGCTCCAGTCAGCTCATTGGCGCGCAGTACGATCCGGATCTGTTCCACGGGTGGGGCCTTCGTCCCTCCGACTGGTCGTTCGGTGCGTCGGTGCAGCAGCAGATCTTCCCGCGTGCGTCAGTGGAGGGCGGCTACTATCGCCGTTCGTTCACGATGTTCACAACCGGCGGCACCGTGACCGACAACCTGTTGGTCTCGCCGAGAGACCTCGCGACCTATTCGATCACCGCTCCAGCCGATTCGCGTCTGTCCAGCGGCGGCGGCTACACGGTTGGCCCGCTCTACAACCAGAACTCGAGCGTGTTCGGCCAATCGAACCTGCTGATCATGTCGACGAAGAAAGTGGGCGACGACACACGCGTGTTCAACGGCGTCGACCTGACCGTGAGCGTGCGCGGCGCCAACGGCTTCACGTTCTCAGGCGGTACCAGCACCGGCAAAGTGGTGAACGACTGGTGCGACATACGTGCGGCGGTTCCGGAGGGAATGTACGTGGGCGTCAGTGGACTCCTGAACCCGTACTGCCGCGTCGAGTCGCCGATCCAAACGTCGTTCCGCGGCCTTGTGACCTACACGATCCCACGCATCGACGTGAACCTCAGCTCGGTGTATCAAGACAAGCCCAACATCGGCACCGACCAGCTCGGCTCGCTGGCCGCCAACTACACGCTCAGCGCAGCCGACCAGGCAGCGGCCGCGGCGCAGATCGGCCGTCCGCTGACGACGACGGGGACGATCACGGTCAACTTGGTCGCGCCGGGCGACTTGTACGGCCCTCGCATTCGCCAGCTCGATTTGTCGGCGAAGAAGATCATCCGCTTCGGTGGTCAGCGCTTGACGGTGGGCGCGGACTTCTACAACCTGGCGAACAACAACGTGACGATCTTGTTCAACGGGACGTTCGTGCCAAACGTGGCGGGGTGGCAGTCGCCGACCAGCTACATGAACCCGCGGGTCGTCCGCCTGAACGCGGAGTTCAGCTGGTAAAAGTACTGTCCGCTCGTCGCGACGGACGCGTCGCACCGGCGCTGGACGCCGGCGCGACCGGCTCGATCCTGACGAGCGCCGCCGGATCCTCGTCGGTCAGCAGATACAGCAGGCCGTCCGAACCCTGCCGCACGTCGCGAATCCGCTGGTGGAGGTCGCGCAGCAACGACTCGCGCCGGAGCTCCTCCCACTTGTCGTTGAACACGATCCGCTGGAGCTGTCCGCTCGGCGCCACTTCGCCTTCGCGCAGCCCGCCTACGAACGCGTTGCGCTTCCAGCCTGGAAAGCGGTCGCCGCTGTAGAACATGAGACCCGACGCCGCGATCGACGGCACCCAGAAGACGACCGGCTCCTCGAAACCGGGCGCGGACGGCGGAAAGCGCGGGCCGTTGTAGTCGCGGCCGTAGCTGACGATCGGCCAGCCGTAGTTGTGGCCCGGCTTCAGCACGTTCAATTCGTCGCCGCCGTTCGGACCGTTTTCCTCTTCCCAGATCTCGCCGGTGAACGGATTGAGAGTAAGCCCAAGCTGCACCCGATGACCGATCGTGAAAATCGCCGGCTTGTAGCCGCTCTTTCCGACGAACGGATTGTCCGGCGGCACGCTGCCGTCATCTTTCAGGCGCAGGACCTTGCCGGCCAGATCGTTGGTGTGCTGGGCGCGGTCAACGCTGACGTGCGGTCCGGTTCCCGGTCCGCCAATGCCCACGTACAGCATCCCGTCCTTGCCGAACACGATGCGCGACGCTTCGGTATCCACGTCGTCGGAAACGAACACGTCGTGGACATCGGTCAGCGCGTTGCCGTCCCACGTGCCGCGCAGGACCGCGTTCGCGGCGACGCCGGGCGCGAGCGGCTTGTGATACGAGATGTAGATCCAGTTGTTCCGTGCAAAATCCGGATGGAGCGCGATGTCCATCAGTCCCGCCATCGTCGCGCGCGAGAGGACTTGCGGGGTGCCAGGCACCGGTGTCGGATCGAGCACGCCGTTGCGGACGACGCGAAGACGTCCGACGCGCTCGGTGATCAGGATGCTGCCGTCCGGCAGAAACGCGAGACTCCACGGGTGCGAGAGTCCCTTCGTGACCACGCTGACTCTGATGTCACGCTGCTCGAACGTGGAGAAGACCCACGGCCCATCGCCGAGCGGCGGCGACGGGAGCGGCCGCGGCCCTGGCGGGACGACGCCGCGTTGATCGCGAATCACCGGATACGGAAATCGCTTCTGCAGCTCCTCGGCCTCCGGAGACAATCGCGGCGGCCCCTGCTGCGTGGCGCGAACGGCAGCGACGACACCAATCATCAGCGCCGATATCAACATCAATCTCATCGCGATCCTCTGTCGAGTGCCGGTAAGCTATCACGAACGTACC
>Ga0066685_10000722_pt1 | contig 12531 bp, 7 predicted proteins | sample GraSoiAngelo_134_FD_62305 | JGI IMG/M metagenome (GOLD analysis project Ga0066685, IMG submission 62305) | Grasslands soil microbial communities from the Angelo Coastal Reserve, California, USA - 14_0929_05_30cm | ecosystem: Environmental > Terrestrial > Soil > Grasslands | place: USA...
GTCTGGCAACGTCTCGGTGCTGTTGGGCAATGGCGATGGCACCTTCCAGGCCGCCGTCAACTATGGCGCAGTGAGTGACCCCTACTCTGTGGCGGTGGGCGACTTCAACGGCGACGGCAAGCCCGACCTGGCCGTGGCCAGTGGCCTTGGCAACGTCTCGGTGTTGTTGGGCAACGGGGATGGCAGCTTCGGGTCCGCTGTCAATTACAGTGCTGGATCGGTTCCTGAATCTATAGCTCTCGGCGACTTCAACGCCGATGGCAAGCTTGACTTCGCTGTGGCCAATGCTGACTCCGCTGTCGTCTCAGTGCTGTTGGGCAACGGCGATGGCACCTTTAAGGCCGCTATCAATTACGCTGCCGGAGCCCAACCTACCGCTGTTGCGGCGAGCGACTTCAACGCCGACGGCAAGCCCGATTTGGTGGTCGCAACCTCCACTACTGTCTCGGTGCTGTTGGGCAACGGCGATGGCACTTTTCAGTCCGCCGTCAACTACTACGCCGGATCGTTGCCTACTTCCGTAGCAGTGGGCGATTTCAACGGTGACGGAAAGCCCGACCTGGTTGTAGCCGGCGGCCAGAGTCCCAGCAAAGTCTCCGTACTTCTGGGCAATGGTAATGGCACCTTTCAAGCCGCCGTCAGCTACGGGCTGGTAACGTATCCCCGTTCTGTGGCGACTGGCGATTTCAACGGCGACGGAAAACTCGACCTGGCTGTGGCAGGCGATAGCGGCCTGACGGTGCTGCTGGGCAATGGTGATGGCACTTTCCAGGCCGCCGTCAGCTACATCGCGGGATCCAATCCCTATTCCGCCGCCGTGGGCGATTTCAATGGTGACGGCAAACTTGACCTCGCTGTAGCCAACGCCGACTCCGCCAATATCTCGATATTTCTAGGCAAAGGCGACGGGACCTTTCTGGTGGCCGTCAACTACGGTACGGGGCCGAATCCTGTGTCCGTGGCAGTGGGTGACTTCAACAGAGATGGGAAACCAGACCTCGCTGTGGCGAATAATGGAGCAGATAGTGGCTCGCCATACAAGCCGCTAATTAATGCCTCCGTTTCAGTGTTGTTGGGCAACGGCGATGGCACCTTTCAGACTGCGGTCAACTTCGATGCAGGTTTGTCGCCTTTCTCAGTTGTGTTAGGTGATTTCAACGGCGATGACCAGCTCGACCTCGCGGTGGCAAATGAAGGAGGCTTGATGTGGCCCAACCAATTCTCCCGCGGCGTCTCGGTGCTGTTGGGCAACGGCGATGGTACTTTCCAGCCCGCCTTCAATTACAGTGCGGGAGCGCGCCCCGATTCCGTCGCGGTAAGCGACTTTAATGGAGATGGTAAATTCGACCTCGCCGTCGCTAATGGCTATGGCGTGTCGGTAATGCTGAACACCTGCGCCTCCGCTGGCGTTGAGCTCGCGATTGTGCGCAGCAACAGCACCACGGCTGTAGTTTCCTGGCCGTTCCCGTCCACCGGATTCGTTCTCGAATCCACGACGAACCTGAGCCTGACGAACTGGCAGCGCGCCGTCGAAGTGCCGGCGACCAACAACGGTCGCCTGGAGATCACCGTATCGGCCGACCCGCAGGCACGCTATTTCCGTCTGCACAAGCCGTAACGTGAGAATTTCCTTTCGCCGCTTCGCGGCTCCGATTTTTTTGTGCCTCAAACCCACGGCTGACGCCGTGGGCTACCTTCTACCGCTGCTCCGCAGCCATTTGCCACCGTTCTCAAAAACTGATTTGTGCCCGCGCCATATTTTCTTCATCCAGGGGTTGTGTGAATCCAAAGTTTCTGGCTCACTGTGGAATGTCGGTGTCTGTTAGGGGCAAATGAACGCGCAACAAATCCAGGTGCTGCTGGCGGTGGACGAGGCGGTCCATGCCAACCTGGCACGGGAACTCCCGCGCGCGCCGTCCCAGTTCGCGTTGACCCGCGTCGGGCGGCTCGACGAGGCGTTGCGACGGCTCGACACCGGGCCCTTCGACGTTGTTTTGCTCGACCTGTCCTTGCCGGATCGGACGGGGTTGGCCGCTTATCACGAACTCCACGCGACGGCTCCTGCGATGCCGATTGTCGTGCTGACCGGTTCCGGCGATGAGACGCTCGCGCTCCAGGCCGTTCGCGAAGGCGCGCAGGATTATCTCGTGAAAGGCGAGTTTGACGGCAAGATGCTCTCGCGCGCGATTCGTTATGCGCTTGAGCGGAAGCGGGCCGAAGAGGAGTTGCGGCAAAGCGCGGAGTTTTTCAAGCTCATTTCCGATAATGTCACCGACCTGATCGCGGTGATCGATCGGGCCGGAAAACGGCTCTATAACAATCCGTCCTACGAAAAAAGTCTGGGGAACGCATCCAATCTGCAAGGCACGAATTCATTTCAGGAAATTCATCCGGACGACCAGGAGAAGATCAAAGGACTTTTTCAGGAAACCATCGCGACCGGGACCGGCCAGCGCTCGGAGTATCGCATGTTGTGGTCCGACGGCACCGTCCGGCACATTGAGTCGCAGGGGAGCGTGATCAAAGACGCCAGCGGCCACCCGAGCAAGGTGGTGGTCGTGTCGCGCGACATTACCGAGCGGAAGCAGCACCTGGAAGCATTGGAGAAGGCGCTTTCCGAGCTTCACCAGGCGCACGAGGAGCTGAAGGCCGCGCAGATGCAATTGATCCAGTCGGAGAGGCTCGAAGCGGTCAGCACTTTTGCCGGCGGCATCGCCCACGAGGTGAAAAACCCGCTGCAAACCATCACCCTGGGCGTGGACTTTTTGAAGAACCGCTTCGGCAACGCCGGCGAAGACGTGCGGATGGTCCTCACTGAGATGGACAACGCGGCCCGCCGGGCCGATGCCGTCATTCGCGGCATGGTGGAATTTTCCTCTTACAACAAACACGACGTCAAAGACCACGATTTAAGCCGGATCGCGGAGCAGTCGCTGTGTTCGGTGGAAAGCGAGATCAAGCACAATGGCATCAAGCTGATCAAGGACCTGGCTCCGAACCTGCCGCCGGTCAGACTCGATTTGAAGACCGTCAAACACGTTTTTATCAACCTCCTGCTGAGCGCCATCCAGGCGATGGCCGGAGGAGGAACTCTTACCGTGAGTACGTGCCTCAAACAGTTGAGCCAGGACCAGGGCTGGAGCGGCCGGACACCGGGCCAGTTGAAGGCGGGCGATACCGTCATCATGGCCGAGGTGGAGGACGATGGTCCAGGGGTTATCGAAAGCAAACTCGCCGACAAATCCGAGCGCGCGTTCGCAACCGAAATGATCCGGAAAGGAATTCTCGATTTAATGGTGCTCAAGAAAGTCGTCGAGTTGTATGGCGGCATGATCCGGATCATCAACCGCAAAGAGGGCGGGGTCAAAGTCAGCATCATGTTCAAAGCGCAGCGAAAGGAAAGATTATGAGCAAAAAGCGCATCCTGGTCGTCGATGATGAAACAAGCATCACGCGCCTGTTAAAACTGAACCTCGAACAAACCGGCAACTACGAAGTGCGCGAGGAAAATTTCGGCGCGCGGGTGTTGGAAGCGGCGAGGGAGTTCAAGCCGGATTTGGTCCTGCTCGATGTTATGCTGCCCGACATGGACGGCGGCGATGTTGCCGCCGGCCTGAAACAGGATCCCGCTCTGAGGAAAACGCCGGTGGTTTTTTTGACGGCGGCCGTCAAGAAGGAAGAACTGGGCGCGCCGGAAGGCAAGATCGGCGGCCGCATGTACATTGCCAAACCGCTGAACGTGAAAGGCGTGATTGGCGTCATTGAAAAGATGCTGCCGAAGTAGAGCGCTCGCGGGCGCAGCGGGAACCATGAACGGAATGCAGCGCAGGGCTGGAAGCCCGCCGAACCCGCAGCCTGGAAAGGCCGCGCTACCGAGGCGCGTGGTCGCAAGACCGTGGAAACTTCTATGAACCGCCCCTCTTCCGGCCTTCGGCCACCCTCTCCCCGCCTTGCGGGAGAGGGCACGGAGAGGGGTGCCAATCCGGTTCATGGCTTCGATTCACGTCCGGATTTTGGAGGTGTTCCCTCCCATCCCGTTTCTGTGCCACCCCCCCTTACATCGACCGCATTCGCATGACCAGTCCGCGCCGGATCGCTTCACGATTGGCCGCGTCGTAGAATTCGACCGGATTGTAGTCGTCCGTCAACACGATGCCGTGCTGGGGATTGGCCTCAGTCTGGTCGTCGAACGTGATTCGCGCCAGGTCGCGACAGGCCGGATGCACCTGAGCAAAATCCGGTTGAGCGACGATGTTCAAGTCGGCCCGGTCTGAAGCGACGAAAAAAACGTTGCCGGTTTCATCCGGGTCCGCCGCATGCACACGCACGGATTTGAAAACCGCCTTCAACGTTTTTTCGAGCGACGCGCCAAAGAAATCCCTGCCCGCACGAAACCCCACAAAACTGTTGATGACGAGTGTGCCTCCGGGTTTGAGCAGACGATGCATGGAGTCGAAGGCTTCGCGGGTCATCAGATGCGACGGCGATGAGTCACCCAGAAAGGCGTCGAGAAGAATCGTGTCATAGCGGTTGGTCGTCCGGTTGACAAAGTGCCGGCCGTCGCCGATCACCACTCGGAACCGCTCTGGCTCGCAGTCGAAGTATTTCTTCGCCACGGGCAGGACGGCAGGGTTGATTTCCACGACGTCCACCTGAACTCCTTCGCGGGCCAGTTGCGTCGGCGCAACCCCCATGCCCAGGCCGATGCACAGCGCGCTGTCAATTTGCCGCGTGTACGCGCGGGCCAGGTCGTGCAGCATGTAGGTGAAGAGTGTGACGCTCTTTTTTGTCCCGGGATCGTAGATGTTCTGGGTCAGAAAATCGTTCAGATAAAACCGGCGCGTGCCGCTTTCGTTATCGACGACCTGCAACAGGCCGAAATTTGAGTTGCCGCGGAAACGCTCGACGAACTCCGACGAATGGCCGGCGCTGTCGCGGCGGATGCCGACGAATCCGAGCAGCAAACCCGCGAGCGAGCCGATGACGACCGCCGGTTTGTTGCGGGACTTATGTTCCCAGACAAAATAATGGCCGCCGGACACCAGCATCAGCAGGATCGCGGTGAAATACATCGTCCGGGAATTGGGGAAAAAGGGAATCAGCAGGTAGCCGATGAGCACCGTGCCGACGAAACTGCCCAGCGTGCTGACGGCGGTGAGCCGCCCGACGTTTCCGCCGACGCCATTGACGGCGCTGGTGAGCATGCGGATGAAAAACGGTCCGACCATCGCCAGCAGTGAGAGCGGGACAAAGAACAGGAAAGCCGAAGCGAGCAATGAGCCGAGCGCCAGTTTGAAATCGAGGCACCAGTACGCCACGGGCTTGACGATCAGCACGGACAGGCAGAGATAAATCGCCGCCATCAGGACGCAGCCGTAAATCCGGGCGAGTTTCAGCGAGCGGTCCACCATCCGGCCGCCGGCATAGTAACCGGCGGCCAGCGCGACGAGCGTCACCGCGATCTGTGCTGTCCAGACGAAGTGCGACGTGCCGACGTAAGGCGCGAGCATTTTGGCGCCGAGAATCTCGACGATCATGATGGCGGCGCCGGTGACGGCGGCGGTGAAGTAAAGATAACGGCGCAGGCCGGGGGACATCGGCGGAGGATTGGCGGCGGCAGGTTGCTTTTTCACGCGCCCGTTCTACTGTCTGCGCAGGCCCGAGGCAAGAGGCGAGAGGGAAGCGGCTGACGGTGACAGAGGAACTCGGAGCAACTAAAACTCCAAAACGTAAGGACTGAAAATGAGCAAGTATGGCTTCAAAGAGTTGATGGTCTGGCAGCGGGCAAAGAACCTTTTTGGACTGTTGCCTCTCGCCCATTACCTCTAGCCTCTCGCCTCGTGCGCAAATACTGGCACGTCATCAACATCGGGATTCAGAACACGCTCGTGTATCGGGTGAACTTTCTGTTTCGCGCGGTGTTCGGTTTGATTCCGCTGATGGCCACGATTTTTCTCTGGCGCGCCATTTACGCCGGCCAGGCGGCGGGCGGCGAAGTGGCGGGCTACACGCTCGCGCAAATGACCTCGTATTACCTGCTCGTAACCATTGTGGACGCGCTGACGGCGGTGAACGAGGACGACTGGCAGATTGCCGCCGACATCAAGGACGGCAACATCAGCCAGTTCCTGCTGAAGCCGATCGATTACCTGGGTTACCGGCTCTGTTTGTTCGGAACCGGACGGTTGATTTACACGGTTGTCGCTGTCGTGCCGGTGACACTGTTCATTCTTCTGCAACGGAAGTATTTCGTCCTGCCGGCGGACTGGGGCACGTTCGGCTGGTTTCTGGTTTCCACGGTCATGACGGCGCTGCTGCAATTTTTTATGTCCTACACGATGGCGCTGCTGGCGTTTTGGGTGTTGGAGGTTTCCACGTTCATTTTCATTCTGTTCGCCTTCGAATACATCGCCGGCGGTCATCTGTTTCCGCTGGACATTTTGCCGCCGGTCCTGGCGCGGGCGCTGCAATTCACGCCGTTCCCGTATCAGATGTTTTTTCCGGTGAGCATTTATCTCGGACAAACCACCGGCATGGCGCTGTGGCAAGGGCTGTGCGTCCAGGCGTTTTGGGTGGCGGCGACCTACAGTCTGGCGCGGTTCGCCTGGGGTCGGGGCATTCGAAAATATGCCGCTGTGGGCGGGTGATTATGTCAAATGCGTTGAACCGTTGAACTGTTGAATCGTGAAATCGGAATAGAGAATGAACCAGGCCACGAACCTGTTTGACGGTTTAACCATCCAGTAGCGTGACAAAGAAATTTCGATGTATGTCAGGTAGGGCGCGTCACTCCGTGCGCGCCGCAGGCTCGAATCCGTTCCCCGAACGGCGCGCACGGAGTGACGCGCCCTACCCTGCTAGTGCCGGCTTATCAAACACGACGCAATCAAACGTGGTGTCGCCGTAAGGCAACTTGCGGCAATCAACCCCTGACTGTAAATCGCTCGCACGGATAGCGTAGGCGCTTTCAGGCACCTTTGATTTGCATAGAATGAGTTTTCATCTCTGCTTGTTGCGAGATTAGCCTCGGCGGATTTTCTTGCTGACACCGTCGATGCGCTCTCTTAGCGTTTCCGTTCCTTAAAGAAACTGTATGGACGTTAGACTTCCGAAACTGGGTGAAGGCGCCGATTCCGGCGTGGTCGTCGGCCTGTTGGTCAAGGAAGGCGACGCGGTCAAAGAAGGCCAGACAATCATCGAACTCGAAAACGAGAAGGCGGTCGCGCCGATCCCTGCCACTGTCTCCGGCACGGTGACGAAAATCCGCGTCAAGGAAGGCGACAAGATTTCTGTTGGCCAGATCATCCTTTCAGTTGACGCGGGCGACACTGAGGCGAAACCGGCAAAAGAAAAGGCGGCTGAGGAAGCGCCGAGAAAAGCAAAACCGGCGGAGGTCGAGGACGAGCAGGAGAATGTCGCGAAGGCGGAAGCCGAAGTTGCGGCCGCGCCGTCGGTTCGCAAGCTGGCGGTCGAGTTGGGGATTGATTTAGCGCGAGTGCGCGGCAGCGAACGCGCCGGCCGCATTGTGATGGACGACTTGCGCGCGCACATTCAAAGGTTGCAAAAGCTCGCGTTGCAACCCAAGGGCGCAGCGTCCACACCAGCCAGGTCGAATGCCGTTCCGCCGGAACCGATCGACTTCTCGAAGTGGGGAGCGATTTCCAGGAAACCGGTGTCGCAACTCCGCAAGGTCATCAGCCAGCGCATGGCCGAGAGCTGGACGACGGTGCCGCGCGTGACGCAATTTGACGAGGCGGACGTCACCGCCTTGATGGAGTTGCGCAAAAAATATCAGGCAGCTTACGAAGCCAAAGGCGCGCGATTGACGCTGACTCCGTTGGTTCTGAAAGCCGTCGTTGCCACACTGAAGCAGTATCCGATTTTCAATGCGAGCCTCGATGAAGCGGCCGGGGAGATCGTGTTCAAAGATTATTATCACATTGGCGTGGCGGTGGACACGGACGCGGGACTGCTCGTGCCGGTGCTTCGTGACGTGGACAAAAAGAATTTGCTTCAACTTACCAAAGAGGTCGAAGAGCTGGCCGCCAGAGCGCGCGAGCGGAAACTTTCTCTGGACGAAATGAAAGGAGGCACGTTCACCATCTCGAATCAGGGCGGGATCGGCGGGGGGCATTTCACGCCGATCATCAACTTGCCCGAGGTCGCCATTCTGGGCCTGGGCCGTGGCGCATTGAAACCGGTCGTCAAGAACAAGCAGATCCAACAACGGTTGCTGCTGCCCATCGCGATCTCCTACGATCATCGCGTGATTGACGGCGGAGCGGCGGCGCGGTTCACGGTGGATTTGGTGCAGGCGTTGGAGGGGTTCAGCGAAGAGGAGGTGAAGCTGGGGTGATGAGGTATTGGGGATATGGGTAGCATGATGAACGTGAATTATAGAAATCGAAACCGCGGGTATCAAGAGTTGCGTGTTTGGGGTGACGCTCAAGAGTATTACGTCGCAACTTGTCGGGTATTCCGCGCTTTCCCCTATGAACTGAAGCGTGTCGCTTCACAGCAGATCGCCTCGGCGGATTCAGTGCATCGAAACATTGCCGAAGGCTACTGCCGCCGCTCACTACGTGAGTATCTAAATTTTCTGAACTACGCGCTTGGCTCGATCGGCGAATCAGTTTCAGGCTTGCACGCTTACCTCAAAGCCCAGCAGATTTCCGATTTCGATTTTGCGCGTTTGAACGCGGAGGCTTACAAACTGGAAAATGGATTGTTGAGGCTGGTCAACAGTTTGGAGCGAAACCAAGCCGGCGCGGAGTGGGAAGACCAACTGGCCATCAAAGAAAGCAATGCGACCTACAACGCCGGTGAGGATCGGGTTGATGCGTCTTCACCCCAATACCCCACCTCCCCATCGCCCCGTATTTGAATTCATGGACCCCACAAAAACCGAAATGGTCGTTGTCGGCGCCGGGCCCGGGGGGTACGCCGCCGCGTTTTACGCCGCCGACCTCGGCAAAAAGGTCATCCTGGTCGAGCAGGACAAACGGCTCGGCGGCGTTTGCCTGAACCGCGGCTGCATCCCGTCGAAAGCGCTGCTTCACGCCACGCACATGTTTGCCGCCGCGAAGGAGTCGGAACATCGCGGCATCGCCTTCGGCGCGCCTCAGATCGACCTCGCCAAACTGCGCGCGTGGAAAGAGTCCGTACTCGCGAAACTTTCCGGCGGCGTAGCGCAACTGGCAAAACTGCGGGGCGTGGAGGTCTGGAACGGGCGCGGGCATTTCGAGGATTCGCACACGCTGCGTGTCGAGACCGAACAGGGACAGAAGTTGATCCACTTCGAGCAGGCAATCATTGCCGTAGGATCGAAGTCAGCCATGCCGAAAGCGTTTGATCTCGGCAACCCACGCGTCATGACCTCGCGCGAGGCGCTCGAAGTGGAAGAGATTCCCGCCAACCTTCTGGTCGTGGGCGGCGGCTACATTGGCATGGAGCTGGGCACCGTCTATGCCGCGCTCGGCAGCAAGGTGGTCGTTGTCGAAGCCTTGGATTCCATCCTGCTCGGCGTCGACTCCGACCTGGTCCGTCCCGTGATGGCTTACGCTCAAAAGGCGTTCAAGGAAGTGCGGCTGAAAACCAAGGTCGCCAAGATGGAGACCAAGGGCAAACAGATCAAAGTCATCGTCGAGGCCGATGGAAAGCAGAACGAGGAGTTCTATGATCGCGTGCTGGTCGCCGTAGGTCGCGTGCCGAACTGCGACGATCTCGGCCTGCAGAACACGCAGGTCACGCGTGACGACAAAGGCTTCATCAAGGCCAACGAGAAGCAACAGACCAGCGAGCCCACCATCTACGCCATCGGCGATTGCGCGGGCGGCGTGTTGCTCGCGCACAAGGCCACGCGCGAGGCGCGGATCGCCGTCGAGGTCATCACCGGCGAATCCAGAGGTGGCGACAATTTCGTGATTCCCGCTGTCGTGTTCACTGATCCCGAGGTGGCTTGGTGTGGCTTGACCGAAACCGAGGCGAAGCAGCAGCAAATCGAAGTGAAGGTTGCCAAATTCCCGTGGGCGGCTTCGGGACGCGCGCTGAGCTTCGACCGCACCGACGGCCTGACCAAGCTCATCATCGGTCCTGAGACGGAACGCATCCTGGGGGTCGGCATTGTCGGGCACGGCGCGGGCGAGTTGATTGCCGAGGGCGTGGTCGCGGTCGAGATGCGCGCGACCGCAAAGGACCTCGCGCTGTGCGTGCATCCGCATCCAACGCTGTCTGAGACGTTGATGGAGGCCGCCGAAGTTTTTTACGGGTATCCGACCCACACGTTCGTCAAGAAACCGCCTCAGAAACAGGCGGCGAGTTAAGTGTTAGCCCGGCCTGCTCGGCACCACGTTGTATGTGCCGATCAAAGCGTTAAGACGGCCCAATTGAGAACAGGAGGCAGCTTCCGTTCTTCATAAGAGGTCAATTCCCCGCCGTCTTCACGCGGTAGAAGCGTTGCTGCGGGTTCGTGATGAAGTCGGAGAAAACCACATTCGTGCTCACGGCGGTAATATTGGTTAGATCAGGCCAGGCACTCGTCGTGAGCGCCGGCACTGATTGTACCGTGTACGTTTTGCCGATGCGAGCGTCGAAGGAGATCATCAACACTCCGCCCTGAAGAGATGGGCGCAGGATCAGAGGCGGAAGCGTGGGGACAAGGCTCTTGCCGCCCGGGCCGGCGTTGTAAACGGAAGTAATCTCCGCTGCGGTCAACGCCCGGTTGTAGAGCGAGACCTCGTCAATGCGGCCAGAGAAGAAATAAGCGCGATTCCCATTTTCGATATCGGCTCCGAGAAGCAGAGGTTTTGCATCATAGGCGATCGAGCGGTCGGCGACGCCGATGGCGACTGTTACTCGGTCCACATAGAGAACGTGCTCTTTGGAAGCGTCATCGAAGGTGTAGGCGATATGATACCAGCCAAGCGCGGGCGAGAAAGGATAGCTGAGAATAGGCCCAAATCCTCCGGTGTCGCAGACTGCGGCTTTGAGAACGCCGTTTTCCAGCCAGATACCGTAGGAATCGAGGAAGCCTGGTCCAAGAGGCTTGGCGCACAGGACTCGAATGCCATTAGCAGCGCTAAAGAGGAACCAGCCTTCCAAGGTGATCGAGGCGGGGCGCAGCGACGGAGAATCCGCGATTTGGATGTAATCGTTCACGCCATCGAGCGAGAAAGCTGAACCTACCTGACCCAATGCGAACGAGGCGCCATTGGTGAGAAAACCATGATTGGCACCGACCGAATCAAGAGCATTGCTCTCAGCACGCCACAAACTTACGATCCCCGCAGGCGCGTCAACCGGCGCATCAATTTGGAGCGTGAAGGCCTGATCTCCGAAGGAACCAGCAGCGTCGGTAACGCGGACGACAAAATGGAAGGCGCCCTCGTTCGCGGGGATTCCGCTCAGCACACCGGCAGAATTCAGCGAGATGCCGGAAGGCAACGCGCCTCCAACCAGCGAATAACTCACCGGCATTGTCCCACGAACCGAACTCAGCGCCTGAGTATAGCCCTGGCCAACGCCGCCGTCCGGCAGCAGTGGTGGAGTGTCAAGGTAAGGACCAACGGTCGTTTTGCCGGCGGCGCCGGCGTTGTAAATCAATGCGATTTCTCCTGCGCTCAAGGCGCGGTTGTAGATAGCAGCTTCATCGATGCGGCCCTGTAGCAACAGACTCTGGTTGCCGTTTTCGATGTCCGCCCCCAGCAGAAGCGGGTGAGCATCGTAACCAATCGACCGATACGAAGCGCTGGTGGCCACCGTCGAGCCGTCGAGATAAAGCAACTGCTGCTTGGTAATGTCGTCGAATGTGAACGCGACGTGATACCATCGCCCCTGCACCGGCGAGAAGGGAACGCTGAGAAAATTGTTGCCGCCGCCGACATCGCAGATCATGCCCCGGAGATTGCCGTTTTCGAGCCACAGCACGTACGAGTCAGCGCCGCCATCGCCAACTGCCTTCGCAAAAACATGCTGAACACCGCCTGAGAAAAGAAACATTACCCAAGCTTCCAATGTTACCGAAGCCGGACGCAGCGACGGCGCATCCTCGATCTCCACGGCGTCGTCCAAACCATCGAACGAAAAAGCCTGGCCCACTTTGCCGGCCGCGAAACTGGTCCCGTTCACCAAAAAGCCATCATTGGACCCGGCTGAATCGAGAGCGTTGTTTTCGGCGCGCCACCAACCAACCATGCCTGCGGGTGGAGAAACGCGCGGCCAAACCTGGAGGGTGAACGTTTGGTCAGTCGCCAGACCGGCGGCGTCCGTCGCGCGGACTGTGAAGCTCAAGCTGCCCGACGTAGTCGGCGTTCCGCTTAACACGCCGGCTGAACTGAGCGCCAAACCCGGAGGCGGGCTTCCCGTCACGACTAAATACGAGACCGGCGACGTCGCAAAAATCGAAGTCAAGGTTTGCGAATAGTTTTGCCCCACGACGGCGTCTGGCAACACGGCCGGCGTGTTGATGTAGGGACCGGACGTTTTCTTTCCGGCAGCGCCGGCGCTGAAGATCGCTGCAATTTCAATCTGCGA
>Ga0066685_10000726_pt1 | contig 12494 bp, 8 predicted proteins | sample GraSoiAngelo_134_FD_62305 | JGI IMG/M metagenome (GOLD analysis project Ga0066685, IMG submission 62305) | Grasslands soil microbial communities from the Angelo Coastal Reserve, California, USA - 14_0929_05_30cm | ecosystem: Environmental > Terrestrial > Soil > Grasslands | place: USA...
CGCGCGACCTCGGTCCGCAGCTCCGGCCGATCGAGCATTTCCTCCACGTCGCGCAGCCGGTCGGACCAGTCAATAAAGTCGCCGCCGGTCAACGGCCTGAACGCTCCGCCCGCGAACCCGCCGCCGCCTTCCGCGCCGCCCGCGGCGCCGCCTTCGTAGAAATTCCGACGGGCGTTGCCAGCCCCGCCGTTGCGCCGGCCGGCCTGATCTCTCGAAGTGTTCGAGGCGGCCTCGGAAGAAGCAGCCTGGCCGTTTTGTGAGTTTTGCGAATCGCCTTCTTGCTGCGCCGAGGCGCCTGGTTGTCGCCCTGGCGAAGGGTTTTTCAGGTCCGACGCCGATTCACTGTCTTGTGACTGCGCGTTCAGGGCGCGCTCGCTTTGCTCGGTCAGGTTGCGCGGCGCGGCGCGGTGATTCGATGAATTCGGTTCATCTCCGGCCGCCGGCGCAGAGGGTCGCCCGGTGTTTTCGCGAGCGTCCAGACCATGTCTCTGAGAAGTCGATGCATCGGCGGATGCAAGGGCGCCGGCGGGAGCCGCATTCGTATCATTCTGCGCGATTTCTTTCTCCAACTGCTGGCTCAGCGTTTCCAATTCACGTGTGGCCAGGCGAAGCGCATCAACATCGTTGCCCAACACGCTTTCGGCAGCCTTCTCCACGCCGCGTTTAAGCTCGTCAATGTTCCGGCGCGCGCGCTGTTCAAATTGGCCGGCCTGCGACAGGAAGCCGCGTTGCACGAGTTCGGAGGAGAAATCGAGCGATTTATTCAACTCTTCCTGGTTGCTCTGGCGCAAGGTGTCGTAAAGTTGCTTGGACAGGAGTGGCTCGGCGCTCTCTGACTGCTCAGAAACGCCGCGCATCTCGTTGAACAGATTCGTCACGCCGCTCTTCTGTCGCGCCCATTGAGCGCCGAGTTCCTTGCGCTCGTCCGAGTCGTTCAACGTTTTGCGTTTGGCGTCGGCGAGCGCGTCGAGCTGTTTGGCCAGTTCCTCCTGCTTTTGGGCGAGCTGGCGCGCGTCGTTCCGCATCTGGCGCATCTGGTCGGCAAACTGGCTGGAGGTTTTCTTGCGAAAATCATCACTCAGTTGTTGCAGCTCGCGCTGCGCCCGCGTGCCGGAGGACAGCGCCTGCGGGACCGATTCGTTGTCCAAAGCCTCGGCCGCGCGCTGAACGTCCGAGCGGGTTTTATCGAGTTGTTGCCGCGCGTCCGACAGGCGCGACTGGTTTTCCGACCGTTCCATCCGCTGGCGTAATTCGTCAACGTCGGCCAACATCTCCCGCTCTTCTTCGCGCAAACGCTTGAGCCGACGACGGAATTCCTCGCGCTCCGCTTCGGTCTTCGCTTCCTGGAGCGCGGTTTGCAGTTCTTTGACGCGCTCGTTGAGGTCCTGTTGACGCTGCGCCAGTTCCTTCAAACGGTTCAACACCTGGAGTTGTTCTCGTTGCTGGATGTTTTGCTGCGGCGAGGCCTGGCGCTGCGTCTCGTAACGATTTTCCGACTGCTTCAGGTCCAGTTGGTCCAGTTGTCGCATGGCGCGTTCGCCCTGTTGTCCGCCTGGCTGGCCGTTGCGGCCGCGCGAGACCCGATATTCGTGCGCGGCAAGTTTCAGCAACGCCTGATAGGCCGCCTGTTCGGCCGCCAACGCCGACGACAGTCTTTCCGGCGATTTCTTCGCCTCTTCGAGCATGGCCAGCGAACGCTCCATCTCCTTCACGGCGGTCTCAAGCGCGAGCGGCGCGCGCGCGTCCTGCATGCGCTCCTGGATGTCGCGCACCTGCTCCAGGGCCTGCTCCTGCGCGTCGCGCACCACGATAATGTCGGAGGAATAGTCCCCGACGGTCTTCGGGCCGGACGGCGCGCCACGCGCTGCGCGCGTCGCCGGCTGAGGCGCGGGCGTCGAGGCCCGTTTCTGCGCCAGCAGAGGCGCAGCGCAAAAGAGCGCCGTGATGATAAGCGCGCCGGAGTGACTATTCATAGGCTTGGGGTGGCGCCGGCAAAGCCGTCTTACGGCGCTGGAGGTTCCACGTGGCGCTAATGATTTGCTTCTGCAACTCGGCCAGCTTTTGCGCCTCGCCGCCGCCTTGCTGCGCGCCGCCGCCACCTTCCATTGACTCGCCTTCACGGAAAATCTCATCGAACGGCCTGACTTCGGCGAAAAACATGTCGCTGGACGTGCGGCGCAATTTGCCGTCCGGGCCAACGTCATCGGCCCATAGGTAGCAGGTCAGCAACTGGTCCGTCCGCGCGGCGAGAGCTTCGAGCGAGAGGAGGTAATTGAACTGGCGCTTCTCGTTCGGGCCGGAGTTCGTGCCCAGTTGCGCAAACTTCGTCTCCTGGCCCGCGAGCGTGTACGCAACGCCGTAGGCTTTAAGGCCGAAATCATCCATGGCCTCTGCTTGAAACGCGATTTCTTCGAGCGCCGAGACGCGCTGGTCGCCGCGCGGCAACGCCAGCTTCAGCTCGGGCGGCCGGTTTTTCAGCGCTTCAATCACGAACTGCGGCGGGACCTTGTTCGTGCGGCCGGCGTCATCGACAAGCTGCAATTCATATTGGCAGCTTTGAACGAGCGTGAACTGAATCTGATAAACAGCGGGCCGGTTCGTGTCAGCGACGAGCGGAACCGTGGTCTTGTCCTTCGCCACAAGTTTGGCCCCGGCGACCGGCTTGTTCAGGAAAAACGTGTAAGCGAGAACTGAGCCTTCGACCGCACTAAGGCGACGCGTGTCGGCAATCGTCTTTTCAGGAAGTCCGGTGTATTCAGGGTAGGCAAGCTTCGCGTCCGCGCGCTCCAGCTTCGGATAATCGTAAACGGTGACCTTGAAATCACGCGTCTGCTTGCCGCCGTATTCGATGCGGTAAGCCAGGTCGCAGTTGACTTCGGGAACGCTGCCGCCGAAGACGGGGTCGTCGAGGTTTTTCGCGAGCGGCACCCGCCGTTGATTTTCGTTGACGGGCTTGATGACGAGAGTCGCTTCAGTCGGCAATTTCCCGTCGAACCGCGCGAACACCACCAGGCCGCTGCCTCGTTCGATACTCGCATCGCCCGGCGTCACTGTAACGCCGCTGGCCTGCGCTCCGAAGAACGACTTGCTGGGCGGTGTCGCGACGCGCAACCCGAACAGCGCCGCCAGAAACAGACAGAGCGCCAGGCCATGGGCGCACTGCGTGAAAAAAAGCCGTTCAAAGATGCGGTTTCCCCACGGACGGCGGCGATTGTGCTCCAGCGCTTCACTAATGACCCGTTGTTGAAGGTAATGCAGTCCGCCGGTCTCGGGATCGGGTTGCTGCTCGACCGCCGTCAGCAGCAACGCATGGAGCTTCGGATTCTCCTGCTCAATCTGTCGAGCGATCTGGCGATACTCCGGCTCGCTTTTTCGCCAGGCTCGCCAAACGGCGAGCGCCCAACCGGCTGCCCCCAGGTTGAACAAGGGAAAGACCCAACCTGCCCACCAGCCGGTGAACCGATGGAGCAGCATCAAACCGAAACCCACCACGGCCATAGTCGCCCAGCAACGCGCCAGCCCGCGCCACAACTGCCAGCGCCAATAGTCGCGCGCGATTGGTTTCAGATGTTTTTCGAGGAGGCGGTCGATCATAGAGCAAGATCCAAACTTGATGAACACACTTACCCCATTCGCAGAACTATCGCAACCACCGATTGGGGCCGTGACGCACCGGGCTCAAATCAGTTTTTGAGCGCGCCGGTAAATAGCTGCGGAGCAGCGGTAGAAGGTAGCCCATGGCGTCAGCCGTGGGTTGGCGAATTGGAAATCGGAAGCCGCAAAGCGGCGAAAGAAAATTCTCGTCGGACCGAGTTCTATCGCCCCTGACGGGGGGGCAATGCGTCGAAACATTTCGAAAATCCAGATGCCGTTGTCGCTCTGAACACGGCAGCGTCTCATCCTTAGCCTTACTTGTGACAGCCGCGTATGAGAACAAGGCACACGGCATCATCAGTCGAGGAGCAAAGGCGAGTAGCCTGATGTTTCGAGGTACCACGTTTGTGGTATGCGTCGGAACGACTACGAACGCTTTTCCGAAGCAATCCAAAAGATTCGGGTCACTCAACCGAGCGAATGATTTCCTTCTCCTGCTCCGCGGCAGCCTTTGTGCTGATGTTCATTGTGCGTTTGGAAACTTAGTGCGTCCTGCGCCGCAGAAGAGTTCCTTGATCTGGTTGACGGGATTGAGCGTGGGCACTGCGTTCCAAGCGCCGAAGAGCGTGAGTGTCTGCTTTACACAAGTTGAAAATCGGTCCCTGAGAATCTTGCTCCAGCTTGTCGCTCGGTTGATGCCGCCCCGTCATCATTTTCCTCCGCAGACACTCCAAAGCTCCGTCGTCCATGAATCCCCCACACTCGCGAGGCCCGTCTTCGCCAGGCCCTCCACATCGGTGCAAACAATCTCACAATATGGCCAGCTTTTGACTTCCAGCCTGCTCCGTAACAGCTCCAATATTGGTAGACGAAACTGGAACTGCGCGCCGCTGTCTCGGACCAGAGCCTCGACATTTTGAAATTCTCTGCACGTGTGCATGCAGGCTGACCATTCGCCCGAGGACACGTCGAGATCGGAGCTTGTTGCGCCCAGCCGGTCGCGCAAATGGACGCAGCGTGGACATAACCACCCGCCAAAGAAGATAATCCTTTCTTCTTGAATGCAGACCGCTCATCTATTACGTATAGCCGTTAGTTGGTTCAAAACGCGTAACAAGATAAAAAGAGAGGTAACTTATGCACAAATTACATGCAGCCACCAAGCAGTTTACCAGAATTCCGGGGAAAGGACTCGTTTCAATAACCGGCGTATTAATCTTCTTGGCCACCTGTGGCCAGTTTTCTGTCATCGCATCGTCATGCCCATGCGACGGCGGACGCCTGGTCTCATGGTGGAGTGGGGATGGTGATGCCACAGATAAGATTGGCGGTCATAATGGTACGCTCGGCGGAAACACCACCTTTGTGACTGGGGTCGCTGGACAGGCGTTCCGGTTTGACGGCGACGGCGACGGCATTGCCATTGGAAACCCGGCCGAATTGCAGCTTCAGGATTTTTCTATCGCCGCGTGGGTCCGTCGAGCAAGTCCGTCTCAAGTCTCGAACGCCTCAAGTTTTGGAGAGATTCTCGGTTATGGCTTCGGAGGCTACGTATTGGGATTTCTGCCGGACGGGCGCTTATTTTTATCGAAGCACGGCATTGATTTTGTCGGCTCGAATGGCGCCATCACTGACACCGAGTGGCATCAGGTTGCAGTGACAAAGACTGGAGCTTCAGTCGAGTTTTATATTGATGGACAGCTTGATTCGAGCGTCTCATATTCAACCTCCTTCGACTTCTTCACGGACATCGACATCGGGGCCGTCCTCCCGGATTTCGAGGCAAGCTTTTTTGGCAACATCGACGAACTTCAGGTTTACGATTTTGCATTAACAGGTTCGGATATCAGTTTTCTCCATCAGAATCCGGGTGCCAGAGTACCGGACAAGCCGAGTTGCATATCCGAATTGCAGAACACTCAGGATCAGATTCAGCGGCTCACGGACGCGTTCAGAACAAAATTCAACAGCCCGGGATTCACCGTAATCGGAGCAACCGCGCCCGCTCAAGTCGAATCCCTGGTGTCGGCGATTCTTAAGCTTAATTACGGACAGCAACAGGCGATCTTTTTTAATCTTGGGGGTACTAACGCTCCTCATTAAGGCAATCATGCGGTGAATGATGGACTAAGCCCTCCCGCAACTTGCGACGGCGGAGAACGTCGCAGCGAGCGAAGGGCTTGACTGCCCGAGCCTGAAGGTAGTAACCAACGGCAAAGCCGGAGGCTGGAAAGTGTGAGCCGTTCAAAGCGGCTTTTGTGAGCTGTCGGCGCTTGCCAAACCCAAAAAAAAAGGGTCGGAGATGACTAATGCAGTGTTTTTTCTCTCGCTGTTCCTGAAAGAAATTTGAGCCTCGTTACCTCGGCTGCTACAGGAGAATGAGTTTTTGAACGGGTTGTCTCCTGCAGGGCCAGCGTCGCCGGCCGGCTCCTCCGGCTCAGCAGGACGCGGGTCCCGTTGCGGCTGCGGGCGGTCGCTTTGAATTGCGGCACTGCCGCGCGAGGCTCTTCAGACCTTTTCCGGAACCGCAAACGGTGCGCGATAATCCCGCGTCAGGAACCGGTCCGCTTCGGGGCGGTCCACGAACTTCTCCCGCACCGGATCAAACCGCAGTTTTGGCCCCACCCACAACGTCGCCTTCTCCGGGTCAACCCCGATGGCCTTCGTGTTTTCCAGCAACGTCATGACGCTGTCCCCAACCACCTGGTTGTCGCCAAACTCCTTCGGCTTCTCAAAGGGGCGCTCCTTCGCGAGTCGATAGGAGATGTTCCCCAGATGACAAAGCGCGCTGGACAGGTGGCCTTCCAGAATATCTGCCGCGAGTTGTTCGCGTTTCCGGTTTCGAACGCACTCGATGAAATTGCCGAAATTGCCGCCGGACGGGACATGGTAATCGACCTGGACGAGCGGCTCGCCCTCCTCCTTGCCCTTGGGAAAGAATTTGCCGTCCTTGACGATGCCTGCTTCGAAGTAGAGTTCGTTGGCGACCTTGAAGGGAAAGTTCCGCTCGATCACTGGAATCTTCGGGTTCGCGACCAGGCCTCGGGTTTCAAACAACAGCAGCGTGTCGCCATAGTCGAACACTGACACAAGCTGGTTGGGCGTTTCGCCCTGGTCCTTGAAGTCCGGTTCATCAACATAACGGCCGCCCAGACTAACCACGCTCTGCGGCAGCGTCCGGCCCAGCGCCCAGCGGGCAATATCCATTTCATGCACGCCCTGATTGCCGATGTCACCATTGCCGAAATCCCAGAACCAGTGCCAGTTGTAATGGACGAGGTTCCGATGAAACGGCTGCTTCGGCGCCGGGCCAAGCCAGAGATCGAAATCCAGGTTGGCAGGCGGCGCCTCGACAGGTTTGAATCCGATGCTCCAGCGCGGTTTGCAGCAGTAGCCTTTGGAGACGAGCAGCCGGCCATACTTGCCGCTCTTAACCAACGCCGCCAGCGCCGCACTGCCGCCGGCGCGGCTCTGCGTGCCATGTTGAACCATGCGCTTGTAGTTGCGCGCAGCCTCGACACACTTCCGCCCTTCGAACACGTTATGGCTGCAGGGCTTCTCGACGTACACGTCCTTCCCCGCCTGGCAGGCCCAGATGGTAATCAGGGAATGCCAGTGGTTCGTCGTCGCGATGGAAATCGCATCCACGTCCTGGCTCTCGAGCAATTTCCGGACGTCCTGATATTTCCGGACGCCTTCAAGGTTTTGAGCCCGGCGATCGAGGACGTCGCGATCAACGTCGCATAATGCCGTGACGCGGACGCCTTTGATTTTACTGAACTCATCGATGTGCGAACCGCCGCGGCCGTTGATGCCCACAACCGCGACGCGGATATTGTCATTCGCCCCGACGACCTGCGACCATGAACGCGGGGACAAACTGCACGCCGCCGCGCCGGCGACGGACGTTTTCAGAAAACTCCGACGTGATATGGCTTTCATAGGATAGATGGTCCTTTACAGCCTGAGCCGAACGGAAGCGAGCATGATTTTCGCGGGCCGCGTTGCGGTGGCGCATCTTCCACCACCATGCCGCTGGTCGATTCCCTCTCCCCACGACGGAGGAGTGGGGAGAACCCGCCCCCTCACCCCTTCCCTCTACCCCAAATGGGGGAGAGGGTGGCCGGAGGTCGGGTGAGGGGGCGGTTCATGTTCCCAATGCGTGCGCAAAAACGAAAGGAGGCTTCCCATGGACCGTACCCCCTCATCCCGGCCTTCTCCCCAGTGGGGGAGAAGGTGCCCGGAGGGCGGTTGAGGGGGATTGCGACCGGTTCCTGGCTTCGATTCACGTCCGGATTTTGGAGGCGTTCCCTCCCCATGAACCCTCGTAGCCGCCGACGTGAGTCGGCGCACATGTTTGGTTTCGAGGCAAAGGATTAGCGCCGACTCACGTCGGCGGCTACGGTTCATGGGTTCAACGCACGAAATTTCTTTCTGGAACTGCTCCATGAACATGTCAGACCGGGACAGGCCTGTTCCAACTGACAGGGGAGCCCTTCCTCATCGCCCTGTCTGTCGAAGCTACCCTCGCGCGAGCGTCGTTCGACGCGTCAGCCAGCCGGCAAGGCACGTCTCCATCAGCAACACCACCAACGCCACCACAATTAACCATCGCCATAACTTTTGTTGGTTCTCCAGTTCCGCGTTGTGCAGGCGGCGTTTCTGGTCGGCTTGTTTCCTCAACTCGACTTCCGGGGCCTTCAAAGGAACGCCAATGCGCATGAGTTCCTCGACGGGTAATGGCGCCGTCCGGCTTTCGGCCGCGTCGAGGTTGACCGCGAAACGCCCCGCCGGTTGCAGCGAGGTAATGGCGTAGATGCCGGGCAGGTCAGTCTGCGAAAACCGGGTTTCGCCGGCGGGGAGATTGACCTCCGAACCGTCCGGCTTCCGAACCATCAACGGTCCGGCGGGACGGAGCGACCCGAGGTTGACTTCATCGCCGACGTGATATTGCGCCAGTTGCGCCTTGAGGTCACCCGACAGCTCCAGCATCGAATAGAGCAGCGGGACAAACTTCGAGGAGAGGGCAAGCTGGCTGTCGGCCGGTTGCCAGCCTGAGGTAAGCACGAACACGCGGCCTTTGTCTTTCGGAATTTCCAGCAAGGCCGCGTCCGCGTTGTCGAACCGGGCCAAAATCCGCGCGCCGGACAGCCTGTCGGTTTGGAGTTGGCGATGCTTCCAGAAATGAATTTTGGTGAAGTCACTGAAGCGCGGATCGGCGAACGGGGCGAACAGTGGATGTTCAAAATCAATCTGGCCGAACATCGCGTAGCCGCTCGCCGGGGCCTCGGTGGCGGTTAAATTGTCCGCGCCCACGAGCCGGCCAATGGACTGGGCCACACCGACGTTCTTCAGAACAAATAGAACCGCGCCGCCCTCGGCCACAAATTTTTGGGCCGCCTGCAACTGACTGTCACTCAAAACATCGGCGGCAATCAGCAAGCGCGCGCCGGCGAGTTCGGCTGGCGCCAACGGCGCGTCGGCGGGACGAGCGTTCATCCGGACAATCTGCCGGCGCGTCTGTTGAAAAGCCCGCTTCAAGTAATAAAGCAGTCGAGTTGGGTCCTGCTCCGAATCGTCGCCGAGAAATAGAACGTTGATTTGCTCGGGCTTCGGCAGGACCAGGTAAATCGTGTTGTCGAACTCGTCATCATCACCCGTCAGCGTGAGGCGTTCGCCCTGGGCGTTCGTCCCCAAACCCGGCGCCTGAATAATCCGGCTTTGGCCGGGCGGAACGTAAACGTCGAGCGGCGTCACGCCGGCCACGCCGTCGAGGTTGATTCGAAATTGCTCGCGCCGGGAATTCGAGGCGTTCACCACGCGGACGCGCGGGCCGGACTCGGCGCCGGCCTGGGCCGAGTCGTCGGCATCCACCACCCATTGCAGACCTGCGTTCGTCGGACGCGCGGCCTTGACCGGCTCAACGTCCACCTCGATTCCCCGCGGCCAATCGTAGCCTTGCAGACCGTCAAGACGAGCGCCCTCCTGCAGGTCCGTGATGAGAACGATTCGCCGCGCGCCGATGTTTTGGCCCTGCTTGTCCGCGTCGGCAAAAGTCTCGGCGGCGGTGATAAGCGCGCTGCCCAGATGCGTCGCTGCCCAGCCCGGCTTCAGTTCCGCCAGGTGTTTCGCAGCCAACGCGGCGCGCTCGCCCGCGTTCCCTGACGACCATTGTTCAAAGCTGACCAAGGAACGTGTTTGCCGGTCAAAGGTGAAGACCGCGGCCTGATCCGCCGGTGACGTTTTTCCCAGAACTTCTTCCGCTTTGGCCAGCGCCAACGACCAAAGATTCTGCCGCCGCATGCTGGCGCTGGTGTCCACGAGCAGGACGATCTTCTTTCCGGCGCCGGATTGCGGATCGGGGACCATGGGCTTTTGGAAGAACGGCCGGGCGAAACCCAGCGACAGGAGACCAAGCACCAGGCAACGCAGGAAGAGCAGAAAAATGTTTTCCAGACGATTCCGGCGCGTCACGCGCGGCGGGGCTGGCTGGAGAAACATCAGTGAACTGAACGTCATCTTCTCCTTGCTCGTGCGCCGGATGAGATGAACGACAATCGGCAACGCGACGGCCAACGCGCCAAATAGAAACAAGGGCGCGAGGAAGCTCATCTGGGGCGCAGCGCGTGCATCCGCGCCTGAGAATCCATTTTGGAACCACTCGCCCGATTTGGTTCGCGGAGCAAGGATGCTCCGCGAACCTGCCGGCTGGAAGCCTGCGCCACGTTGGAGGACGGATCACGCATACGGCCTGACTTTGACCGTTCGTTTGCCTCGCTGCATTCGCTCGCGCAGAAAGTCGAACAACGCCAGTTCCAGCGGCCGGTCCGTGGCGAAACGGCGATAGCCGATGCCGAGCTTTTGACAGGCAGTCTGAATTGCTGCGTTGTGGACATTCAGCTTTTTCAGATATTCCTTTCGCGCCGTGGCGGGATCGATAAACAGCAAGCGCTCCGATTCGACGTCGTGAAACATCACGGCCTTCTCGAAGTGAAAGCCCAGCTCCGCGGGGTCGAGGATGTGGAACAGCAGGACGTCATGGCCGGACGCGGTGAGCGCGGTGAGATTTTTTTCCAGCGTTTCAATGGGCGCGAGCAAATCGGAAATCAAAACCATCAGCGCACGCTTTTTGACGGTTTCAATGATGCGTTTGAGCGGGGCGGCCAGGTCGGTGGCTTTTCCGCCGGCCGGTTGTTCGAGCCGGAGCATCAGATGACGCAAATGACCGGTGCGATGGCGGGCCGGCAAATATTCCCGGATTCGCTCGTCGAAGGTCAGCAGCCCGACGGCGTCGCCCTGGAGGTAGAGAAAATAAGCGAGCGTGGCAGCGAGCGTGTTGGCGTATTGCGCCTTGGTCCAGCCGAGCGAGCCGTAGGTCATCGAGCGGCTGTTATCGACGAGCAGACAGCAACGCAGATTAGTCTCGTCCTCAAACTTTTTAATGAAGTACCGGTCGGTGCGGGCGTAGAGACGCCAGTCCAGGTAACGTGGGTCGTCGCCGGGCGAGTATTGGCGATACTCGGTGAACTCCACCGAGAAGCCGTGATACGGACTGCGATGCATCCCGTGCCAGAATCCCTCGACGACCACCCGCGCGCGCAGCTCCAGGTTCTTGATGGACATCAGCGTTTGCGGGTCGATCAGCGAACCGGCAGTCCGACGGCCCGACGGAGAAGCGGTTTCAAACCTGGCCGTTGGCGCATTCATCCGGGTTGATGACTTTACTTCCTCGCTTGGATCGGTCCGTTGACGGCCTTCAGCAAGCGTTCGATTACGTCCTCCACCGTGACTCCTTCGGCCTCGGCGCGGTAGTTAAGCAGAATGCGATGGCGCAAAGTAGGGTTGGCGAGCGCCTGGATGTCTTCGATGATCACGTGGGCACGGCCGTGGAGCAATGCGCGGACTTTGGCGCCGAGCACGAGATACTGGCCGGCCCGCAGGCCAGCGCCCCAACTGATCCAATCCTTGATGAAGTCCGGCGCGCCGTTTTGGCGCGGGCGCGACGACGCGGCCAGGCGCACCGCATGGCGAACCAGGTCTTCCGCGACGGGCACCTGGCGGACCAGGTGATGAAACCGCAGCACGTCTTCGCCGGTGAACAGCGGCGCAATCGGTTCCGCGTTGCGCGCCGTCGTTTGCGCGACCACGGTCACCTCTTCGTCCTCCGGCAGGTAGTCAATCACGACGTTGAACATGAAGCGGTCGAGCTGCGCTTCGGGCAGGGGGTAGGTGCCTTCCATTTCAATCGGGTTTTGCGTGGCGAGCACGAAGAACGGTTCCGGCAACGCGTGGCGGACGCCGGCGGCAGTGACCTGGTGCTCCTGCATCGCTTCGAGCAAGGCCGCCTGCGTTTTCGGCGGCGTGCGATTGATTTCGTCGGCCAGGATCATGTTGGCGAAAACCGGTCCGGGCACAAATGTCATGCGCCGTCCCTCGCTGGATTCCTGAAGAATTTCCGTGCCGGTAATGTCCGCCGGCATGAGGTCGGGCGTGAACTGGATGCGTTGAAACCTGAGGTGAAAAATCTGCGCAAGGGATTTGACCAGGAGCGTTTTGGCCAGGCCCGGCGCGCCGGTGATGAGGCAATGCCCGCCAGCGAACAGCGCGATCAGCAGTTCCTCGATGACTTCTTTCTGGCCGACGATGACCTTGGCCAGTTCGGCTTGAATGCGCGCGCGGCCGGAAAGAATTTGTTCGACCAGTTGTTTTTCCACCGCGAGCGAGTCTGTTGTCTGTTCCATTTTTGCTTTCAACTGCTTCCCTGCGACCCGCGCGAATTGAAATCATGCGGGTTCGCTCTGGTTCGTGTTCAATCTGTCTGCGCGCTCATTCGTCTGGATTCGTGGTTTCTCGCTGCCCGGGCCGTCGTCAGTGCGTCATGGCGTAGAAAATAATGTTGA
>Ga0066685_10000728_pt1 | contig 12492 bp, 14 predicted proteins | sample GraSoiAngelo_134_FD_62305 | JGI IMG/M metagenome (GOLD analysis project Ga0066685, IMG submission 62305) | Grasslands soil microbial communities from the Angelo Coastal Reserve, California, USA - 14_0929_05_30cm | ecosystem: Environmental > Terrestrial > Soil > Grasslands | place: USA...
ACCAGATTATGCGGCTTGCAAGGTCCTTTCCAGATCACTTGGTCTCGAAGGAAGCGCTTGCAGCAGGGCTCGAGAAAGAACTGAAGGGAGAAGATACCGGGAGGAGGGTGTTCATAATCGAGGAGAAAATCCAATGGAAAGCCGGTTGGCTGGACTACGCCCCGTACTCGCGGCTATATGCGAAGAATGACAGACGCAGATGTTGGCCTGGCTCCGGGCGAGAGGCGGGCGTGGAAAAAGGGATATGGATCAGAGACGGTGCAGCTGTTGCTAAAGGAGTTTTTCGAACAGCTGAACCTCCACTGCGCCGCATGTGGACGTTCGCCGGGAACACTGCGAGTTTGAAGCTGGCGACTAAGTTGGGGTTCAAGGTAGAAGGAAAGCTTCGAGACGCTACGTTCTTCGACAACCGATTCCACGACATTGTGGTTCTAGGTCTCCTTAGGAATGAGTACAAGCCCACGAGATGAGCGTGCGGGAATAGCGGACTGTCGCCGTATTGTGACTGCAGGTCCATTATCTTGGCGAGAATGATTCCCGATATCGGTGACGTCTGCAATCCTTAAGCTACTCTGAAATGAGTCGGGCTGGTATGAGTGCTCCGAGGATCAGTTTTGGCATCAATCGGCTTGTGAACGAGTTCTGCCATCTCTCTGTGCTCTACTCGGACTGTCTACCTCCAGAGCTAGCCGATGGAATGCTAGGCAACAAGAGCTACCGGCAACAGAATGCTGCGCTGAGACTGGATGAGGTTTTTCACAGGTTAGAGAGGGCGCCGCAGATTTCGCCTGAATCATGGTACTCTTTCACAAGGGCTCTGATGCTAACAAATAGCTTGGAGAAAGCCTGTACAATGCGCACTACCGTGGCCGGAATAGGAGAAGAGCTGGTCGAAACCCTTCGCAAGGGTCCGATAGGTTATGAACAGATCTGGGATAAGACCCATAGACGGCTAGAAGAATATCGACAGAGGTTTGAGGCCGCGTGGAATCCCATTAGCGAGAATGTGCTGGCTAACTTGTCAGATCTGGCCAAGCGCGATTGGGTCCAGAAGGACATTCAGGTTCATTTCGTGGACTGCTTGTGGGGAGGGTTTGCCTGGATGGACTGCATAGCCTTCACACCTTTTCCGGATAGTGAGGTCCAGAAAAAGTTCCTCGCCCACGAGCTGTCGGAACTCATAACTCCGCATTCCATTGTGGAACGGGAGCTTGCCTCGTCGGGACTCAGCCGTGGGATAACGCATACAGTCGTTGACATGATCGCATATTTCAGCGTCAGGGAGTTCATGGTGAAGCCTGTCCCTCCAAGCCTTGAGAGACGGGGAATAAGGCCCAATCCCGACTACTACCCCAAGGCGGAGGAGCTGTACCCTTTTTTCGAGCAATACGCAGAGGATCCCGGCTCGTATAGCGGGTTCGACGCGTTAGTAAACGAGATGGTTGCGAGGCTAAAGAGTCGCCCCGAAGGGCAGATGGCTCAAACAGCATAGAGTTTGGCCCCCCAAGGGGACTTGGGGAACACTGAAAATCGTACGGCTGGAACTTGCTGGACCGTTCGACGAGTTTCTCTCATGATGGGCGAGAATCCGTGCGATAGGAGACCCGGCCGAGAGACTAATGATACTTCTCGGATGCTCTCACAGAGATGAGTTGGGGACAGGTTGTGCTATGACTATTCTACGCCAAATGACAGCTTCAGATTGACTCTGTACTCGACTACCCTGCCATCTTTGACGATTGCTTTCTGTCCCACAACGTCTACTCCGCGAACATTCTTCACCGTCTTTGACGATCTCTTGACCGCTTCGTTGATCGCGTCCTCGAAGCCTCTGCTTGAGGTTCCGACAAGTTCGATTATCTTTCCAACTGGCATTTTACTCTTGCCGAGCGTTGTGGCCTGACTATTTCACGCTTTCAGGTAGGTTGTCAGTCCGGCTAGACATGTGTAGAAGTGATGGTCATAGGTGCGAGCCGCAGGCTCCGCAGAACTTTAGGCCCTGGGCACTTTTCTGCCCGCACTTAGAGCATGTCTTCATTTGTGCCACCATTTGTTGCTGGAGTAGTGGCGTGCCGCCGGGACCCATGGCTGCGTAGCCAGTGGAGAACGGCGTCTGGAACCGGGCCAGGTTCTCACGGATTATTCCATAGGCCTTCTCGGCCTGCTCATTGGGCAGGTCGTTCAGCATCAGGGGATCTCCGCCGAACCTCAGGACGCATTTCACGGTTGAACGGATTATTCCCTTGTCGAGGATCGCGTTAGCAATGTCCGTATAGGAAAAGTCAGTATAGTCTTTCTTCAAGCCCAAGGCGTGGGGGTGACGGAGGATCACTCGCTCGTTGGTCAGAACAACCGAATCGACATTGATCTTTGGATGGTATATTTTCTGCTGGATGTACAGCTGAACTTGTTCGTTTGGTCCTAGGAGATGGGCAATGTCAGAAGGAGGGTCTACCATGAAACCTCGAATCCACTGTTCTTTGGAGCTTCGAGGATAAGCCTTGCGCAGGCAAGTATCGTTTGTAGCGGAAAGACAACCAAGGCGAAGCGAAGCTGGCTCGGTAGTGTAGGTTGTTGAACTATCCGATGCAGCCCTTGTTTGTCATCTTGAGGGTGGCTACGAAGCCGGCTCGGTTGTCGTGTCTTGCGTGTAGCTCTCGGTCTCCCATCCACCATTTCCTTATGCTTGTGACCAAGGCCCTCTTCCAGTTGATGCCGCCTGGGAGGTAGATTTCTCCCTTGAACTTCTCCCCTGTGACGGGGTTTGTGATGTTCGTGGACCGTACTTCTCCGATTCCGTCGACTTTGAACCAGCTGTTGTAGCCGTTGAAATGGAAGTCGATCTTGGCGATCTTGGTCGGGAGCTTCTTTGTCCATGTTTTTGGGAAAATCTCGAAGACTCCGCCTCCGTGTTTTCCGCTGAAGACCGCCTCGACGGCTTTCCTTTGTTCAGGGGTCGTATTCTCGTCAACGTAGAGGGCTCCGACGCCGTTGCCCTCGTGGATGGCTTTTGGCCACCACAGGCCTTCAGCGAAGATCACTCCATCTAATTTGGTGTCGCCGAATTTTCCCTTCTTCACTTTGTAGGCTACCAGTGCTTCACAGTTACCGTGTGTGGGGAGACTGTTGAAATTGCAGGGACACCCGTAATCGCAGTTGCAGCTCTGGATATATTCCGCTTCCCAATTCCACTTCGTCTGTGCAGCCAAGAACTCAACCAAAAAAGGGACGGACCAATGTGGATATAAGATGATGGGATAATAGTGGAGTGCGCTCTTTTGTCGAGACGCGCTCTGTTGGCTTAGTCTTGGCTTCTCCGATCCTAATTGACGTAGGTTTCAACTTCGATTTTGGAGGGTTCGTAGTCGATTAGTTTTCCGGCCAGGAAGTCCTCGTAGGCTTTCAGGTCGAGGAGGCCGTGGCCACAGTTGTTGAACGCGATAACCTTATCCTGGTTTGTTTCCTTGCAACGTAGGGCTTCGTCAATGATGTACTTGATGCAGTGGGCTGTCTCCGGGGCAGGTATGAGTCCTTCTGTCTGGGCGAATGTTCTGGCGGCCTGGAAGACCTCGTTCTGATGGTAGGCGACTGACCTCACATGGCCGTTGTTGATGAGAGCGCATAGCGAGGGTGCTTTTCCATGGTAACGCAGTCCCCCAGAATGGATTGGTGGGGAGAGGTACTTGTGGCCTATCGTGTACATCTTCACGAGCGGAGTCATCTCGGCAGCATCTCCGAAGTCGTACGTGTAGACCCCCCTCGTGGTCGACGGGACCGCTTTGGGTTCGCAGGCGACGAACTCAGCGTCTAGTTTCCCTTTGAGCTTGTCCATCATGAAGGGGTACGCGAAGCCTGCGAAGTTGGAGCCACCTCCAATGCAGCCTGCTATAACGTCCGGCTGGACATCTATTGATTCGAATTGTTTCTTTGCTTCCTGGCCGATAATTGACTGGTGTAGGAGCACGTGGTTCAGAACGGATCCTAGAGAGTACCTTGTGTCTTCGCGTGTCACGGTGTCTTCTATGGCTTCGCTGATAGCGATTCCTAGGGTCCCCGGGTGATTCGGGTCTTTTGCCAGCAGTGACTTGCCGAAGTTTGTCGCGTCGCTTGGTGATGGTAGGACTTCGCTGCCGTAGGTTTCCATCATGGTTCGTCGTCCTGGTTTTTGCTGGTAGCTGATCCGGACCATGTAGATTCTGCACTTCAGGCCGAAGAGGGCTGCACTCATGGCTAGTGCCGATCCCCATTGTCCTGCGCCGCTCTCGGTGACGAGGCGTTCTGTTCCTTGTTTGCTGTTGTAGTAGGCTTGGGCGAGGGCGGTGTTGGGTTTGTGGCTTCCTGTGGGGCTCAAGTATTCGGCCTTGTAAAAAATCTTGGCCGGAGTCTTCAGGAACCGTTCTAATCGTCTGGCGCGGACGAGCGGTGTGGGCCGGCCTATTCTTGCGTATGCTTCCAGAACTTCGTCAGGTATGCTGATGAAACGTTCCTGGCTAACTTCCTGGCGTACGAGCTCTTTGGCGAAAAGACGCTCAAGAAGCGCTGGGTTGACGGGCTGCTTGGTCTTAGGATCGAGAGGCGGTGGGAGGGGTTCGCGGAGGTCGGCTTGAATATTGTAGTAGCGTGTTGGTATTTCGTCTTGTGGAAGGTTGACCCTGTTCTCGGGTAGAACTGCTTCTTCGGCCTGAAGCATGTCTTCTAGAGCTGTCATGCGTAACATTTTAAGCTTGCTTGTATAATTCTGTACGTATGCAAACGCTGTGGAAGAAGGTACAGGCACTGGTTGGTGGCCATGCTGAACGGTTGCAAGTCGCACGTCTTTGCCTTGAAAATGGTCTCGCGATACGAAAAGACGGCATCTACCTGAACCAGATCGAAATACCAACCGCCAGAATCGCAAGAGGAGCAGGAGTCGATAGACGAACCGTTGTTGAAACCGTGCGAATGGTCAGCGGGGATCAGAGCCTCAGCGCAATCTTCGGAAACCTACAATCTGCAGGCCTCTCCCTCAGAGGAGTCGCGAAACAGCTCGGGCTAGGCGTGGTCGAGATAACCGCAGAGGACCCCAAGACAGTCGGCATACTTTCGAGTAGTTCGACACTTCTTGCCGACGCAGGCATAAGCATCCGTCAGGCACTTGTCGATGACCCGGAACTAGTTCCTGAGCCCAAGCTCACATTGATAGGAGATAGGAGTGTTCCCGGGAAAATTATTCCGGAAATGCTGAAGATCAGAGGAGTAGCCAAGGTTTCGGTTTACTAGCCAGAATCGACCCTAGCGAACTTGGACTTCCTTGGCCTCGGGAAATGCTGACCTTATTTTTCCTGCCACACGGGTAGCCTCCGACGCTGTGGAAAGGGAAACCTCAATCTTCGTGGCGGGACCCCGCAGGACGAATGTCGTTGCGTCTCTCCACTCTATTGTTTTCAGAAGCACCGGGTCCGAGCCACGCTTGGTCTTGACCGAAACAAACTTTCCCTCAATCCTCAGAAAGGCCGTCACCCACTTTCTCCGGCGTTGCGTCAGGTAGAGGATGAATGCAGCCTCGAGCCCGATTATCATTAGGATCGCGAGTTGCCAGAAGTCTCCGGGAGAGAATGAGGTGCCATTCAGGGCCAATACTGCGAGAACTCTGACGAAAAGGAACATGAAAAAGACAAGAGGCAGAATTAGCATTGCTGGGTTGACTAGGAACCGGATCTTCACCTGAACCTCCTCGACTGGGAGGAGAGGCTCCTCTAGGACTTTAGCAGCCACCTTCAAGGCAGATGCTGCTAGCTCAGCTTTCTCAGCCGTTTCGAATCGGAGAGAAACGCGGTTTAGCGTCTGACGCTTGCCCAGACCCGCGACAGTAAATTGGTTCGGGGATTTCCAGCTCAGTCGGCGGGGCCGAAACTCCTCAGTTCCTTCGGTTGTTGAAACTCGGAGCGAATCATCGTCGATGTACACGGTTGCCGGGAGCCAGAGTCTTCCTTTGCTGGTGATTCCTTTCAGGGATTGTCTGGCTGAGAACCATGACCGTTTGGCTTCCGCGTTGAACGATTCCAGATGAGGGCCTCAGATGCCGCTAGGAAATTCTTGTCGATTCAAGCCGATAAAGCTTCGAGCCGGCTATGTATTGCCGGGCATTCCTACGCGGAAGTTCGAACCTTGTGATTGTCGCTGAGCTACTAGGTATTTGGCCCCTATTTTTCCGAGGAGATTTCAACCCAGTGCCCGTCAGGGTCCTTGAATTTGACGCTTCGGTGCTTGTCTTCGGTCATGTCTTCGAGTATGGTGACGTTCTTGCTTCTGAGCCAGTCTCGCCACTCCTTGACCTGCTGAAGCGTTTCGACATTGAATCCGAAATGGAAATCCGACGTTCCTGAGTTCGCATCATAAACCACCAATCTATCCCTGCCAGCGGGAAGGAATACGACCCCAGGCTGACCCAGCTCATCCTTGAACCCCAGGATTTCCCTATAGAACTTCCTGGATTTCTCAATGTCAGAGACTTTCAGACCAACATGTGTGATTCCCCTACTTACCAAAGAGGGTGGACGGCTCAGAACGTGGGGATTACGTGTTATGGGTTCCAGCCTGCTCTCTGAATAGAGAGATTAGGTATAAGCTAGGTCGAGTGTTGACGAGACCACCATGGAGCTTGGGCTCAAAAACAAAGTGGTGCTGGTCCCCGCGTCGAGCAAGGGGATAGGGTTTGGAGTGGCGAAGGTTCTCGCATCGGAAGGCTGCAAGGTCGTTATCTCGTCAAGAAACCAAGACGCGATTTCGAAAGCTCAGGATGTGATTGTGAAGGAGACTGGGAACGAGAATGTGCAAGCGGTCAGAGCCGACTTGACTGTTAAGCGGGAGGTTGACCGGCTGGTCGACGAGGCAACCAGTGAGTTTGGGACCATCGACATACTTGCATACAATACCGGACCGCCGAAACCGGGCACGTTCAAAGAACTCAGCTACGAGGACTGGGAACAGGCCGTGAGACTGCTTTTGATGAGCGCTGTCTGGCTCACCAAGCGCGTCATCACGGGGATGGTCGGGAAGAAGTCGGGACGACTAATCTACATTACATCGTCCGCGTTGAGACAGCCCGTTCCGAACCTGGTTCTCTCCAACACTGTGCGGCTCAGTCTTGCTGGACTGTCAAAATCTCTTGCCATAGAATACGGTTCATCAGGGATAACATCGAATGGAATCATGCTAGGACACATCTTAACAGAGAGGCAACGCCAGGTGGCTCAGGACATTTCTTCGAGAACGGGAAAGAATGTGGAACAGGCTATGAAGGAACTCGTTCTAGATGTGCCCCAAGGAAGGTACGGACAACCCGAAGAGGTGGGATGTCTCGTAGCGTTCCTTGCAAGTGACAAGGCTGGCTATGTCAACGGTTCAATGCTCGCAATTGACGGTGGGCTAATCAGGTCAGTATTCTAGGGAGGCTAACACGCTTCACCGGGTAGCTCCTAGTCTGGCAAGATTTCCTGCGCGAACTTAATGCTTGTTTTGGTCGAGGGACTGGGACTCTCCATGTAGAATATGCCGACAATGAATTTACTAGCGTCTATCCGGCCAGACCTGATAATAGGTCGCGATTGACATCGTCGAGTTTCCGCCTACAGTTGTGAACAACTGAGTTCGGGTGCTCCACGAGCCGGCCGTACCGGAGTACTGGTAAACGGTGTTAGTCGTGTAGTTGTAATAGACGAGGTAGTATTTCGAGTGAAACGTATCGAAAGTTACGAACCATCGGGGCGTTCCGTTCGCTTCAGCAATGCCGATCTGTCCATTCACTTTGTCCAGTTCACGTGTGGTCATTGGTGGGCCTCCGGGTCCGCTCGGTGGTGCGGCCGCCGGGATTTGAATTCCCGAACCGTTGCTTTTAGGGACGGTTTCCCGGGTCGTTGGCTTGGAAGGCCACTGGACATCCCGTGGACTATGTCCTAGACCAGGTTTTCCGAGTAGATTCGACCGCGTAATCGCCTCTACTCTCTAGACTACGGCCGCACAAAATCGACAACTTGCCCAGTCTCTATATCTTGTTTGCTTCCAGCAAAGCTGTCTCCCTAGCCTACAAGGAAAATGCCAGAAAGGGGCCCCGGTTTCCAGGCCGTGGAGGCATTGGACTATGACAAGATGAAATTCTAGGCTGCCGTGGCGGCCGAACGATCATAGACGAATCATCACTTAGTAGGATGGAATGATCTCTTTACCGAACTTTCGCAAGCCTTCCTCGTAGCTGTCTCGCGGGAGGGACGTCAGGTAGTATTCTGCCCCGTCATGCTTCGCTTTCTCCACGTCCTCCCTCATTGCTTTCAAGTCGAACTTCTCCTGCGGCCGCGGAGACCCTATAGCAAACGTAACCTCGTTCTCTCTTCCGAATTTTCTCGCTTCTTGTTCGACGATCATCTTCGCCTTCGCATGGTCCATTTGGACCCAGGGCGGGATGTAGCAAATGTCCCCGTACTGACCTGCTAGCTGTAGCATTCTTCTCCCCACCCCACCGAACAATAAAGGTGGGTGCGGCTTCTGGACAGGCTTCGGATCCAAGACGGCTCCCTTCGCATGGTAGAACTTTCCGTTGAAATCCACCGTCGGCTTCTCCCAGAGCTGCAGAATCAGTTCCAAACCCTCCCGGGTCTTATCCACCCGCGTCCCGGGCGGGTCCCAGTGGCTGTACCCTTCGAACTCTGTCTGGGACCAACCGGCACCCACGCCGAAAATTACTCGTCCCGATGATAGCACGTCCATCGTCGACACCATCTTCGCCAGTATTCCCGGCGGGCGAAACGGAATAGGTGTTACGAGTGTTCCTAGCTTCAGCTTCTCAGTCTTCGCCGCGAGATAGGTCAGCGCGATCCAGCTGTCGACTGTGGAGTCCTTCTCAGGCTGGCCCCACGCTTCTGCCCACATGTAATGGTCCGGAATCACCGCGCCCCAGAACCCCAGTTCGTCCGCCAAGGGTGTGGTCTTCTCGGCAAGGCTCCAATTCCGATACCAGTTCGCTCCACTCGAAAGAATGAACTTCAATACTAGTTAGACCATCATGCACCCTTTGAAGAGTTCTTGATAAGCTGTCCCGTTTACAAACCGTGCGAGTTGCCTAGGAGCGGGAAAATAGGCCTTTCGGCTACTGGGTGGCGCCACTATCCTTGAGAACGACTACGACGTCTTGATGCCCCTTCTCGAGCGCGAAGGATAGTGCTGTCTTGTTGTCTTTCGTCCTCGCATTGACGTCAGCTCCGTGTTCTATTAGGAACCTTGTCATTTCGGCATCGCCATCTTCGACCGCGAGCATCAAAGGTGAGAATCCTTGTTCGTAGCGATGGTTGACGTTCGCCCCTCGCAAAACGAGGATCCTAGCAATCTCGGCATGGTTTCCAGCCAGAGCTCCCGTCAGAGCCGTGAACCCTGTGGGGTTGCTCGCTACGGCGTTGACGTCCGCTCCGTTCTCAACCAACAATTCTACAACTCCCTTCCGTCCAAAGTGGGCTGCGAGTCCCAGCACATTGAACCCATCCGGTGAAAACGTGTTCGCCGATTTCGGGTACTCCCTAAGCAGTTCTTGGACTCTGCTTAGTTTGCCGAGGCTCGCGGCTTCGAATATGTCTAGAGATGTCTTCCGTTCTGCGAGAAGCTCTGCGATCTCCACGCGTCCTCTGTACAAGGCGTAGAGAATGGCACTAACCCCGGTTGCATCTTTGGCATTGGTTATGTCGGGGTTCGAGCGAACCATTTGTTCCACTTGTGTTTTGTTGCCGGACCCTATCGCCTTGAACAACTCCTCTCTCTGCATGGTTAGCATAGCTAATGATTAGCTAAGCTAATATATATGCATTGAGGCTCCGCATAGGGATGCCGATGGCAAGACAGAGTCTAGACGAGGTCAGCAGAAAGCTCCACAATGCAGCACTCCACCTCATGCGGTACGTCCGAACACAGGACACAGCACTGGGCATCGGCCCGGCACAGCTCTCCGCCCTCTCAGTCATCGTCTTCGGAGGGCCCGAGTCGCTGAACGAACTTGCAAAGGCAGAACAAGTCCGCCCGCCAACAATGAGCCGTATCGTGGACGCTCTCGTCAAGGAGGGACTCGTCAAACGAGAAGTGAACCGGTCCGACAGACGAGCCATCACCATTACCTCAACCGAGAAAGGAACGCGGCTCATGCATGAAGGAAGAAGCCGGAGGGAAAAGCAACTCATCAATCTTCTCAAGAATCTCAGTCAGAGCGAGGTAGACCAGTTGGACCAGGCATCAGAGATCGTGATGAGAGCGCTCAAGCACTCCTAGAGATTCATTCTCTGAAGGATCCTCTGCCCCAGTTTTCGCTGTTCGGGCACCCATCCCGAGAACCCCCACAAATAAGTCCCCAAGTAATGACAGTGGCCACTGGTGTGGGAGAAACGAGTGTAGATCTTTCGGAAAGGGCTCAGAAGATTCTCGAGATGGCCGTTGGAGTGTGTCTGCTGCTTGACCTCCCCGTCTTCTATTTGAAAACCCTTGAGTGGAGTGACAAGACGGCATCCCTCCGGGGGGGCGGTGGCCAGATTGTCCCTTCTGATCAATGTTTCATTCTTCCTGCGGGAGACGTTATTCTTCCGAAGCATATGAAAGAGAAGCTCTCGGTTGATGAGTGGAAGCCTCTCATTGCGAGCTCGCTCATCTATGAACGAAAACTACTCCCGATGCTTAGGGGTAAGGTATTGAAACTCATTGTTGTCCCAACGGCGACCTCAACAGTGGTCGCGGGAGTATTCCTTGCGCTCACTAGGAGTTTCTGGGCCGCGCTCCCGTTTCCAACCGGCTTAGTTGTCTTCGCCGTTCCGCCCTCAATAGTGCTATTCCTGGGTCTTGGCCGGTTCACGCCTTACCAGAAGAGCGCACGGCTTCAGGCTGACATGCAAGCGACCAGGCTCGTGGGTAGAGAATTTTTCCTCGAGGTCCTTCGAAAAATCGATGGTTTAGGGATGGAGGATATTGAAGAGCGAAAGAGGAAGAATTCAGAGGGCTCATCTTCGGAGTTTCCCTCGCTCGCTGAGAGGCTCGAAAACCTGCTCGGAGGAGTTAGCTGAACCCGTTTTTCCATCCTTCTTGCCTCTGTTATCGCCCGGCATACTTTCGCCTCTCTCTGCTCTCATTAGCTAAAGGTGTATGTCGAATGTGGTGTTCATGTTGAAGATCATCCTCACCGGCCTAGGCAACTGGTCAGCAGGCTGGCATCTAGTTGACAGGGCAGTCAAAGAGGCTGAGAGACTGGGCTACTGGGGAGTCGTCTTCCCCGACCAATACATGTGGGACCCGAAAGACCTCGGCGTAGAGTCAACCGAGGGAATAGACTCGACACTCGACACTTGGACAGCGCTAACTTATCTCGCAGCCAGAACTTGGACGATAAAGCTGGGAACGTGGGTCACGCCGATCCCTCTACGTCCGCCCGGAGTGCTCGCGAAACAGGTCGCGACCCTCGACGTCCTCTCCAAAGGAAGAACCATTCTAGGCGTCGGAGCAGGCATAACACAGCGAATGTTCGAAGGATACTCCGAATGGGACCCACCGCGCGTCCGTGTTGACAAGACGGAAGAGGGGCTTGATCTAATCCTCAAGCTCTGGCACGAGGACAAGGTCGACCACAAAGGAACACACTACTCTGCCAAGGGAGCCATCCTCTCCCCGAAACCGGCCCAGAAACCTCACCCTCCGTTACTGTTCGGGGGCGCCGGAAAACGCATGCTAAAACTCGCCGGAAGATACGCGGACATTTGCTACATTCCAAACTGGAACAAGATGAACCATGTAACCGCGCGGAAAATCGTCCTCGACGAGGCCCAACGCTACGGCCGTGAGAAACAGGTCGCCTTCGCAGAAGCCTACACTCCTCTAGCCCCCACCGACCAGTACGACATCAAAGAGTACCAGAAGAGAGCAGAAGACGCAGTGAAGACCGGCTTCGAGTACTTCATCACAGCCTTCGCCTGGGACATCGCACCCTGGGAAGTCAACAAGTCCAACGCTTGGCAGGTTGAGAAGCACTACATGAACCACTTGATCAACTTCGGCAGGAAAATCATACCGCTCTTCAAAAAGTGAGGCCGGCATTCGTGTTTCGGGTTCTGTTAACTCTTGGTTGGTTGAGTTAGCTTCGGAGCATCGACTCCAGGGACTACCGTAGGCGCCGGGTTCCCCTTCACTGCTTCAACCGCTCCGCCTTGCGCCTCTAGTAGAATGGGAGGCCGGGAACGTGCGAACCTCACCCGTCCCCGCCAGGCCAGGTTAACCGCTGCTATCCTGTCCCGGTCCATCAGCATTCTACACTTGCTACACCAGAGCTTGCGTTTCAGTCTCTTGTCCGATTGGAGTCTCTCCCCGCATCTCGGACAAGTCATGCTGGAGCCTCTGGTCTCACGCCTAGACAGACGAATAACTGGTAGTCCTATCCATCGGGCCTTGTACTCTAACTGTCGTTGGGCTTCGCTGAAGCTCCACGCGTTCATCCTACCC
>Ga0066685_10000729_pt1 | contig 12484 bp, 10 predicted proteins | sample GraSoiAngelo_134_FD_62305 | JGI IMG/M metagenome (GOLD analysis project Ga0066685, IMG submission 62305) | Grasslands soil microbial communities from the Angelo Coastal Reserve, California, USA - 14_0929_05_30cm | ecosystem: Environmental > Terrestrial > Soil > Grasslands | place: USA...
AATCCCACACGCAGGTCGATTCGCCCTCCGCGCTGTTGAGGTTCCCATGAATCGTCGTAGCTTTTTATTAAATACGGGTATCGTCGGCGCAGGATTGCTTGGGGCAGGAAATGCTGCACCTGGTCTTTTGCGCGCCGACTCCGCGAACAATTCGGATTCAAATCTTACTCTGGAGGAAAAACCCGTGGCATTTACTGTACCCCCGCTGCCGTACTCGTTTGACGCACTCGAGCCTTACATCGACGCCAAGACGATGGAGATCCATCACGACAAACATCATGGCGCCTACGTCACCAACCTGAATAAGGCCCTGGAAGGCCAAGCCGCTTTGCAAGCCAAGCCGCTCGACGATTTGCTAAAAGGTCTCGACTCGATTCCGGAGAATATCCGCAACGCCGTTCGCAACAATGGCGGCGGCCACTGGAACCACTCACTCTTCTGGACGTTGATGAAAAAGGGTGGTGGCGGAGAGCCCAAGGGAAATCTTGCGGCGGCGATCAACTCGACGTTTGGGTCGCTGGCTGGATTTCAAGAAAAGTTCGCGGCCGCTGGCCTGGGCCGCTTTGGTTCCGGATGGGCTTGGCTGGTCGTCCGAGACGGGAAACTGGCCATCGACTCCACTCCGAATCAGGACACTCCATATCTGCTCGCCGGTGGTAGTAAGGCCGTTCTGGGGCTGGACGTCTGGGAACACGCGTACTACCTGAAGTATCAAAACCTGCGCGGTGATTACATCAAGGCCTGGTGGAACGTGGTCAATTGGGACAAAGCCTCCGAACTCTACGATGCAGCGAAGAAGTAGAGTTTCTTCAGGTATTCAAAAAAGAGAAAAAGCCCCCCAACCCGTTCGGGGGGCTTTTTCTTTTGTCTAGAAACTGCTATGGAATCCGAATTAAGCCATCATTTGGCGCTGGGCCAATGGAACAACGGCCACGGAACGCCGGGCGGCGCGATAATCTCTTGCCATGGGTGCAGCAGTGCGTACCTCGCGTGTCGCCACCGGCATGGGCATTGGCATGCCGCCAACGGTTTGCCGCGAAGCTTCGCGAACCAACTCCATGCGGCCGCGCACGTTGAACTTGGCGAGCAGCGAGGAGACATGAAATTTTATGGTGCGTTCGGAGAGATTCAAGTTGGCCGCGATTTCTTTGTTCGCGAGGCTTTTCATCAGGCCGGAAAGAACTTCTTCTTCCCGGCGCGTCAACTTCACCTGGCTGCGAACCGACTTCCCCGCCTCCAATAACTTGTTGGCCTTCTCGCTGAGCCCTTCCAGAAGCTCGTCCGCAGCCTGGACCATCACAACGTAATCGCTCGGGGACTGGCCCCGCACCATGCAGTGCATCGCCAGCAGTCCAGCAGCCTGGTCCACGGGAAACCCGCCATCTGGTCCGGCGTCGACGTGAAAGTGGGCTACTCCTGTGCTCTTTTCATAGAAAAAGAAAACGTCGCGGGGAAAAGTTGGGCGGGAATTGGACAATTGCCGCGGATGATCACTTCTGCGGACGACCTTCACGTGCACCCCCTCAGAATGCAGCCCCGTGACGGGACCGAAGCTATTAAGTTTTCAGTTCTTCGCCCCTCGACGAGGCGTCTTCCCCAGATCAGGCGGACAGTCAGGCAAGAAGCCAAAAAGAGGGCGGAAGCCTCGGCGACTCTTACCTACTGATTGGCAAGGGCTAGTCGCACGCAGGGACTCCCTGAAAATCCACCTGAGACAGTCTTACCGAACTCTCCATCCCCTGCAAATATTCTTCCGAATGGAAGAATATGCAACTTACTCAAGAATCGAGGGTTTACGTCGCGGTTCTGACGCCTACTCAGTCATTTGACGGTAGGATTTGCACAGCGCACGAAGTTTTTCCCTGATTAGTACTAAGGTCTTTACCGCAAGGAATATCCGCAATCGCAGGGATCGACTCAATGTCCTGTGGAAAAGTGGCGCGACTCAGTTTCAAGAAATGGAGCGTTTCAAAAAGAAACGATTCGCGTTTGCTCTGAGCTAATCAATTCGTAGGCCATACCCCGCCAGCGAATCTTGCGTGTGATGAGAGAGTTCACAAAATTCACAAGGTAAAGGAATGGGACGAAAACTGTTAGCAGGATGTAAATCCAGGCCTGTCCCATGATCTGGGATTTTCCGGCGGGAAGCGCTTCGGTCACACCGATGAGACGAATGGAGCTCCGAATCGCCGAAAGTAGAACAGGAAGAAAAGTGAGCGTCGCGATGTGAAAAGCGGGTCTCTGTTCGAAAGTGTCGCTCAGGATCAGAGTTACGCCGAGCAAAAGTGTCATGCAGTAGAGAAGATGCGTGACGGCTGCGCGGGCCCACACTTTCTCCGCGTATACGCGCGTGATCACGATTTGACGGTTCGTGAACTCCAGCAACCCCTGAGAATCGGTTTCAACGTAGGAAAGCGTCAGGCACTCCGGTACGAAAACAATCGGGTGATTGTTGCGCTCCAGTGCGCGGGTCAAAGAATAATCGTCGCTAACCGAGTTTCTCCACACGTCCATGACACCTGATTGCTCGAAGATGCTGCGACGGATGGCGGTGCCTCCGCCCCAGCAGAAATTTTTCCCTTTTTCGCTGAGCATGGTGACCACTGGCGCATTCCACGCGGCTAGTATGGCGGTCGGCAGATTAGTGCGATTGGGAATCAACCAGCGCATGGTGGTTGTCGCGCCGATCCGCACGTCTCCCAGCGGAGCCACCAGGTGATGCAGCCAGCTCCTACCCGGGCGCCCGTCGGAATCGGTGAACACAAGTACTTCAAATTCCGGCGGCAGTTCCTCCACGGCGACCCGCAAGTTATTCACCTTTTCGCTGCAACCGCTCGGGCTTCCGGCGATGACCACGTTGACTTTCACTCGCGAAGTCTTGGCTACCCGTTCGACGATGCTGCGCGCCGGATCTGACTCTGAAGCGAGAATGATGAAGATCTCGTAATTCTGCCGAACGAACTCCGTAAGCGACAGGAGATTGGGCTCCAGACCAGGTTCGATGCCTTTGCAGGGGCAAAGCACGGCCACACGCGGCGAGTAGAATCCCGGATCGGTGTGCAGGCGCCGCCGCACATAGCCGAGCCACTGCAAGGCTTGCCAGATGAGGTACGCCCCGAGGACGATCTGCAAAAACGCAAGGAAATAGAAAAGTGTATCCACGCTTTCTGAGGATAGCAGAGGAACATTGCTCGCAGAGCGGCGTTTGAACGGTTAGAATCACACCGGTAAACGTCCGTCCTAAGGAGAGCAGAAAAATGCCACGAGTGGATGCAGGAATGGTTACGTCTGGCCTGGAAATACCGGGCTACCGGGTGGTGAGAAATTTTGGCATCGTGCGAGGAATTATCGTGCGCTCGCGGAGCGTGATCGGAAATCTCGGCGCGGCGCTGCAAACCATTGTCGGCGGAAACATCACCATTCTGACGAATCTTTGCGAGAAGACGCGCGAAGATGCGTTCGAACTGCTGCTGCAGCATGCAGCCGAGCACGGAGCCAACGCCGTCATCGGAATGCGCTACGACGCCACCGAGGTGATGCAAGGCGTCACCGAAGTGCTCGCCTACGGCACGGCCGTCCAGGTTGAGCGCATTTCGTAGCTGGCTTCGCAGATGCGTCGCAAAGAGCCAAGAACCAATGGTAGAATCCCTGCCTCCGATGTTCTGCGCAAAATGCGGTGCACAGGTTTCCTGCCTACGGATTCAATACAGGCCTGGTGGTAAGCCGATTCTTTCCGGCGCGGCGCTCGATAACTAGGGCTACCGAAAGAACCCTTCGCTCAATGTACGCTGGGCCTCTTTGTCTCCGCAGCGGGCGAAGCAGTGAGCTGTGCCGCCAATTCCTCGATGCCCGTCAGCGCGCGGCTCGCTGCCAGCCGCGCGTTTTCCATGAAGGACGAATCCAGCAGAAAGGCGCAACGGTCGACAAAGGGATGGTCTGCCGCTTCAAAGGGCTTGCGGCGGCGATGCGTGGCGGCGGCACGCGCCAGCAACTCTTCATACATTTGCAGGTCCCGCTGAAAATCGAGCGCGTCGCCGGCGGTCCAGCCCTGTTGCCGCGTCAGCGAGGCCAGGAATTTCCTGCGGAATGCCGTGGCATCCCGCCGCAACATGGGCCGCGGTTTAGATTTGCCCGCGGGCTGCGGTTCGTTGCAGATGATCGCCAGCGCCCGCACCGCCAAAGCGAGCAGCGCCTCCCGTTGCAACAGCGCCAGAAGATCGCGGTAAAGCGTAGCGTGAACCTGCAGCGCGTGGCGGCCGTTCTCGACGACGTAAGAATCCACGAACCTCGGCACGATACGCTCCCGCAGCAGTGCCTCCGAAATGCGCTGAGCGAGTTCTCCCGGGGGATCACTCGAGATTTGTTTTTCGCGTGGCATGTTCCCGGAAACATGTTAGCAGGAGTTTGTTACCGAGCCGTGCGGTGTCGCCTGAAATGAAAAAGGCCCGGCAACTTTCACCGGGCCCTCACTCTGCAAGTTTTCTGGGGGTGCGCACCGGGGCGACTTCTATCTGTCTCTCAGTGAATCGCCCTGGGGCTCTCCGGCCCTGCGCGCTTCGGCTTAGGCTCAGGCTGCGGGACGATCGGCGGCGTAACCGCCTCCTTCTGGAGCGCGTGCTCCAAAACTTCGTCCAGCGTGCGCACGTAAGTGATCTTGATGTCGCCGAGAATCTCCGGAGTGAGATCCGCTACGACATTCGGCTCATTGTCCGCAGGCAGCAGGACTTCTGTGATGCCCGCGCGCTTCGCTCCTAGCACTTTTTCTTTCACGCCGCCGATGGGTAAAACCACGCCCGAGAGCGTCATCTCGCCGGTCATCGCTAGGCGGTCCTTCACGGAACGCCCGCTGAGCAAGCTCACCAGCGCTGTGACCATTGCCGCTCCGGCGGACGGGCCGTCCTTCGGCACCGCGCCCGACGGCACGTGGATGTGAATGTCCTGCTTGCGGAAGAAATCCGGATCGATGCCATAGCGCTCTCCGTTCGCGCGTGTCCACGTCAACGCCGCGGTCATCGACTCCTGCATGACTTCGCCCAAATGCCCGGTCATGGTGAACTGCTTGCCGCCGCGCATGCGCGTCGCTTCGATGAAGATAATGTCGCCTCCCACCGGTGTCCAGACCAATCCGACGGCAACGCCGGGCCTCTTGACGCGTTCCTCGACTTCCTTCTCGGTGCGGAATTTCGGCACGCCCAGGAATTCGCGGACCACTTCCGGTGTGACGACCATCTTTTCGATCTTGTCTTCGGCGATGCGCCGCGCCTGTTTGCGCGTGATGGTGGCGATCTCTCGCTCCAGGTTACGTACACCCGCTTCTCGCGTGAAGCTGTGAATGATTTCGCGCAGACCTTCGTCGGTGAAGTCGATCTGTTCGCCGACGTTCAAGCCGTGTTCCTTGGCCTGCTTCGGGATGAGGTACTTGTGCGCAATATGCAGTTTCTCCTCACCCGTGTAGCCGGGAAGTTCGATGATCTCCATGCGGTCCCGCAGCGGCTCGGGGATGGGATCCATCCAGTTCGCGGTGGCGATAAACAGCACTTTCGAGAGATCGAACGGCACATCCAGATAGTGATCGCGGAACGAATTGTTTTGTTCGGGGTCGAGAACTTCCATCAGCGCCGAGGAAGGATCGCCGCGGAAATCGCGACCGAGCTTATCCACTTCGTCCAGCATCATGACCGGGTCGTTGGTTTCCCCACGCTTCAGTCCCTGAATAATTTGTCCGGGTAATGCGCCGATGTAGGTGCGCCGGTGCCCGCGGATTTCGGCTTCGTCGTGCATGCCGCCAAGAGCGATGCGTACGAATTTGCGCCCCAGCGAACGCGCGATGGATTTGCCCAGAGAAGTTTTGCCGACGCCTGGCGGCCCGACGAAGCAAAGGATCGGCCCTTTCATGCCTGGCTGAAGTTTCTTCACCGCCAGGTAATCGAGGATGCGCTCCTTTACCTTCTGCAAATCGTAGTGGTCTTCGTCCAGAATCTCGTGCGCTTTCACGATGTTGATTTCCGAACTCCCCGAAGACTTGCTCCACGGCAGGGAAGTCATCCATTCCAGATACGTCCGCGAAACCATGTACTCCGCGGAAGCCGGGGTCATTTTTGACAGCCGTTTCAGCTCGCGGTCGCACTCCTTCTTGGCTTCGGCGGACATAGCCGCTTCTTCCACTTTCTTGCGAAGCTCGTCGATCTCCTGCATCGAGTCATCGGATTCGCCGAGTTCTTTCTGGATGGCCTTCATCTGTTCGCGCAGCAGGTATTCGCGCTGGTTCTGGCTCACCTGCTCCTGGACCTGCTCGTGAATTTTCGAACGTAGCTCCAGAACCTCGAGTTCCTTCGATAGTTCGCGAATCAGGGTTTCGAGCCGCTTGCGCACGCTGGCGGTCTCGATCAATTCCTGACGCAGCAGCGTCGAAAGCGACGGCAGAGTGCCGGCAATGAAATCCGTCAAGCGGCCCGGATGGTCGATGTTCATTGCCGCGGTCTGCAGATCATCGGAGAGTTGCGGCGAGTGGCTTACCACATCGCGGAAAAGATCTTGCGCATTTCGCTGCAGCGCTTCCAGTTCCGTATCCGCTTCGCCGATAATGTCCGGCTCCGCTTGCACGCGAGCCTGGAGAAACGGACGCAAGCCGATTAGCTCCAGCACTTGAATGCGCTGGAGCCCTTCCAGGAAGATGACCACGTTGCCGTTCGGCATTTTTACGGTCTTATGGACCTTGGCTAACGTTCCGAGCTTGTGGAGGTCGGCGGCGGCAGGATCCTCGACGCGCGGATCGAGCTGCGCAACCACTCCCAGAAGCTTCTCGTCGCCCTGCAAGCTATTCACTAACGACAGAGAACTCTCGCGTCCCACGGTCAAAGGCAGGACAGCGCCCGGAAACAGGACAGTGTCGCGAACCGGCAGGATGGGAAGAATCTCTGGCACGACAAACTTTTTCTCAGCCATGACGTCCCCTAGTCACCGACGCGGCTCGAACGGAGCCGCGCGGTACCATTTTAGATGCAAGTACGCCAGAAACGGTGCACAAAAGTATAAAAGTTGCTAGCATGAAATCTTAGTATCAAACACTCACATTCTATCGAAATTCGGTTTGCCCTGCAAGTGTTACTGTAAGATATTTATTTTCAATATACTACAAATAGGATACGCACTTCGGCCACTCGCGAGAGGGCGCATTCTCCCAATCGACCAGGACCTCAATTGCTTGACGCTCTTCGCCCTTTCGTGGCAAATTTGCTCAAGACGTATCCTTGGGCCTCCTCCCGCGTCCGAATCTGCCCCTCCAACTGGGCGTCTTCGAGAGCCCGGAGTATTTGCGAAAATAGGGGGCCGGGCTGGAACCCCATTGCCAGGAGGTCATCCCCATTCAACAAACGCGCTGGCCGGACCTGTTCGGGAGGCGTCACCTCAAGGAACCGCCGTACGAATTCGTACGATTCCAGTTGGCGGTGGCTAGACAGGCAATCAAGCCGATGCAGCGCCAAATGTTCTTCAAACTGCGGGAGCCGCACAAACTTTTTCAACGTTGAGACGCGCATCTCCTCTACCGCGCCGAATTTCATGTGATTATCCACGAGCGCAAGGATCTGCTCGGTATCCTCGTTGGAGAAGCGCAATCGCTGGCAAATGGCTTCGGCCATGCGCACGCCGACTTCCACGTGATTGTTGAAACGAATACGGTCCCCCGTCTCCCCCGCGGATTGGAATGTCGGTGGCTTGCCGACGTCGTGGAGCAGAACGCCCCAGGCCAGTGTTGGAGATGCGTTTGCCGGCAGCCCTCCCAGCATCATGCGCGTATGAATCCACACGTCTCCTTCCGGATGAAATTGCGGAGGCTGCTCGACGCCTTTCATCGCGCCGATTTCAGGAAGAACTTGCTGGAGCAGCCAGGTTTCATCCAGCAATTCGAACGCCCGCCGGGCTGCACTTTCGGTAAGCATTCTTGTAAGTTCGTCGCGAAGGCGCTCGGGAGAAACTTGAGGTATTTCGGCGGCGTGGCGGCGAATGGCGCGAAAAGTTTCGGCTTCGATTTCGAATCCGAAGCGCGCGGCGAATCGCACCGCGCGCATCATGCGGAGTTTGTCTTCCTTGAAACGGCGATCCGGCTCGCCGATGGCGCGAATGACTTTCGCTTTGAGGTCGGCCTGTCCCCCGACGTAGTCCAGCACTTCGCCGCTGTCGTGGCGCATTAGCAAGCCGTTGATCGTAAAATCGCGGCGCTGCACGTCCTCTTGCGGCGTCTTCGAATAAACCACCCGGTCCGGATGGCGCCCGTCGCTGTAGCCCACGTCCGAGCGGAAGGTGGCAACTTCAACTTTCAGCCCGTCACGCGGAACCAGAATTACGCCGAACTGCGCGCCGACGGCGATACTTTCGGGAAACAACGCGCTGACCTCCTCAGGCGTGGCATTGGTGGTGACATCGTAATCGGCGGGCTCGCGGCCGAGCAGCAAGTCGCGCACGCATCCACCCACCAGCAAGGCTTGGTAGCCGCTGCGGCGAAGCGTGTCACAAATCGAGTTGGCCATTTCGCGCGGCGTCATGCTCCGATTATGCGGCAATTCGGCCTGTAGCTCACCCTTCAATGCGGCAATTCCTGCTGTAGCTCACCCCTTTAGGGGTGAGGCTTTTCCATGCCCCGGCAAAATGGAATCGTGCGCTGAATTATTTGCTGCGAAAAACGAGGCAGGTTATATCATCCGACTGGCGCGTGGCGCCGACAAATTCGTCCACGCGCTTCATCAGAAACTGAAGAGATTGCTGCGCATCCCAATCCGGCAGATTCCGAATGGCGCTGAGCCAGCGCTCGTTTCCGAATTCTTCTCCTGATTCATTGAACGCCTCGACGACGCCGTCGGTAAAGAAAATCAACACATCGCCAGGATTGAGGTCCAACGAAGCCGTTTCATACTTGGCGTTCGATTGGATTCCCAGCGGCAGGCCGCCGACCTCCAGCGTTTCAATGGCGCCGTTGGCGTGGCGGAGAATCGGAGCGTTGTGTCCGGCATTGACGTAGACGAGCCTCCGCGATACCGGGTTGTATTCCGAGAGAACCGCAGTCGTAAAGCGCAAGCCATTCAGGCTGTGGGCGCAGGCATAGTGATTCAGCCGGGCCACAAGATCCGCGAGCGGGGCGCTTTCTCCGGCGATGGTCCGCAAGCTAGCTTGCAGAGTCGCCATCAGCAGAGCGGCAGGAACGCTCTTGCCCGCCACATCGGCGATCACCACCATCAGCTTCTCGCGATCCTCGGGATTGGGATAGAACGCATCGTAATAATCGCCCGCGACGGAATTCTGCGGACGCGTGGCGAAAGCGATGTTCGCGCCCGCTACTTCCGGCGGTTGCGACGGCACCAGCCAGGTTTGAATCTCTCTTGCGATTTCCAGGTCGCGCTTCATGGTGACCTTGTCGGCCAGCTCCAGAGAAAGCAGCAACACGAAGAGCATCACGGCAATCACTTCGAAATTCGTCTGGGAATTGATCACAGACATCGCCAGCATGAAAAAAGCGATGAGCAGAAGGACGCGCCGGGCGGGCGACATTTTCAAAAGCAGCGCCCAGAAAAACTGCCTCGCTACATGAAGCGGCCGGCGCCAGCGTGGAAGCTTGTGAATTTCTTCCCAGTCGACGTCGCGATCATAGAAGCCGTAGCTGGAGCGCGCGTCGGCAGCGAATTGCGACCAGAGGTCGTCGATCTGGCGGCCTTCGCTGACGCGTTGCCAGAAATGGCGCAGCCGATCAATCAAATTTGGTGACTGGGGAGAAGCGGAAACACCGGGAGTTGGAGGCGCGCTCATGGATGATCGCTCACGGAAGATAAAGTATAGGGCATTCGGCCGGAGTTTCGCTGGAAGTTACGAATCGTCGCGATCTTCCCCGGATTCGTCGCGACGAAGCGAGCCGCCGAATTGCAATTTGCCGAAACCAAAACGGTCGCGGAGACGGTCCGTGGCGCTGGTAAGCTTTTCCAATTTTGCGCGGCGTTCGGCGTCCAGCAAATCGAGTTGTTCATTTCCGTGAGTCAGCCCGCTGAGGCTGACTCCGAGGAGCCGGATTTTTCTTTTCACGTCGCGATGGATTCGAAAGAGTTCCTGAAACACGGCAAAAATATCGGAATCGAGTCGCGTGGGCTCCCCGAGAGTCTTGGAGCGCGTGTGCGTCTCGAAACCGGCGTAACGAATCGTCAGCGTGAGCGTTCGCGTGGCCAAGCCGGCTTCGCGGAGGCGCTTGCAGGCTTTTTGTGAAAGATGGCTGAGCATAGAGGACAGGGCCTCGATGTCGCTGGTATCTTCGCCGAAGGTGTGATTGTGGGAGATCGATTTCGGCTCGGCGTCAATGACAAATTCGTAGGAATCGCCGCCGCGCGACTTGCGATAGAGCGCCGTGCCCCATTGGCCGAAAATGCTTTCCAGTTTTTCCTGCGGTAAGGCCGCAATCTGCTCGACGGTTTCAATGCCGAGTGCGCGAAGCGCACCTTCGGTGACTTTGCCGATGCCGGGAATTTTTCTCACCGGCAGCGTCGCAAGAAACCGCTGTTCGCTGCCAGCTGGGACCCACACGAGGCCACGCGGTTTGGCTTGGTCGGACGCAACTTTGGCGACTAGGCGCGTCGCGGCGAGGCCGCCGGAGCAGGGCAGCGATGTGGTTTGCGTGATCGTTCGAAGCAACTTGTCCGCTGCCGCGAGCGGCGGACCGTGCAATCGCTCGGTACCTGCGAGATCAAGATAGGCTTCATCGATCGAAATCATTTCAACGACCGGAGAAAATCTCGCAAGAATAGTCGCGATGCGGTCGCTCCACTCTCCATATTTTTCGTGATGGCCGTCCAGGAAAATGGCGTGCGGACAAAGCCGCCCCGCGGTGCGCAGCGGCATCGCGGAGTGAATGCCATATCTCCGCGCTTCGTAGCTCGCAGCGGAAACGACACCGCGCTGGTCCGGCCGTCCGCCGACGACCACCGGCTTGCCGCGAAGCTCCGGCCGATCCAGCAATTCCACGGAGACGAAGAAAGCGTCCATGTCCACATGGAGAATCGCCGCCGCCTCCGCGGAACGCTCATCGAGCGGTCCGTGCTTGGCTCGAAATCGCGCCAGGTCCGGCATGGCATCTAGCCTACTCTGGACATTTGGAAGCCTCAACCTCTCTGGTTGAGTGTCCTCTACAACGTTCGGCGGCGAGTACGCGGGGAATTCCGGCGAGATCGTTGGTCACGTCGACATTTGTCCAGGTGGATGGGTCGAGTAGCTGCTGGACCGCGGGCAGGCTGTTGTGGCCGAGTTCGAGGACGAGGAGGCCGCCGGGCTTGAGGTGCGTGACGGCTTGCATGATGAGATCGGCGTAGAGTTCGTAGCCTTCTTCGCCGCCGTAGAGTGCGACTTCTGGTTCGTGATCGCGGACTTCGCGCATGAGCGTCGCTGCTTCGCGGCGGCCGACGTAGGGAGGATTGCTAGCGATGAGATCGAAAAAATGTGACTGGTGACTTGTGACTCGTGAATCGTGAGGTTGAGTATTCGCGCCTTGTGATCGTAGGGGCACGATATATCGTGCCCCTACAGTAGAAACTTTATCGAGCAGATCGCATTCGAGGAAATGAATGCGGTCAGAGACAAAATGGCGCGCGGCGTTGCGTTTGGCGACGGCTAGGGCTATGGCGGAAATGTCGGTGGCGTAGATCGTTGCGTCTGGGAGTTCTTTGGCTAGGGCGATGGCGATGCAGCCGGAGCCGGTGCCGATGTCGGCGATTTGCAAGCCTTCGCCGGTGAGCGTTTGTTTGCGGCCGGCGCGGAGTTCGCGGGCAGCGAGGCGGTCGAGGGCGACTTCGATGAGGTGTTCGGTTTCGGGGCGGGGAATCAACACATCGGGCGTAACTTCGAATTCGAGCCCCCAAAATTCCTGTTTTCCGATCAGATGTTGCGTCGGTTCGCCGGTCGCGCGACGGCGAAGGAGCACTGCGTAGCGTTCGGCATCGGAGGGGGAGATTTCTTCTTCGGGATGCGCGTAGAGCCACGTTCGGTCGCGGCCCATGGCGTGTACGAGGAGAAGCTCGGCCTCGAGAGTGTGGGACGGAACTCCAGTGGCATGCAGCTGCGCGAAGGCTTCGCGCAGGACAGTACGAACAACTAGCGGCGCCGCCTGCGGCTTCATTCCAGGAGTTTCTCCTTCTGACGACCGCAGGCTTCGTGGTAGCCGTAGGCCACGCCGTTTCCGGCGTAGGCGTAGTCACCAAAGGCCAATCCGCCGAGGGCGTAACGTCCCACCGCGCCGCCACCCATGGCCCACCAGCCGACTGCGCCGCCTCCGAGAGCGAAAATCGCAGCCGACAAACCGCCAAGGGCGATCCCACCAAAAGCCAGACCGCCGACGGCCACCACACCGACGGCAACGCCTCCTATGGCAATAAACCCGGTAGGACGTCCGCCAATAGCGATCACTGCGTTTGGATGAGCGCCCACGGCAACCACGGGCATTCCAGCGATCTGCATT
>Ga0066685_10000732_pt1 | contig 12477 bp, 7 predicted proteins | sample GraSoiAngelo_134_FD_62305 | JGI IMG/M metagenome (GOLD analysis project Ga0066685, IMG submission 62305) | Grasslands soil microbial communities from the Angelo Coastal Reserve, California, USA - 14_0929_05_30cm | ecosystem: Environmental > Terrestrial > Soil > Grasslands | place: USA...
GCCCTCGACGCTCGCGTCGCCACCAGGCGCCGGTCGCGCGTCCCGCGGTGAAATCGGTGAATCGATAGTCGTAAAGCACGGCCCGAACGAAGCGCGGCGGTTTGTCCGCGAAGGGATTCTTCCTCATCAATGCCAGCACGTCGGAGGAACCTCGCAATAGGCGAAGCAGGAAATGCCTGAACCAGGGTACGCCGTGGTAATAGCTCAGCGCCGCAAACCACATTTGCCAGTCGAGCCGCGGCTGGTGCGGCGCGACGAACCGCGGGCGCCGCCTCACTTCGTCGGGTTTCCACTTGAACTCGTACGCCTCCCAGGCGACGCCGTCGTGGCTTCCTTCGACGATGATTTCCGGCCGCTCGGTCGTCATGACGGAAAACAGGCCGTAGCCGTTGACCAGATGAAACGGTTCGAGCCATTCGATGAGCCGTTCGATCGGCTTCGGCCATTGAGTCATGAAGCGAACCAGGCGACAAATAACGTCCACGGACAAAAGCACAACCACGAGCGCGACGGGGACAGTTACCCAGAGCGGCCAGCCGCTTGAAACAGACCCACTGAGTGCGAATTGTGCGTTTGGCGAAAACCTTTTGCACAGCGTCAGCCAAAAGGCATCGTCGAAAAGCAAAACCGAAAGCGCGATCGCGAGCAAGTTGAAGAAACAATAATTGCCCGTGGCCATGATGAGCAGCATCAGAAGCACGAAGGCGGCTCCAGCAACGGAACTGAACGGCGGCGGCGTGAACACAAACAGGGGCGCCACCAGCTCGATGGCGAACATGACGAGGACCGACAGTTTGTGAAACCAGCCCGGCAGTTGGTGCATATACCAGGCCGTCCAGGAGGGCAGCGGCTGAGTTTCGTAGTGATAACGCAACGCGGTGAGATTGCGCCACGTCCGGTCTCGGCTGCGCCATTTGGCAAAGCCAGACGAAAACATCAGCCGAAATGTCAGCCCCCAGAGGAGCCACAAAATAATTCGCGACGGCGCCGCGGTTGGTGGAAATTTGGGCAACAGTTCAATCGGCGCGAAGAAGACGGCCAGGAAACCGGTCTCCAAAAGGAGGATGTCCCATTGGTAACTCAAAAAAACCCGGCAGACGTTGAACAACGAAAGGTAGAATATCCAGAGGAGAATCAACAGGGGAATCGGTGCGATACCGACGACGAGAAGCAGCGACAGCGCGGCGCCGCCCCAACAGAGGAATTGGAGGAAGCCGTCGCTTGCGTTCCACCAGCACAGAGTCGGGATTTGCAGAAACCGCGCCGACCCCCAGCTTTGGTTCGCGAGCAGGAAGTCGCGCGCGGGCAGGATGCCCTTGCTACCCACCAGTCCTTTGATTTGCACTCCCAGCGAAACAAATGCGGTGAGATAAATCAGGCCGATCAGACGCAGAAAAAGCCAACCGGAGAGGAGATAAGTTTCCGACCCCGCGTTTGGATTGGAGAGTTCCCAGTGTTGCATGGCGAACCACGGCTGTTGAATTCCGATGAATTCCGCCTTCGTTAATTTTGTCGCAAAGAGATTTCCGGACAATACAGTCCTTTGCGCTCGCGCTGCCACCATTCCCCGGTCGCGCGGCGTGCGGCCGCGTCGGTGAAACGATACTCGTAAAGCACCGCACGGACAGAGCGCGGCGGTGGGCTGGGAAACGGATTCTTTTGCAGCAATGCCAACACCTCAGGCGAACCTTGCAGCAGGCGCACGAGAAAATTCATGAACCATGGCTCGCGGCGATAGTCGCTCAGCGCGGCGAACCACATCTGCCAATCAAGTCGCGGCTGGTGGGGCGCGACGAAGGCGGGGCGCCGCTTCAACTCGCCCGGCTTCCATTTGAATTCGTAGGGCAGCCAGGTGACGCCGTCGTTGCTGCCTTCGACGACAATTTCCGGCCGTGTCGTCGTCATCACGGCGAACAGTCCGTAGGAGTTGACCGTGCGGAGCGGGGACGCCAATCGCAATAGTTGCAGCGCAGGGCGGGGCAGATTCTCCACGCGGAACAATCGGGCCACGGTTTCAAGGCCGCTCAGCGCCAGAACGATGGCGGCCAGCACCGCCACCCCGATGGTGCGAAGCCCCTTCCACGAACCCACCCCTGACCCATCCCAGAGGGGGAACTCAACCGGTGCGTCCGCAGGCCGGCGCCTTTCCTCCGGCGGGACTGGAGGCAGGTTCAGAGTCTGTGAGCGGCTCTGGACGGGACGCGGGACTTCCTCCGGTCGGCTGGCCTCCTGCGGCTGCGATCCGGACGCGACGGGAGGAGTCAGCCGCCTGTTCACGAACGCGGCTGCGGAGGAGGGCAGGAGTCGAAGTAAGAACGCGTCGTCCAGCAGCAGCAGGCAAAGCGCCACGGTGAGCAGGTTGAAGAAGCAGTAGTTGCCGGTCAGGGAAATCAGCAGCATAAACAGGACGAACGCGCCGCAGGCGATTTGGCGCGCGCGCCGCCCGCAGAAAATCAGGAAGGGCGCCGCCAGTTCGGTGATAAACATGAGAGCGCAACAAGTCGTCTGAAACCATAAGGGCAGTTGATGCGCATACCAGCCAATCCACGTCGGCAACGGTTGCGTTTCGTAGTGAACGGCAAGCGCGGTCAGGTTCCACCACGCCGGGTCACGGCTTAGCAGTTTCACTGCGCCGGACATGAACATCAGCCGAAAGAGAAGCCAGCGGCAGAGCCAGAGCACAGTAACCGAAGGCATTGTTTCACGCGACAATTTCGGCAGCCACTGCCGCGGAGCGAGAAAGATCGCAAGAAAGCCCGACTCCAAGAGCAGAATGTCCCACTGGAAACTGAGAAAATCACGGCAGACCGTTGAAAGCGACAGGTAAATGGCCCAGAGAGAAAGCAAGTCGAGGACAGGCGCAACGCCCGCGATAAGCAGCAACGAAAGGGCGACGCCGGCCGCGCATTGCAGGTGGAGAAATCCGTCGCTGCCATTGAACCAGGAGAAGGTCGGCACCCGCCAGCAGCGTTCGGGACCGAGCTGTTCACTGACGGCGTTGAGATAATCGGCGACGGGCAACATGCCGTTGTGTCCGATCAGTCCGTCGATCTGCCTCCAGAGGGAGATGAAGGCGATGAGGTAGATGCCGCCGAGCATGCGGATGAAAACCCAGCGGGAAAGATGCAGGGCCGAGCGCTCACTTTGGATCGTGGAAGCGAGTTGCCTGAACCCGTTGACGACCGGCTGCATCCGGGGCGGAACTGGTGTGGTGTAACTAACGCTGCGTTACTATGGTTTCGGCGAATTCACTGACCTGGTGGGCTGCGCTTTCTTTTTGAAAATGATGATGTGCTGCCAGGGCAGCGTTTCGATGGTTTCCATCCATTCGAGCGGCTGCACGGACATTTCCTTGCGCACCTGGGCTGCGGACATCTTGTGGACTTCTTTAATGGGCACTTTCGGGTCCTCGGCGCGGAACTCGATGAAGACGACGCGCCCGTCCGGCTTCAGCGCCTGGCAGATCGCCTGAAGCATCTCGCAGGGATGATCGAATTCGTGATAGACGTCCACCATCAGGACCAGGTCCAGCGAGTTGCTCTTCAGCTTCGGATCGGTGATGGTGCCAAGCACACCTTTGACGTTCGTGATTTTCCGCTCCGCCATTTTTTGGGCGAGCAGGTCGAGCATTTCCTGCTGGATATCGACGGCGTACACGAGGCCGCTTTCGCCGACTGCTTTCGCCATGCGCCAACTGTAGTAGCCGGTGCCCGCGCCGATATCCGCCACGGCGTCTCCCGGTTTGAGCTTCAGGGCTTTGAGCAGAAGTTCCGGTTTCTCCTCGTCTTCGCGTTCCGGGCGTTCCAGCCAGTCCGCCGCCTGATGGCCCATGACGTGGGCGATTTCGCGGCCGAGGTAAAATTTGCCGATGCCGTTGGGGTCGTGTTGCTGACGGTATTCGTAACGCGTGTCGGCATTAGCCTTCAGCTTTTCTTCCGCGGCGGGAATGGCGGCCGGCAGACTGCCGAACAGGCAGGGCAAAAGAACCTGGAAAGCAAGGCACGTGTGAATTCTCATGCGCCGAGGCTAGGCTGAATTGGTTTTGAGTTCAACCCGCTTCACCCAGACTGCGGTCGAGGGCCTCTTCCCTTTTTGCGCGGGCGTTGGGCCATGAACGGTGGGGCGAGACTCCGTCGAGCCCTGACCTCCAATGGACAGGAATTAGGGCTCGCGAGGACGCTCGCCCCACCTGGTTGGTGGAGCGTTTCCCGCGCAAACTCACGGCAGGCGCAGACGATAAAACCGTTGTTGGTCGGCTACCGAGTCGAAGACGGTCACGTTTGTCGCATACGGTTGGGCGACGAGGTTGGTGAACGTTAACCAATTGGTTAAAGCAGAGAGCGAGTCGCGAAATTCGACGCCATAAGACTGGCCAGCCTGAGCCGCAAACGTCAGATTCAACTGTCCGTTCGTGACGGTGATTAGATCAATTTGCGGCGGCGGCACGTATTCAATCAAGAGCTGGGGCGCGTTTCCTGCGTCTTCGCGTGAAGCGAAGCGACGCGCGGTGAAGTTGGCTTCTTCCGATCGGCAAATGAGCATCCAGCCGAAGTTCGTCGCCGGGTCATCCACCCAGGACTGCACATCCGCCACCAGTGCCGGGGTCGAGAGGAACGTGTAGGGTGAATCACCGAAGCCATAGACGAATGTCTCGGCGCTGATCTCCGGCGCGAAATCGTTGGTGGCAGCGCCGCCCGGAACCGCCCAAGTGTTCGTCGTGAAGGCGAAGCGAAAATTCCACGTGGCTTCGCCGACTGTCGCTGGCGCACCTTGACCCGGATGAACCGTATCGGGCGATTCCTTGTCGCCCTCTCCCCAAGGTTTCAGAATCCGATGCAGGCCGAAAGACGATGACGTGTAACCGTCCTTGGGCTGGCCGCTGACCACGACAACAAAATCGACCTTCGTGATATGTGAGCCTGAAGGAATCTGGCCGGTCGGGTCGAAACGAAAGAGGCCCCGATTGCGGGTGAAGTTCTGCGTCGTGCCGGCGTTGACAATCAGGGCGCCGCCAAGGTTGTAGTCAGGCGCCGTCTCAATGAGCGTGGTGTCGGCGACCGAAGTGAGTACAGCGGAATCGGCCTGCAGTGTCGGAAGTTGCAAACCGAGAGCCACACTACCGGTAAGGCCGAGGATGAATCGGAGAATTCGGGTTGACACGCCAGGAATTTAGCCGGCGCCCGGTCCGGGAGGCAACGCTTAGACGATATCCGGCTCGCCAATGATGGGAGTGTTATCAACGGCCGAAGTCCCGCCCGTTTGGAGGTGTTCGCCTGTAACCGCGTAGCCCGGAATGATGCGGTTCAACTGGTTTTGCGTCGCGCCCAGATGGTCGCGGATCAATTTGCCCAGCACGGAGCGATAATCGTGGGCCCGCTTCAGATAGCGGCTGCTCGCGCCGAACATAGAGCCGGCCTGGCCCGTCACCCAATGGACCAAGTCATTGGGATGGCAGCCGAAAACCCCGGTGCTGCTGCCGCCTTTGTTGTAACCTTTGACGGCACCACCAGCGACGAACATGACGCCCGCTTCGGCGTGGTCGGTGCCGCGGTCGGAGTTTTCCACCGTGGTCCGGCCGAATTCGGACAGCGTGACGATCACGAGATTGTTCCAGGTCGCCTTATCGGCATAGTTGAGGAAATACTTTCGCAACGCGTACATCGCCCAGGCAATGCGCCGTTGCAGATTGGGATGACCGCCGGTGAGAGTGCCTTGCGCGACGTGTGTGTCGAAGCCGCCCATTTCAGTGCCCGCGACGATGGCGTCGGTCTTGTTAAGGATCAGCGCCGCTGCCTTGAGGCTGTTGAAGAAGTTGTAGGCGCCGGTATCCACGACGTACTTTTGGGCGTCGGTAGCGCCTCCGGTAACTCGCCGCCAGCCGCCATTTTTATCGTTGGTGGTGGGGAACAGGTAGTAACCACCGGTGGCGGCATTGGCCCAGGTCGTGTCGTTGTCGGTGCCCGGGTCGTCGCGGAACGTGTTGCCGGCCTCGGAGAAATTGAGCGAGGCAAAAATAGAGAGCGTGTCGCTGAGGTTCTTGTATTGGAGGTTCAACAACTCGCGGTTTTTCTTGTCGGCAAACGGGAATCCGTTCGCGTTGGTGACGGCATTGTCCGCTTTCGTGTTGCCGACGGTTGTGTTCGGGATGCCGAGCAGATTGTAGCGGGTCGGATCGCCGAGGTTCGTCATCGCCGCGGCCGAACCGCGCAGGATCAGCGGCAGGCTGGATTGGAACGAAACGCCGGTGAGGGGATTGGTGTTGGCCAATCCGGACTCCACCATGGCTCGATACAGGATGCCGTCCTTCACCAGGTTGTTGTTGGGGTTGCCGGTTTCCCAATAGTTCTGCGAGTCAAAGTGGGAACGCGATTGCTTCGGGTAGCCGACCCGATGGACGAGCGCGAGGTCGCCTGCGTTATACACCGGCGCGAGGAATTTCAGCGAGGGATGGAGCGCGGCGAACCCGTTGCCGAGGCGGATCGCGTTCGCGTAGCCGAAGGTCGGGTCCGCGGGGGCCGAGCTGATCGGGAAATCACAGGAGCCGATCGCCGAGTAGTCGGTCAGCGGATCGGGTGCAATCTTCAAGGTGGGCCGGGAGGTTGCATAAGCGCTGTCCTGGATCGGGATGACCGAGTTGAGGGAATCATTGGCGCCTCGCAGGAAGATGAAGAGCAGTTTCTTCCCGTTCTTTCCGATGGTGCCTTCGGCCAGCGCCCGCTTCACCACCAGAGGAATATCAACGAGCGTGGACAGGGCGACGCCGAGCCCGATTTTGAAGCTGCGATCCAGGAATCCACGGCGTGTGATGATGTTGAAGTGTTGCATAGGCTGATTGGTTGGTCGAATAGTCGGTTGAAAATCCTATTGTTCCTGGAAACGCGGGGAGGTCATCAGCGCGGAAACCATGCCGCGGACACGCGTGTCGTAGTTCGCGCTGGTGTTGACCAATCCGCTGAACGAGGTTGAATTCACGGGCGTATCGGCGCTGCCATCATTCAAGAATGTGATGGCCGCCGTACGATAAACATCCAGGTTGGCCTTGCCCTCGCCTGGGAACAGGACGTCGAGGAAATAGTCGGCCACCGCGCCGGCGTTGTTCCAACTGGCGCTCGGCAATTTCAACTTGAGCAACGCGACCGGGTTCGCTGTGCTGGCGCCCGCATCGGTCGGTCTGCTGGCACCGGGCGCATAGAGCAAAGATTGTATGAACCGAAGTCGTTCGGCCAGCGTGCCGGCGCTGATCCAGGCCGGCCCCGCTTCAGGATAACCGTTCGGCTCGGCCCGGTCGAACAGAAGCATCGTTCCCATACGGTTAAGCGGAGCGCCGGTGCCGGCGCTGGAGGAGTCCATGGTCGCGGTGAATGTTCCGTTGGTGTATGCCCGAAGCGCCCGGACCGCGCTGATAGCATATTCGATCGGTGTTTTGACTTTTTGCATGGAACCGCCGTGGCTGCGGAACAGCTCGGAGTTGAACATGACGCGCAGCACCTCGCGAATCTGTCCTTTCGGATTGCCGTTCTCCCACGCTGCCATGCATTGTTTGATCAACTGTCCTTCAGGAGCCAGATTCGGATCCGTGTAATCATAAACACCGTGCACGAAGTCATCGTGGATAAACAACCGGCACAGTTTGACGCTGATATATTCCTGTGTGAACGGCTGGTTCGCCAGGTGAGCGATGACGTCATAACCGTCGGTAATGCCATTGGTGCCGCTGCGCGCCGGAAGGGTAAGCTGATAGTTGCGACCCGCATAAGGAGGTCCGAACCGTGCGGGCACGGTCTTGTTGGGGAAGATCGTCTTGGAAGTTGTGTTGTGATTGCCCTGCTTATATTGGAACGACCAGACGCCCACCAGGTTTGACACGGCCACGCCGGGGTTCAACGCCCGCAGGTCCGGCGCGAGCGGATTAAACTCGTTGCTCGCGTCCATGATGTTCACCGACCAGCCCGTCCAGGCACGCGACATAACAGTGATGTCATTCTGGTCATAACCGTTGTCCACACCGAACGTGAAAAGTTCCTGCAACTCGCGGGCGTAGTTTTCGTTGGCGATGTTGCTGCCGTTGCCTTTGCTGTTGACCGTGTCGAGGTAGATGATCATCGCCGCGCTTTGCGCGCTGATCCGCAGGAGATCGTAAAATGTGCATTGTGGGTTCATCAGGGCCTGGCGCCAGCGTTGGTTCTCTTTGAATTCGAGCTGGGTGGCGAGTTGCGCCGTCTTGTTCCCGTCGTTGTAATAGTTGGAGAAGTATTCGCTCGACTTGGAGTACTGCGTGACAAAATGGTTTTCGAGGAACTGGTCGAGCACTTCGAGCAGTTGCCGCCTGGACTGAACGCCGCGCTGGACATGCCACCCGCGGAGGTCATCGATGAAGGCCGCTCCGTAATCCAGTTTCGTTCTCAGTGAAAGCGGATAAGGCGTGCTCGTAACCCCGCTGCCGGAGAGCCGCACGGTCAAGCTGCTCAGTTGGTTGTTGGTGCTCGGTAGAAACCAATAACTCAATGTGTATCGCGAGTTGGTCAACGGACCTTGAATGGACTGCCAAATCGATGAGCCCTGAGTGGTACCACCGTTACGGGCGACAACATGCAGTGAGGCGCCACCCGAATGACTCTGCTCGGTGGAGATGGCGGACCCAGCGTGGTTGGGGGACACCACCCAATCGTTAGTGGTGAGTGGTGACTGGAAATCACCGTTGCGAATCAAGTTGACGCCCACCCCGGCGTTCGCCCCGGCCACGAACTGGATGTCATCAACGAAACAGTCGCCCGGGGTGTTGAGGTAGATGTAGAGGTTAGAGCTCGAAGCAGTTCCAGTGGCGGTAAAGTATTGCCAGCCGGAACCGAAGTTCGTTGTCGCGTCATCGATCGGCAGACTCTCGCCGATCTGTTCAGGCGCAAGCTGTTCCTGGATATAATTGTCTGGACCCATGGCCCGAACACGCTCCAACTCGTCAGGGGTCGGACCGTACGCCAGGCGGTTCAGAACGTTTGCAACGAGCAAGTCGTTGGTGCTCAGCGGCACAGCTTGCAGCCGATGAAATCCAATGCCGTTGCCCATCGCTGCAGTCCAGTCAAACCCACTCAGGTTCCCAGACGTGTCCTCGACAAAGGGCTGCGAAACATCGCCGGCACGGAGGATCTTGTACTGGAAGGTGGCGGGGTAAGGAGTCCAACTAATCCTCTCTTGACCGTTGGTCAAGGTGACCGTGTTAATGACCGGCGGTGGCGGGTCGCCGGCAGAAACGGACCTCTGGAAAGACGCGCAGACGGATAAGGTCAAAAGGAGCGCAAAAGTTCGGGGAGCTGTCATAGGCTTGCCTGGTTTGGTTGAACTGATGACCGCATGACGGTCGAAAAAGCAGCACTCTTTATGCCTGATTTTATGCCTGATACAAAGATGCAGAAAACAATGTCATTCCTGGATCCATTAGCGACTTATGTCCGAACAAGAGTCTAAAAAAGCACTGAACCGGTCAAAAAAGTGTCCGAATTTGATCCAACAAACCTGGCCGAACCCAATCCATGACTTTATGTCCCGGCAAGACCTCCCAAATATAGGAATTCAGGTCTGCAACGCAAGCTTCTCGGGCGCTCGATTCATCCGCGGGCGCAACTCGGTACCACCTCCAAGCTGATGTGATGCACAGATTCGTGCGGACATGGCTGTCCGCGCTCCGATAGCCGGTTCATGGGTCGACATAAACCGGCATGCCGACCCAGGCCAGTTGTGAAAAATATTCCGCGTTCCAGTTCGCCAGCCGGAAACAACCGTGCGACTCCGCGCGACCGACCTGCTCGGGCCGCGGCGTTCCGTGAATCCCATAGCCAGGCTTGTCCAAACCGATCCAAACGGTGCCCACCGGATTGTTCGGTCCGGGAGGGACAATCAGCCTGCGGTTCAATTCCCGCGCCTCCGCGGATTCCGGAAAGTTCTCCGGATCGAACGTGTAATTGGGGTTGGGCGCCATCACAGCCACGTGCAATTCTCCGGACGGCCGCTTCTCTGCGAACGCCGCGATGCTGCACGGGAAATGCGCCACCAGATTTGTATTCTCATCGAACACTTGCAGCGTCCGGCTTTCGAGGTGGATGCGGGCGAATGCCGCCTTTCCCCGAACGGGCGGGCGTTCCACGCTCGGGATCGTCACCGAGGTGCCCGCAACCATGTTGGTCCAGTCAATCGCCGGGTTGAGGCGCTGGATGAGGTTGGGGTGCGACTGCGCCTTTTCGGCAACCAGTTCGAGGATAGTCTCGTAGTCCAGCCGGTTCTGCTCTGACTTTTCGAGCCAGGTTTTTCCGACCGGTTGCAACCGCGTCAGGTCCTCCGCCCTGACCGTGTAATTCGTGATCGGCGGCGTCGCGAGCAAAAGCCGCTTTTTCGTGGATGCATCCGGTTCGCCGGTCACAGGCAGGCTTTCCCTTTGTTGAAAGGCCATTAGCGCCAGGCGTGTCTTCGGACCAGAAACACCGTCAAGCGAGCCGGGAGAAATGCCCAGATGCGCAAGAGCGAGCTGCACCTCAAATATGCCCTCGGGCGGGCGAGGGTAACTATTGGTTTCGATGGGTTGTTTCGGTGCTGGCGCGACGCCCACCAGCGCGCTGGAAGCCATCGGTGCGCGTTGAGCGGATGCGGACAGACTGGGAGTCGTTATGCGTGCAGCCGGGCGTTTGATCTCCTTTGGTCGAGTGAGCCACCAAACCGACGTTCCAACGACCAGGACGGCGAGCAGAACAACGAAACGCCGTTTGTTCCTTCGTCTTCCCGGCGAGGGATGGACCAGTCTGAGCGACCGCACGCCCTCGATTAAGCACGGAACTTTCGATTTGCCCAAGGCAGAATTGCGCGGCACAGACACGGCTTGCCAGTCGCTGTCAAACGCGCAATAAACGCAGGCGGCAATGCCCATGATTAACAATACCCGGCGCCAGCTCAGTGAACTCCCCCTCGCCGCCTTACTTTCTCTCGCAATAGTTGCGCGCGCCGCCCTTCCAACCAACGGGACGGCGACAACCAATGCCCAGCTGGCTGGGACCACGAATACGCCAAACGCCGCCCCAACTCCGGCCACCAATGTGTCGCGGAGCAGTAATCGCAGTTGGCCGCGCGCGTTCGCGAATCTCAACTATGCTGCAGTCGACAAACCCGAATGCTCCGGCAACCCGCGCCGCGAAGTAAAAGCGATCTACGTCAATCTCTACTCGGCTTGTTCCGGCAAACTCAACGACTTGATCGAGCTTGCGGGTCAAACTGACATCAACGCGTTTGTCATAGACGTGAAGGATGATCGCGGCAATTTGCTATTCCGCAACATGGCCGCCGCGAAGCTCAACGCCGAAGCCAATCGCAAGGCGCTGATGGACGACGCGCGCCCGCTGCTGCAACGACTCAAAGCGAAGCAGATTTATTGCATCGCGCGAATCGTGACGTTCAAGGACCCTTTGTTCGCCCGCAACCATCCGCAGAAGGCCATTATCAATAACCGGACAGAGCAGCCGTTTCAGGGCAGCGACGGCCTGCCGTGGGCATCGCCCTACGACGCGGATTTTCGCGAATACGATCTGGGCATCGCCTACGCCGCCGCGGTTGCCGGCTTCAACGAAATCCAGTTCGACTACATCCGTTTTCCCGATGTGGCGCGGAACGCGAACCTGAATTACCGAAGCCCCGGCTCGCAGAGCAAAGCGCAGGCGGTGCAGAGTTTCCTGCTCGAAGCGCGGCGGCGTTTGAGGCCGCTGAATGTTTACGTCGCGGCGGATGTCTTCGGCCTGGTTTGCACAACCGCGGATGACATGGACATCGGCCAGTATTGGGAGGCGGTGAGCAACGCGGTGGATTACATCTGCCCGATGATGTATCCGAGCCACTATGCAAACCGCTCCTACGGGCTGCGTGTGCCCGACCAGCAGCCTTACGAACTCATCGACCGCGGAATCAAGGACGCGCTGCGTCGCAACCGGAATCTGGCGACACCGGCGCGGCTGCGGCCCTGGATTCAGGCGTTCACAGCTACCTGGCTCAAGGAATACCATCAGTACGACGTGGCGGCAGTAAAGGCGCAAATCAAGGCGCTGTCCGACAACGGGGTGCAGTCCTATCTCATCTGGAACCCCGCCAACAATTACCAGAAACAGGCTTATCGTTGAGGCCATTCTGCGCGCCGGACAGGGCTGCACACCACACTCCACCACACCCAGACGCATCTCGGGACCACGACCAAGGTGATGTGACGCACTCCCTTCACTCCCGCTGCTGTCGGGACCACCCTCTCCCCATCGGATGAGGAAGTACAAGGTGAGTGTAAATCTTGCAGACCGGACTCGATAGGGTGGCAGTGCCAAAGGTGCGCCACCCTTTGGGCACATCTTGACACTAACACCAAAGCGAGCCGGAGATATTTAGTGGGTAAGGGAGTGGCGTTGGCGCCACTCCCTCCCCGTTGTCGCGATAGGGTCCATTCCCTATATTTACCGG
>Ga0066685_10000736_pt1 | contig 12451 bp, 12 predicted proteins | sample GraSoiAngelo_134_FD_62305 | JGI IMG/M metagenome (GOLD analysis project Ga0066685, IMG submission 62305) | Grasslands soil microbial communities from the Angelo Coastal Reserve, California, USA - 14_0929_05_30cm | ecosystem: Environmental > Terrestrial > Soil > Grasslands | place: USA...
ACGACCGGTGCCCGCGGGAGCGAACGCCCGGAAAAGGATCCCTGGGGAAGATCTGACTTGCTCATGAACTTGGCCCCAACAGTGAAGGGGCACTTGCTTGCCATCATCTCCTATACAGACCATGATGCCTGCTTAGTATCGGGTAGATCCTGTATAGATGAGGAGGGAAAAACCTGCCTGGGGTGGGGCTTAAGGGTACCGCACGGTAGGATGCAGTAAAGAGGAGGCTCAGACCTTGCCCCCCTTGTTGACATGTCGACCGCACTCAGGTCGCAATCATTTGTTTGTGGACCACCAGAATGATACGCAAGCCGTTACAAAATCGACGGAATGACTTTCTTCTGGAAGCAGGGTTTTGAATCGGGGCAGGGAGATGAGTCGTAAAGCATTATCCGAATTTCAGTGGGTGGCGGGCGGTCCGGATCGGACTCGGTCGGAAGAGTCTAGTCCATTGGGGCGGTGGTGGTACCGATATGGCGGGCCCGCTACGCTGACGTGCCGGGTACCCGTTGCTCTCCAGGATGCAACGGGTGATGAAGACCGTCCGAGGCCCGACCGCCCGTGCCGTCGAATCAGGTATAGGCGGATCGGAGAACGTCCCAAATTCTTATTTGGGGGATGGAGGGAGCCACCGCCGGTCTTCCGGCAGCTACAGCAGCTAGGCGAGTACCTGTAGGAGCCGACCCTACCGCCCCGACGGACCTTCAGTAGTCTACCCTCACCAAATAGAGCCCGTGCGCGGGGGCGGTCATGCCGGCTGCACGACGATCTCTTGCCTCCAGGATCTCTTTCACACTCTTGGGCGACCGCTTGCCCTGACCCACCTCGACGAGTGTCCCCACGATCGCGCGCACCATCTGTTTGAGGAACCGGTCTGCTTGCGCTTCGATTCGGAGCAAAGCCTGCTCTGGCTTGATCTCCAACCGTCGGAGGTCACAGATCGGATTCTCGTTGTCGGTCGGCGAGCCCTGGAAGGAGGAGAAGTCGTGGCGTCCAGCCAGAAGACTGGCCCCTTCACGCATGGCTGCTGTGTCCAGCGGTTTACGAATGTGCCAGGCGCGGTTATGGTCTAGGGCTGACCGCTCAGCCCTATTGAGGGTACGGTATTCGTAGAGCTTCCCGCGAGCGGAGTAGCGGGCATGAAAGTCATCGGCGGCTGGTTCGACCGACCGTACGCTGATATCTGACGGCAGCAGGGCGTTCAGTGCCCGCCGCCACTCTTGCGCCGACATCGTCCTGTCCGTTCGAAAACTTGCGACCTGCCCCAAGGCATGGACGCCCGCATCAGTGCGGCCAGCTCCAATGACCGGGATGTGGATTTGTGTCACGTGTCGGAGGGCAACTTCGACCGCGGCTTGGACTGTTGGTTGATCAGGCTGGCGCTGCCAGCCGGCGTAGGCGGTGCCGTCGTACTCGATCGTCAGCTTGAAGGTGGCCATGGACGACGAGGCGCCGGTTGTCAGACGGAGAGTGGATTGAGAAGAACGGCTGCCTGGCTATTCCGACAGCACTCTCTCCCTCTGCCGTGCGGAAGTCTGATGCGGATTGACGAAGGCTTTGATCCCCTGGAAGAGAGCTTCAGCGATGCGGGACAGGAAGGCATCGCTCTGCATCAGTTGTTCCTCGGAGGGATTGGAGATGAAAGCAATCTCAGCCAAGATGCTCGGCATGCTGGTAAATCGGAGCACGTAGAACGGAGCCGTCTTGACCCCATGGTCCACCAGGTCGTAGCGGCCGTCCAGATAGGAAACCATGGCCTGCTTGGTGGTCCAGGCAAGGCCGAGCGAATCTTCGATCTTCTTGGACGTGAGCAGATCCGCCACCAAGTACTGCCAACCCACGCCAGTCTCGTCCAGGGGAGTGCCGTTTTCACGCGCAGCCACCTCCAGGGCGCGTCGGTCGCTGGCCTCTCCGAAATGATAGACTTCCAACCCTTTCGTCGAGCGGTGCGGATGGGAGTTGACGTGAATCGAGACGAAGAGATCAGCATCCTTGCTGTTAGCGAACTTCGCGCGATCCTCCAGCTCTACGAAGACGTCCTTGTCTCGAGTCATCAGGACTCGCTTTCCGAGCTGCTGGGTAATCAGATCGCGCAGCCGAAGCCCGACCTTCAGGGTGATGTCTTTCTCCTCAGTTCCGTGGCGGCCGATGGCTCCTGCGTCCTTTCCGCCGTGTCCGGGATCGATGACGACGGTCCTGACCTCTGCCCTGGCAAGCGGCGGAGTTGCTCCGGGTGTGATTACAGGTGTGGAAGGAGGCTGGTCAGCCCCGCGGCTCCCGTCGTCGTCCGTCCGGTTGATCAGGTCCACGACCAGCCGGGCCGGACGGCTCAGCGGATGGATCCGGTAATCACTAATGGTTTCCAGATTGAGGGACACCGTCACGGCACGTGGGTGGGACTGCGCAATATCAATTTCATCCGGAAATTCCTTGCTGGTCAGCTTGGCCCGGGCGGCTTTCCCCAGCGTGGCGTTCTGCAGCTTGATCACGACCCGATCGGGGTTTCTCTGGCGGGACTGGGTAAAGGTGACGGTCCGCTGGAGGTCCAAGACGACGCGGGTAAAGTCGGGATGGGCTTTGACGCGGAGATCGCGCACGACAGTGAGCCGCTTGGTGAGCAGCTTCCGTGCCGTGCTGACGGGATGAATCAGGATCGGGCTATCGCTTTCCAAGTCCAGACGAAGAGTGGCGGGCAATGCTGCGGAGCCCGGTGACAGGTAGGCCGTGGACGAGCCTAACAAGACAACAGTGAGACCGCAAACCACCAGATAGCTGGACAGTTTCATAGCACTCAGGCCCTCTATGCCTATCTTTTCTCAGATGTGGCTCGGTTTGTCAATAGGTTAGGCCAACACAGACGAGGGGTTGTGCCCCACTATAGAGGAACTCCTGAGAGCAATAGTCAGTATCCGCCGTGGACATTCACTCACATTTGACAGTCCTTGTGACTGTGGACTAGGCTCGCAAACACCCATGGCTACACACCTCATCGTTGATGGTTACAATCTGCTGGGGGCAAGGGGGCAGGTTGGTCCCGATGTGGAATCCGCGCGCGAGCTCCTGCTGCGAGACCTCTCGGCTTATAGGCAACGGAAGGGCCATCTGATCACGGTGGTCTTCGACGGCTGGCAGCAGGCGAGAGGCGCAGAGCGTCGAGAGCACCGGATGGGCGTCGAGGTGGTGTATTCCAAGCGTGGAGAACGAGCCGACCAGGTCATCCAGCGGCTGGCAGAAGAGTTCGGGCGCGACTGCGCTGTCGTCTCTTCAGATCGGGAAGTGGCGGATTTCGCCAAATGCCGTGGCGCCTTTGTGATGGGGTCGGTTGAGTTTGATTTCAAACTGCGCATGGCACCTGTTGTGGCCACACGACCAGGTCTCAAACAGACGGTTGAGGAGGGCGACCTGCCGCGGCGTGCGGCTAACAAGAAGGGGAACGCCAGGAAGCTCCCGAAAGCTCTCCGCAGACGTAACCGCCAACTCAAGGGATTTTGAACGCCCGGCGCGCATTCTGCGACGTGATACGTCCGATTTCCTCCATGCCCATCGGCTCAGTTGAGCTTTTCAACTCGGCGATCTTTTCGGCGACCAACTTCACATGGACCGGCTCATTGCGCTTGCCACGGTGGGGGGCTGGTGTCAAATACGGACAGTCGGTTTCCACCAGGAGACGGTCCATCGGGACTGTTTTCACGATGTCCCGCAGCATCGTCGCGTTCTGGAACGTAATGACTCCCGAGAAGGACAAAAAGAAGCCCAAATCCAGCGCATCCTTGGCCAACCAGGCATCGCCTGAGAAACAGTGAAAGACCCCGCCCACCTCAGAGCCCTTCTCTTCTCTTAAAATCTTGATCGTATCGTCCTGTGCCTCCCTGGTGTGAATCACGATGGGAAGGCCCAACTCGCGTGCTACACCGACTTGTTCCCGGAACCGGTCCCGCTGGAGCTTGGGTGGCGAATAGTTGTAATGGTAGTCCAACCCGATTTCGCCGTACGCGACAACCTTGGGATGTTGCGCCAGGCGACGGAGGTCGTCATACCAAGCGTCGCCGATCTGTTTGACCTCGTGGGGATGCACGCCGATCGTGGCATAGATGAACGGATACCGATCAGCCAGTGAGACCGCCGCGTGGCTCGTCGCGAGATCGCAGCCGATCGTGATGAAGGTCCCGATGCCGGCCTCGCGCGCTCGCGCGAGGACGGCATCACGGTCGTTGTCAAAACGGGCATCATCAAGATGTGTATGGGTATCGATCAGCACGGCCTTCCTTGGGTCAAAGGCTGGCTCCCTGGCGGGAGCCTAGCATGCAGGAGTCCCGCTTGAGAAGCAAGAACCCGAGCTTGAGAATGCGATGACAAGATTGACAACGAAAAAGGGTTCTGTTACAAGCACGCCGCCTATGATCCCACGTTCAGCCTCTACCTCGGCTCGCCTGATTTCCTTTGCCACGATTTCTCTGTTCGTGGCGCTCGTCCTTATCACGATTGCGCCCTTTGCGGCTGCGCTTGAGGTCCACCACGAACTCGCAGCCGCGGATCAGGACGGGCACCAGCATTCTGATTCAGACCTCTGCCAGTGGGTCCAGCACCATACCAGCACCTCGATGCTGGATTGTGCACCTGCCGTCGAGTCGCACGTCACGCTTGAACTGCATCAATTTCGGCCCCCGCGTATTCTCCTGTCCGTTCGATTGGTTCAAGCCGGTTCTTCTCGCGCACCGCCAGTTTCCTAATCACAGTCATCGGTCATCCAAGCGTGCTCTTGGGCGTTGACTGTCCACTTCATGGGGACAGCCAATGTACACGTGTGATGTCTGGGCCATCCTATAACCTGACTACCTTGTGGATCATGGCTTGTTGGTCTGTGAATAGGCATTCGGTCGTGCACGTGCGTTGAGAGGATGTCATGACGAACTCATACCCACGCAGTCTGATTCGTCTGTTGCTCGGAACGATGTCCTTGTTGAGCATTCTGTCTGCACAAGAGCTTCTGACAGTCCAAGCCCAGGAACCAAAGTCCTCGCTTGCGGCGCGCACGATTACGGGGTCTGTCCAAAACCAAGATTTGCGCCGTGTGGATCAGGCGATTGTGCAAGTGCGAGATCAAGAGGGCAATGTCGTGACGCAAGGTGTCACGAACCAGGCCGGCGAGTTTTCCGTGACTATTCCACAGGAAGGCACCTATTCCGTCAGCGCCGTCCAGGAGACCTTGCGCAGCGAATACATGGTGGTAAAGATCGGGACTGAGGAACCGGCTCCTGTGACCCTGACACTCGTGCGCACGCAAGAAATCTCATTGGAGATCGTCTCGCCCCTGCCGGCAATCCAGTACAAGGCCTCCAGCGAAACGTATCAGGTCAGCCGAAAGGACATCGAGATTCTGCCGCAGGGCAATAACAACGACCAGGTAGACGTCTTGCTGACCATTCCCAGTGTTGCGTATGGTGCATTGCAGCAAACACACATCCGGCAAGACCATGCCAACCAGCAGTTCCGCATCGACGGCATCCCCATTCCGGACACGGTCACCGGGGCCTTCGCCGACATCGTCCCGCCGCGTGCCTGGGAGCGGGCGGATATCATCTTGGGTGGTATGGAAGCCCAATACGGAAACAAGACGGCTCTAGTGGTTGATATCACCAGCAAGAGTGGAACCAAACCCGGTTTCGGGTCGATCCAAGGTTTTGGTGGATCGAATCAAACGGTGAGTCCTTCTTTCGAATACGGTGGGACGGTGGGAGAGAAGTTTCGCTATTATGTGCTGAACAGCTATGTTACCAGCAACCGAGGTATCGAACCGCCGACGCTTGGCAAGACAAACAACCATAATCAAAGCGAAAAGAACAATACCTACCTGCGGGGCGACTATCAACATGACAATAACAATAATTTCAGTTGGATTTTCTTGAGCGCCGTTGCCAAGTATCAGATTCCGACAATTCCCAACCTGACGGCCAACCAAGACGTGCTCACGCTCCTCCAGGCGCAGGACCCGAACTTTCAACCGGTCGCCTCGCAAGCCGTCAACCAATTTCAGAAGGAGAACAACCAATACACACAATTAGTCTGGCGGCATGATATCAATGCCAGCAACTTCTTTAGTTTCGGAGCATATTTTCGTCGGGGAGTGGCGGATTTCAAAACTGATGCATTGAACGTATTGGCCTTTGCAGACGACGTGGCCGGCGCGCAGGCAGCCAATCAAAAGCGCACGGCATACTCCGGGGGAGTGCGACTCGACCATACGTGGGTTGCCAACAGCCAGCACCTAATCAAGACCGGATTTCAAGTTGATAATACTCGAGCGGATAATGCAGCCCAGATCTTTGCCTTCGATACTAGTAGCGGCGCGCCTGCAGTGCCAGTCATCACGCGAGAAGCATCCAATCAAAAAATCCAAACGCGAGAAGAGTTTTGGGTGCAAGATCAGTGGAGCGTGAACGACCAGTGGACCTTGAATCTTGGTGTTCGGTATGACCAGATCGAAGGCTTTTATAAAGAAGGCCAAGCCAGCCCGCGCCTTGGCGCCACCTATAAGTATAATCAGTCCAATGTGTTTCATGCCTACTATGGTCGGTTATTTACCGCGCCCAATATCGAACAGGTCGCCTTTACCCAGCTCAATACTGCTAACACAACAGCGCAACCCGATAATCCCACAGGCTTCAGACCACGTGCCGAACGGTCTCATTACTTCGAAGTAGGCAGTTACCATGCGATCTATAAATACGCGACGTTGGAGTTAGCCGCTTATTACAAACTCGACCACTTCGCGTCGGATGCGGGGCAGTTCGGAGCAACGCCATTGTTTAACTTTTTTGCTTTCGAGAGAGGATGGAAGCGGGGCATAGACGGAGCGCTCAAGGTGCAATTCACAGACGATTTGAGTGGTCGAGGAAGTGTGGCCTGGGGCCAATGCAAGGGGTATGGACTTCAGTCCGGGCAATTCCTGCTGGACAATAAGGAGATTAACGATATCAATTCGCAGGGGGGCGTGTTTTGCGATCATTCTCAGTTCATAACAAGTTCCGCCGTGCTCGCCTATCGGTTTTTGGAGCGAACAACGGTGTCCGGCGAGATGCTCTATGGATCAGGGTTGCGCACCGCCGCCAACGACGAGGCAAAGACGAATTCCTCGCACTTCCCGTCGTACACCACCTACAACGCATCGATCACCCGTATGATTCCGTTGCCCTGGGATCAGCAAAAGATGTTGATCGGATTCGATTTCATCAATATGTTCGACCAGAAGTACTTCTATAATACGGGTGGAGGCAGTATAGGTCTTGGCATAGCCCACGCTGGCATGCCACGGTCCTTCTTCTTCCGTGCGCAGTGGTTTTTTTGAACGAGGTTTAGGTTGAGGCTGAGGTTAAGGTTAAGGTTGAGGTTGAGGTTGAGGTTGAGGAGGAGGAGGAGGAGGAGGGGGGACACAGTATTCTGGTTTTTGCTAAACTTAGCCTCAACCTCAACCTTAGTCTGCGGCCCAGTGAAAAATATGCGAGAGGATCGAGGTCTTGTTCAGTTAGTCGTCTGGGCAACGCTGTTGTGCCTGACTCCGAGTTGGGCCGCTGAGGGTGACCGCGCCACCCATCGCTCTGACCACGATGAGGATGTGCTCGAACTACCGGAGGTCCATGTCCATGGACTCCCGCTGAACAAAGATCAGCAGATCGGACCGGTGCCAACGTTCACCCCCTGGCCCGCCATTCCCAGCTCGCTTGAGGGGCAAGCACTGGATGATTGGATGAAGGCGCGGATGTTGGTCTCAAAGGAAGCCAGTGTTACAGTGGTGGTACTGGAGCCAGCCAAGCATCGCGAGCTGACGAATGCGGGCCTGGCGGCGCTGAACCAGTGGAAGTTCGATCCCCAGATGCGAGGGGACGAACCGGTAGATGGAGAACTGACTGTGCGAATTCACTTCCGGACACAGTAAAAATTGGGCGATGGACGATAGGCAATTGGCGAATTCTTGCTCGTTGGAGGGGCAATCATGATCGCACGACCGACGCTCGCAACACTGTTGAGGGGTCTGTGAAGGTCTGTACTGGAAAAGGCGCGCTTCGCGCACCTTTTACGGTGCAAGACGTGATTGGCCTGTGGGATGGGTTAGCGAGCATGGCCCATTGAACAATGAACCTGTTTCGGACGAGCTAAGAGCAAGCCCATAGCCTATAGCCATTGAAAATCATGAACTGGGATGTCGCCTTGTTTTACGCGATCAATGGCTTGGCTGGTCGGTCTCCGCTGGCTGATGGGGCGATGCTGGCGTTGGGTCACGTGAGCAGCCTGCTGGTGCCGGGGGCGCTGGTCTTTTGCTATTGGCTCTGGCTGAATTGGCGCGAAGCGTTGATCGGGACGACGGTCCTGACCGTCCTGATTATTGTGGGCGACCAACTGGGCGCTCAGATCAAACAGGTCGTGGGTCGTGTCAGGCCGTGCCACTTGCTGGAAGGAGTCCACCAAGTGGCCGGCTGCGGCGGTACCTTCAGCTTTCCCTCCAACCACGCGCTCAACACTGCTGCCGCGGCGGCCTTTGCGCAAGTGCTGTATCCGGTGACCGGATGGGTGACGTGGCCCTTGGTTGTCCTCGTTGGCTTTTCCCGGGTCTATGTGGGCGCGCATTACGTGAGCGATGTCCTGGGTGCGTGGGTCATCGGTGGGCTGCTCGGCGCAGGAGTCGCGCTGCTACTGAAGCATTGGCGGAGGTTCCGACCGGCAGGGGTCACTCCGGGACACTGAGGATCGGCCTGCTGGTCGGACTAAGATGCCTCAATGTTGAATATGTTTGGCTGCTCCCGAGCTATGGGACGCAGCGAGTTGGCTTAAGTCGCAATATGTGACGTCGGGATGGCAACAATGCGTTTCCATCTGAATGGTCAAATGCTTGATGCTGAACTCGGAGGCGACCCGCGCGCGGATCGTTCGCAGCAGCTCGTTCGTAAGCTGTGAATCATCTCCATCCACGGTCACATGACAGGTCAACATCACCAGCCTGGGTTCGACGGCCCAGATGTGCAGGTCGTGCACGTTCTTCACGCCCGGAATCTTCTCGATCGCCTCGACCACATGCGCCGTTTTGATGCTTGGCGGCGCGGACTCCAGTAACACTTCCAACGACTCCCTGAAAATCGGCCAAGCCCCCTTCACGATCACGCCGACGATCACAAGGCTCACGAGGGGGTCCAGGACAGACCAGCCTGTCAGCAGGATTGCCGCGCCGCTGGCGACCACGCCCAGTGACACCCAGGCATCTCCCAGCATGTGCCAAAAGGCGCTCCGGATGTTGAGGTCGTCACGAGCCCCTTGCTGAAGCAGGAGGGCAATACCGAGGTTGCCTGCAAAGCTCAACAAGGCGATGATGATCACCCACACGCCGGCGACCGGCACCGGAGTCAGGATCCGCTTTGCGGCCAGCACGCCGATGGCCGTGGCGGCAATCAGCAGCACAACGGTATTCGTAAACGCCGCGACAATGCCGGCCCGGTGATAGCCGAACGTCCTGGCCTCGGTGGCGGGTCTGGCGGAAAGGATATGGGCGTACAGAGCCAGGAACAAGGAACCCTGATCAATCAGGTTGTGGCCTGCATCGCTCATCAGCCCGATACTGTTGATCAGCAGGCCGCCCACGAATTCGGCCAGAATGATGACGGCGTTCAGCGCCAGCGCAACGTGCAGACGGTATTTGAGCTGGGCATAACTGGATAGCGAGGCTTGCATAATGCCTAGTTTCGCACGGTTTCACGTGCAGAGCAAGGCAGAGAACTGTCTCGAAAGTCACGGTGTGGCTGGTACAAACTCCAGAAAATACTGTCGCGGCAGGAAAGTGTGCTCACGAAGCAGCTTGTAACCGGCTTGGGTCATCTCCGTCACCACCGTGTCATGCGGGACGAGATGATGCTTGGGGAAGCCAAGGGGCCCGGATCGGTCGTCATGGTAAAAGTCGATGATGGCAATACGACCGCCTGGTTTCAGGGCTGATTTGACGTTTGAAAAATAGGTAGCTCGGTTCTCCAAGTGATGGTAGGTGTTGCAGACGAAGATCAGGTCCACGGAGTCTGTCGGCAGCTTCGGGCTGTCAGGCCGAGCCAGAATGAACTCAGCAGTAAAGGGGACGTGCAGGTGTACGAGGCTCTCTTTGGCATAGGTGAGCATCTCCTGTTCGACGTCAATGGCGTATACCATCCCACTGTCCGTGACGGCTTCCACAAATCGTCTGGTGAAATAGCCGGAGCCGGAACCCAGATCTGCCACTGCCATCCCAGGTTTCAACCCGAGCGCCTCCACCACCTGTGAAGGTTTCTGATACTGATCCCGTTCAGGATGATCGAGCTGCTCGAGATACTCCTTGATGTCCGCCGGGCGACGCTGGTCTTGCCCATGCTGGGCGAGCGTGACTGTGCTGGTCATCACCCCGCCGAGCAAAAGGAACGCAATGATCCGTCTTGTCATCATTGTGAACCGGTCATATCCGTCCGGTTGGCCTGCAGCGAGCGGAACTCAGAGTCGGTGAGGGTAGGGTGGAAGCACGGCTTCAGCGTGCGTCGAAAGGATTCGACGTACAGGCGCCAGGGGTTGACCGAAGTCCCATCGAGATCGAACAGCGCACATCGGATCATGAAATCGTCTGGCGGGCACTCGATTTCGCGATGATAGCTTTGAGCTCCTCACCTGTGATGATTTCCTTCTTCAGCAGGACCGCCGCCGCCTCTCGGAAGACCTCCTGTTGAGAATTTAGCACCCTGGAGACCCGAGCATACTGCTCGTCAATGATCCGGTGGACCTTGCAGTCGATCTCGCGGGCAGTTTCTTCGCTGTAATCGCCTGGGGCCTGCGGCTGGCCGTTCTGGAGAAAGAGCGGCTGGCGATCCCGATCAAAACTGAGCAGTCCTAATTTCTCGCTCATCCCGTAACGCTTGACCATGCTCTTGGCGATGTCAGTGGCTTTCATGAGATCATCCTGCGCGCCGGTCGAGACCTCGCGGTAGATGATCTCCTCCGCGACCCGCCCACCCAGCAGCACCGCAATCTTGTTTTCCAATTCGGATTTGGTCATCAAAAATCGGTCTTCGGTGGGAAGCTGGATGGTGTACCCGAGCGCCGCGATCCCACGGGGGATGATCGAGATTTTCTGGACGGCGTCCGCGCCTGGGATCGAGAGGGCCACCAAGGCGTGACCGAGCTCGTGATGGGCGACCCGTTCCTTTTCCATTTGGTTCAGAACGCGGTTCTTCTTCTCCAGGCCTGCGATGACTCGCTCCACCGCCTCCTGCAGTTCTGCAAAACCCACTGCATCCTTGCCGCGCCGAACTGCGAGCAAGGCCGCTTCATTGATGATGTTGGCCAGGTCTGCGCCCACGAGCCCGGCGGTCATCGCGGCAATGACTTCCAGGTCAGCATCAGGGCCCAGCGGCACGTTGCGCGCATGGAGCTTCAGGATAGCCAGCCGCCCACCCTTATCCGGACGGTCCACCAGCACGTGCCGGTCGAAGCGACCGGCACGCAGCAAAGCCGGATCCAAGATCTCGGGCCGGTTAGTGGCGGCCATGAGAATGACCCCCGCGCGCGGATCGAACCCGTCCATCTCCACCAGCAATTGATTGAGTGTCTGTTCCCGTTCCTCATGAGCCATCGGCCCCATACCACGCGCCTTGCCCAGGGCATCCAGCTCATCGATGAAGATGATGCAGGGGGCCTTTTCTTTGGCTTGGAGGAACAGATCGCGGACGCGCGCCGCTCCAACGCCGACGAACATTTCCACGAATTCGGATCCGCTGATCGAAAAGAAGGGGACACCGGCCTCACCGGCCACTGCCTTGGCAAGGAGGGTTTTGCCGGTCCCAGGCGGACCGACCAGGAGAATGCCTTTAGGAATCTTACCGCCCAGACGAGTAAACTTCTGGGGAGTTTTCAGGAACTCGATGACCTCCCGGAGCTCTTCCTTGGCCTCGTCCACTCCGGCCACGTCGTTGAACCCGACTTTCACCTCTTTTTCCATGTAGATCTTGGCTTTACTTCGGCCGACGGTCATGAATCCCCCTTGGCCTTGCCCCATGCGGTTTAGGAGGAAGAGCCAGACCGCGAAAAACAAGCCAATCGGAATGACCCAGGACAGCAAGTCTCGCAGGAACGTGCTCTCGATCACGCCGGTGATCTTGACCTGGTGGGCCTGCAAGTCGCGGATCAGGTCCGGATCCTCGACCCGAACCGTATCAAACAGGCGACCTTCTTTCGTCGGGGCAGAAGGGTCAGGTTTCATTCGCCCGTGAATCACGGCGGATCCAATCGAGACTTCCTCTACCTTGCCCGCTGCGACCGCGGCCTTGAACTCGCTATAGGGAATCTCCATCGGTTTCAAGAAGAGAAAGGGAGTGACGAAGATCTGAATGAGCATCAGCGCCCAGAGGGCGATAAACACGTACCAGATGGAGAATTGTTTTTGTTTAGGATCCAT
>Ga0066685_10000738_pt1 | contig 12449 bp, 15 predicted proteins | sample GraSoiAngelo_134_FD_62305 | JGI IMG/M metagenome (GOLD analysis project Ga0066685, IMG submission 62305) | Grasslands soil microbial communities from the Angelo Coastal Reserve, California, USA - 14_0929_05_30cm | ecosystem: Environmental > Terrestrial > Soil > Grasslands | place: USA...
GCCCCGACGCCTCACCGCATCGCTCATCGACCTCAAGCTTTGTAGCCGGTCAGCTACTCCCTCCTCAGCAATAATCCCGACGATTTCATGGCGTGGGTGATGTGCGGGAAGGTCTTGCCAGGCGTCTGAGGCGGCCGAACGCTCAAATTCGTAGTCGCTACTATTTCGAGCCAGCGTAGCTCAGCCTGGTGGAGCAGCGGTGATGGACGGAGGGAGGCAAAGATCCGTGAACGAGCCCATTGTCTATTTGAGCACCTGGCGAATCAAAGACGGGAAGTTCGCCGAATATCGGCGCTTCTACGCCCAGCTCATCAACGCGATCCGGGAGTCCGATAAGGATGTCGTCGCGTTCTTTGCCTTCGGGAATTCGGATGGAACCGAGATCACGAACGTGCATGTGTTCCCGGACGCGCCCACCCTGGAGCGACACATGGCTGTCATCCGCGAAAAAATGGGCCTCCTGCCGGGAGAGTTGACGTCAGTGCTCGAGTTAATGGAGCCGCTCGGTGTCCAGGTCTATGGGGCACCTGGAGGACAGGCAGCGGCGATGGACCAGGGCATGAAGGACGACGGCGTGCCTTTTACCGGCAAGGAGCGCTACCTCGGCGGATTCTGTCTCGCCGACCTTCGCACTTAGCCCGGATTATTGTTTCGGGCTGCGCGCCTCCGGTGTCAGGCGGCTCGCCTTGCAACATGTGGTACGAATGCGAGCCCGATCCAATAACCATTGACGAGGGATGGAACCTCAGGCCGGCCTAGTCGCAGGCGTCCCTCCAACCCTTTGACCGCCGAGCAGCAGCGGCTCGGCCAATTCGAAAACCGCTCCGTCCGGCTTGAGGATCGGCTCGGGCGAGTACTGGACGACGTAGCTGCGCCGCGGGCGGGAAGTGCGGTTGGGGCCGCTCCGGTGCAGCAGCGCCGACGAAAACACAGCAATGCTGCCCGAGGGCACGATCACCGGATCGCCCGGGTCGTCGCCGAAATATCCCACCAGATCGTTGAGCACCGGATCCTTGACGTGATCGATCACCTCGCGCGTGCCTGCGCGAGAGAAAGGCAGCACCGAGATGGTTCCGTTCTCCTCCGACATGTCGTCTAACGCGCACCAAAGAGTTACGTAGGTCCGCGTGTAACTGGGCATGTTGTATTTGACATAGCCCGAGTCCTGATGCCAGGCGAACTTCAGTCCGACCTCGGCCATCTTCACAACGAACTGCTCAACGAAGAGGTAAGCGTCGTCGCCAATCGTGGCCTTGCAGATATCGGCCACCGTATCACCGAATAGAAACGCGTCGAGGCGACCCTCGGCCTCGGCGTGGCGATTGCCGATGAAGTAGCGCTTGCCGCGGCGATTCAGGCCGAATTCGTCGGTGCCGGAGGCATCCATGGCCGCCTCCGTCTTGGCGATGAATCGATCAAGCTCGTCGCGAAGCACCGCCAAATCGGCCTCCCCGATTGCCCGCTCGAGGATGAAGTAACCCTCTTTTTGAAACTGCTGTTGCTGCTGGGCGGTGATCGTGAGTGACAACGCTTCCTCCTAATTTGGAACGGATCGCCCGACGCTAGCGATCGGCGCTTGGGCTCCGCATCTCATGAGGCGGCGGAATTCTCTCGCCCGGCGTCGCTTCACCTCGCAGGTACCGGTTGGGGCTGGTTCCGAACGCCGCGCGGAAGGCGCGGTAGAACTGGGCTTGGCTGCCAAAACCCGCGTCTTGCAGCGACTGCGTCACGCTGCGGCGCGCGCCCTTTCCGTGGATTTGAAGGAATCGCTCCAAGCGCAACTGGCTGCGGTACTCCTGGAGCACACAGTGTCACGGCGTGTCACGGGTAAGCTGTCAGGCAATCAGACACTACGGCGCCGACAGATGTCTCTGCCACGTCCGGCGGCGCCACGGTTCACGGTTTGCTGGTATTGGCTTCAACGACTGGAGCCGGAAGAGGGACGACGCTCCAGGTTACACCGCCATCACTGGTCGTGCGCAGTGAGCTGATACCGGGCTCGCTGTTCGTGTCTCTGGTAGCCGCCCACCCGTGCATCGGATCGATGAACTGCATCCTCGAGAATTGATCCCAGTCCGTCAAGTAGCCATTGGGGTCAGGGGGAGCAACGAGGACAGTCCATCGTTGTCCTGCGTCATCTGTGCGTATCACGCGACGAACGCTGTAGCCGGTGGGCGCGAGCTCGGAGATTGTCGCAATCCAATGATTCGGGTCGATGAAGATGATCCGCGATACGCCCGTGGCGTCGGTAGGCAATCGCACCGGTTCAGACCAATGGGCGCCGCCATCCGAGGTGCTGTAAGCGTAGGCAAGATCGGGGCCTCCACATGAGGAGGCGCTGCAGTAGTAAGACGTAAGGACTCCGTCACGAGTGTTGAAGACCCGCGAATCCATGCGCATAAAGGTGGCACTCGCGGGTATTTGTTCTGGCCGTCCGGCGAGCTCCGCTTTCCATGTTGCCCCACCGTCGCGGGAGAGATACAGGGTTCCCGCTTGGGTGAAATATCCCACAGAAGACGGAAGTGGGAAGAGGGCTCCTGACCCGTTCGGGCTCAGTTCGAAACGCGCGATTCGAGTCCAGTGCGCGCCGCTGTCGGTTGTGTGGAAGACAACATATGCTTGCATTTGAGCATCGGGAATGTTCGCCCAGCCCTCGTGTGGGTTGAGGAAGGCGGCGGAAGCACCGGCCGGAAGACCATAGGATGCCCAGTGAACGCCGCCGTCAGTCGAGTGAAAGATGCTGGCGCCGGAGCAGCACCCTGACACCACCAGCACTTCCGTTCCGTCCGCGCCTGAGACAACTGTCGGCGCATTCGGTCCATCCCAACTCAGCACAGAGCGCCAGTGTTGTCCGGCGTCCTCGGTCCGGAACAGATAGGTCTCGGGGTCGGGTCCGGTGGTGTAGTAGGTAATCCAGCCAACCGTTGGGTTCGCGAAGTCTTGCGCTTGGACCTGGCACTGTGCGCTGCCGATCACGCATTGCCTCGGCGAGTCTGACCTGGGCTTCGCTGGTTGCTGTGCCGCGACCTCGCAATGAGTCAGACAGGTATCTACGTGAAGAAAGGGAACGGGCTCCGCCAGCTGAGACGGTCCATGGCTGGCGGGACTGCTCGACTTCATGTGAAGCTCGCGAGCGGTAAGAACGAGAACGGCGACAATCGCGACCACGAGTAGGGCAGCCACGAAAAACATGAACCGGGGACCTTCGATTGACCTGGAATCCCAAGATCGAACGGAGTCGCGGGCTCCGCTGCGCGGCGTTGAGGCGGCGGCGGCCGCTCGGGAATGCCTTGCGCTCTGGAGAATGCGTGCCTCGAGGCCTCGCGGCGGCTGCAGCCGGGTCGCTTCTTCCGCGAGCGCCTGACGAAGCTCCTTGATAGTGTTCACAGCTCCTCCTCAGCTAGGTCAACCCGCAAACGGCGCAGAGCTCGATGGACTCGTGAACGCGCCGCCGTCGCAGTAATGCCTAGGCTTGCCGCCACTTCCGCGCTGCTCATGTCTTCGTAAAAGCGGAGGAATACCGCGGCTCGGTCCTCTGGGCTCAGGCGGGCAAGTGCCCTTAACAGGTCCTCGCGTTGATCGGCGCTGTCCGCGGGATCCGGCGATCCGCGTCGGGTGTCGTTAACGCGAATCACGGACCACCAGCGCTCGCTCCGCATGCTGCGGCTCCGGTTGGCGACGATCGATAGAAACCAGGTTCGAAAGTGGGCACTGGAACGAAGCTGGCCCAGCGATCGCCAGGCGCGCAAGGTCGCTTCCTGGACTGCATCCTCGGCACGACCAGGATCGTTGAGCATCGTGGCCGCCAAGCGATACCCAGCGGCGATGTGTGGTTCGATCAGGCGCTCAAAGGAGGCCTGGTCGCCGCTTCGCGCCGCAGATAGAAGCCCTGACTCGCCACCCAGAACAGCTACCTGCTGCACTTGTGGGACCTCTGTCGGCCATTCTGCGCCACACCAATAAGACCCGCCGAGAGGCCTTGACTGTTGCAGCGCAGCTCGATATGAGAGTGTCGTTCGCATAGCGACACCCGCTCGGATCCACCCTCAGCGCGCTCGAGCCGGTCGCGCTGCTAGAAATCCCGAGCGGGGGCAGGAAGTCGTCACCGGCCCCCGCGAGGCTTCACCTAAATGTTCGCGAGCCCGTCCTCTGATCGGTTGTGAGAGATTTGCTGCTGCCGATCGACCTAGGAGCACCGAGTCCCGCTCCCGAACGGTCGTGAGCAATCTGTTCGGCACCAATCCCGCGCACCGCCACGACTCCGCGGGTCGCTGGTGTCGCTGACCGCTCGGCAGTGGCGACGATTGCTATCGCAAGTACCGCCGCAAACAGAGTCGCGACGACCGCGACCAGCGTCGAAAACGAGTGCCTCGAAACAGTGAGTGTCTGCTGGGGTTGCAAACTTGGTCGCTCCTATTTACGTGAGAGCGCCAAATCACCCGCGCAACCAGAAAACGCTCGAGTCGACGACCGGTGGCGCTTTGCGCATAGCCATAAGACCCGCGGACAAGCCCGACCGTTGCATGGGTCTCGACAACGGCTGCGGAGTAGCTGCAAGCCATCGGCCGAAGGCCTTCTTGTCGCCCATCAGCGGCCGAACTTGCACAAGAAAATTCTGGTGCTCGCGCAGGGAGTCAAACCCTGAACCTTGGGATTAAGAGGCTGCGGGCAGGAAGTGTCAGGGATTGTCAGGGAGTGTCAGAGAGTGTCTGCGTGAAGGTGTCAGTTAAGGTGTCAAAGGTCACGTTCTCCTGGCAGCCATAGCAGGCGTGAGCCGGGTCTGATAGCGTCGCCCCATCCGTCGCTAATGACGCAAGTTGTCGCCGGCACTGTTGCTTTTCTGGCAATAGTCATGTACGCCTGGACGGCGCTGCGGTTCGCGAACTATCCGGCTCCCTGGAGCGCTCCCTGGCACACCAAAGCCCTGGACCGCTGGCCCGCTGCAGGTAATGCGGCGCTTCGCGCCCTGGTTCTCGGCGCGTTGGCAGTCGTCTTTGCGTGGCCGTACGTCCAAGGCCCGAGCTCCCCCATTCGGGTGAGGCCAAGTCCACCGCCCGTGGCGACTTTCCATGCCGGATCGCTTGACTTGACCTGGCTATTGCCGGTGCTTGGAATCGCCTGTCTCGTCGGACTGAGCTACCTAGTCGCCCGCTTAGCTCCGCACGGTTGGGGCCGACGACGAAAGTCGGCTTCTGTGGCGATCAGCACGGACATCGCGACCCTGCGGGACCTCACCGACCAGGCTTTGCTGGAGCTCTTGACTCAGAGTGATCCGCGGCGCGCAATCCTTGCTTGCTACGCGCTGATGGAAAGCGGCTTGGCAAAGAGGGGACTTCCCCGGAGTCCTGAGGAAACCGCGCTCGAGTACGCACGGCGTCTCTTGGCGACCGCCGGCGCCCCACCGGCGGCGCTCCGATCCTTGACCGGACTTTTTGAGCTAGCCGGTTTTTCGGGACACGCAATCAACGAGACCATGCGACAAACCGCGATTAGCTCGCTCAGAGCGATCGGTGAGGCCACCCAATGAAGTGGTCGCTACGAGAGGGCAGCCTCGTGACCGCGGTCGCTGCGCTGGTGGTTGTGGTCCAGCCCGACATCCTCGCAGCGGTAGTTAGGGTCTGGATCGCGGTCCTCGCACTGCTTGCGACAGGGGCCGTACTGAAAAGAGTCTTCGGACCCATCCCGGCGGAGCCGCCTGCTGTCCACTCCTTTACCGCTCACGAGCTTGGACTCGTCCGCGGGATGAGTGAGAACGACCAGGCTAAGGACTTCCTTCTGGCCGTTGACTACCAGCTCTTTCCGTTTCTGCAGGGGACGCTCCGCGAGATCGCTGCGCAACGCCTGCTTGTCAATCACAGAGTCGTGCTCGAGCGTGATCCCGACCGGGCGCGCAAGATTCTCGGCGATGACGCCTGGCAGCTTGTGCGACCCACGCCTGAAGGTTCGGACCAGCCACGTTGGGACGCAGTCACGATCGCGCAGCTCGACGCCGTGACCGACGCTCTCGAGAAGGCCTGACGCATGGCGGCGCGATTGGACGTGGTGGAGTTTCAGGGTCAGGCCGACCGCATTATCAACGAGGTCTCGAGAGCCTTGGTCGGCAAGCACGACGCGCTGAGATTGGCGCTCGTCGCAATGGCGGCCGACGGCCACATCCTGATCGAGGATCTCCCCGGGTTGGGCAAGACTCTGATGGCACGATCATTCGCGAGCGCACTGGGTCTCGACTTCAAGCGCGTCCAGTTCACGCCAGATCTAATGCCGGCGGACATCACCGGGACATCCATCTACAACCAAGCATCCGGCGGGTTCGAGTTCCGTTCAGGACCCGTTTTCACCAACCTGCTGTTGGCGGACGAGATCAACCGCGCACCCGCCAAGACCCAGGCTGCTCTGTTAGAGGCGATGCAGGAGCGACAGGTTACGGTCGACGGCGAGACACGCCCTCTCGATGTCCCATTTCTGGTCATCGCAACACAAAACCCCCTCGAGTTCGAAGGTACGTATCCCCTTCCGGAAGCCCAGCTGGACCGCTTTCTCAGTCGCCTCGCGATCGGCTACCCGGACCCGAACGACGAGGCCCAGATACTGCAGCGACGGGTGGAACGCCGCGAGGATGAAGTTGTCATCAACCAGGTCATGGACAAGGTCGGTTTCAGGCAGATGCAGAAGGCATTGGAAGGGATTCACGTGTCCCGCGCGGTCATGCGCTACATCGTCGCCCTGGTTGGAGCGACTCGCGGCAATGCCCAGCTTCAGGTGGGGGCAAGCCCGCGCGGCGCGCTGGCTCTGATGAAGCTTGCCAGGGGTTGGGCCGCGCTTGATGGGCGTGACTTTGTCCTGCCGGATGACGTGAAGACCCTGGCCGTTCCAGCCCTCGCCCACCGCGTCTCGCTGAAGCCGGAGCTCTGGATCCAGGACCAGGGCACGCAGCAGGCGATTCTGGAAACAATCGCATCCGTACCCACCCCCTCCGCATCTGAGCTAGCGCGCGAAGCTTGACCAGATTCCGCTCATCTCGCCTCGTTCCGTATTCGTTGATCGTGGGTGGTGGGATCGCCTTGTCACTGGCCCTTGGTCGCGTCGAGCCGGGGCTGATTGCGACGCCTTTTCTGGTCGTCGTTGTAGTGGCGGCAGTCCTTAGCCATTCTCGAGTGCATCTTGAGGTGCGAGTGTCGGTAGATCGAACCAAGGCGCTGGAGGGAGACGAACTGGAATTCGCTGTCCAGGTCACCAGCCGGATGGGAACGGTCGAGGCCGCATTCCTCCTCGACCCACTGCCAGGTGTAGACGTCGTCGACCAGCCGCCCACGCTACTTGTTGCCGCTGGCACGACGGTATCGACTCGCGGCCGCGTTCGATGCCGCAGATGGGGAATTCACAAGATTGGCTCCGGCCGCATCGTGGCGCGAGACATCGCCTCGACATTTGTCTATCAGCAGGCGGCCGAGTCAGCGACTGCAGTGAAGGTCTATCCGCGACCGGAGCGGTTGCGGTCACTGCTCCGGCCGCACGCGCTCCGGCCCAGGTTCGGCAGCCTCGTCTCGCGAGCTGCTGGCGCAGGGCTCGAGTTCGCCGACATTCGCGAGTTCCAGCCCGGCGATCAGCGGCGCCACATCAACTGGAAGGCAACCGCCAGGCACCGCCGCATCCACGTCAATCTTTTCCATCCGGAATGGAGCTCCGACATAGTCATCCTCCTCGACACCTTCTCTGATGTCGCTGGAGATGAGGTTTCAAGCCTCGACCTCACGGTTCGCGCAGCCACGTCTGCGGCCATCGCGTGCATTGGCCGACGCGATCGGATCGGTTTGCTCGTGGTCGGCCGTGAGATCAACTGGCTGTTGCCTGGGCTGGGGACCCGTCAGCTCTATCAAATCGTCGACTCGGTCATGCAGACTCGGCTGGCGTTCACTTACTCCTGGCCCAGCACTGACGCAATACCCAAGCGTGTGATACCGGCCGGCGCGCTCGTAATCGCCCTCACACCATTGATAGACCGGCGCATGCCAGCCATCCTTGGTGATCTCCTTTCCCGCGGACACGATATCGCCGTGGTCGAGATCTCCGCCCCCGCGGTCTTGCCGCCTCCCTCAAATCAGCGCGAAGACCTGGCGCGTCGACTTTGGGTCCTACACCGTGAAGCCCAGCGTCACCGCCTTCGGCAAATTGGCCTGGCCGTTTCAGCTTGGAAACCAGGTCAATCATTCCAAATGCCACTGATGGAGCTTCAAAGATTCAGAAGAACTTCGCGGCGCGTCAACGGCTGATTGTCGCGACCATTGCCGCACTAACCGCTGGCGGAATTGCGGCAGCGCTGGGCGCGTCTGGCTCTCGCTGGCCGGCGGCGATCTCTTGGGTGTGCGTGGTGGTTGTTCTGACGGCCTTATTGCGGGCTTCAAGTGCGCTATTCACCGCAGCTCTTGGCGCCCTGTGCCTTATCGCTGTGATCGAGATTCTCCAGGGCTCGATTCCCGCTCTTGCTGCTCCGCTGTTCGGCGGTGCCCTGCTCGGATTGGCCGAGTTGAGCTACTGGTCATTCGATTTGCGGATGTCGGTTCCCCAATCGAGCGCCACGATTCGACGGCGAGCAGGGGTCATTGCGAGCGTGGTCGTGGTCGGGGCCGGAACCAGCGCGCTGCTTCTCGCGCTTCTCGGGCTGGTGGGGACCCTCGGCATCTAGCTCTGCCCCACGAGCGACACGTGCAGTGGATTTGTCGTCAATCCAGAAGGTGTGAGTTACAGCGGCGAACCACGGTCGCCTGACGCCTATGCCCCCTTGCTTTGCGCAACTTGAACATCGTCCGTCCGCCATCATTGCCAGGGCCGCTTGGTACCTCAGCTCAGCCGCGCTCATCTCTCCCATGCGCAGGAGTTCAAGCATCAGCCGAACCAGGTGTTAAGACTCAACCGAAGTACTGATCAGCATCGGCGGACGGCTTTCTCGCCCATCAGCCGAACTTGCACAGCACGGTGGTGCTCGCGCACGAAGTCGAACCCTGAACCTTGGGATTAAGAGGCTGCGGGCACTGCGCGTCAGGGAGTATCCGAGAGTGCCTGCGTGAAGGTGTCCATTAAGGTGTCACGACACGTGGCACATTTCGATCCACGTTGCGCCCACCTACGAAGTCGCGCCTAACAACATCTGCAAGGCTGGTCACTGGAACCGACGGATAGCGACGGCGCACTTCTGACGCGTCAAACGCCATTGGCGTGGTATCCATGACGATTCCCGCCTGGATCTGTCTTGCCAGGCTCGGATTCAGCCGGCCCATCAATATTGCTGTCAGCCTCATCGCGAGTGGTGGTATGTGGCTAACCGTGCCGCCCAGTCCTGCCTCCTGTCGGAAAACGTCAAGGAACGCCGTCATGCTCAGGTTCTCAGGGCCACCGACCTCGATCACCTCACCGCGCATACCCGGGTCGATGATTGCCAGCTCGACGAAGCGACCGACGTCTGACGCTGACACCCAGTTGATCGGATTACGACCGCGGCCAAAGACCTGAGTCCTGCCTTTCTCGAGCAGCGGACGGCCCAGCACTTCACACCAGGTCTCCATGTAGGAGGTCGGCCGGAGGATGGTCCAGGCCAGCCCGCTGGCCTTCAGGTCCTGCTCAGCCGCGTACTTCATTCTCATGAGGTCCATCGGGTGATCAGGAGCCGCGTCTTTGACCGAGGTCAGCACGAAGCGATCGACACTCGCCTCGCGCGCGGCCCGGATGAGGTTGCGATTGCCGTCTCGATCGATGGTGGCTGGGCTGGCGTCCTTGGTCCCCACGAATCCCTGAATCGCCGAGACCACCGCTTGAGCTCCCTCGACGGCCCGCCTGACGGCGGTCAGGTCGCGGACGTCGCCTTCGACGATCTCGACGCCCGTACCTTCGAGGTGGGCTGCTCGGCCGCGATCACGCGTCAGCACGCGAACCTGGAATCCCCGCGCCTGGAGCAGACCGACGACTTTGGTCCCGAGGCGGCCGGTGCCGCCGGCCACGCTGATCATCGTCGGCTCTCTGTGGATGCCGCCGGATCGGGCAACAGGCCGACTTTGACGAGAAAGTCGGTTGTGTCGACGACGTCCCAATGCTCGGCCAGCCGACCGTCTCGAAGCAGGAAGATGTCCACACCGTGGGCGGCCACGTTTTTGCCGGTCGGTGCGAAACCGAACCAATCGCCGACATGCGTGCCTTGGTTCGACCACATGATCGCGACTTTGTCGCCCTCGGCAATCACGTGCTCGATCGTGAAATGGGGGTTGAAGGCCGCGCGGACCATGCTGGCGCGCTGATTAAGGCCCTCCGCCCCCTGGCTCTGATGCGGGAAGGGGTTGTGCTCTACATGCTCTGGCCAGGCAATCTGATCGACGAGTTCCAGGCGTCCCTCGTTCAGGACCTCCTCATAGAGGGTCCGAATCGTCTGTTTGTTCGTGATTTCTCGCTCGGGCATGGCTCTTCTCCTTATCTCGAGGCCTAGGCGCATCTGGTCGGCGGTGCTCGATTGATCATGTTGCGAAGCGGCGGCCGGCGCCATGAAACTAAGTCACCGTTTGAGTCACCGATTTGAGTGACATCAACCAGGCTCTGGGTCGGACGCTGAAGCGCCTGCGCCTGGCAGCCGGGATGACGCAAGAGGAGCTCGCGGAACGAGCGGGAATCAGCGCGCGAACCGTAAGCGACGTCGAACGCGGTCTGCGGACGCTGGTCCACCACGACACGGCCCGGCGGCTCACATCTGCGCTCGGCCTGGGCGATGAGCAACGCCTGGGGTTTGAGGTGCTTGCGCGCGGCGGCCCGCATGGCCGGCCACCTATCCCAACGCCGTCCGGGTTGCCGACTCCGCTGACCCCGTGCCTCGGCCGATTCAAGGAGCTCGAAGCCATCAAAGGCGCCCTGCTGGGCGGCGATGTGCGGCTTCTCACGCTCACAGGCCCCGGCGGCATCGGCAAGACGCGCCTCGGTGTCGAGGCTGCGCGCGAAATCGAGACGTCGTGCGAGCATGGGGAGTGTCACGAAGATGCCGAAGTAGCTATAGCGAACCTTCCGAAGGTCAGTCGCACGGCAGCCAAAGGCGCTTTGTCGCACGGCAGCCGAAGGCGCTTTGTCGCCTGGCAGCCGAACTAGCACACCACGATGGTGCTCGCGCAGGGAGTCGAACCCTGAATCTTGGGATTAAGAGGCTGCAGGCACCCTGTGTCAGAGAATGTCAGCGAGTGCCAGGGAGTGCCAAAAGAGCACCCGCCCCTGACGCACCAGTGTCACCGAGTGTCAGGGATTATCAGAGAGTGTCTGCGTGAACGTGTCAGTTAGGGTGTCAGGCCGTCGTTTTGGAAAGCTGGTCGAATCACTCCTGGCCTCTTATGGTCGCGAGTTCAGCCTGGCAGGACCGGACAGGCGCTCCTATCAGCCGTCGCGAAAAAGACCTTGACTTCCTGACCGAGGTTCGGTCCGCCAAGAGTCAGGGCGCGCACCTCTGGAACCACGAAGTTAGTCCCAAACGGGATCGCCAACGGTCCCAGCGTGCTGGTGAACCTCGCAGTGCAGCTCGAGTTGCTTGCCGAAACCGTGGGTGTGATGCCGAGCAGGGCGGTGCCTGCCAAAAGGGTCGCTGCAGCAACAGAACTCCGCTTTCGCATTTTACGAACCTCCTTATTCCGGGCCGCTGCGATCGAAATCGTACGCTGGGCATGGCGCGAGAACAAACGCGCTCGAGCGATTCGAAAGGGTTGCTCTTATGTCCGGCCATCGGCGATGACCGCGAGGATTGATGAGGCGGTGGCAAAGACACGCACCTTCGCCACCGCCGGGTCGAAACGCAACTACTTGGCGTAACCCCTCTCGGAACGGTTGTGAGCGATCTGCTCGCCGCCCACTGCAGCCGGCCCGCCCAGTCCCTGCTCAGACCGATTGTGGGTGATCTGCTCTGAGCCCACTGCCGCCGTTGACGCCGGCGCGCTGGAGTTGTTGCTCAGGGAAACTCCAGTCCCGACAGCTGGCACGGCCAGTGCTATGACCGCCCCGGCCAGGAAGGCGAGCAAGCCGCCGGCCGCTGCGGTCCCGACGGGAACCGGTCGCCTGATCATCGTGTTGACGTTCTGCATTGGTTTGGACCTCCTGGTTATTGGCCGGGCACTCGGGCCGCGGTCTTGATGAAGCCAGCTTCGTCGACCAGATCCCACCCTTCATCGGTGAGCTCCCTCATTTCTCGCAGACAGACCCGCCGTCCGGTCAGCCGGCGGGCGAACTCAGCTCTTGCGTACTCAGAAACCGGGCCAGCTCTGTGCGGTTGCGGGTGCCGGTACGGGCGAGGATGTTCGAGACGTGCCGTTCGACCGTTTTCCGCGATAAGAAGAGCCTGCTGGCGATCTCAGGGTTGCTGTGACCTTCGCCTATGAGCGTGGCGATCTGCCTTTCTCTTTCGCTCAGCGTGTCCAATGGCCGCTCGCCGCGCTTGG
>Ga0066685_10000741_pt1 | contig 12436 bp, 3 predicted proteins | sample GraSoiAngelo_134_FD_62305 | JGI IMG/M metagenome (GOLD analysis project Ga0066685, IMG submission 62305) | Grasslands soil microbial communities from the Angelo Coastal Reserve, California, USA - 14_0929_05_30cm | ecosystem: Environmental > Terrestrial > Soil > Grasslands | place: USA...
GTTCAGGCCATCTGATCGAAGGTGTTGGTATCATTCAGAAAAGTCTATGACTACTACAGACGAAAAAGGAATCAAAGAAACCGTCAAGCGTTTCATATCGAGCTCGATCAGTATCGCGAAATTGGATGACGACGACAACCTGTTTGAATCGGGAATCGTCAATTCCCTGTTTGCCGTTCAACTGATGACGTTCATCGAAAAGACCTTTGCCATCGAGGTGGGAACGGACGATTTGGACATCGAGAATTTCAAGTCGCTGAACGCGATGACGGCTTTTGTCCTGCAAAAGAACGGGCACCCGAATGGATAAGAGCGGGGGACAACAGCTGCTGACTGGGGCGCAAAAGGGCCGGCACGAAGAATTCAAGTCCTTCGTGAGGCTCGATGTTGAACCGTTTGCCGAACAGTGGGATCGGGAGCAAAGACTTCCTGAATCCGTCATAGACAAGTTGGCAAAGCGCGGTTACCTGGGCTGTAGCCTGCCACGAGAGTACGCTGGACAAGGATGGGACACGGTCACGTTTGATTTGCTCAATGAAGCCCTGGGGAGAGGATCGTCCGCTTTGACCGATGTGGTGACGGTCCAAGCCATGGTTTCCATGGCGCTGCTCAAATGGGGCACGACGGAGCAAAAGCGGAAATGGCTGCCTCCACTGGCCAAGGGGGAGATGATCGGGGCCTTTGCGCTGACGGAGCCGGGCGCTGGTAGCGCCCTTCAATCCCTGACCACCGAATTCACTCCGAATTCCAAAGGTGACTGTCTTCTTCTGAACGGTCACAAGAAATGGATAAGCTGCGCCCAATTCGCCGCGGTGTTTCTGGTGTTTGGGACACTCGGCCAACGTTCGGCGGCGTGTTTGGTGCCCAGAGAAACTCCCGGTCTTCACATTGAAGCCATTTCCGATTTGATGGGGTTCCGTGCGGCCGGTCTGGCCGAGCTTCACTTTCACGATGTGGAAGTGCCATCAGCCAACCTCGTTGGCAAACCTGGTTTCGCCCTGTCCCACGTCGCACAGGTGGGTTTGCACTATGGAAGAATCAGCACGGCCTGCTCGGCCTTGGGGCTTCTGAGAGGATGTTTTGAAGAAAGCATCGCCTACGCGGGCACACGAAAGATTGGTGACAAAACCGTGGGAGACCTGGGGATGGTCCGATCACTGATCGCCAGAATGGGTACCGATCTGGAGGCCGGGAGTCTCTTATGCCACAACGCCTGCCGCGCGGAAGACAGTCATCTTCCGGAAGCCTTTGAAAAGACCTTGATGGCTAAATATTTTACGTCGAGAGCCGCCGTGAGAGCCGCGTCTGACGCCGTTCAGATCAAGGGGGCCTCGGGCTGCCACGGATCATCACCGGTTTCCCGGTATTACCGTGATGCCAAGATTATGGAGATCATTGAAGGCACCACCCAGATCCATGAGGACATTCTGGGGAAGATATTTGTCGATCAAGCTGGCAGGTTCGGCAAGTGACTGGAGCCGGTTGATTTCATATGGCCGCTCACCCTCCACCCGCCGCTGCGGAAGCCGATCTGGCGAGGATCGTTCAATTCAACCGCACGGAGGCGGCGTTTCCGGATAACGTCACTCTTCAAGAATTAATCGAGGCACAGATCGAGAAACATTTGTTCGGAACGGCCGTCCTTTGTGACCACGACAAAGTTTTCGGCGTGCCATCCCTGACTTACGCGCAGCTCAATGACAAGGTCAATCAACTGGCGCACTTATTGAGGGCTGAGGGCGTTCGGCCCGGACACATCGTTGCGTTGATGGTGGAACGATCCTTTGCCATGATCATCGGCATCCTGGGGATCGTAAAAGCCGGAGGGGCTTATCTGCCTGTATCACCGGACAATCCGCCGGAGCGCAGCGACTACATGCTGAAGGATGGCGGAGTCAAAATACTGTTGGTGCAGAATAAGACAGCCGGCCGGATCGGTTTTGGAGGGCTGATCATCAATCTTGACGATCTGGACACTTACCGTGGCTCAACAGCGAACCCCGCCATCCTCAACAAGCCGCGCGATCTGGCGTACGTGATCTATACCTCCGGATCGACCGGCAAACCCAAGGGAGTGATGATCGAGCACCGCTCCCTGGTCAACCGCTTGCATTGGATGCAGCAAGCCTACCCGATCGATGAAAACGACGTCGTGTTACAAAAAACGCCCTACTACTTTGATGTCTCGGTGTGGGAGCTTTTCTGGTGGGCACTGCAGAGCGCCAAACTCTGCTTCTTGATGCCAGGCGGAGAAAGGAATCCCTTGGTCATTGTTGAGACCGTCAAGAAACAGCACGTCAGCGTCATGCACTTCGTGCCATCCATGCTGAACGTGTTTCTGGAGTATTTGGATGGCAAGTCTGCTTGCGGACTGAGAAGCCTGGCTTCGGTTCGGCGGGTATTTGCGAGCGGTGAAGCGCTGACTGCCAGTCATGTCAGAAAGTTCAATGACATTTGGGGTAGCAAGACCGGAGCCCGGCTGACCAACCTCTACGGCCCCACCGAGGCGACGGTGGACGTCAGTTATTTCGATTGCCCCGCGCAAAATGATTTCGACAACATTCCAATCGGGCGACCGATCCATAACACCAGGCTTTACGTCATCAGAGACGGCCGGCAGGTGGCGATCGGTGAGCCCGGAGAATTGTGCATTGCCGGGATCGGTCTGGCCAGAGGTTACCTGAATAACGCGGCCCTGACCGATGAAAAGTTCACCGACAACCCTGTCAACCCCGGTGAAAGGATTTATCGAACCGGCGACGTCGCCCGCTGGCTGACCGACGGGAATCTCGAGTATCTAGGCCGGGAGGATCACCAGGTAAAGATTCGGGGATTGCGGATCGAACTGGGCGAGATCGAAAACACGATCAGGGAGTACCCGGGCATCACCGACTGCGTTGCGCTGGTCAAGGAGTACTCGGAGAACATCATCCTCATTATCGCTTACTTTGTTTGCAAATCTGGCTTGGAGGTTGAGGGTCTGAAGCGTTACCTGAAAAAACACCTTCCCGACTACATGATCCCAAATCGTTTTGAGAAAATCGATGAAATGCCGTTGACGCCGAGCGGGAAAGCGGATCGCAAGGCCTTGCCGGAACCTGTCATTCAGGTGAGTCCTTCATAAACGCCCATGAACAACGAGTTCGATATCGCCATTGTCGGGATGTCCGGCCGTTTTCCAGGCGCGCGCAACCTCGACGAGTTCTGGCATAACCTGGCCGAAGGCATTGAGTCGATTACCCGGTTTACAGACCAGGAGATGCTGGAATCGGGCGTGCCTGCAGCTTACCTGAGCCATCCGAGCTATGTGAAGGCGGCGCCAATCCTGGAGGAGCCTGGCCATTTTGACGCGGGGTTCTTCGGTTTCTCGCCGCTGGAAGCCAGGACCATGGATCCACAGCACCGCATTTTGTTGGAGCTGTCTTACGAGGCGCTCGAGAGCGCGGGCTGTGACCCGGAACGCTATCAAGGACGCATCGGCGTGTTCACCGGTGCGGCTCTGAACACGTATTTCACGAACGTCGGGCTGAACAGCCGACTGGCCGAGGAGTACATTCCCACGCTCATCGGCAACGACAAAGACTTTCTGAGTACTCGGATTTCTTACAAACTGAATCTCAAGGGGCCGAGCATTACGATTCAGACCGCGTGCTCGACCTCCATGGTCGCCGTCCATCTGGCCCGCCAGAGTCTTTTGAGCGAAGAGACGGATATGGCGCTGGCCGGGGCCATCTCAGTGCGGGTTCCTCATCGTGCCGGTTACTTTTTTGACGGTGGCGGCGTGGTCTCTCCGGACGGGCGCGTCAGGGCGTTTGACGCCAGGGCAAACGGCACTGTTTTCGGCAGCGGCGGCGGCATCCTGGTGCTGAAACGATTGGCAGACGCACTCTCAGACGGCGACACCGTTCATGCCGTGATCAAGGGCTCGGCCGTCAATAACGATGGGTCGGAAAAAGCCGGTTACACCGCGCCCGGCGTCAACAGCCAGGCCGACGCTGTCGTGGAGGCACTGGCCAATGCCGGGGTCGAGGCCGACAGCATCAGCTATCTCGAGGCTCATGGTTCGGGGACGCCCGTCGGGGACCCCATTGAGATCAGAGCCTTGACCAAAGCGTTCCGCACCTTTACGCAGCGTTCAGGCTACTGCGCCATCGGTTCGGTAAAAACCAATGTCGGGCACCTCGACGCCGCGGCGGCAGTCGCCGGCATCATAAAGACCGTCCTTGCCCTCAAGCACCGACAACTTCCACCGAGTCTCCACTTTAGCGAGCCCAATCCAGAGATCGATTTTCCGAGCACCCCGTTCTGCGTAAACACGCGACTGCGGGAATGGACCAGCGAGGGCCCCAGGCGAGCAGGAGTGATGTCCACGGGCATGGGCGGAACGAACGCCCATGTCGTCCTCGAGGAGGCGCCCGAACCGCTGGTATCGACCAATGCCACCGCTCCTCACTTGTTGATTCTGTCGGCCAGGACGGAAACGGCGCTTGATCAGGCCACGCATCGGTTGCGGGAGTTTCTGAATCGTAACGGCTCATTGAACATGAGTGACGTGGCCTACACCTTGCAGATTGGACGAAAGGCTTTTCCGCACAGACGGTGTCTGGTCTGTGCCGACCGGGAGGACGCGATCACCGCCCTCGGCCAGGAACGCTCGAAGCGAGTCTTTTCCAGCCGGACGGACGAATCGGCCCGGCGTCCGTTGATCTTGCTATTGCCTGGCATCGGCGATCACTACGTGGGTATGGGCCACGATCTCTATCAAACATGGGCGATTTTCAAACAGGAAGTTGATCGATGCTCGCATATTCTTGAGTCGCGCCTGGGAGTCGATATCCGGAACATCATTTATCCGAACAACCAAAACTGGAAGAAGGAGGGTAAACCCAAGGGAATTGACTTAAAGCAGATGCTCGGTCGAAAAACCGATGCGCCGGTGGATCAGGACGCCGGGAATCTGAATCAGACGCTGTTTGCCCAGCCGGCGCTGTTCACAATCGAATATGCGATGAGCCGTCTCTGGCAATCGTTGGGCGTCACCCCGGACGCTATTGTCGGCCACAGCATGGGTGAATACGTGGCGGCGTGTCTGGCTGGGGTGTTGTCGCTGGAGAATGCGTTGCGGCTGATTGCAACGCGAGCCAGGCTGGTCAATGAGTTGCCTCAGGGAGCCATGCTTGCCGTTACCCTGCCGGAAAATAAATTGCTTCCCTTGCTCCCTGAAGATTTGTCCATCTCTTTGATCAACGGTCCATGCTTGTGTGTCGTGGCCGGTCCGGTCGCGGCTGTGGCCGAGTTCGAGAGGATGCTGAACGAAAAGAGCATCATTTGTCGGCGCGTTCAGAATGCCCATGCCTTTCATTCGAGAATGCTTGATCCGATCGTGACGGCATTTCAAGCGGAGGTGAACAAGATTCAATTGAACGAGCCGACAATTCCGTACATATCCAACGTCTCCGGGACGTGGATAACAGCACGCGAGGCTGTCAAGCCTGCCTATTGGGCCAGGCATGCCAATCACACAGCCAGGTTCAGCGACGCCTTGCATGAGCTGTGGCAGTTCAAGAATCCCATTCTCCTGGAGGCGGGGCCCGGTCGGACGCTGGGCGTGCTGGCTATGCAGCATCCCGACCGGCAGGATGCCGGAGACCCCGTGGCGGTTTCCTCGATCAGGCACCATTATGAAAACCAGTCGGATGTTGAATTTCTGTGGCACGGCATCGGCAGGCTCTGGCTGTCAGGAGCCGGGATCAAGTGGGAAAATGCGCACTCTGGAGAACAGCGGCGCAGAGTTCCGTTGCCGACCTATCCCTTTGAAAGACAGCAGCACTGGCTGGAACCGGTTTCTCTTCCGGACGTGGGCCGGCAACCACAAGTGTCGGTTCAAAAGAACCCGGATACTTCTCAATGGTTATACGTGCCATCGTGGAAACGTCTCTTGCCGATGACCGTCAGCAGCCAGGAGGCGGCTTTGCGGATGGAAAAAACCAGAACATGGCTGGTCTATGCGAATGACTGTGGTTTCACCTCGGTTTTGATCACACGATTAAAGTCCGCCGGTCAGAACGTGGTTACCGTGAAGGCCGGCAGCGGTTTTCGACAAGCGGACCCGCGCAGTTTCACAATCGAACCAGCCAACTCTCAACACTATGATTTGTTGATCCGAGCCTTGCAGACGAACCAGTCACTGCCGAATCGTATCGTCCATGCGTGGAGCGTCAGCGGAATCCCTTCCGCCCAGCCGGAAGCCGGCACTTTCGCACAGGCGCAGGCTCTGGGCTTCTACAGCCTGCTCTTTCTCGCCAAAGCACTCGCCGCACACAACGTTGGACACGAGATCAAACTGTTCGTCCTTTCCAACAACGTCCAGGAGGTCTGCGGCACAGAAACACTATGCCCGGAAAAATCGACGCTGCTGGGGCCGTGTATGGTGATCCGTCAGGAATACCCAAATATCCGACTGAAGAGTATTGATGTGGATGTCTCTGAGCATGCCAGTGAGCATGAATCAGCCGCGGATCTTGTTTTTGGCGAATTTCTTGATTCTGATTCGAGCTTGTTCGTTGCCTATCGAAACACGCAGCGCTGGGTCCAGACCTATGAGCCAGTTGTATCAGGCAACACCGCTCAAGCCCGATCGTCCCTCCGAGAGGGCGGCGTGTACCTGATCACAGGTGGACTTGGCAGGATCGGCGTCGCAATTTCAGAATACCTGGCCGAAAAGTACAGAGCCAGCCTGGTGTTGGTGGGGCGTTCCAGCCTCCCCGCCAGGAAAGCCTGGGACACATGGATTGCCAGCCACCCGGCTGATGATCCCGTCAGCGCGAGAATCCGCACCATCGAAAGGATCGAGAAACTGGGCGGCAGGGTTTTGTACGTGAACGCGAGTGTGGCGGATGTCAACGCGATGCGTGGCGCCATCGAGCAAGCGTATCAACGCTTTGGCAACCTCCATGGTGTCATCCATGGGGCCGGCGTCGTCGGGGAGGACGGCTATCGGGAAATCAAAGACAGCAACGATGACAATTGCGACTCGCACTTTCAGGCCAAGGCGCACGGCTTGCTTGTGTTGGAAGACGTACTCAAGGGCAAAACATTGGACTTCTGCCTGCTGCTGTCCTCTTTGACATCCATTCTCGGAGGAATCGGGCAAGCCGCCTATGCCTCGTCCAATATCTACATGGACTCGTTTGCGCGCAGGCATAAGCGGACGTCCCCCGTTCGTTGGCTGAGTGTGAACTGGGACGTATGGCGCATTCACGATCAAGCCGCGTTTGGTTCGGGTCTCGGGACAACGCTCAAGGAACTGGGCATGAGCGCCGAAGAAGCGACGACGATGATGGAAACTGTCCTGGCGGTGAGGACCGCCAGCCAACTCGTTGTGTCCACCGGCGATCTGGCCGCAAGGATCAAGCAATGGATCAACCTGGAGTCGCTGAATCCAGCGGGACTGGCGGACGCAGCCGGTCCGACCCGATCGCCGCTTTCCCAGCGGCCCAGTTTGCCAACGCAATATGACGCTCCGCGTGATGAAACCGAGCAACAGATTGCTCGCGTTTGGGAGGATGCGCTCGGGATTGACGAAATAGGAATCCATGACGCTTTTTCCCAACTGGGAGGGCACTCTCTTATTGCCATTCGGATCGTATCCGAATTACGCAAGGCTTTTCAGATCGACCTGCCGGTAAGAGCGCTGTTTGACGCACCAACGATCGCCGAACTTTCAAAGTGTATCAAAGAGCAACTCGTCGCTGAAATTGAAGCGCTCACGGATGAGGAAGCTCGGCAGCTTGTCTCGAGCGAGTGACTTTAGCCTCCCGCCAGAGAGTGACCTGAGTCTTATGCAGAAGTCATCCACGCTTTCACCGGTGAAGCAAGCGCTGCTGGAGCGGCGCTGGAAGAGGGCTTCCCACGGTTTGGCCAGGCGTCCTGAAATACCCAGACGGCCCAATCGTGACTCCGCCCCCCTGTCGTTTACTCAACGCCAGATGTGGTTGATCGATCAGATGACGCCGGGTAATCCGGCTTATAACCTGCCGTACGGATTTCGTCTTCGTGGCCAGTTGAAATTGACGGCTCTGGAAGACAGCTTCAATGAAGTCATCAAACGGCATGAGGCACTGAGAACCACGTTCGCCGTGAAGGACGAAGAGCCCCTGCAACTCATCCATCCCGAACTCAAAATCAAAATAAATGTCACGGAACTGGATCACGTCGCGGGCGAGGAACGCGAGAACAGACTGCAAGCCCTGGCCTCGGAAGTATCCGTCAAATCGTTCGACCTGTCTCGGCTCCCGCTGATCCGCGTCTCCTTGTTCAAGCTGGGGGAAGCCGAACACGTCTTAATCATCAACCTGCATCACATCGTGGCGGACGGACTGTCCATTGAGCTGCTGTTGAACGAGCTGAACACGTTTTATCGGGCGTTCACCGAGCGTATCGAAACGCGTCCACCCGAGTTGACCGTGCAGTATGGGGATTTTGCCCTGTGGCAGCGGAACATGATGCTCAATGAAGCCGCCTATGCCAAACAGATTGAGTTCTGGCAGAAGCAGTTGGACGGCACGCTTCCCGTCCTCGAGTTGCCCGCGGACAAACCCAGGCCGGCCCTCCAGTCCTTCCACGGCTCGAATGTCTTTTTCAACATCCCCGCCGCGCTGGTGCAGGACCTGAAGTCACTCGGCGCGCGCGAAGGCTGCACGTTTTTCATGACCGTCTTGGCGGCCTTTCAAGTGCTGCTTCAGCGGTATTCCAGCGCGGAGGATATTGTTATTGGAACGCCTCTCGCTGCGAGAAACCCCGGCGAGCTCGCGCCGTTGATCGGGCTTATCCTCAACATGGCTGCCTTGCGATGCGACCTGTCGGGCAATCCAACCTTTATCGAATTGCTGCGAAGGACTCGGGACACAACGCTCGATGCCTTTTCCAACAGCGACCTGCCCTTCGAAGCCCTGACGCAACACCTGAAGTTTGAAAGGGACCCAAGCCGGAATCCTGTCTTTCAGGTCGTGTTGCAGGTGTTGGCCGGCACCCCGCCGAGAATCGGCGACCTGGACATCAGCAGCTTTCATTTTGATCTGAAGTTCGCCCAGTTTGATTTAAGTCTTCATCTCTACGAGGACGCCGCAGATTACCAGGGACGGTTTGAGTACTGCTCGGATTTATTCGAAGCTCAGACCATTCGGCGTCTATGTGGACATTTCGGAAACCTTCTGGAAGCGATCGCCCGCGAGCCGGACCAAAGTATTTCCACGTTACCGTTGCTCACCGATGCTGAGCGCCAGCAACTGCTGGTGGATTGGAACCAAACAGCCGTGGATTACCCGCGCAATTCGTGTATCCACGAAATTTTTGAGGCGCAAACGAGGTGCACGCCCGACGCAGTAGCGCTCGAGTATGAGGGACAGCGGCTCACGTACCGAGAACTCAATGACCGGGCTAATCAAATCGCCCGTTACCTGGCGCGTCATGGGGTGGGGCCGGAAGTCATGGTCGGCATCTGCGTGGAGCGCAGCCTGGAGACGGTGGTGGGGATCCTGGGCATTCTCAAGGCGGGAGGGGTGTACGTGCCATTGGATCCCGATTATCCGGCGTCGCGCCTGAGCTTCATGCTCGAGGACACTGCCGCGCCAGTGCTGCTGACACAGGCCAAACTGCGCGACAGATTGCCGGCGTGTGCCGGGCGAACCGTATTTCTGGATGCGGACTGGCCGCAGATCGCGCTCGAGGACCAGAACGACCTGAACGTTGGGCTCAACGCCCGCAACCTCGCGTACGTGATCTACACCTCGGGCTCCAGCGGTCGGCCCAAGGGGACCTGCATCGAGCACCGCAGCGTGGTGCGTCTGGTGAAGTCCACGAATTATGTGGAGTTGGGTCCGCCAGAGGTGTTCCTGCAGTTTGCGCCGATCTCGTTCGATGCGTCCACCTTGGAGCTTTGGGGCAGTCTGCTCAACGGTGCCCGGCTGGTGGTGTGCCCTGCGGGGCCGCTGTCGCTACAAGAGCTGGGTCGCGTGATTCAAGAGCATGGCGTGACCACGCTTTGGCTGACGGCGGCGCTGTTTCACCAGATGGTTGACGAGCAGATCGGATGTCTGCAGGGCGTGCGCCAACTGCTGACAGGGGGAGAGACGTTGTCCGTTTCCCATGTGCGCCGGATGCTCGAAATGGTCGGAAAGAACCGGCTCATCAACGGGTACGGTCCGACCGAGAACACCACCTTTACCTGCTGTCACGTCATGACGGCGCAGAGCCGCATCGATCAGACGGTTCCGATTGGCCGACCGATCAGCAACACGAGGGTGTACGTTCTGGACCACCACATGCAGCCGGTGCCGATCGGTGTGTACGGGGAGTTGTGCATCGGGGGCGATGGACTGGCACGCGAGTATCTGCTCCAGCCGGAGCTGACCGCGCAGAAGTTTGTCCCCGATCCGTTCAGCGGTGAGGCCGGGGCGCGGCTCTACAAGACGGGTGATCTGGTGCGATTCCGCGCAGACGGGTGTATCGAGTTTCTCGGGCGCATTGATCACCAGGTCAAAATCCGCGGCTTTCGCGTCGAGCTGGGGGAGATCGAATCGACCCTCAGCCGACACCCTGCCGTACGGGAGGTGGTGGTGCTTGCGCGCGAGGACGTCCCGGGCGACAAGCGCCTGGTGGGCTACGTCGTGGCCGAGAAGCCGTCTGCCGATCTGGTGTGCGAGTTGCGCGCGCTGCTTCGCGCAAGTCTGCCGGAGTACATGGTTCCGGCAGCCTTTGTCCTGCTGGATTCTTTTGCGCTTACCCCTAACGGCAAGATCGACCGCAAGCGACTGCCGGTCCCCAGGCACCCTGACTCGGAGCAGATTGCCTGCTTGGCACCGCGAACTCCCACCGAGGAGATTCTGGCCGGCACTTGGGCGGAGGTTCTCGGCCTCGAGCGTGTGGGGATCGACAAAGACTTCTTCGAGTTGGGCGGCAATTCGCTGCTGGCCATGCGGGTCGTTTCCCGCGTGCGCCAGGCGCTCGCCGTCGAGTTGCCGTTGCGCGATCTCTTCGCCGCCCCGACGGTTGCGCGCCTGGCGGCGCGCATCGGGGTGTTGCAGGCGGGCTCCGCGCCTGGTCTAACGGCTCGGCCATTGGAGGCGGCCGCGGAACCCGGACCGGCGGAACTTTCTTTCTCGCAGCAGCGGCTCTGGTTCCTGGACCAGATGGAGCCCGGAAAGGCGACTTATGTGATCGCGGGAGCCCTCGAGATGCGCGGGGCGCTCGATGCGCCGATGCTTGAGCGCGCGCTCGGGGAGCTCGTCCGCCGCCATGAGTCGCTGCGCACGAGCTTCGTGAACGTCGAGGGACGGCCGCTGCAGGTTGTGTCGGAGCCGGGCGAGTGGACGCTGCTGCCGGTGGTGGACTTGAGCGCCGAGCTCGAGGCACGCGAGCGGCTGGGACGGTTGCTGCGGGGGGAAATATCGCGCGGCTTTGATCTGACGCGTGGATCCCTGTTCCGTGGCCGGCTCTACCGGCTCGCGGCCGAAAACCATGTGCTTCTGCTGGCGATGCATCACATCATTTCCGACGGCTGGTCGCTGGGCATTTTGTTCCGGGAGCTGGGCGAGTTGTATGGCCGCTTCTGCCGGGGAGAGGCGGCGACGATGCCGGCGCTTCGTTTTCAGTATCGTGACTTTGCGCGTTGGCAGCGCAACTGGCTGCAGGGCGAAGCGCTGGAGGGACTGCTCGTGCACTGGCGGTCGCGTCTTGCTGAGTCTCCTCAAGTGCTTGAGTTGCCCGCCGATCGGCCGCGGCCGGCCGTGGAGAGCAACCGCGGGGCGCTTTATTCGTTCAGCTTGCCCCTTGAGCTGACTGCGGCGCTGCGCGGGTTTGCGCGGCGCGAGGGCGCGACGCTTTACATGACTTTGCTGGCCGGTTTCACGGCGCTGCTTTCGCGCTACAGCGGTCAGCAAGACCTTCTTGTCGGCACGCCAGTTGCCAACCGCAACCGCGCCGAGATCGAGGATGTGGTGGGCTTTTTCGTCAACACCCTGGTGCTGCGCACCGATCTATCGGGCGATCCGTCGGCCAAGGAGTTCCTCGGCCGCATGCGCGAAGTGTGCCTGGACGCTTTTGCGCACCAGGACCTGCCCTTCGAGCGGCTGGTGGAGGAGTTGCGACCCGCGCGCGACCTCAGCCGCAACCCCGTGATCCAGGTGATGTTCGCGCTGCAGAACGCGCCGCTGCGGCCGCTGGACCTGCCGGGCCTTACGCTCAGCCCGCTCGAGGTGGACCCCGGAGTGGCAATGGTTGACCTCACGCTGCACGTGCAGGAGACGGCCGAGGGACTCAGCGCACTCTTCGAGTACGCCACCGATCTGTTCGAGGAGCAGACTATCGCGCGCATGGCGACGAATTGGCGCTCGCTGCTCGAAGCGATGGTCGCTTCACCCAAGCGCCGCGTGTCTGA
>Ga0066685_10000743_pt1 | contig 12431 bp, 9 predicted proteins | sample GraSoiAngelo_134_FD_62305 | JGI IMG/M metagenome (GOLD analysis project Ga0066685, IMG submission 62305) | Grasslands soil microbial communities from the Angelo Coastal Reserve, California, USA - 14_0929_05_30cm | ecosystem: Environmental > Terrestrial > Soil > Grasslands | place: USA...
GGCTCGTCCACGACCACGTTAATCTCAAGCGGTGGAACCGCGGGGATAACTACGGTGCCCTGCGCCGCGTCCCGAGTGTTCTTCCGCTCCTCAGCATGGCCCTGGATGAAACGTAGGGAGGGTGGAACTTCTCCCTTCCCCATTGCAAGCCTCGCGAACGGCAGGCCTATCCGAGGCATGAGTCGGTCGCGGACCTCGGCAAGGGTGTGGCCCTCGTCCGATGAAACGGTCATCGATGCCCGGAGGAAGTCCTCCAAAATCGCCGGTCGGTGCTGCACCGGCGCGCTCAAAACCCGAGGCTTGATGTTTGCCAAGTAAAGCGAACTCGGGGAACCGTCCTTCAGGATCGTCGCCTTATCGGCTGATATCTCCTGTAAGCGGATGCCGAGCCGTGCACATGCGTCCTCAAAAAGTGTCTCGAACTCGTCTCCCTCTCCCTCCCTCGAGAGCGGATTCCATGGCATCTCCCCACCGTATTGTAGAGAAACCTCCTGCGATGCTTAACTGTAGGCGTACATGTGGGCCGTGCCGACTCACCGGTCGGGAAGCTACTAACCAGAAGCCTCGGTCCGCCCCCTTGTCTCTAGATCCTCGACCGCCTGGATGCCTTCGGCAGTCAGGCGGTATTTCTTGCGTGAATCGAAAAGCGCTGGGCTTCCGATCAAGGGCGGAGTTCATTGCAGAGGCCATCCAACGTCGGCTCGAGGAATTGTCGCAATCGAGAAGACGGCTGGGAAGCTCAGGTGAACTCACGGGCACTGGCACGGTCCTTCCGGAGCCCATTTCGACGATTCGTACCCGTGACAGTCGCCGCGGACACCGACGCGGACTCTAGGGTGACTATGGATTGACCCTGTTCCACAGGTCTTGGATGGTCTTCGAGAATCGCTGGAATACCGGATTTCCTCGGACTTCCGGATTCTTGTCCGCCAGCAGAGTCGGTGCCATGATACAGATCGTCGCGATGTCCTGCGCCAAGTCGTTCATGGGAAGACGGGTCGCCGCGAGCACGCGCTTGACAATCGGCCCTGCTCGCCGGAGGCGGACGTCCACATCGCGACCAGACCGTTCAACCTCAAGATATAGTGACTGCGCCCCATCCAGAAGAACTGCCTCCTTGGTCGAATCAGTCAAAAGCCGATCACAGGCGGCGGCCAAGTTCCAGAAGAAGCTGACGATACGCACGTCCCGCACCGCACCCTCGTTCGTGACCAGGGGGCTGCTGCCGGGAATCAAGGGCGAACTGCCGTTGAACAGGACACGAACTTCTCCCTCCAGAAAGTCGGGGTCAAAGTGGTCCTTGTCGAATTGCAGAACCCTCGGTCCAAATTGTGACCCGAGGGCGACGGTGATCCAGAATGGCTTCGGTTTGCCTCCGTCTTCCCCTTCTTCATCCGTTCGCTGAGCGCCCGATCCTGTTTCTCAAGATCCAGCGGGGGATGGGTCACATGAGTCCAGGGCCGTGGGCTCACCGAAGACGATGACAAATCGGGCTCAAGGAGCAACACGGCCAGCGTCGTGCGCCCGATAGCCTCGAGATCATCGCTCTCTCCAAAGACGACGGGGACGGTCGCCTTGCGGCCTGCAATCTCAATCTCGAGCTCGCCCAACGTGCGCTCGACCGTGCCGCCCGATGGCGTCTCTGCCTGAATGGCACTCAAGGTCCGGGCACCGAGTCGCTCAGCGGTCGCGCGTGAAACCCAAGTGTGGGTGGCGAAGAGGTCGACGCGCATCGTGCGCCGATCTTCGCCTAAGCTGCCGCGAAGCGTCACGTCCGCGTGAAAACCGCCTTGGGCGGATTCGGTCTCTGGCATCAAAAAGGCAAACGATGTCCGAGGAAATCAGACTTCTGCCTGATTCCGGGCGGGACGAAGGCAATGGCGCCAAAGTTTCCATGATAGACCGTGCGAGTGAACTCGCCATCAAAAGTTCTCTGCAGGGGCGTAACCTCACCGGCCGTTTCGGCCAGGGACGATTCATTCCTCCCTACATCCAGAACTTGTTGCCGTCGAGGTCCTTGAAGATCGCGTACTTGCCGCCTCCCCACGGCGCGTCGCGGAGGTCTATAGCGAACTCCACTCCTTTCGATTTGAGCTCCCGGTACGTCTTGTCTTTGTGGTCGCTCTTCAGGAAAATTCCGGTCTGACCTCCGGGTCGATCGTCTTCCCAATCCTCATTTTTCGCGCAGAGGTGGATGACCACGTTCGAGCGGGGAAGTTTCGCAGCGACCCAATGACCTTGGACCGTCACTTCAGCCCCCAACTTCTGGCGGTACCACTCCGCGGCCTTGTTCACGTCGGTCACCAGGACAGCGACGGACCCGACCTCGGTTAGCATGGAAAATGCGATGTCCCAGATGGGTAAATAGCTCTTCCCGCGGCGAGGTCCTAGCCACCGCCAAACTCTGGAGAGCGACGCGCGCGTCACCATCAAGGTCAAGAACGTCCGGATCCGTCGGGGGCCATGGATTGGAGCGGCGGGTGAGGCCGGTTACAAGCAACGGGAAGACGGCCTTGGTCACTGGCGGAGCGGGGTTCATCGGATCCCGCCTTGTTGCGGCGCTGCTCGATGAAGGCTACCGCGTGCGAGTCCTCGACATCCAGCGGGGCCGCCTCGACGGAGTCCGCTCCCCGGAACTGGAATTCTTCGGCTCCGGAGGCGATGGCAGGACCGGAGGGATGATGGATCGCCGCACGGTGCACGACGCAACCGAGGGCGTTGACATCGTGTTCCATCTCGCCCTGAACTGGGACGGGCAGGGCTGGGGTGCCGCCCTTCCGCTCGCCGATCGGATGGACGTCAACATCCGGGGGACCCTCAACCTGCTGGAGGCCGTGAAGTCCAACGCCGTCAAGCAGTTCCTCTACGCGAGCAGCATCGCGGTCTACGGAAAGCGGGACTCGCCCGTGATAGACGAAGAAACGACTTGCCGACCCGAGCTTTGGCGAGGCGGACCTGGTCCCGGCTATGCGATTACGAAACTCACGCTGGAGAGGCTCTGCCTGTCCTATCACGCGGAATTCGGCTTGCCGGTCACGGTCTTCCGGATCGACGTCGTGTTCGACGATGACGAGTATCAAGACCTGAGCCCGGAGACGATCCGCACGGCGCTGCGGGGGGAGCCGCTCGAGGTCGGACAGGGAGAGGCCGGAGCGAGCATCCACGTGGACGATGTCGCCCGGGCGTTCGTGGCGGCCGCGCTCAACGAGAACGCCTACGGGCAGGTGTTCAACATCTCGAATCCCGAGGCCCTCATTTCTGACGTCGAGGTGTCCGAGATCGTCATCCGCGCGGTTGGCTCAAAGAGCAAGATACAGTTCGCCGAAAGCGAACTCAGCGGGCCCGTGATTGCAAACGTGGTGAAAGCTCAGAAGCTGCTGCAGTGGAAGCCACTCATGGGGAGAAAAGACCTAGAAGAAGCAATCGTCCGGATGACGCAGAAGGAAGTCAGTCGACGCCGTCATTGAACACGGCGATGACGAGCGGTGTACCGCTCGTCACGGGCGCGAATGGGTACGGCCGGCGGGATTCGTCTCATTCCATGGAGGTGGCCCACGAATCGGAACTCAGCTGTAAGCCGGGCGCTAGTCGCCGAACGCGTAGAGATTTTCCCCGTTTTCCAGCGCCACATCAACTTCTCCGAGTAGAATCTGGAGGAAGGCCCTGATTACTCCGACAGTCAGGCCGTCCATCCACGGGTGGAATATCGTATCGCTCGGATTCGTTTTGGCAAGCGATTCGTCCAACGAGATGATTTCAGCACGGAGCCGACTGGCTTGATCCGGGGGATACACAACATCTGAACTTGGCCCATAGACTTCCTCTACGAGATGGAAGAGCAGAGGAAATTTGTCACGCTGCTCTTGCGTGATGTATCTGACCGCCCAGCCCTCCGGCGAGTCCAAGTCTGGACCGACCGATCCGGCTGTGGTCGCGTTCACCCGGTCTTTGGCCCTAATCAATTGTTTCATGGATGGTCAGTTACTCAGGGCGGTGCCGATTCGCACAACTCCCGGATTAGCTGATGACCGATCTCCCCCTTGTAACCTCGTGCGGGAGCGGAAATTACGGCAACGACAGTGAGATCGACCTTGTTTAATCGGACTGTCCGCTCTTCGTGACGGAGGCGATAGTGCGTGTTTCAGTGAGCGCGCGAGTCGACGCCGGTTTCGACTTCTTTCGCCCGAACGCAAGGAGTGAGACCAACTTGGTGGGATTCGTTGGTGGGATTCGTTCAAGCCGTGAGATCGGACCAAGAAACACAGGACTAGGATTCGCCCTCGACCGTGTGAGCTATGCAGATGACAATTGGAGAGGCGAGCGTCCACGACCTGGTCGAACCACGGCTGCATCCTATCTCCCTGATGCGCGAGGAGTGGTCCCCAGGGCCGGAGCCTGTGGGGTACACGTCGCCTTCGGGCGGCGTCTTCCCCGCTGTCGTGTGTTGGCAGCTCACGCATTTCGCTTGGATGGCCCCTGAAAGAACCCTGTTGAAGTTCCCTCGAACACGATGGCGGCTGCTTTCGCTAAAGTCCAAGTAGTCCGCGCGACTCCTTGAGCGCCCTCCACCGGTTCAGATTCCGAAAAGCCGCGATCCATGTCTCCGCCTCCCAAAGCCATGGCCTGTCGACTCTGGCAGTATTCGATCTTGCTGCGGGTGCCAAGTCGAAAGCGATTCCGTACTCGGGTGGGAGCATGCGAGCACGCCCACTCCGAAATTCAAGGTCCTCTAGGCCGATCGACTTCGGTTCGTCGTACTCCGCGCCGCTGACACCCGCCTGAAGGTTTCGGAGGACCGAGATGAGTTTCTCCCATTTGCCCAAGTCGACTAGGATGCTTCGGATGCGTTCAATCCCTGCGGTCGCATCCTCCTCGTTCTGGAACTGCTCTTCAACCCTGCCCAGAATTTCCCTTGCTTCGTATCGCTTCACGACGTAGAAGACATCGCCGCCGACCTCAATCCTCTCCATGTCAGCAGAGTCTGGCATCACGCACCCTCCCTTCTGTTCTGTATGTCTGCTGGCCCAAAAGACTTTCCGAGTTGACTTGCGGATTGGAATACGATCTGGGATACCGGGAGCGACCCTAGGCAAATTCGAACGAACCGCCAGCTTGTCAGCTGGTCATAAGGTGACCGTCGGTAGGCCACTTGTCACCGACCAGTAGGTCGCAACAGACCTCCGTTGACGTCACACGCGGAAATCGGTGCACGATGTCTTTCTTGACCAGGAGCACGTCGGATCTGTTCCCGGTCTGGGCCGCGCGGAGATGTGGGGAACCGATTGATAGAGAGACATCACGACCAGCGAGATAGTCGAATCGAGAGAAAGATGATCGCGGAACATCATCGTATCGAGATGGGACAGCGAGGCACAACCATTAAGCGGTCGAACTGAAGTCCCGGTCTCGAGGGGGAAGGGAGTGGCTAGGACCTCGGCCAACCAACCGTGGGGGGCCGGACTCGACGCGCCGCGATGGTATGAGCTGTTCAACGCGAAAGGTTCGCTGATCGTGTTGTGCTACCTTCGTCATGTCGGGCTATCGACGAAGTACGGCCTCGTGCGTGGGCTCAAGCTGAGCAAGGAGGCGATCAATCATGCTATCGAGGTCCTGCAGAATCTTGGATTGTGTGTAGTCGTTACCGAGCCGGCATTCCCGTTTCGATCCGCCGTTTGGCTCTCGGATCAAGGGTTGCGGCTATTGGATACACGGTTGATGGAACTGCCGAACTTCGCGTGGTGGATTGAGCCAGCGGGACGGAGAGCACCGGAGCTGATGGAGATCGCCTCGGGTTAGCGGCTCCGTGCCTGTGGCCACCGAAGTAGGCTTCGCTGGCGTGGTTGTCGCTAGCGCAACTCCCGCTAGCGGAGAGCCGCCTGCATGGGCTAATTGGTGAGATCCTCATATCTGGGCAGCAGAGGGAAGAAACACCCTCGGGATCTTTTCTGTTCGGTTGGTGAAGATACTTGTCAGCCCGTCATCGTCTAGCAAGAGCCTTTGCGTTCGGTGCGACGTTCCTGATGTTGTTCATGGCCGCCGACTCGACCGTGGTGAAGATTGCGCTCGCTGAGCCGATTGTCTCGCCGGCAGCCGGTGCGAATAACAACACGACGCCACCGCCTCCGCCCCCACCGCCGGTTCCGCCTCCGGATGAGCCCCAGCGCCCCGTCGAACCGGGAACGGTGACGCAAGGCTGGGATAATAGCAGCTTCACGCCCGCCCCGATCACGGAACTCCGAGACGTAGCGATCCACGAGATTGGGAACGAAACCTCGTACGACACGGCGTATGGAAACTTCGTCTTGAACAAGAGCTCCCCGTACTTCGTCACCTTCGTCAGCCCGGGTCCAGACTCGCAGGAAATAGCCGAGTCGGCGTTTTTGGTCCTGTATCAAGGACTCACTCTCTTGAGTCCGACGAACGGGATTGTGGACAATGCGACCTCCGACGAGCTCTCTTTCCACTACGGGCTGTATTTGTCCGCCGTGTTACTGGGCACCATGAATGTTGACTACGTGTTCCACCGCGACGCGAACAAGATCGCGATTTCGTTCTCGCCTTCCGTCGGCCTGCCGAACCAATATCAGATTGTCTGGCTGACTTTCACGACGTTCGATGCGATTGACACGGCGTATCCTTCGGATGTGGAGCAGCGGTTCGAAGACCTAACTGGACTGTACGGGTCGCTTTTTCTGGGAGCCGATGTGGGCACGTTGTACGGCACGGGGACGACCCAAGTCCCGGGAGCGATTATTCGACCCCAAAAAATTGCGGGGAGTCCAGGCGGTCCGGCCCTTCGGATGGACGCGTCTGATGCGTCGAGCGACTTTAATGGCACCTTCGCTGGCGAGTTGACGTTTGACGGGCGTTCAGGCAATGCGGCTCTGAGCACGTTCGTGGCCGGGAAATTTACGATCGATCCGCAGCTGATCTTCAACGGGGTCGACCAGGACGCGACCGCCTACTCTGGGATTCAGCGCAAGACGTTCTTCGACGGAGACCGCTACTGGCTCTTCTACAAGTATACCGGGGACGGAATCTCCGAAGTATTGTACCGGTCGAGCCCGGATGAGAAGAGTTGGAGTCCGCTCTCGTATGCGATCCAACTAGGCGGTACGGGCACGTTCTCCTATGGCTTCACCGTGGCCAGCTACGGAAAGACAGTGGCGGTCCTTTGGGTCGATAGCAATTCGGCAAATTCGATTTGGATCAGAACCGGGCTAATAAGTGCCGACGCCATCTTGTGGGATGATAGTGGACATAAGCTCTACACGGACACCTATCCGCACAACATGGGGGCGCCGGTCACGGCGACGTTCACGGGTCAAGGTACGCAGCTTGGAATTTCATGGATAATTGTCGGGAACGCTGTCGGATTTGCTAGGTATCAGTGCTCTCAGGGAACGGGCTTTAGCAGCTGTGCAATACAGACCATAACCGCGCAGCTCGACAGTATACAGTTCAATCAAGCCGTCTACTCTCTTGTTACGGCTTTCAATGACGTCTCGGGCGGTATCGTGAACTTCATGGTCAGCACGGCCACCGGCTCGACCCATATCGATGCGACGATATATCATGGCGACGGCACGAACTGTCCGAGTTCGACGACAATTGGCATAACCGCGGGTAACGGCGTCGATTGGATCAACAAAGGGCTGTTCACTGCCGCTTCGTCCGGCAACCTTGCTAGTGTTTTCTTCTTGGACACTTCAACAGGACAGATCCACGACTACGACATTACTGATGCCTATGGCGGTTGCTCCTTGGTCGCGGATAGTGCGGTCCCGGACATGTCCATGACACCCGGCTCGGGTACCCAATTCTTGACCGCCGGAACGGAGCAAGACGGTCAGGCGTTGTACCTGTTTTACTCCGGGCTCGTCGGTTCGTATCACGAAATTTACTACGCCCGGGTCGTTCCGAATCAAGTGCTAACAGGGCCGAAGACCGTCGCAACATTGACGGCCTACACTGAGCCATCCTACGTTACGTCGGCACAAGTTTCGAGCGACTTCATCCCAGTGATGTTCACCAGGGCATATTCGCCTCCGGGGCTCTCCGACGGTTGCACAACTTCGTGGAGCGGGTGGTGCCTGTACTATGTCGGCTATCCTTTGCCACTGAATGGGGAGGCCTCCATCAACAATCCATGGTCAAACAAGTTGGGAGCGCCGCTCACCAATGACGGCGGGGGGGCGGTGAGTCCCACAACCGGGCTACTTGCTAGCGGACAAACATTGATCGGTGGTACGCCAGCCTTGCCGATAATCTACCGGGAGCCGGGGCTCTACTACTGGGACGGTGCCAAGGATGTGATATACTCGTCTACGGCGGGATATCCGATCGTGATGTCCGGCTCGGTCACGATGCCGGGTATGTACTATGACCTTCCATGGATTGACGGAATGGTGCATCTGCAAGGCGGGCAGCAGTTCCCTCTGTACCAGACAGGTAAGAGCGGCAGCTACACTTGGTACAACAACACCAAAGGAATCCGATACACGCTCGTAAGCAACGGGGTCTCGGCGGCTCTCACATTTCCGTCTGGCGCGTACATCGGATTTATCCCGAACTTCTCCACGAATAGTTGGACCGTCGGTACGGCCTATCCGGATACCACAGGACAGAACTACGTCACATACGGCTACACCAATGGCGCACTTGGCGGTACCCTTAACTCAGTAACTTCCTCCGGCCGGACGATTACGATTTCTACTGGTCAGGTCGCCTATGGGAGCGGACAAGTCATCAAGCTCAATGATTTGGGAGGCCCGACCAGTTGGGGCATCTCCAATAGCTGTTCGGACACCAGTTCTCAGTCTAGAGGCCTTCAAGTGGTCGATGCAATCGGTCGGAGCACGAACTACTATGTCTGCGGATACAAACTCATTAGGTTGGACTCCCCGAATGGCGGCAGAGTTGACCATGCATACGCCACAAGTTCGAACCCCGACAACAGGGTTTGGCAGGGCACCGACGTTTACTCGCTTCCTCTCCTGAAAATGGACATCTACAACGAGAGCGGCGCAAACGTCAAGGCCCGAAGTCTCGCCTTCAACTGGAACTTCCAGAATGGCGAGGTAGTGCGGGCGCTCGTGAACACAACAGACAAGTCCGCTGTGGTGAAGGGCTCAAACGAGTACATCTTCAACTCGGCCGCTGGAACGGCTTCGGTTCGCGTCTATGATTCGGCTGGCCAAGTTCTGTACTACGATATGGAAACGTTAAATGGAGCCAACTTGAAAGACTTGTCTGGAAATGCCCATGACGGAACTCTTACTGGGACGGCCTCCGTATATGGTCAATACGGAAGAGCTCGCTCATTTAACGGCGTGTCAGAAAAAGTCGATACAGGTTACGACTTGCCCAGTCAGCCGATGACTTTGACGGCGTGGGTATACGCGACCAGTTTATCGAGTGTGGACGACGTGAAAGGCATCATGGACAAGCGTTCCGTCATCAACGAGTGGAGACTCGATGTGAAACCGTCAACCGGCAAACTTGAGTTCTTAGGGTGGGACTCCTTGAACGCGGTTAGCATTCAGGTTTATTCTATCGGAACTTTGAGCACGGGTCAGTGGTATCATGTGGTACTGACTTGGGACGGAACCACCTCAGCATTCTACATAAACGGGGCAGCCAGTGGGGGTGGAACCAGAATCGGAAACCCGATTACCGACACGGCCTCGCTGGTGCATATTGGGGTGGACGGAAACGGCGGGACCGGAGGGAGCAGGTTCTGGAACGGGAATATAGACGAAGTTCGTCTCTTCGGGAGGGTGCTTTCGTCAGAGGATATTGGAATTCTCTATAGCAAAAATGCCTTGAAGAAGGGAGAGCAGCAAAACTGGTACTCTATCAACGACCAGCCACACCTGGTGGAAGGATTTGTCGGAGACCAGACAGCAGCCTCTGTCGTTACCTCAGAGGCAATCGATGACTGGGGCAACCAAATCTACCACAGGGACGCGCTCGGGAATGAGACCTTCGCCTCGTATGCCAACACCAATCACCAGAACCACTTCTACGCGCCGGGGAGATTGACCAAAACCGGGACTTCCAATACGGATTTTATCGACTTCGGCGATGGACAATTCCCTACCGGGCAAGGAACGTGGACAGTTACGAGTACGGATACGACCCCGGCGCATTTGGACTACGGCACTTTCGACAAGACAGCTCCGGCCCTAAACATAACTCCCCCATCGCTCTCGGGAACTACAAAGATTGAGCATCCAATTTCTTCAGGCCCTCGATTTATTGAGTTCCATGCCCGCGTTAGTGCTGCATCTGGAACAAGGCAATTTGAAATTCTCTTTGGAACGGCCTCCACTTCCTATCTTGGAATCGAGTTTTCCTATGATGTTGACCCCAATTCGGGACTTGGACTTATCAAAGCGTTTGACGACAGTCCATCCCCCGGTTACGTTAGCTGTACCTATCCAAACAATTCCCCAACGACCTATGCTCTCAATGTGTGGTATCGGTTTACTTTCGAAATAGACGGGGACAGTTCCGGGCGTCCATGGAAGGCATACATGAATGGGATGGACTTGAGCTGTGGCGCTCTCACCTCTGACTCGCCTCCATCTCAACTTACGGTCATATCTACTCACGCTGCTGCGGGACCCTGGTGGGGATTACTAGACGATATCAAGGTCTATAGCGCCCAGACCGGCTACAACGCCCTGAACATCGGTTTTGCGGGTCTCCAATATCACCAATCTATTCGACTCTTGGGAGAGGATGGGTCGGTAGTAGACCAAGGTATGCAGACGCAGTTCGATGGAACGACGTTGTGGTTGTCGTTCAATTCCCCTTTGACCGGAGCCTACAAGTACTACGAAAATGGCGACAACGCAAGAACCGCTGTACAAATCTATGCCGAGGATGGTACACTAGAATACCAATCCCCGCTAACCCGCTTTTTTGTGGGAGAGACATATACTTACGCGCGGCCAAGGACATTTGCGGACGAACTGGTCAAGACAAGGAGCGGTGCATTTTATTGGCCCAACACCATTTACGCGGACGAGTCTTGCCCCGGAAGTCCATCTGAGTGTTCGAGTTGGGTTTGGAAGAATGTAGACCTTCAAGGCGCGGAAGTGCCCAGTGCAGTGAGCGGGCTTAAGGTTCACTTCACTTCGTTTGATTATGGTTCTCGTACACATTCATTTAGTATGACCCCTGCATCTTTGCCTACGTACTTTGTTACGTATATTCTAATCCCGGACGACAAGTCTCCAGATGGATTGGCTCTATCCGTTTGGGACACTGCGACGTTTTCCCCAGCTTGTTCGCCCCTTCCATGCTGGCACGAGGCCTATTGGGGAGCCGCGCCCGGTGTTTTCGTTCCATCTGGACAAGTCATCAGTTGGCTCAATATGGGACCTATCCCCACGGCGAGGAACCAATGGATACAACTGGTCGTCAAAGCCTCTGATTTGGGATTCGTCGGTTCGAGTTGGCAAGGCTTTGCCTACACGCTTGCCGGCGGCGAAGCGGCCTGGGATGTTACAACAACTCAGACGGCCGCGTCGTGGACAGATGCCTACTTGAAGGTCTCAGGTCTCCCTTCGGGCGTTACGGTAGGCGTCTTTTATGCAAACAACGGCACACAGATTGGGACTGGCCTAGAGTCCGGCGGAACCGCCAATGTTCTGCTCTATCAAAAGAGCAAGGGGATAACCACCTTCCCTGTCATGGTCAATATGAAGATTTACAATGCCAGCAACGAGTATTATTTCGGCCCGGCGAGAGATATCTGGCCGGGAGATTCATTCAGATATGTCGGTGCGTCCAGCTTTTTCGATTCGAAATTCGGTGGAACATCATACTGGCCCTCCTCATCAATTCACACTGCGTTGCTTGGCAGCAAGAAGTTCAGCGGAGACTGTCTGGATGCCGCGCTTTGTTATGATATGGAAACCCTTTCCGAAGCAGTAACTGCTACGGGCAACACCGGAATCGTCACGGACCAGCTTTTCGATTTGTCGCAGCATTCTAGATCTGGTAAGTTGGTGAATGCTCCGATTCTTGGTGATGTCACCAAGTCCTCGGGGGGGTTGGGGCTGAAGTTGGATGGCACCAGCGCTTACGTGGATACCGGATATGACTTGCCCACGGGCTCTATGACGCTCTCTGCGTGGATTTACGCCGATAGTCTCAGTAGCACGGACGATGTGAAAGGCATCATGGACAAGCGGTCCGTGACCAACGAGTGGAGATTTGATGTCAAGCCTTCCACCGGCAAACTGGAGTTCGTCGGATGGGATTCGTTGAATGCGGTGACCATTCAGGTGTATTCCAACGTGACAGTTGGTGCCGGCATTCTGTATCATGTAGCACTAACATGGGACGGAGTGACCGCGACATTTTACATCAATGGGGTGGCCAGAGGAGGCGGACCTAAGACAGGCAGTTCTATAGCT
>Ga0066685_10000744_pt1 | contig 12430 bp, 10 predicted proteins | sample GraSoiAngelo_134_FD_62305 | JGI IMG/M metagenome (GOLD analysis project Ga0066685, IMG submission 62305) | Grasslands soil microbial communities from the Angelo Coastal Reserve, California, USA - 14_0929_05_30cm | ecosystem: Environmental > Terrestrial > Soil > Grasslands | place: USA...
TGTACCGGAACAATGGAGATGGCACGTTCACCGACGTCACAACAAAAGCGGGAGTGGGTGGTAGCGGGTGGTGCGCTGGTGCTTGCTTCGTGGATTACGATCGGGACGGCTTGTTGGATCTGATCGTCACGCGTTACCTTGATTGGGACTTCGCGAAAAACGTCTAGTGCGGCTTGCATCGTCCGGGCTATCGTTCGTACTGCCAGCCTGACAATTTGGGGCCGTGTCTTGCCTGGTCTACCACAACAACGGCGACGGCACTTTCAAGGATGTTTCGAAGACGTGTGCTATCGCATCGTCTCCAGGAAAGGCGCTGGGCGTTGCCGTAAACGACTTCGACCGCGACGGGTGGCCGGACATCCTTGTCGCCAACGACTCGTTCCCGCAGCAACTCTTTCGAAATAACCGCGACGGCACATTCTCCGATGTGGCGCTCGAATCCGGTTTAGGGCTTGGCCGAAACAAATTCCCTCTTGCCAACGATGCCCTTCCCCTCCTGGATCGTCACGATCTGACCGGCCGCCACCCCTGGATAATTTTCATCCTTGCCGTCAGTCCAACGCACGGACAGGTCGGCGGAGTTCGCCTTCCCTAGACCGAAGTGCAGCCGAAAATCATTCTGCGAAATGAAGGAGCCTCCGCTGCGCACCTCGTCAATCTGCTTTTTCCCTCCTGAAACCAGGGTGACGCGAGCTCCAATCGCGTCGCTCCCAGAGGGCGTCACCAATCGAACGAGTAAAGAGTTGCCCAGGCGGGGACCGAGGTTCTTCAGCAGCGAAGGCGGCTCATTCATATTGACAATCACAATTTCCAGCTGGCCGTCATTGTCCAAGTCGCCGACCGCGAGCCCCCGGGAAGAATGCTCGTCGGATATTCCAGACCCGCTCGCCCCGGAGAGGTCAAAAAATTGACCGTCACCTCGGTTCCAATAGAGGAGTCGTCTTTGCCTGAATTTCTCCGCGGTGTGCCCGGAATCGACCTCCGGATACACATGACCGTTGGCGACGATCAAGTCTTTCCATCCGTCGTTGTCGATATCCAGAAATGCGGTGCCCCATCCAAGATACTTGGTGTTCACCGCCAATCCGGAAGGAATGGTGGCGTCGTCGAAGTTATTTCCACCCAGATTTCGGTACAGAGTGTGCGTGTCGTCCGCAAAGTTAGTCTTGAAAATATCCAGAAGGCCGTTGCGATCGAAGTCGCCTGCCGTCACACCCATTCCTGCTTGCTCGCGGCCGTCTTCGTTGTAGGCGATGCCGGCCTGCCCGGCGATCTGCTCAAAGCTCTTGCCGGCCAGGTTGTGATAGTACAAGTTTGGCGTGGAATCGCAGGACACGTAGATATCGGGCCACCCGTCATTGTCAAAATCCGCGACCAATGCGGTGAAACCGTAGCAGCTCTTCGGCCCGGTAATATGCACTTGGTCGGAGACGTCGGTGAAATTTCCGTGGCCGTCGTTTTGATACAGCGATATCGTTTCCGCAGGCAGTCCGCGGGGCCCACATAAGACCGGCAGTCCTTTCCACTGACATTGCGTTTTATCGCCGGGCCGCGGAGTCTGCTTGAGGTCGAAGTCCACGTAGTGAACAACCACGAGATCCTGATAACCGTCCCGGTTGAAGTCGAAGAAGGCGCAGCCGGTGCTCCACCTGGGTTTTGGCTGGATGAGCCCTCGCTCCCTCGTCTCGTCGCGAAAAACGCCGTGCCCCAGATTGTGGTATAGGGCGTTCTGCCCCCACTGTGTGATAAAAAGATCCGGATAGCCGTCGTTGTCGATATCGCCGACGCAGACCCCCTGGCCCCAACCCGTGTGAGCCAGCCCGGCCTTGTGTGTTACGTCTTCAAACCTTAAGCCACCCAAGTTGTGATAGAGAAAGTGTGTCGGCTTGGGGCCAGTTTCATCCAGCCGGTCAGCATTCACGAGAAAGATGTCGGGGAGACCGTCGTTGTCATAGTCAAAGATTGCGACTCCCGTGCCCGTCGTTTCCACGATGAACTGTTTGCCGCGCTCCGCCCCCGAGACGTTTATGCCTGTCAAACCAGCTCGCGCCGCAACATCCTCGTAGCGAACGACCGGTGCCTTCATGCCGCGGGGCAGTGGCCGGGCTGGAACCGCTGTGCCGCCAGTGGCCATTCCTTGTGCGCAGGCGGCCTGGCAAGCGCCGAGAGCCAAACCAGCAACCGCATACGCAAAGATAATGCGACAGATCCTGGCCTTCCTGCCCGGCCGCTCGTCCGGTCTTATCTTTCTTATCTGGATCATGATCGTTCGTCGAAACTCTCCGCGGCAACGCCCACTGACCGCGTAGTTTGCTTTGCTTCTGTCGCGTTTGACAAGTATTCGATAATCTGGTGCTGTCGCGTTCGAAAGGAGCGCAACGAAACAAGTCAACGTTGAGGACCACCAGACACCACTTCGAGAGACGGGGCGCTTGCTGGAATACTCTTGGCGGCTTTGCTGAGCGCCCGTCCCTGTGTCCGTCGCTTCTCCAATCTGGTGGAGAGCTCACGTAGCAGGATCGAGCATGCTTCCCACGGCTAGCACAGTCAGATTGATTTCGACGGTATTATGGTTCGTTCTCATCATTCAGGGTTGTTGTTCGCGAACTGTCGCAGCTCAAAGAGACCAGAACTGCAAGGGGCCCGCTGAATTGGAGCGGGCCCTGGCAACACAGCCATCAGCGGCGGCGTACGATGCGCTGGGTGCGTACTTTGGACAGCGCAAACAATTTTCTTGCGCCTTTTCCGCGTTTCAGTCAGCGCTCCGTCTTGAGCCCAACTCCTGGGAAGCGCACTATAACTTTGGTCTCGCGTATCTGGAGAGTGGCGATGCGGGACGCGCCACGCGCGAATTCCGAGCAGCGGTGCAACTAAAACCCGAGCTGCCGCAATCGCACGTGGCACTGGGGACTTCGCTCAGCCAGCGGAATGAAACCGACGCCGCGATCGAGGAGTTCAAGACAGCGCTCCAGATAGACCCGCAATCCGTTCCTGCGCTCGATGGTCTGACCAAGGTGTTGATCGAACAGAGGCGATACTCGGCGGCTATCGCTTATCTGCGAAACGCGCCGCCGGAGGACACGTTGCAGCTGAATTTGGCAACCGCGTACGCGCGAAATCGAAACAATGACGAGGCGCTCGAAATCCTCTCGCAGATTGTCCGCAAACAACCATGGTCTTCTCTGGCGCACTTGAATCTCGGTATTGTCTACACGCAGCAAGACCGATATCGGGAAGCAGCCGACCAATTCCGCGAAGTGCTGCGTCTTGATCCGAAGGATGATGTCGCTCGCGTTTCCCTGGTGAAAGCACTAGCAATCCTTGCTGAATTCCCTTCTGCGTTGCCTCTAATCCAAGAGTACGCTCGACGCAAGCCACGTGACTTCGACGCTCTGTATCTCACGGGAGTCGTACGACGCGGCCTAGGGAATTACGCAGATGCAGAAGCTCCCCTCAGGCAAGCCGTTGTCCTAAAATCGGATGACTACGATAGTCGGTACAATCTCGGTTTTGTGCTTGCCAAGCTGGGAAAGACCGCAGAAGCGCGTAAGCAACTGCAGATGGCTCTGAAGCTCAAGCCGGATTCAAGCGAGGCGCGATTTCAATTAGCCGGCGTGCTCAAGGCCATGGGAGAGCCGGAACAAGCTCGCGCCGAGCTACAAACCTTCGAGAACGAAAAACGAGAAAGCATAAGCCAAAACGTCGCCGAAACTAAGGCAAACCAAGCGAATGAGTACTTGCAGACCGGTGAGGTACGGCGCGCCGTGGCCTTGTACCGCGAAGCCATTGCCGATGATCCGAAAAACGCACGGACCTACTACAACCTGGGCCTGGCACTCGATCGTCTAGGGGACTATCCGAGCGAGCGCGACGCATTGGAACAAGGCCTGGCTGTCGACCCTGCGTTCGCTCCTTTGCATAATCAGATTGGTTTCTTGAGCCTCCAGGCGGGCCAGATGAACGAGGCTGAAAAGCAATTCAAAACCGCAACGTCACTGGATCCCCAATACGCCGAGGCTCAGAACAATCTCGGCGTCGTTTATGGGCAGCAGGGCAAGTCCGCGGAAGCGGAAAAGCTATTCCGGCAAGCAGTCGAGAACAATCCTCAATACGCTCAAGCGTTTGTCAACCTTGGCCTGGTCTTTGCCAGTCAGTCGCGATTTCCGGAAGCAATCCAGGCGCTTCAGAGCGCCGTGCATCTTGAACCGAACAACACCAAAGCCCTCACTTCTCGAGCCATGGTACTTACTCGCCTTGGTCAACCGACGGAAGCCATCACGGACTTTAGAAAGGTCGTCGAGCTCGATCCCCGCTCCCCGGAAGCACACCTAAATCTCGGTATCGCCCTCGCGGATCAATTTGATCTCGAGAGTGCACTGAAGGAATTCACTGAAGCGGTAAGACTTGCTCCAGACGCTCCTGCTCCGCACTACAACAAGGGAAGAGCTCTCGTCGATCTGCAGCGAAACCCGGAAGCCAAACCGGAGCTCGAGACAGCCTCACGGCTCGATCCGAACCTTGTGGACGCGTGGTATCTGCTGGGGATCATCGCGAAACAGGCGGGAGAAACGGAGAGATCTATTGAACTATTCGGAAAGGTAGTCACTGCCGACCCGAACAATGCCGACGCGCTTTTTATGCTGGGACAGGCTTTGTTGCGTAACGGCGATCGCCCGAAGGCCATTCAGTGTTGGCGAAAAGTGATTGCAATGAATCCTGATCATGGTGAGGCGCTCTACAACCTTTCCCGCCTGCTGGCGCAAACGGACCTAGGTGAAGCGAAGCTCCTTCAGGATCGCTTTGAAGCCCTGCAAACCAGGCGTCACGTGATGGATCGCGCCCAGACACTCGGAAATTTCGCGCTGTCTTCGGCGGCCGCTCATGACTGGCCACAGGCCATCGCGCAGTTGCAAGAAGGGCTGAAAATCTGCGGCGACTGCAGTGCCTTGGCCCTCCTGCATAAAAATCTAGGGCTAATCTACTGCCGGTCCGGAGATCTAAAGAGTGGCCGCGTTGAGCTGCTCGAAGCGCGGCAGCTCGCACCTAAAGATCCGGATATCACCGCCGCCCTCCAACTACTCGAAAAGCTGAGTAAATGACAGCGGCGGCGCGTCCGTCGGTTTTCTTTTGGCTCGATCGGCGACAAGAGCAGCGATCCTCAGATGCGAAGAGCAATAACGCTTACGTTCGGATCGGGCCCCTGTGCGGGCAGGTCGACCTGGAGTTTGCCCTCTGATTGACGGATCTTCAGCACTCGCCCGTTAGCAAGCAAGTAGGCTGAAAGCACTTTTGCTTCGAGGCCATTGATCTCGAGGGGCGCGGATGGCCATTCGAAAACGTGGATGAAGATCTTGTCCTTCTTCGCCGTCACTCTAATCGACGGAACGCCCTGTACGGGCCCATAGGTAGTTCCGTAGATCGAATCCCCGTTGACCGCGAGCCACTCTCCGATGGCGCGGAGGCGATCCTGAAACTCCGGCTGAATCACGCCGTCAGGCTGCGGGCCCACGTTTAGAAGAAAATTCCCGCCGCGGCTGGCCACTTCCACCAAAGATCGAATGAGCATCTGCGCCGACTTGTACTCGTGATCGTGCATGTTGTAAGCCCAGGTGTTATTGATGGTCATGCAGGTTTCCCACAACTGAAAGTCCTCGGACCTGGGGATGGTGGTCTTCAATTTCTGCTGGACGCTCGTATCGACAGCGTTAAACCGCACATCCTTGGTCGGGATGGCACTGGGAATGAACTGTTCCGGCGTCTGGTAGTCTCCTGGGAGACCAAGGCGATCATTCACGAGCGTGGCTGGTTGAAATTTGCGGATCAGGTCCAGGAAGCGAACGCCGCCATATTTCTCCTGATGATTCAGGCCATCGAACCAGATCAGCGCGACCGCACCATAGCCGGTGAGAAGCTCGGTGAGCTGCAATTGCATGTAGTCCAAATAGAGAGGCCATTCCGGGCGCGCGGGTTCACCGTTCCAGTTTTCTTTTGCTAGCTTCGTCGTGTCACGGAACGCCGGGTGATGCATGTCCGGTGGCGAGTAGTAGAAGCCCAGAGGCATGCTGCGTTCCATGCAGGCGCCTGCCAACTGCTTGACGATGTCCTTACCATAGGGAGTATTGGTGATCTTGTAGTCCGTGAAGGACGTATCGAACATGCAGAAGCCATCGTGATGCTTGGTGGTGAACACCATGTACTGCTGGCCGGCAGCGCGGGCCAGATCGACGAAGGCATCGGGGTCAAACTTCGTTGGATTGAATCGCATGGGAAGTGCCCGATACTCCGCTTCCGTGATGCCACCGGACGTCGGCCTCATAATGGGCCACGAGGCTTCGACGCTTGCGAGCGAATAAGGTCCCCAGTGAATAAACATTCCGAATTTCGCATTGCGATACCACGTCGTGCGCTCCTTCTCGGAGCCGAAGGCCCATCCAAGGCTTGGCGCCAAGGAAACTGAAGACGCGGCAAGTGCAAACTTTAGGAAATCCCGTCGATCATGCGAATAATCGCTCATGTCCCTTGAATCTCCACTTTTTGAATGTCACGCCAGGTCAATCGAGATGGAAAACCTCTTCCATCTCCGCCCACCACTCGCCCTGTTTTCGGGTCGGCAGAGGTTCCTGCATCGGCTCCATGACCGCCCACCACTCCTGAGTTTTGGCATGCGCAGCCATCTTGATCCAGTCACTTTTCAAGTCGCTTCCGTGGTATTCGAAATAGCTGAAGAGCACGCCGTCCTTGAAGTAGATGGAATAGTTCTTGATGTTGCATTCCAGAATCTTGTCCAGGACCTCCGTCCAAACCGCCGCGTGGTATCGCTTGTAATCTTCCTCAGTTCCTGGCTTGAGCCTGATCATCATTCCAAAGCGCTTCATTGTTCCCATCCCTGGGCTCGGTCCTCAGCAGGCTTCGAGGACCTCGGTCCCTTTCGAAGCCTGCACGCGTTTTTTAAGTGCTTAAAATTTCCTTGACAGAAGCTTATACGTAAATATACTTCGCCTTGTCAACATTTAAGCACTTATCGTATGCCGGCTCATTCCGCACTAACGGGAAATGGCCTCGTCAAACACGACTTGGCTGACCGTTTGCGAACCGAAATTATGAACGGCTCGCTGCCTAGAGGGGTCCGGATCGTTGAGGGAAAGTGGGCCAAGAAGTTTGGAGTGGCGCAGGGCTCCATACGCGAAGCGATCAATATCCTGGCGCTGGAGGGATTTGTCAAGAAAGAGTCAGGGCGAAGTGCGCGAGTTGTCCACCTGACCGAGAAGGATGTTGCACAACTCTATGAACTCCGCGGAACCCTGGAAGGATTGGCGGCTCGCCTGGCGGCACAAGTGCGCCCCGACCTCTCGAAGATTCAATTCGCGGTGGATAGTATGCGACACGCGGCAAACGAGGGAAATTGCGAGGCGCTGCTGCAACATGATCTTCATTTCCACCTTGGCCTCTGCGAACTTTCTGGCAACCCGTTTATCGTCGAGCAGAGTCGCCGACTTCTCGTGCCGTTCTTTGCGTTCGTGCGTATGCGAGTCGCGGCCAGCGGGCAAACAACCTCTCCGTGGGACAAGGACTTGGAAGCCCACCAACGCATCATCGACCTTGTGCGCGAAGCGGAGGGCGAGGTTGCAGAGCAGTACGTGAAGAAAGCGATGGCCCGCTTTGCCAAAACGGCTTACGACAACTGGGAGAATCGTACTTCTCATGCCGGATGACCTCGAACGGGAAGGAATCGCGCTGTCCGGTAGAGGAGATGGCGATGCCTGACGCGGCGATCCGTTCGGTCTCGGCGTACGACGCACGATTTCCGCTGCCCCCCGGAGCGGGCACAGATTCCGTCCACACGAACTCTGAATACAGCTTCGCGGTCACGTCGTTGGCGGGTGAGAACGGTCTTCGAGGGACCGGGATCGCACTCACGCTCGGCAATGGCAACAAGCTCGTGTGCGACGCGATTGAGATGCTCGCCAAGCCTCTCGCCGGTACGGCTATAGAAGAGCTCATGGCAGACTTTGGGAGTGTCTCTCGGAAGCTGGCGGACGATCCATCGCTCCGCTGGCTTGGACCTCACAAGGGTGTGGTTCACCTTGCGCTGGCTTCCATCACCAACGCCTGTTTCGACTTTTGGGCCAAGAGCCGGTGCAAACCTCTGTGGAAATTGCTTCTTGATCTCGCTCCAGGCGAAATCGTTCGTCTTCTGGATTTGAGCTATCTGGAAGAGGTCTTGAACGAACAAGGCGCGCGCGAACTGCTACAGGGCCAAATGGCGAGCCGCCACCGGCGCATTCCGATTCTGCAGAGTGGCTATCCCGGCTACGACACGTCCGTGGGGTGGATGGCATACGACGACCAAAAGGTCCGGGACCTGACCCAACGTGCCCTTGGCTCGGGCTTCAGAGCGTTCAAGCTGAAAGTGGGATCCGACGATGGGCGTCGCGATCTAAGGCGAGCTGCGGTGCTTCGGGAATGCATTGGGGAGTCCGGCGCTCTCATGTTCGACGCCAACCAGCGCTGGAGTCTTCCAGTCGCTATCCGGATGTCGCGCGACCTTGCCGTGTACCGGCCTTCATGGATCGAAGAGCCCACTCATCCCGACGACGTTCATGCACATGCCGTGCTGGCGCGCGAAATCGCCCCCATTAAGATCGCGGCGGGCGAGCATATTCCGAATCGAGTCGTGTTCAAGAACTTTCTTCAGGCTTCGGCTCTTCACTACGTGCAGGCCGACTGCACCAGGCTGGCGGGCGTGAGCGAGTTTCTCGCCGTCAGTCTTCTTGCGAAGAAGTTCCTACTTCCGGTAGTCCCACACGTAGGGGACATGGGGCAATTGCATCAGCACCTTGTCTTGTTCAATCACATTGCGCTGGGACACGAAATCTCGTTCCTCGAGCACATCCCCCACCTGCGCAGTCAGTTCGTTTTCCCGGCGTCGGTTGCGGACGGCTGCTACAAGACTCCGCAGGAACCCGGTGCCTCATGTGACTTGAACTTGTCTCTGGGCGACAATCACTGATGGAACATTCTGTGCCGACGGGAGTCTCTCTGGTACTGGTTGCGGGGCTGATGTCCGGCACTTGCATGCTTCCGTCGAAGTTTGTACGTACTTGGAAATGGGAGAACGTGTGGCTTGTTTTCAGTATGGTCTCTCTTGTAATCATTCCCTGGATACTTGCCGTTGCTTTTGTGGAGCGTCTGTTCGAAACGTATCGAGCTCTGTCCCCTCAGCAGCTTGCCATTCCGATATTGCTGGGTGCCGGATGGGGAATCGCGCAAATTCTTTTCGGCGTTTCCGTGAAGCGCCTTGGTCTGGGCATCGCGTACGCAATCATCGTCGGCCTTGGCGCAGTTCTCGGAACGCTGGTTCCACTCTTCGTTCAGCAAAGGACCCTCGCCAAGGAGCATGCACTAAGATTGATCTTGAGCGGTGTGGTGGTCATGTCGATCGGAATTTCTTTGACCGCGTGGAGTGGTCAAATCAAAGAACGTGCGGCGGGCCTTCATGAGAATCCATCGCATCGTTCCTACCTCGCGGCTACCTTTCTTGCCGTGCTCTGTGGCCTCATGGCACCCATGCTCAACTACTCGTTTGCCTTTGGGCAAGATATTGCCAAAACGGCTGTAACGTTCGGAAACCAGCCCGTGCACGCCGCTTACGCGGTTTGGCCAGTTGGACTAGCGGGAGGCCTCCTTCCCAACGCGGCCTACAGTTTGTGGCTGCTAACCAAGAATCGGACCTGGGCTTTGTTTCGCTCTACACCGCCAGACTTCTTGCGGTCCTCCCTGATGGGCGTTCTCTGGATGGGAGCATTTGCTTTGTATGGAATGAGCGCAACGTACCTCGGTGCACTGGGCACATCCGTCGGATGGGGCCTGTTACAGATCTTCATGATCATGACCGCCACCATGGCGGGAGTTCTGACGGGCGAATGGCAGCAAGCCTCCCGCTCTGCACGACTCTTATTGGGCTCAGGCATCGCAGGTCTGACGGCTGCGATTGTGCTGCTCGCAGCCGGCAGCATGTAGGCCGTTCTTTGAAAGCCACAGGGGCACTGAGAGAGCGTCATGAACAATTGTGAAGATCACATGGGAACGCGACTTCAGAAAATTTCTGCAGCCCGCTGCGTTTTTCGAGTGCTTGCTATTTTCTCTCTCAGTCTTGTGGCCCGGCCCTCACTCCTCTGCGCCCAGGACCAAACTTCTATTCCCGAGGAGATCGAGTGGACCTGGGAAGTTCGCTCGCAACTCGCCGACCCCAAGCTGCCCAACGTCCTTCTTCTCGGCGACTCTATCACACGCAACTATTTCCCACAGGTAACCAAAGATCTCCGCGGCGTCGCCAATGTCTACCTCTTGGCGTCTTCGACGTCCGTGGGCGATCCCCGTCTTCCCCGTCAGATTGCCGAGTTCTCCGCCTTACAGGGTGTCTCGTTCACTGTAGTTCACTTCAACAACGGCTTGCACGGCTGGGGATATTCCGAAGCGCAATTCAAATCCAGCTTTCCCATTTTTCTCCAAGCCATTCGGGCACTCCCAGGTCGCGGCAAGCTCATCTGGACTACGATCACACCGGTCAAACCCGAGGCATCCAACGGCGCCTCGAATTCCCGCATAGACGCGAGAAATGCCATCGCCCGAGCCTTCATCGAAGCGGAGAGGATTCCCATCGATGACCAACACGCTCTGATGATCCAGCATCCCGACCTCTACGAAGACGCCTTCCATTTCAACAAGGCTGGCTCGGCAATCATGGGCGCCCAGGCAGCGACGATCATCAGGAGGGCCCTCGAGAACTCCGGACACGAGCGGCCCGGTAAACATTAGCCGTTCACGCGGCGGAACTACTGTCTGCCGCAACCTTCAAAGACATCTCACACGGAGATCCAACGATGCCAAATCCTCCCACCGCGGAAAGCCTTGATGCGCGGATTGCCGCAGCTGTTCAAACAGTCCGGCAACCCCGCCCAAAGCAGGTCCGTCCCATCGTTGTCATAGGCGCCGGAGGTATCGTTCGCGCCGCACATCTGCCTGCATACGAAAGGGCGGGGTTCCCAGTCATCAGCCTAGTGGATCAAGATGGAGACAAAGCAGCAGAACTCGCAGCCAAGCGTCGGATTCCCCGTTCGTTCAGTTCCCTTGCTGAAGCCGTACGCTTCGCTCCACCTGACGCTGTCTTCGATGTGGCGGTTCCCGCCTCTCAGCTTGTCCATATCCTTCCGGAGCTACCCGACAGCGCGACCGTGCTCATGCAGAAGCCCATGGGTGAGACCCTCCAGGAAGCTCGCATCATTCGGGACCTTTGCTTGAGCAAGGGTTTCGCTGCCGCCGTAAACTTCTCTCTACGCTACTCTCCCAATAACCTCGCTGTCGCTGCACTGGCGAGCAGTGGTCTCCTAGGTGAAATCCACGACATCGAAGTCCAGACAAGCACTTATACCCCTTGGCATCTCTGGTCCTTTCTTGCCACCGCGCCGAGGCTCGAAATCCTCTATCACAGCATTCACTACTTCGACCTTGTTCGCTCATGGCTGGGCAATCCCCAAGGCGTCTACGCGCGCACGGTAAACAACCCGCACACGGCAAACCTCGCGGCCACCAAGACCATCGCCATCCTCGATTACGGCAAGTCCAAGCGCGTCTTCATTGCCACCAACCACAACCACAAGTTCGGCCCGGAACATCAGCACAGCTTCATCCAATGGGAGGGACTCAACGGCGCGGCACGCATCAGTATGGGCGTCAACCTGGACTATCCGGCCGGGAAGCCAGATACCGCCGAATACGCCGAGCGTGGCTCAGACTCTCCGCGCTGGCGCTCCGTCCCGGTCACCGGGAACAACTTTCCCGACGCTTTCATGGGAACCATGGGCGCTCTCCAGTGCTTCGCCGAAGGATCCGTCTCCACGTTGCCGTCGCACTTTGAAGATGCGTTTCAAACAATGGCGCTCGTCGAGGCCCTGTACCGCTCAAGCGACCTTCCCGGCGAGCCGATTCCGCTCGACGAGTGACCTACAGCCACCTAGGCGGATGTAGGTATTGCCAGGGATTGTCAGCGGCCTTAATCAAGAGCCCTACGCACGACTTTTTTGACCATGGCATACCTTGACTACACAGGGATGTCTTTAGGCGAGGTCACAAGCCAAGAATTGGCCGCAGCTATCCACCCCAAGATATGTCCGATTTCTTGGAGAAATGGCGAGCGGACTTGTTCCCGTTCCAAATCTCCGGCCCGGACTCTGTGCTAAAATCACAAAGGAGATTCACGATGGCAGCGCTTGACTGGTCGCAATGTCTGGCTATAGAGAGCGTACCCGGAAAGGTGAGCGGGGCATGGGTGTTTCGCGGCACGCGAATGCCGGTTGCCACCGTCTTCGCGGGATTGGAAGAAGGCATGACCATCAATGAATTGATAGAGACGTATGACGGACTCACGCGG
>Ga0066685_10000747_pt1 | contig 12402 bp, 6 predicted proteins | sample GraSoiAngelo_134_FD_62305 | JGI IMG/M metagenome (GOLD analysis project Ga0066685, IMG submission 62305) | Grasslands soil microbial communities from the Angelo Coastal Reserve, California, USA - 14_0929_05_30cm | ecosystem: Environmental > Terrestrial > Soil > Grasslands | place: USA...
TTGAAGTTTCCATTCCAGGCGGTTGGCGTCAAAGTGGCTATCTGCTCTGACTTTGTTGCTCAGACCGGAGTCGAATTCATCTAATGAAACAGACATCCTTTTTTTCTGCTGTTCGATATAAGTCAGGCATTCGTTTGTGGCAATGCGGTAAAGCCAGGTGTATAGCTGGCTGTCTTCCCTAAAGTTTTCCAGACCATTCCAGACCCGAAGAAAAACATTTTGCAGAACATCGTTTGCATCTTCATGGTCAATAACCATGCGTCGCACATGCCAATATAATTTTTCCTGGTATTTTTTTATGATAGCCGTAAATGCCCTTTCCTTGGTTACGGGATTGCGGAATTGAACAAGCAATTCAGTATCACTTACGGCGGTCAAAGACATGCTATTGGTTTAATAGGTTTAGAATATTGGCTTTGTTGGTTGTTTGTTTTTGAATTCTTAATTCTGGGCGTCGAACTCATTAAACTCTGAATGTTTTCACGGGTATTTCCCTTCAATATTATAATCAATGGTTAAAAATAAAAAAGCGGTTTCAATTTTTAAACGAAGCTCTCAAATTCTTAATAACATGTATTGCCCATTTTTCCCCCTATTATTTTCATACAAAAAATCGTTGTGAAAATGCCGATGTTTTCTATCGGTGTATATTTGAAAAAAATTGCCGTTTAAAAGATCATTTTTTTAAAACAAATTGTGAGATATGGAACAGTTTAATGAAATACAGCAAAAAGCCAAATTGATCCGTAAGTGGGCGCTGATTTCAACCACCGAAGCAGGATCAGGCCATCCTACTTCGTGCTTGTCGGCCGCTGATCTTACCGCCGTTCTTTTCGACAAATATTTTAGCTATGATCTTGCCAATCCACTAAATCTTTATAACGATCGTTTTGTTCTTTCAAAGGGTCATGCTGCGCCGCTTCTCTACACCTTGTTTGGTATGGCAGGCGCATACCCTCTTGAAGAGCTGAAAACATTGAGGAAATTTGGCAGCCGCTTTGAAGGTCATCCTGTTCCCAAATTTGCGTACACTGAAGCTGCCACGGGTTCGCTGGGACAGGGCCTGTCAGTGGGTGCTGGGCTTGCCTGGCTTGCAAAACGTGAAAATCTTCCCTACAAGACTTTTGTCTTAACAGGCGATGGAGAATTAGCGGAAGGGCAAGTTTGGGAGGCCGCAAACTTTGCAGCGCATGAAAATCTTGATAATCTCGTTGCTATTCTTGATATCAATCGGCTCGCCCAAAGCCAGGAAACCATGTTTGGACACGATATTGAAAAATATGTCAATCGCTTTCAATCGTTCGGTTTTGAAGTGATAGCTATCGATGGGCATGACCTGGCTCAGATTGACAAAGCTTTCGATTCGGCTACCAAAAATGCGAATGGCAAACCGCACGCGATCATTGCCAAAACATTTAAGGGTAAAGGAATTTCTTTTTTGGAGAATAAAGATGGCTGGCATGGTAAACCACTAAAGAAAGATGAATTGCAGAAAGCGCTGGCAGAACTCGGCGATGTGGATGACAACTTAAAATTCAAACTTAAAAAGGCTGGTCAAACAAAATTGCCGCCAAATGCATTTGAAGAAATTAAGGTTGACTTGTCGTTTGACAAAAACAAAGAGTATGCAACACGCGAAGTTTTCGGTGATGTGCTGGTGAAGCTTGGAGAAAAAAATAAAGAAATTTATGTACTCGATGCCGATGTAAAGAACTCGACGTTCACGGAAACTTTTCAAAAGGTATTTGCCAGTCGTTTTGGCGAATGTTATATCGCAGAGCAAAACATGGTTTCTGTTGCCGCAGGATTGTCGAGGTTAGGAAAAATTCCGTTTGTTGCCACCTTTGCTGCATTTTTTACAAGGGCCGCTGATCAAATCAGAATGGCACGAGTTTCGGAAGCGAGCATAAAATTCGTCGGTTCTCATGTCGGTGTTTCTATTGGAGAGGATGGTCCTTCGCAAATGGGTCTTGAAGACATTGCTTTATTTGGGGCCATACCGGATGCTGTGATTTTGCAACCTTCGGATGCTGTTTCCACTTCTAAATTAGTGCCGCACATGGTGGCTCACAAAGGATTTTCATATATGCGAACCCTTCGTTCGAAAACTGCAGTGCTATATAATGATGCAGACGAGTTTCCGATCGGCGGTTCAAAGATTTTAATGCAATCTGACAATGACGAGCTAACCATTGCAGCAACGGGCATTACTGTATCTGAGGCAATCAAAGCCTCCGACGAACTAAAAAAGGAAGGCATAAATGTCCGGGTGGTCGATTGTTATTCTATCAGTCCTATCGACAAGGATACTCTTACCAGGTGCCTGCGCGAAACAAAGAGAAAAATTCTGATCACTGTTGAAGATCATTACGAACATGGAGGCATGGGTGATTTTGCAGCTACGGCAGTTGCGGGCGTAAATGGACGAGTTATCAAAATGGCCGTAACAAAAACATCCCAGTCGGGAACTAAAGATCAACTGCTTGATGATGCAGGCATCAGCGCATCCCATATAGTTGCCACGGCGAAGCAAATGGTTGGAGAATTGGCCGTAGAGATGAGTTGAAAGTAGTGGCTGACGTGACCTTTAATTCAGTTCCTTCGGCTGGCTGGTAAAAATTTTATCGTCAGCTCTTAACCTTTGCTCCCATTTCCATGCGGTAGACATCATATCATCCAGGGAATATTTCGGCTCCCACCCTAATACTTTTTTGGCAAGATCATTATTTGCATAGATCGCAACAATGTCTCCCGGTCTTCTCGGCCCAATGTCATAATTCAATTTAATGCCACTCACTTTTTCAAAGGAATGAATGGCTTCCAGGACTGTTACGCCGTTGCCGGTTCCTAAATTAAAAACTTCGCATAGCAGATCTGTTTTTCCGTTTTGGAAATATTTTATCGAAAGGGTGTGAGCATGGGCTATATCGCAAACGTGAATGAAATCCCGGAGGCAGCTTCCGTCGCGGGTGGGATAATCATTACCATGGACAAACATTTTCTTTATTTTGCCAATGGCTGTTTGAGTGATGGCAGGTACAAGGTTTTCCGGTTTCCCTATCGGTAATTCTCCGATTAAACCAGACGGATGTGCACCGACCGGGTTGAAGTAGCGCAGCAAAATACACTGCGTGCCTGAGGCTTTTGCAAATTCATTGACGATCTGCTCGCCCATTTGTTTTGTGTAACCATAAGGAGATGCGGCCGGTTTAGGCATTGTTGTTTCCGTTACCGGAATCTCATCCGGATTGCCATACACAGTGCATGAGGACGAAAAAACAAACCAGGGAATATTAAACTCCTGCACACATTTCAATACATTCATCAGCGAGAGAAGATTGTTCTCAAAATAGATCAAAGGCTTTTCAACCGATTCACCAACCGACTTGTATGCGGCAAAGTGAATGATCCCCTCAACGTCTTCATTTTCCTGGAATATTGCAAACGTGTCATCAAAATTGCAGAGGTCGACCTTATAGTTTTTCATTTTTTTCCCTGTGATTTTTTCGACCCTTTCTAAGATTATCGGATTTGATCGTTTATTATTATCAACGGAAATGACTTCGTAACCATTTTCAACAAGGTCAACCAACGTATGTGTTCCAATATAACCACATCCACCTGTGACCAATATCTTAGCCATGCTTTTAATTTTAATTACCGCAAAAGTCAGGAAAAACTTTTAAAGGAATAAACGAACCACGGAATATACTCCGGCGGCTAACAAACCACTTACGGGTATAGTCAATATCCAGGCCCATAATAGATTTACTGTAACGCCCCACCGTACAGCTGATAAGCGTTTGGTGGCGCCCACACCAATTATGGCACCGGTTATGGTGTGCGTAGTGCTAACAGGAATTTTTAAATTCTCTGTCCCGAACAATGTGATAGCACCCGCGGTCTCTGCTGCTACTCCCTCAAATGGCGTCACCTTGGTTATTCTTGTTCCCATGGTTTTAATGATCCTCCACCCGCCGCTCATTGTTCCCACGGCTATCGCAGTGTAACAGGCAAGCGGAACCCAGATCGGCATCTGCTCAAACTTTTGAATATTGCCATTAGCAATTAAAGCCGCGGTAATTATACCCATTACTTTTTGGGCATCATTACCTCCATGTCCTATGCTGAATGTAGCTGATGAAACCAGTTGCAATCTTTTGAACCATTTGTTGGCCCTATTCGCGTTCAGCTTAGTTAGATAAAGGGTAAAGATGGCAATAGTAATTAGAATCAATCCAAGCAAGATCCATTTAAAGTTTTTTGAATAGAAAATCAATTTTAAGATATAAGATTCGTAGTGCGATTTTAATTTGGCCGGATCATACTCGAGGACGAAATGCAGGAAAACAATTACGGCTGCAATTACGGCTACCGAAAGCAATTTGGGGCCGATCCCTTTTCGAAAGGCATGAATGAACCATAAAGAAATGATGAAGGCCATGATCATCCCCACCAACGGCGCCAGCAATATGAAACTTGCCGTTTTGATCACAGGGTCAGCTTCGATAGCGGTAAAAGTGCCCGCGTGGGCAATGCCGGCGCCTGCAAACCCTCCGATCAAAGTATGAGATGAAGACGAAGGAATACCAAACCACCATGTTAATAAGTTCCATCCAATGGCAGCGATCAAGCCAGCAAACACAACCTGCAAAGTGATGAATTCACTTTTTACTGTTTTTGAAATGGTGTTGGCAACATTATGGTCTTTGAAAATAAAAAAAGCTACGAAGTTGAACAAGGCCGCCCAGAGTACGGCCTGGAAAGGAGTGAGGACCTTTGTAGAAACGACGGTAGCGATCGAGTTGGCTGCATCGTGGAATCCATTTATGTAATCGAAAATTAAAGCCAGGATAATAATAACAATTAAAAAACTCATGGAGATTTTATTTGCGGATTTGCCTGTCTGTGAACCTATGGATTGCGATAAACATCAAGCAACACGTCGGCGGTTTGCTGATTCGCATATTTACTACGCGTATTTGATAATGATTGATTCTATTACGTTGCTTGCATCTTCACATTTATCGGTAACAATTTCCATTGCCTGGTAGATCTCTCTTTTTTTAATTACTTCCTTGGCATCAGCTTCAGTGGCAAATAATCTCTCAATACTCATGTCAAAAACGTCATCCGCCTGGTTTTCGATGCTGTTAATCTTTACCAACGCCTCGGTCATTTGCCTCATTTTTTTCATATCTCTCAATTCCCCGACGGCAATTTTTACCTGCATAGCGCTTTGCTCAATCATGTCTGCCAATTTTTGGAGACCAGTATCATTTGGATTGATGCGGTAGAAATTTATTTTTTTTGCGGAAGCATAAATATAATCTGCTATGTCGTCTAAAGCCGAGGCCAGATAGTGAATATCCTCACGGTCAAAAGGAGTAATAAAGTTGCGGCCCAGCTCAGTAAATATTTTATGCGTTAGTTCGTCATTGTCATGTTCAATATCTTCCAGTTGGCCTATCAAGGAAGCTCTTTTATCAAAATCCGGTTCTTCAATTACAAGCTTAAGCTTAGTCCCCATAATAGCTACGTTATCAGCTACTTTTTCAAACAAATCATAAAATACCTTGCTTTTCGGTAAGAATATCTTCATGAAGGAGTTAATAGCCATAACCTTGGATTTTTGAAGTTTTGCGAAGTTACCCGCTTAGAATTACCCTGCAGGTTCATAAGCAGAATTAATAATTAATTAATATAGAAATAATGATTAGCTAATCAGAAGGTAACAAATTTTTCATACGTCAAATCCCATTACTTTGCAATTTCTTATAAACCCTGCAGGAAAATGAGATTATTATTAAAAAGACTGTCTCTGTTCTTATTTTTTTTGCTGTTTTTATTCTCCGCGTACTGCCAACGGTATCTTTCTGACCTTGATTCGTCATTGTTATACTTGAAAGATACAGTTCGCCCTTTTCTAAAGCGTTTTGAAAATCTTCAATTCTCAGGATACATTCAACCGCAATTTCAGCTTGCAGATACGGAAGGAGCCAAATCATATGACGGAGGTGATTTTTCCACTTTTTCCAGGAGCAGGTTTATGTTAAGGCGCGCCAGGATTAAACTCGATTATCTTTTAAGGACTGAGGACAATTATCCTAAAGCTTTATTCACTTTCCAGGTTGACGCAACGGAAAGGGGAGTAAATGTGAGAGATATGTTCATGCGCTTATATGAAACCAAATGGCACAATTTTTCATTTACTGCCGGATTGTTTGCAAGGCCATTTGGCTATGAAGTAAATCTCTCCTCGGCATACCGCGAAACACCGGAACGTGGAAGAATGTCTCAAATATTAATGCCTACCGAAAGAGATCTTGGAGCCATGTTTACTTACGAGGATATACGACGAGAGGCAAAAAATAAGTTTATAAAATTTGATGCGGGTTTATTTAATGGACAGGGATTGTCTGGTACCACGGATTTCGACAGTCACAAAGATTTGATCAGCAGGCTAACCATTAAGTCCATTCCTGCAGGCAAATTTTTATTCAGTGGGGGTTTATCATTATTATATGGTGGCTGGCGACAGGGTACAAAATATGTGTATGAAATGGGAACTGCAAACGGCGACAAAACATTCATGGTGGATTCTTCTTTAAACAACGTAGGAAAAATTTCACCCCGGCATTATTATGGAGCTGATGTGCAGATTATTTTAAAACATGCATGGGGACAGACGGAATGGAGAGCAGAATATTGGAGGGGCCAGCAACCCGGCACAGCAAACAGCACAACGAATCCTGGGACTTTACCAACTGTACCAACTTATCGCAGGCAGTTTGATGGAGCATTTTTTTATTTTCTTCAAAATATCATCAATAATAAAAACCAGTTGTTGGTGAAATACGACTGGTATGATCCGAACACAAAAGTTTCAAAAAACGAAATAGGAAAAGCGAACACGAATCTTACCATCGCCGATGTTAAATATTCAACGTTGGGACTCGGTTATGCTTATTATTTTAACGATCATATCAAACTGATCCTATATTATGAGTTTGTAAAAAATGAGGCAACACAATTGGTAAATTATTCATCAGATCAGAAAGACAATGTTTTCACCTGCCGTATGCAGTTTAGATTCTAATTTGTTCATATTCTGGTAACATTGTGGTCATCATTCCTTAACCTCGCAGTAACACAGGGGTAATGTGAGCAGTATTCCTTTGCTGAAAATTACCCTGCTATGCGCATTACTCTAAGGCAACTAACTGTATTATTCATCTTGGTTTTTTTATCCATAAATCTTTTTTCACAGGAAACGACGGCCACGCTGAGTGGAACTGTTTCTGATGCGAAAGGAGAAACGGTGAGTGGAGCAACTGTTTCGGTAACTCACGTACCGACAGGTTACCATAACACTTCGCTAACTAACACTAAGGGATTATTTGTAATTCCCAATCTCAAACCCGGTGGGCCCTATACCATTATCATTTCATTTGTGGGCGCAGAAGAACAAAAATTTGAAAACATGAATCTCGTACTTGGTAATAATCCCGATCTGAATGTTGTTTTGAAGAACACGGAGAAAAATCTTGAAGAGGTGATAGTAAATGCAACAGGCCGCCGCACCATTGGGGGTTTATCTATCAGCCGTCAGCAAATGAATACTTTGCCTACAATTGGCAGAAGCATTAATGATTTTACAAGATTGACGCCTCAGTCAAATAACAACTCATTTGCAGGTACGAATTTTCGTTATAACAACCTTACTATTGACGGCACTATAAATAATGATGCCTTTGGCTTCAGTAACTCAGTGGGTGGTGTAAGCGGGGGAGGCCAAGCTGGCGCTGCAGGTGCAGGTACGAGAACAAATCCCTACAGTCTCGATGTAATCCAGGAAGTCCAGGTTCAATTAGCTCCGTACGACGTGAAACTTGGAAATTTTACCGGTGCAAGTGTGAATGCAATTACGAAAAGTGGTACGAATGATTTCCACGGTTCAATTTATGGTTATGGACGCAACCAGGCATTCGTGGGAAAGAGTGTGGATGGCAGAAAAACGAAAACAGGTTCAGCATTTCATGACTACCAATACGGCGCCACACTTGACGGTCCCATTGTAAAAAATAAAGCATTCTTTATTGTGAATTTTGAACAGACCCGGCGCCAGGAGCCTTCATTTTATAATGTGGGAGATCCCGGTGCGGCGATGACCGCAGCCGAAGGCGCACAGATCGTTAACCAGCTAAAAACAAAATATAATTATGATCCTGGAAGCTACTTGGGCGCCTATGAAATATTTACCAAAAGCGATAAACTTTTTGGCAGATTAGATTTTAAATTGAACGACAAAAATACCTTTACTCTCCGCAGTATTTACACAAATGGAAGCGGCAACAACCTAGAAAGGTCTTCAACAAATTTTCAGTTTGGTTCGACTGATTTTACGCAATTCACAAAGAACTTCAATATTACTGCTGAATTAAAAACAAAAATCACAAATAAACTGAACAATCTTTTCAACATTAGTTACATCAAGGTTCATGAATATAGAGATTTTCCAGAACCGCTTGCTCCATACATAGACATAGATAATGGAAGAATTACCTTGGGAACATGGAGGGAAGCTTCTATTTATAATTTAAAACAGCAAACTTTTGAAATCAGTGATAATGTAACCCTCAATAAGGGGATAAATAAATTTACGTTTGGTACGCACAACGAGTTTTATGATCTTACTTACGGATTTATTAATTCATGGAACGGACGTTGGGAATATTCAAGAGGGTTGAATAGTTTTTTAGCTGACAATCCTTCCAGAATTCGTGGGGCTTTTACACTGGATCCTAAGTTACCCAATGACAGGAATACAATCTATAACGATCCGCCTAACCCGTTTTCAATTGGTTTATTAAGCGCCTATGCGCAGGACGAAATTACTATAAGCAGAAAATTCAAAGTTTCACCAGGATTAAGATTTGATTATTCGTATGTGGGTAAGCAGCCCTATTTTGATCCGGCTATTTCTAAAACAAATGTAAGTCCTCATTACGTTTCGCCTGATCCTACTTACACAAATACGCCATTCGATGAACTTACCGGTAAACTGCCTTCAAGAGTAACTGTATCGCCAAGACTTGGATTTAATTTTGATGTAAGCGGTAATCAGAAAGTTATTATCCGCGGGGGTACCGGAGTATTTACGGGCCGTGTGCCTTTTGCCTGGTATGGATACGCATACACACTGAATGGTGGAACTTATGGGAATATAGATTGGAACAATATTTCAGCATCACAAACGGTACCTCTTGCGATTAACCCGTTATATTTAAAAGATACCGTAACAAAATACTCGGCTCAGTATAACGCGGGTAATAAAGCAAACACACACGAAAAAGATATTTTCGATAATAACTTCAAGCTTCCTACAATCTGGAGAAGCAATTTAGCTGCAGATTTTAAATTCGGAAAAGGCTACAAGATCACATTAGATGCCATGTACACAAAAACCATCTGGGATGTGAAATACGAACAAATAAATCTCAAGGATTCTGTTCAGTATTTTTCAACAGGACCTACTCAGACTCCTGTTTATGTTGGCGGCAAATATAATAGCGTGTTCTCAAATGTTTATTTCCTGACTAATACTAAAGAAGGCTATCGTTATAATTTAACTGCCCAAATTTCAAAAACAGGAAACAATAAAGCTCTTAGAGGCAGCCATTCAATAAATCTTAACTGGAGTTTAGCCTATACTTATGGCATGAGCAAGGATGTCACCAATGGCATACGCAATTCTTGGGAAAGCAGTTATAATGTGAATCCGACAATTATTCCGAGTAATTCGGCTTTGGCATTTTCTAATTTCGATCTTCGTCATCGCATCGTAGGAAGCATAGGTAGCACATTAACCTGGAATCAATCAAATGCCACTTCACTTTCTTTCTTTTATGCAGGTCAGTCGGGCAATCCTTACAGTATTATTTACCAGTCAGCACCCTTCGGCAGTGGCTCCAATGCTCCCCTACCTTATATTCCGAAAAATCAGTCTGATATTAATTTAGCTGATAAAAAAGACGCAAACGGCAATATTACTTACAGTGCATCACAGCAGTGGTCAGACCTGAATAATTTGATTGACGGCGACAAATATTTAAAAACGAGGAGGGGCCAGTATGCGGAAAGAAATGGTTTACGTACAACCTGGGTGAATGATCTTGATATGAAACTGATGCACGAATTCAAATTAAGCAAAACAGATAAAAGCAAATCATTACAAATTAGCTTCGATGTTTTCAATTTGCTAAACTTGTTGAGCAATAGTTGGGGACATGTAACCTTTGTAACAAATCTTAATAATTATACAGTAAACTTTTTACAATTCGTAAAAGATGCCAATGGCAAAAATCCTGGCTCACCCGCGAGCGGCTACATGCCTACTTTCAACTTTGTAAAACCAACGGGTATAGGAGATCATTATTATACTCTTGATCCAATTAACTCACGCTGGCAAGGACAATTAGGAGTAAAATTCAATTTCTAAAATATCACCCTGCGAAATCATATGGAGATTGTGAAAGCAGTCTCCTTTTTTATTAACACTGAAATAATCTTGCTGTAATGACTAATTAACAATAATCCATTCACTATCGCGAATAGGTCTTATTCTCCTTTATGAAACTTATTCACGCACAATTCTTGCAGGATTTCACAAGACTCACGCCTTCATCTAGCTTGCGATCCAATTTTTAGTAGTTGTCACTTCAGGTGACGGTTTTTTTTGCAAAAGAAAGATCATTTAATAGCAAGATAATTTTGGTGTAATAGTTCCTTAACAATAAGAGCACATCTTGCAGACAGTTCTTATTTTTCCTTCGCAGAATTTGCTCCTTCGCTCATTTGAGCCATGGGTTATGAGTAGATTTCTCATGCAGTTTTCTCCGGCCCGCTGTTTATCCAAATGGCGGGCCGGTCCTTTATCATAGGAAAGTATTCTAATCTACTTCCCGCCTCTGCAATAAAACTCAGTTAAACGATCGTGAACGCCGGGACTTTATTACGTCCCGTCTGGCGCGACCACCTACATTTATTTCGGATTTGAAGCTATCAGTTTATTTGTGCTTTGTTTTTAGCATTGTGATTGGCTTATCTTGCCAAATCTTAAGCACCGACATGGTCATTGAGATTTATTAGTGAGCCGGTGCTTTTTTTCAAACTCTTTAACACCTGTTGCCTCATGATGTCATTAAATGAAATCCGCAGACGACTTTTCAAGGGAGATATAACCATCCTGTTTCGATTGTTCGGAAAAGATGAAAAAACAATTCAACCATCCGAAGTGGCCCAGATCTTCTTGAATTTGCCTGCATCATCGGCAGTGAAAGCTTTTCAATCTTTTCCTGAAAAGAATAGGATCATCGTGTTCCCGTATCTGGACGATCTGGTAAAAAAGCAAATTATTCATGATATTCCGAAACCAGATGCCTCTAAAATTTTAAACAATCTCAGTTCAGATGATCTCATGATATTCCTTACTAAATTAAAAGGCATAGAGCTTTCTGAGATCCTTGAATATCTGAATGAAAAAAATAAAAAAGTTGCACACAATCTCTTGGGCTATCCAAGGGAAAGCGTTGCCAGGCTTATAAATACAGAGTTCGTAACAATAACAAAAGAAATGAGCATTGACGAGGCAATGGATCACTTGCGAAAACATCACCAGGACTCTGAGACGGCCAATGTTATTTACGTAGTGGACAACGAAGGTAAATTGATCGATGATGTGCCTATTAGAAGACTGGTATTAAATGAACGCGGGAAAAAAGTGGAGGATATCATGGATGGATTTTATGTGAAACTCAATCTGAATGACAGCAAGGAGACGGCCGTGGATGTTTTTAAGCAGTACGACCGGGCCGCGTTGCCCGTGACAAATGACCATAATGTATTGCTTGGGGTCATTACAGTAGACGATGTTCTGGATGTTGAAGAAGAAAGGAATACAAAAGAGATGCAGAGATTCGGTGGAGTGGAATCCCTAGACTATCCCTACATGAAAACTTCATTTTTTCAGCTGATCAGAAAGAGAGCCGGCTGGCTGGTATTTTTGTTTTTAGGTGAGATGTTTACGGCGACCGCCATGGGATATTTTGATAGCGAGATATCAAAAGCAGTCGTGCTTGCACTTTTTGTTCCACTTATCATTTCAAGCGGAGGTAACAGTGGTTCCCAGGCTGCCACACTTATCATCAGGGCCATGGCATTGAAAGAACTTTCGTTCCATGACTGGTGGTATGTAATGCGCAGGGAGATTTTGTCGGGGCTGACACTAGGAGTGATACTGGGAACGATCGGATTTATCAGGATCACCACCTGGCAAGAATTTCATTGGTATGATTACGGAGCACACTGGTTATTGCTTGCCATCACCATCTTCTTTTCCCT
>Ga0066685_10000751_pt1 | contig 12391 bp, 11 predicted proteins | sample GraSoiAngelo_134_FD_62305 | JGI IMG/M metagenome (GOLD analysis project Ga0066685, IMG submission 62305) | Grasslands soil microbial communities from the Angelo Coastal Reserve, California, USA - 14_0929_05_30cm | ecosystem: Environmental > Terrestrial > Soil > Grasslands | place: USA...
CGCGCCCGGCGCCTACTTGATCGCCTGGGGATTGATCGGCGATCCCGTGCCCTTCGTGATCACCAGCGGCGGCGCGCAGAAGAAGAACTCGTAGACGCGGTCGGCGGCGCAGTCCTCCGCGAGCTCCTTCAGGTAGAAGATCTCGCCGTGGACGATCCCGATCGCGGGGATCGTCACCCAGTGCCAGGGCTGGAAGACGTCGGGCCCGGCGTCGTTCGGGCGCACCTCGATGCCCCAGGTGTCGCTGCAGATGCCCGCGATCTGCTTGGCGTGGATCCAGTCGACCGTCTCGAAGGCCAGGCCGGGCGCGTCACCGCCGGCGTAGCCGCCCCACTCGCCGCGCGCCAGCCGGTCTTCCATCTGTCCCGTGCGGACGATCACGAAGTCGCCGCGCCGTACGGCGACGTTCTGCGCGCGCGCGGTGGCGTCGAGCTCGGTGACCGTGATGCTGTAGCCGTCAGGGAGACACGCCACACCCTTCCACCGTGCCACGTCGAGCAGCACGCCCCGCCCCACCATCTTGTTCGCGAACTTGTCGATGCTGTTCTTGTGAGCGCCGCGCATGTCGACGAGCGTGGCCGGATAGCCGTTCCACATCTTGTCGACGAGGAAGACGTGCGACAGCGCATCCCACTGCGTGGCGGCCTGCGTGGGTAAGTTGATCGCATCGTCGGCATAGCGAAGGCCCGGGGTGACGTCGTGCTTGCCCGCGACGGCGTCGGTGCCGGTCGCGAGCATCTGGTGCATCGGGTTCCAGCGCCCGCCGAAGATCCCGCGCTGAGGCCCGTTCTCGTCGAGGGCGAGGCCGAGGCGAAAGACCTTGCCCTTCTTGATCAACCGAGCGGCGTTGACGATGTCCTCGGGCGTGATGTAGTTGAGCACGCCCAGCTCGTCGTCGTTTCCCCACTTGCCCCAGTTCTTGAGCGCCTCCGCTTTCTTCAGCACGTCGTCGCGAGTCAGTCGCGCCATCCTCGTCTCCCCTTCTGTCCGCGTGTCGTCCCCCGCGTCCGCCCTACCTTGCCATATCCGCGGCGTGAGCGAATCCAGAGCGTCAAGATATCGTCTTCGGCGTGTAACCGTTACACATCGCCGTCAGCCCGGCAACACGGCCCTCGCCTAAACATCCGCAATTGCGTGGCTAACGGTGGCATGGCCCTTGCGGAACCCACACGAGGGCCGCTGGGTATGCGGCTCTCGAGACTCACAGACAAGAGGAGACCTCGCATGACGAAGTGGGTGTTCAGGCTCGTACCGCTCACCGTCTTGGTCGCCACGACTGCGATCGCCGCGCCGATCTGGGTCCAGAACGGTTACGAGACAAGGGTCCGCGGGCGTGTGACCGAGGTTGACGCAGCGAGGGCACAGGTGGTGATCGAGGAGCGGGACCGGGTCACGATCGGGCCGATGGCGCAAGTCGCAATGGCCGACGTTCGCCCCGGCGAGGAGGTCGAGGCGCGCTACGTCCAGGAGGCCAACGGGACGAAGAGCATGCTCTCGATCGTCCCCGTCTTCAAAGAGATCCAGGCGCCGTGACATCCGAGCGGGAGCTGCCGGCGATCGGCCGGCAGCTCCTGCGCCCCTACGTGCGGCCCACCGGCTCCTGTCGCGTCGCGCGCTCGCCGCTGATGTCGGCGTCGTAGCCCGGCCGCACGCGCGCGTCGATCAGGCAGACCTCGCCGTTCAGCACGGCTTTCACGCCCTGAGCGATCGCGCTGCGGAGCTCCGCGGGATCGGTGACGGGGCCGATGCCCTTCGCCCCCTGCGCGACCGCGAGCGCGGCGAGGTCGATGTCAGGCTCGTTGATCCGCTGCCCGATCCACTTGTTCTCGACCGGACGGCCGCGCATGCGCGCGACGCGCTCCTGGTGCGCCTCGTCGTTGTAGAACGAGCGATTGTTGCAGACGACGAAGAGGCACGGGATCTGGTAGTGCGCCGCGGTCCACAGCGCGGTGAGCCCCATCAGGTAGTCGCCGTCGCCGATCAGACCGATGGGGATCCGTCCCGAGCCCTTCAGCGCGAGCCCGGCGCCCACCGTGATGCCGGGCCCCGCCCCGACTCCCGCGCCGCCGTCTCCGCCGAGATAGTCGAGCGGATGCGCGAAGTGACGGGCCTCGCCCGGCCAGCCGAGCGGAAGCCGCGTCAAGCACACCTCGACGCCTTCGGTCGCTTCGTTGAGCGCGGCGGCCACGGCGCGCAGGCTCAAGACGTCGTAGGAGAGTCGCGCCCCATCCGGCGCGGTTGCCGGCGCCGCGGCGTGCGTGCGCGGCTTGCACGCCTCGAGGAGCAACGGTGCCGCCACGTCGGGCTCGGCGAGGAGGTTCACGTCGACGGGCGGCAGCCCGAAGTAGTCCATGCTGAAGCCCCGGTGGACGAGGACGTCGCACGAGGCGGCGATGACCTTGGCACCGATCGGGCGATCGCCGTAGACCTGCTTGAGCGTGCCCGCCAGATCGATCCAGTCGAGCGCCAGGATCACGTCGGCCTCCCGCACGGCCGCCGCCGCGGCTTCAGACAGATAGGTGCCGGGCGGACCGACGTGTAGCGGATGCCGGGTCGGGAAGCTCGCGCCGGTCTTGAGGTCGGTCATCACCCTGGCCCCGAGCTTCTCGGCGAGGGCCACTCTCGTCCGCCAGGTCTCGAGCGTTCGCTTGCCGCGGCCGACCAGCATGACGGGCGCGGCCGCGCCGGAGAGCACGCCCGCCGCGCGCGCGATCAGCTCGGGCGCCGGTCTCGGCGAATCCGGCGCGGCGAAGCGTCCGGGATCGGGCAGCGGCGGGAGGCCACCGAGCTTCGATTCCTGAAGCGCCGCGTCGAGGTTGATGTACGTCGGGCCGCACGGCGCCGTCGTGGCCATCTGCGCGGCTCGCAGGAGCGCGTCGTAGGCCGCCGGAACCGACGCCGGCTGGTTGTCCCATTTGGTGTAGCCGCGAACGAGCGCGCCCTGATCGGACGCAGTGTGGATCCAGTCGATCCACGGGCGGCGCTTCGCCGCATCCCACGGCCCGGTCGCGCCCAGGATCAGCATCGGGACGCGGTCGCACCAGGCGTTGAAGATCCCCATGCTGCCGTTCAGCAGGCCGACGTTCGAGTGCAGGATCGTGCCCATCATCCGTCCGCTCGCCTTGGCGTAGCCGTGCGCCACCGAGACCGCGGCGCCTTCGTGCAGGCACAAAATCATCTGGGGCCGCTGGTTGCCGATGTGGTTCACGAGGCTGTCGTGCAGTCCGCGAAAGCTCGCTCCGGGCACCAGCGAGACCCAGGGCACGTCGAGCGCCTGGAGCATGCGCGCGATCGCGTCGCTCGACCAGAGCTCCTCACGCGCTTGTGACGGCTGCGGGGTCTCGGGCAGGATCGTCGGCTTCATCGTCATGGTCCGCCTGTCTCGCCTCCCGCCTCGGCGCGGGCGCGGCGTGTAGTGCGCGCTGCCGGCCGCCAGGGTACTCCGCCCGAATGGCACGCCGCAAGGTGGTCGCGGGCGAGAATCCCTCCGGCACGAGCCGCGGTCTAAAGAGCCATGGTCGTAGGCGAGATCTGGCGTTATCCGGTCAAGTCGATGGGCGGCGAGCAGCTCGACGCCACGGTGCTTACCGCCGACGGAATCCCGGGCGATCGCGTCGTGCACGCGCGCGACGCGCGTGACGTTCTCACGGCCCGCAGCCACCCGGCGCTGCTGGGATTTCATGGGACTCTCGGGCCGGACGACGAGCCGCTCGTCGAAGGACAGCCCTGGAGCTCGGAGGCGGTCGCCGCAAGGCTCCGCCACGCCGTCGGGCCGGACGTCCGGCTCGCGCCCTTCGACGGGCCCGAGCGCTTCGACGTCCTGCCGCTCCTCGTCGCCACCGACGGTGCCATCGCGAAGCTCGCCATGGATCGCCGGCGGTTCCGGCCGAACATTCTCGTCACCGGCGTCCCGGGCGATGCCGAGCGGTCGTGGCCGGGCAAGCGTCTGCGGATTGGCGCAGCGGTGATCGGCGTCGCGTCGCTTCGCCAGCGATGCGTGATGACGACGTACGACCCGGACACGCAGGTCCAGGACGTCTCGATCTTGCGGCGGATCGTTCGCGAGGCTGGCGGCCGGCTGGGGCTCGACTGTCGAGTAATCGAGCCCGGACGCGTGGCCGTCGGCGATCCGGTCGAGGTGCTCGAGGGCTGAGGGCGTCACCGGGGCGCTGCGTCAGCTGCCGCGATAGGTCACGTACCCGTAGGGCGAGACGAGCAGCGGCACGTGATAGTGAGCCGCTGGCTCCGCGATCGTGAATCGCACGGGCACCTCATCGAGGAATGGCTGATCGGTCTGCGCGGCGCCGCTGGGGCGGAAGTAGGCGCCGACGTGGAACAGGAGCTCGTAGCGACCGGCCTCCATCTCACCGGGACCGAGCAGCGGCGCGTCGACCCGGCCGTCGGCGTTGGTCGTCGCGGTCCTGATCAGCCGCGGGCGCCCGTCCGCATCGAGGCGCGAGAAGTCGATTCGAAGCCCTGCCGCCGGCCGGCCGCGAGAGGTGTCGAGCACGTGGGTCGTGAGTCCGGCCGGCCGCTCCGGGCTCATCGCTCGGCGATCAGGCCGCCCAGCCGAAGCCGGGCGATCTCGAAGACCTGCGCGAGGGCCGCCTGCACTTCCTCTGCCTCCGTGTGGCCGAGCCGGGTCTCGAACGCCGCGAGGATCTGCTGCGTGTCGTGGCGGCGGACCGCGACGATGAAGGGGAAGCCGAACTTCTCGCGGTACGCAAGGTTCAGCCGCCCGAACCGCTCGTACTCCCGATCGTCGAGCCGGTCCAGGCCCGCGCTCGACTGCTCGGACGCCGACGCGCTCGTGAGAGCGCCCGCGCGCGCGGCCCGGCCGGCCAGGTCGGGATGGGCGCGCAGGAGCGCCAGCTGCTCATCCCGTGAGGCCCGGCGTACCACGGCGACCATCGCGGCGTGCAGCGCCTCGACGCTCGCGAACGGGCGGGCCTCGACGACGCGCGCGGCGATCCACGGCGAGTGCTCGAAGACACCGCCGAGGACGTGCTCGAGCTCGCCGGGGCTCGCACGGTTCAGACTCTCGAGCGTCACGACGCCGGTCGGCACCGCTCAGCGGCTCCCCGCGCCGCCCTCGATCGGCGCGCCCTGATCGAGCCAGCGCGCCAGGAGGTCGCGCTCGGCTTCCGTCATGCCGGTCTTGTTCGCGAGCGGCATGTTGCGCAGGACGACCACGCGAGCGCGGATCGTCTCGGCCCGCGCGCGGATGCTCTCCGGGGTCTCGAAGGTGACGCCGTTCGGCGCGATCCGGAAGACGTCGTCGCTCGGCGTCTGCGAATGGCACGACACGCAGCGACGGTCGATGACCTCTTTCGCCGCGACGAAGCCCACGCGATCGCCGCCGTGGCGGCCGCCGCCGAGCCACGCGGGCGAAGTCAGGTACACGACGCCGGCGAGCGCCACGGTCACCGGGACGAGCCACCAGTCGGCCGGCCGGCCGCGCTCGCGGGCGATCATCACGTGGCGTACGCCGACGCCGACCGCGATGAGCAGCCAGAGGATCAACCAGTTCAGCGGATGCGCGTAGGTGGCCGGATAGTGGTTGCTCAGCATCATGAAGATCACGGGGAACGTCACGTAGCTGTTGTGGGTGGAGCGCTGCTTGGCCCGCGTCGAGAGCGTCTGGTCGGGGGTGCGGCCGGCGGTCGCGGCGGCGATGAGCTCGCGCTGCGCCGGCACGATCCGCATCCAGACGTTCGCCACCATGATGGTGCCGAGCATCGCGCCCGTGTGGATGTAGGCGGCGCGCCCGCTCAGCACGTGCGTCAGCCCATAGACGACCACCAGCAGGAGCACCCACGACACGAGCGCGGCGGCGAGGCCGGAGCCGCGCGCGAGCGGCGAGCTCCAGAGGAGGTCGTAGACGGCCCAGCCGACGATCAGGACCCCGATGCCGAGCGTGACCGCCTGGGCGGGCGCGATCGACGAGATCGAGGGATCGACGAGATACACCCCGCGCGTCAGGTAGTAGACGAGCACGAGGAGCGGGAAGCCCGTCAGCCACGTCATCGCGGCCTCCCACTTGAACCAGTGGATCGGCGACGGCAGCTGACCCGGCGGAAGCTTGCGCCGCTCGACCAGGTAGAACCCGCCGCTGTGCAGGAGCCACGTGTGACCCTCGACGTCGCCGCGCGGCGGATCGGCGCGGATCAAGGCGGCGTCGAGCCACATGAAGTAGAGCGAGGTGCCGATCCACCCGATCCCCGCGATCAGGTGCACCCAGCGAAGGCCGATGTTGAGCCAGTCGAGGATCACGCTGTCCATTCTCACATTTATAGGCGCGCCTCGGCCGGCGGGCCCCAGCTCCGCGACGGCCAGCGGCGCACACTACCCTACTCCGCGTAGGCCCAGGCCGTCATGCGCCGCTCGATGGCGGCGAAGACCCCGTAGAGCGCCACACCCATCGCCGCCAGCACGAACAGACCGCCGAAGGCCAGGCGCGTGTTGAAGTCCGACGCCGCCACCGCCATCAGATAGCCGATTCCGGCGTTGGACGCCACCGTCTCGGAGATGACGGATCCCACGAAGGCCGACGAGATCGCGACCTTGAGCGAGGCGAAGAAGAGCGGCATCGTTCGCGGCACGCCGACTTTGCGAAAGATCTGCCACCGCGAGGCGCCGAGCGCCCGCAGCACGTCGCGCAGCTCGGCCTCGAGCGTCGCGAGCCCGAGGGCGACGTTGACGGCGACGGGAAAGAAGGCGAGCAGGAATGCGGTGAGGACGGCCGGCACGGCGCCGATGCCGAACCACATCACGAGCAGCGGCACGACCGCCGCCGCGAAGCCGATCAAGGTCGTCACGAGCGTGTGCCGGGCGTGGAAGGCGATCGGCCCGGCCGTCTGCACCATGGTGCGCACGACGCCGCTCGGCGCCGGCAGCACGATCTGCTGGATCCTGAGCGCCGGCACCGCCATCTCCCAGACGACGACGAGACCCGCGAAGACCGCGAGCGGCAGGACGAGCCGACGCAGAGGCGGGCTCACGCCACCGCCCGTTGGCTCGGTCGGATCTGCTCGCGCATGTCCCGGATGAGCGCGGTCGCCTCGGCGCTGTAGAGCTGCTCCATCGTTCTCGGCCTCCCCAGGCCCACCCGATGGACGTGGACGATGCGCCCGGGGCTCGCCGACATCACGTAGATGGTCTGGGCGAGGAACACCGCCTCGCGGAGGTCGTGAGTCACGAGCACACCGGTGAACTCGCGCTGCCGGCCGAGCTTCTGGTGGAGCTCCCACATCTCTTCTCGCGTGAAGGCATCCAGCGCGGCGAACGGCTCGTCGAGGAGCAGCAGGGCCGGGTCGTGGATGAGCGCCCGGCAGAGGCTCACGCGCTGGCGCATTCCGCCGGAGAGCTCGCGCGGCTGACGGTGCTCGGCGCCCGCGAGCCCAACGGTGCCGAGCAGCGCGCTCGCGCGCTCGCCCCAGAGCGCGCGGGCGGGCGCGCGTGGATCGTGGTTCTCGCGGAGGATCTCGAGCGGCAGCAGGAGATTGTCGAGGACAGTGCGCCAGGGCAGCAGCACGGGGTTCTGGAACGCCATCCCGACGTTCTTCAGGGGCCCGGCGACCGTGAGGCCGTTGACGGCGACGGCGCCCTCGGTCGGCCTCACCAGGCCCGCGATCAGCTTGAGCAGGGTGGACTTGCCGCAGCCGCTCGGCCCCACGAGCGCCACGGTCGTCCCGCGCTCGATCTCGAGCGAGACGCGCTCGAGCGCGCGCGTCACGCGGCCGTTGGTGACGTAATCGTGGGAAAGGTCGCGAATCGCGACGGCCGCTTGGGCTGTCAGTCCAGCTTCCGTTCCGACGCCGGGGGCAGGTACGCGCCCGTGAACACCTGCGCGACGGACGGCTTCGCGCCGAGCTCGAACGAGGCGACGACCTGCTCGATCGCGCGCTGCATCCGCGCCGGGTCGATGGCCAGCAGGCCGTTCTTCCGCACCTCGTCGTTGACCATGTTGGCGCTGATCGCGAGCTGCAGGCGCTTGAGCTCGGTGCTCTCGTTGGTGAGCGGCTCGGCCGCGCGAATGTGCGTGATGGCCAGCTGCGGATCCTTGAGAGCCGCCTTGAACCCCGTGTTGAGCGCGGCCAGGAAGCGACGCACGGTGTCCTCGTTCGCCCGGAGCCAGTCGACCCGCGCCACGACGGCGTTGCCGTAGAGATCGATGCCGTGATCGCTGTACTTGAAGGCGACGACGTCGGCCTCGGGGATCTTGAGGTTCTCGGTCAGGTTGAGATATCCGGTGAAGTAGAAGCCGGAGATCGCCTTGACGTCGCCCTTGACGAGCGCCGGCTCGCGCAGCGGCGGCGCCATGTTGGTCCAGGTCACGCTGTCGGCCGGCAGCCCGACGTTCTTCGCGAAGATCGGCCAGAGCCGCCGCGGCGCGTCGCCGGCCGGCGCGCCGATGCTGGCGCCCTTGAGGTCCTTCGGCTCGCGGATCCCATAGCGCTTGAGCGAGAGCAGCGCGAAGGGCGGCGAGTTCAGGACCATGCCGACCGCGATGAGCGGCATTTGTGGATTCTTGACGTTGTACTCGATCATCGAGTTGACGTCGCCGTAGCCGAGGTCGTAGGTCCCGGTCGCCACCTGCTCGATCGTCTTCTGGGAGCCTGTCCCGCGATCGATCGTGACGTCGAGCCCCTGCGCCGCGAACGCGCCGAGCGCCTTCGCGGTGATGAACGGCGCCTGTGGGCCCTGGATCTGCCAGTCGAGGGCGAACCGCACCTTGGTCTGAGCCTCCGCGCTCGAGAGCCACGCTGGCGGCGCGAGCAGCAGCAGCGCGACGAACCCGACGATTCTGGTCGACATGAGGGCCTCCTTGAGCCGTCTCAGCAAACTAAGACCGCGGTCGGCCGACGTCAAGGCCGGCGAATGAGGCGCAGCACGTCCTCGGCGCGGATCGGAGTGCCCACGATGTGAGCACCGAACGGACGCAGCGCGTCCTCCACCGCGGCCGCGATCGCGGCCGGAGGCGCCAGGGTGCCGCCCTCGCCGACTCCCTTCGCGCCGAGCGGGTTGAGCGGGCTCGGCGTGACGAGGTTGGCGATCTTGATCGCGGGAATCTGGCCGGCGGTGGGCATCACGTACTCCATCAGCGACTGCGCGCGGGGCTGGGCGTGCTCGTCGTAGGCAAGCTCTTCGTAGAGCGCCCCGCCGACGCCCTGGGCGACGCCGCCGTGGAGCTGGCCCTCGACGATGAGCGGGTTGATCAGCCGTCCGGCGTCGCTCGCGGCGACATAGTCGACGACCTCGACGCCGCCGGTGTCGCGGTCCACGGCGACGACGGCGACGTGCACGCCGCTCCCGAAGGTCGGCCGCGGCGCCAGGAAATAGTGCGTGGCTTCGAGGCCCGGGCTCATGCCCTCGGGCAGCGGCGAGCCGGGCGCGCACGCGGCCGCGATCTCCCCGAGCGAGAGCCGCCGGTGCGGCGCCCCGACGACGCGCACGCTGCCCTCGGCGAGCTCGAGGTCGCCCTCGGCCACCTCCAGCCGGCGAGCGGCCAGGCGGCGCGCCTTGTCGGCGACGGCGCGCGCGGCGACGAGCGCAGCGCTGCCGGCCACCACCGCGTTGCGGCTCGCGTAGGTGCCGACGCCGAACGGGATCATCGCCGTGTCGCCGTGCCGGACGACGACGTCGCGGGGCTCGAGGCCGAGCTCGTCGGCCACCACCTGCGCCAGCGCCGTGGCGGTCCCCTGACCGTGCGGCGAGGCGCCGGTGACGAGCAGCACCTGACCGGTCGGGTCCACGCGCAGCATCGCCCCCTCGTGCGGTCCGAGGCCGGTGAGCAGCACGTAGCCGGCGACGCCGATTCCGAGGAGCCGACCGCGGTCGCCTCGAGCGCGCTCGGCGGCTTGCTCGGCGCGGCGCTCCGGATAGCGCGCCAGCTTCAGCGCCGCGTCGAGCGCCGCTTCGTAGTCGCCGCTGTCGTAGACCACCGGGACCTGCGCCGACGAGAGCCCGAGCTCCCACGGGAACTCGTCGCGACGGATGAAGTTCTTCCGGCGGATCTCGGCGGGATCCATGCCGAGCTCCTGTGCCAGCTGATCGACCGCTCGCTCGACCGCGAACACCGCCTCGGGCTGCCCGGCGCCCCGATAGGCGGCCGCCGGCGCCTTGCACGTGAGCGCGGCGCGCACCCGACAGGTGTAGTCGCGGATCCGGTAAGGCCCCGGCAAGCTCGCCGCGGTGATCGACGGACAGAGCACGCCGAGGCTCCGCGTATAGGCGCCGACGTCGGCGAGCAGCTCGGCGCGCAGCCCGACGATCGTCCCGTCGCGGCGCGCCGCGAGCTCGACGTCGTGCCACTGCTCCCGCGCGTGCGCCGTGCCGATCACGTGCTCGTGACGCGTCTCGATCCACTTCACCGGCGAGGCGAGCCGCATCGCGAGCAGCGCGAGCAGGATCTCCTCCGGGTAGATCTCCTGCTTCACGCCGAACCCGCCGCCCACGTCCGGCGCGATCACGCGAATCCGATGCTCGCTGAGCCCGAAGACCTCGCGTAGAGCGTCGCGCAGGGTGTGAGGCCACTGCGTCGACGACCAGAGCGTGAGGCTGCCCGTGCCGGCGTCGAAGGCGGCCAGGACGCCACGCGTCTCCAGCGGCATCCCGGTGTAGCGGTGGACGTAGTAGCGCCCGCGCGTGACGATCTCGGCGCGCCGGAACGCCGCGTCGGCATCGCCCGATCGCACCGTGAAATCGGCTGCCACGTTGCCCTCGATCCCCTGGTGCAGGAGCGGCGCACGGGCGGCGATGGCGGCGTGAGCGTCGGGCACGGGATCGAGCGGATCATACGAGATCTCGAGGGCCTCGGCGCCGTCCTGCGCGGCGTAGCGGCTCTCGGCCACGACGGCGGCGATCGGCTCACCGACGTAGCGAACCTTGTCGCGCGCCAGCGGCAGCTGCCGGCACGGGCGGAGCGCCGGATGATCGACGACGGCCGGGATATCGCGGAAGCCTCGCTCGGCCTCGAGATCGGCCGCGGTGAACACGCCGACGACGGAGGGGAGGGCCCGCGCCGCGGTGGCATCGACCCTGAAGCGCGCGTGGGGATAGATGCTGCGGGCGAACGCCACGTGACGGGTGCCGGGCACGCGCAGGTCGTCCACATAGAGGGCCTGGCCGCGCAGCAGCCGAGGATCCTCGAGGCGCCTGAGGGGCCGGCCGGTAAATTTGTCGGGCACGTGGTCCGCCGCGGGCCTCAATTATAATTCCCGGGCATGTCACCCGGTGATCTCCTGCCCGGTCCGCGGGTCCTCCTGGGCCCTGGCCCGTCCATGGCCGACCCTCGCGTCCTGCGCGCGATGTCGACGCCGCTGCTGGGCCAGTTCGACCCGGAGTTCACCGAGATCATGAACGAGGTGATGGACCTCTCGCGGTTCGCCTTCCAGACCCGCAACAGCCGCGCGTTCCCGGTGCCCGGGACCGGGCGCGCCGGCCTCGAAGCGGCCCTCACCTCGCTGGTGGAGCCGGGCGATCGGGTCGTGGTGGCCGAGTGCGGGCGCTTTGGCCTGCTGCTGATCGAGATCGCCGAGCGGTGCGGGGCCGAGGTCACCGCTGTGCGCGGCGAGTGGGGGCGACTGATCGATCCCGCCGCGATCGAGGCCGCGCTGAAGGGCGGCACGACCAAGCTCGTCGCTGTCGTTCACGGTGAGACCTCGACCGGGATCCTGCAGCCGCTCGCCGACATCGCGCGGCTGGCCCACGATCACGGCGCGCTCCTGGTCGCCGACTGCGTGGTGACCCTGGGCGGGTGCGAGGTCGCCGTCGACCGCTGGGCCGTCGACGTCGCGACCGCGGGAACTCAGAAGTGTCTGAGCTGCCCGTCGGGATTGGCGCCGGTCACCTACAACGCGCAGGCCGAGGCCGCCATTCGCGGGCGCCGCACCAAGGTGCGGAGCAACTATCTGGACCTCGGCCAGCTCGCCGACTACTGGAGCCCCGCGCGCTTCAACCACCACACGGCGCCGACGGCGATGGTCTACGGGCTTCGCGAGGCGCTCCGAGCGGTCCAGGAGGAGGGCCTCGAGGCCCGCTTCGCGCGGCATCGTCTGCACGGCGACGCGCTCCGCGCGGGCCTCGACGCCCTGGGCGTGGCGCTCTTCGGCAAGGAGCCGCGCGAGCACCGGCTGCCCTTCCTGACTCCCGTCGTCGTGCCGGACGGCGTCGACGAGCTACGCGTCAGGCGCCGGCTCGTCGAGGATTTCGGCGTCGAGATCGGCGCCGCGTTCGGCCCGCTACAGGGCAAGATCTGGCGCATCGGCACCATGGGCTACTCGGCGCAGCGTCAGTTCGTGCTCGTGTGTCTGGCGGCGCTCGAGCACGCGCTCCGCGGCGAGGGTCACCGCACCGCCGCCGGCGCGGGCGTCGACGCGGCCCTCGCCCA
>Ga0066685_10000760_pt1 | contig 12351 bp, 10 predicted proteins | sample GraSoiAngelo_134_FD_62305 | JGI IMG/M metagenome (GOLD analysis project Ga0066685, IMG submission 62305) | Grasslands soil microbial communities from the Angelo Coastal Reserve, California, USA - 14_0929_05_30cm | ecosystem: Environmental > Terrestrial > Soil > Grasslands | place: USA...
ATCGCACGCGTGCTTGAAGTAGATGATGGCGCGCACGGTGTCGTTCGTCCGCGCATAGAGGTCGCCGAGGTGCGCGTAGCCGACCGGATCCCCGAGATCGTCCGCCGCCTCCGCTAGCTGCTCCGCCCGTTCCGCATCGCCGGCGCGGTACGCGAGGGTGGCGAGATTCGAGCATGCGCGCGCGTCCCGCTTGTTGCAGGCATCTTCGAGCAGCTTCTCCCCGCGCAACGCATCCTGCGGCCCGCCGAGGCCGCGCATGAACAGCGCGCCGAGATTGCCGCAGGCCCGGGCCTGTCCCTGCTTGCACATCTTTTCCAGCTTGGGAATCGCGGTCCGCGGATTCGGCGCTTGCCCTTCGCCCACCGCGAGCGCGAAGGCGTCGTCCGCGCAACCGTCCTGGTTGTTGCCCTTGCACGCCTTGCGGAAGAGGTCGGCGGCGCGCGCAGGATCGCGCCGTACGCCAATGCCGTCGTGGATCCGTATGCCGAACTGGAGACAGTCGCCCGCGTTGCCGGCGTTGCACGACTTCTCCAGGTTCAAGGGGCTGACGACGGCGAGCAACAGCAGGGCGAGGACGGTCGGCGGCATGTTCTGGATCAATCCTCTGCGCTCATCTCGCGCGACCCCACCGATTCGTCGCTCACTTCCGCAGGCACGGAACCGTCCTCGGGAAAGAAGCGGTCCAGCGCTCGCCGCACGTCCTCTTCGGTGTGCAGATCGGGAGCGATCCGGCGGAACGCGAGCCCGCCGCGCCGGCCGCGCGTGTACCACAGCAGGTGCTTGCGCAGCTCGCGGATCGCCGCCAGCTCGGCCTCGCGCGTGTCGAGCGCATGGTGCTCGTGTCCTCCGTTGGGCCGGTACGGGCGCGCCCGCGGGGACCCGGCGGCGGGCACGATGCGGTGCTTGCCCTGCTTGTCCTCGATCGCCATGCGCACGTGGCGGAGGATGGTGGCGCGCCATTCCTGCACCGTCACCGGCGCCGGCGTCTCCCCGCGCTCGAGCGCGAGCAGCTCGCGGAAGATCCAGGGATAGCCGCATGCTCCGCGGGCGATACGCGCGGCGTCGGCGCCGGTCTCTGCGAGCATCCGCAGCGCCGCCTCGGCGGTGAACAGATCGCCGGAGCCCCAGACGGAGATCCCCACCGCTTCCTTGGTGCGCCGGATCAGGTCCCAGTCGGCGCGTCCGCGGTACATCTGCGCGCGCGTCCGCGGATGGAGGCCTACGGCCACGGCGCCGCCCTGCTCGCAGGCCCGGGCGATGTCGGGAGCGTTTCGCGCTTGATCGTCCCAACCGGCGCGGAGCTTGACCGTGACCGGCAGAGGAGCGACAGCAGCCGCGACGTTGCGGACCGTCCGCTCGACGAGATGCGGATCCTTCAGCATGGCGGCGCCGGCGCCGTGGCAGCAGACCTTCTTCACCGGGCAGCCCATGTTGATATCGACGGCGTCGATGGGGCCGTAATTCTCGACGGCGATGCGGGCGCCCGCGGCGAGCACCTCGGGATCGTGTCCGAAGACCTGGATGGCGAACGGCCGCTCCGACGCGGGCCGCTCGAGATAGCTGAGCGTCTGATCGCCGCCGTGCACGAGGCCGTGGCTGCTGATCATCTCCGTGTGCGCGATGGCGGCGCCCATCTCCCGGCAGAGCAGCCGGAACGGCCAGTCCGACACGCCCGCGAGCGGCGCGAGGAAATACCGATTCGGTAGCACCAGCGGTCCCAGCCGGACCGGCTGAATCGGACGGCAAGGGCCGGTCGCCGGCGCGCGCGGCTGTGCGCGGGCGGCAAACGGCGCGGCATGGCTGAGCGCTTCCACTGACATCGCGCACGCTTGTATCGGCGGCCAGCCCGCAGAGCAAGGTTGTCCTTCGCGCCCGCCCTCTGGTAGCAGATCCGCCCCGTGCGCTCGTTGCTCCTCGTCTCGCTGGCGGTGGCCTGCGCCGCGCCGAAAGCGCCGGCCCCCGCGCGGGCCGCCGAAACGCAGCAGGCAGGGCCCGGGCCGGTCGATCGGGTGACCCTCGTCTTCTCGGCCTCGGTCGCCGGCCAGATCGTTCCCTGCGGTTGCGCGCCCGATCAGCGCGGCGGCCTTCCCCGCGCCGTGGCGCTGATGCAGAGCCTGCGAAGGTCCGATCCGAACCTGCTCTTCGTCGATGCGGGCGACCTCCTCTTCGAGAGCCCGGCGCGCCCGCCGGCGCAGATGCTGACGCAGCGGCAGCTCAAAGCGCGCACGTTGGCCAGGGGCGACCAGATGCTCGGAGCCGCGGCTCGCGCCGTCGGCGCACGGGACCTCGCGCTGGGCGCGCCGTTCGTCTCGGAGACGGCTCTGGGGGTTCCGCTGCTCGATGCAGGTGTCGCGCCGCTTCCCGGCGCCCGCGCGACGCTGATCGCCGATGCCGGACCGGTGAAGGTGGGCCTGTTCGCCGCCGGATTCGAGACGGATCCCGGGGCGACGATCGCAGCGCGCAGCCGCGGCTTGCGCGAGCAGGGCGCGCGAATCGTGGTCCTTCTCCTTCACCCGCGCGGAGCGAGCGCGTTCACCGCTGCGCAAGCGCTCCTTCCCGCGGCGCGGGCGGCCGGCGTCGATCTGGTCATCCTCGGCCGCCGCGACGATCCCGCCGCCGACCCGAACGCCAAGGATCCGGGTCTCCCGCCGCTGCTCGCGGTCGAAGGGCACGGACAGAGCCTCCTGCGCGTCGACGTCCATCTCGGCGATGGCCCGCCGGCACTTCTGCCTTCGCCGGAGGACCGCGAAGAGGAGATCAGGGGTCTCGACGCGCGCATCGAACGCTTTCGCGCGCAGATCCGGTCGGCGCCGCAGCGCCGCGATCAGCTGGAGGCGAAGATCCGCGAGCTGGAGGAGCGCAAGCGCGCGCTCACGGCGGCGCCCGCGCCGCAGCCGGCCGCGGGAACGTCGTGGGTGCGCGCCTCGTTCCTGCCTCTCACCGGACAGGTCGGGTCGGACAAGGATGCGCAGAAGCTCGTCGATGCCTACGACCACCAGGTGACGGAGCTCAATCTTGCGGAAGCGCAACGGCAGCCGGAGACCTGCCCGCCGCCGGCGAAGGGCGAGCGCGCTTTCCTTGGGGTCACCGGATGCGTCCAATGCCACGAGGACGCGGTCGCCTTCTGGACGCAGACCAAGCACGCCCGCGCATACGCCACGCTGGTCGCGGTCGAGAAGCAATACAGCCTCGATTGCATCCGCTGCCACGTCACCGGGTGGCAACAGCCGGGAGGCGTCTGCCGGATCGATCGCACCCAGCTCGGCGGGCCCGGCATCGAAGGAAAGGGAGTCGGGAGACGCGACGTGCAGTGCGAGGACTGTCATGGGCCGGGGAGCCATCACGTGAAGGACGCCGCGGGTGCGTTCATCCAGCGCGAGGTTCCCGACACTGCCTGCATGCGCTGCCACGAGGCCGCCAACTCGCCTCACTTCGACGACGCGAAATACCGCCCGTACATCGTCGGACCCGGACACGGCCACCCCCTGGCGAAGGGGGAGAAGGCGCATCCCAGGCCCGGCGGCCCAGCGCATGAGTGAGGAGACGTTGGCCGAGGCCCTCGAACGACATCCGGAGCCGCGCCGCCTCTGGCTCGCCCTCGCCTCGCAGCGCAAGCGTCTGGGGCTGGCGGCGCGCCGCGTGCTCGCGCAGGGAGGTCAGCTCGCGTTGCGCGGCGTCCCCGATCTCTCGCTCGATCTGCTGATGCGTCTCGCGCACGGAGCGATGCTAGCGCAGGGCGCCGAGAGCTGGACGGCGTCGCTCCACGGCTACCGCGTGCATCGCTACGCGTTCGCAGGACATGGGGTCGGACCAGCCGCCCTGCTCCTGCACGGACTGGGAGGGTCCGCCAGCTCCATCGCGCCGCTGGTACCCGCCCTCGTCCCGCGGTCGCCCCGCGTCGTCCTCCTCGAGCTGCCAGGCCACGGCCGCTCGCCGCAGCCCGCCAGCGGCCCGTTGAGCGCGCGCGAGTACGGGGCGGTGGTGATCGCCTGCGCCGAAGAGATGGCTCGCGAACACCGCGGCAAGGTCGTTTTGATCGGCAATTCGCTGGGAGGAGCGCTGGCGCTCTATGCCGCGCATGAGCGCCCCGATCTCTGCGCGGGCGTGGTGGGAATGAACCCCGCCGGCGCGGAGCTGTCCGACGAGGCGATGACGGCGCTGCCGCGCGCGTTCGACGACCCGAACCTGGGCGCGGCCCACATGGCGCGGCTGCTCTTTCACCGGACGCCGTGGCCCTTCTGGCTGGTGGCGCGCGATTTCGCGCGGCATTGGGGCACTCCGACCGTGCAGCGCATCCTCGACGATGCCCGCGCCGGCAACGATCGCTCGCTCGGTCTCGACGTGCTCACCGACATCCACGTGCCGGTGCTGATCCTCTGGGGAGCGCAGGATCGGCTGCTGCCGCTGCGCAGCGTGGAGGACTTCGCGCGGATCGCGGGCGCGCGGGTCGAGATGCTGCAGGGCTGCGGCCACATTCCCCAGCTGGAGAGACCTGCGCAGACGCGACGGGCCGTGGCCGCGTTCATCGACACGCTGAAATAAGCGCGCCGCGCCGGTGATTCTTGCTCCGGGCGCTGCCTCCGATGTGCGTCGGTGTGTACTTTGACAGAGCGCTCAGCGGCCAGTAGGAGGGAAAGGTTGCGCTCCGCGATCGCCACCGTGCTCGCAGCCGTCTTCGTGGCGTCCGCAGTGCGGGCGCAGGAAGACCCTTGGGGCGACAACGCGCGCGAGCCCGAGGCCGCGCGCGAAACCGAACAGAAGCCCGAGGACCAGAAGCCCGAGGATCTGTCCGACGACGACGCCGACGCGCAGGCGGAAGTGGAGAAGAGCGCGGCCGAGCTCGAGGCCGTGCGCAAGGCGGAGGAAAAGGCGGGGCTCGTCCCACAGGCTCCCGGCGCCGGACCCAGGGACGGCATCTCCGTCGGCCTCGACCCGACCGATCCGATCGCGCGCGATCTCTCCACCGCCCTCGGCACCGGCCTCGACGGCGCTCCTCTCGCCGACCCCGCACCGGCGGGCAGCGTCGCGGCGAAGATCCCCGAGCTGTTGGGAATCTCCGACGAGGAGCTGCGCGCCAAGTACGACATCCCCGTCGAGATGAACGACGCGGTGGTCGCCTATATCCGCTTCTTCCAGACCGACGCCCGCGAGCACTTCAGCAAGTGGCTCACGCGCAGCACCCGCTACATCCCGATGATGCGCAAGGTGCTCGAGCGGGAAGGCTTGCCGCTCGACACCGTGTACCTGGCGATGATCGAGAGCGGGTTCAGCGCCTACGCATACTCGTTCGCCAAGGCCGCCGGCCCCTGGCAGTTCGTGGTCGGCACCTCGCGACGGTACGGGCTGCTCACCGATTTCTGGGTCGACGAGCGGCGCGATCCGTACAAGTCGACCATCGCCGCTTCCAAGTATCTCAAGGAGCTGAAGGCGCGCTTCCACGGCGACTGGTACCTGGCCTGGGCGGGCTACAACGCCGGCGAGGGGAAGATCAGCCGCGCCATTCGCAAGGAGAAGACCACCGACTTCTGGCGCATGATGGGGCGCGGGCGGACGCTGCGAGCGGAGACGAAGCACTACGTCCCCAAGCTGATCGCGGCGGCGCTCATCGCCAAGCACCCCGAGCGATTCGGCTTCCACGTCGATTACGATCAGCCGCGCGACTTCGAGGAAGTGCGGGTGCCGGACGCCACCGACCTGCACGTGGTCGCCAAGGCGGCAGGGATCGCCTTCGAGGAGTTGCGGGACCTGAATCCTGAGCTGCGCCGGTTCTGCACGCCGCCGGGCGGATACACGCTGCGGCTGCCGCAGGCAAAGCGGGAATCGTTCCTCGCCGAGTACGAGAAGCTGGACGCGAAGGATCGGCTCAGCTTCACCGAGCACCGGGTGGAGAAGGGCGAGCCGCTGGGGAAGATCGCCCGCGCGTACGGCGTCACCGAAGCGGCCATCCTCCGCACCAACGGTATCCGCAGCTACAGGCAGATCAAGCCGGGCCGGATGCTGGTGATCCCGATGGCGGGCGCGTCGCGCGGGATGCTCGCCGGTTCGCAGCTCGAGGATCGACGTGCGCGGGGACGCATGCAGCTGCGCGCCGCCCCGCCGGATCCCGCGCCCGCCGCAAAGCGCGTCCCGGGAACCCTCTATACGGTCAAGGCCGGCGACACGCTCTGGACCATCGCCGCCAAGTTCTCCACGACGGTGGACAAGCTTCGCAAGCTGAATGGGCTGAGCGGCCGGCGTGCACGGGCGCTGCAGGTCGGCCAGACCATCGCCGTCCGCGAGAGCTAGTCCCCAGGCAGCGCGCGGACCCCCGCGGCGCTGCGGGACAGCCGGCGCGACCCCGCGCCGGGGCTAGTCGCGGTCAGCGCAGCCTGGCGAGCGCATTCCGGGCGTTGCGTGTGAAACCGTCCTCTTCCTTGTAGAGGCGCAGGAACCCGGTGAGGTGCGTGCGCGCGCGCTCCGCATTGCCCAGCGCGTAGTCGCTCATCCCGGCGTGGTACAGCGCCTGGAAATGAGCTGGCCACGACTCGAGGACGAGATTCATGATCGGCGCGGCGGCGATATCGTCGCCTGCGTCGGCTACCGGGTGGCCCAGGTCGAAGACGATTCCCGCGGCGCGCCAGCGTTCCTGCTCGGGAACGAGGGCGAGCGCGGAACGCGCCTCGCCGATCCGGCCCGCCAATGCCCAGCAGCCGGCGACATAACCCGTGCCCTCCCATCCGGACGGGCCCGGCCGCCTCGCCATGAGCTGCGCCACTTCCACGGGATTGCAGAACGGCTTGGCCATCGCGAACCACTGTCGTGGCGAAGACGGAGCGCCAGTCGCGTGGGGCGACGCCGTTCGGACCACGGGCGCAGAGGCTGCGGCGGGTGCGGAACCGCGGACGAAGGACAGCGCCGTCATCGCTACGCCGGCGGCAGCGAGCAGGGCGAATCGCGGCCGGACGGCTCGGGACGGCGCCGGATCCTCCAGGGCGGCGAGCGCCGCCGCTGCGCTCTGCATCCGTCTCTCGCGCCGCGGCTGCACGAGGCCCGCGATCCATCCACGCAGGGGCGCGTCGCGAGGCACCCGCAGCGTCATGTCGCTCGAGAGAAGCTCGGAGGGCGGCTTCCCCGTGGCGGCATGGAGCAGCGTCGCTCCCAGCGCGTAAAGGTCGCTGGTCGCGTCCACCGTGCCGCCGAGCTGCTCCGTCGGCATGTAGCCGAATGTGCCGACCAGCGTCGAGCCGTAGGTGTGCGTTCCGGAGAGCTGCCGGGCGCTTCCGAAGTCGACGAGGACGATCTCGCCGCCCGGCCGGACGATGAGGTTGTCCGGCTTGATGTCCCGGTGCAGCACCCCGAGCTTGTGCAGGTACAGGAGCACCCACAGCACCTGTCCGGCGACGTCGCGCAGCTCCGCCTCGGGAAACGGCCCGCGGCGGATCCGCGCCGAAAGCGGCTCGCCTTCGATGAACTCGGCCGCGAGGTACAAGCGCAGATGGACGCCCTCGCCTTCGGAGAAGCTGTCGACGTAACGAGGGATGCGCGGGTGGTGCAGCGTCTTGAGGGTCGCCGCCTCGCGCTCGAACGCGTCGATCTGCTGCGCGCCGGGAACGCTGGCGAACTGCAGCTCCTTGAGCGCGACGATGGCTCCGTCCGGGGATCGCGCGCGGTAGACGCGCCCGTGATCCGTCTGTGCCAGGACCTTCTCGACGGCATAGCCGCGCGGAGCAAGAGCGACGCCGCAGAAAGCGCAGCGAGAATCGGTGCCCGCTCTTCCACAACCGGCGCACGCGCCCATCGTTCCCCGCAGTCGAGCGCCGAGTGTAGCATCGCGATCCGAACCGGCCGTTCACCCCACCACGGGCAATGCTGTAGGCATCGCGTGCCGCGTGTAGGCCGGCTGCGCGCCTCACCTGCGCTTCGCGGCGCCTTCGAGCAGTCGCGCTTCGTCGATCACCCCGCGCTCGTGGCGGCCGCGCATGACTTCGCCGCCCGGATCGCGCGCGACGACCTCGAAAACGTAGAGGCGCCCGTTGCGGCCGGTATAGGTAGCCTGCGCCTCCACCCATGCGCCGACGGGCGTGGCCGCAGTGTGCTTCACGTCGACGACCACGCCCACCGAAAGCTGGCCTCGGCCGCACTCCGCCTTGAGCAGGTGTCCGGCGGCGAGCTCGAGCAGGGCGATGCACTTCGTCGTCGCGAACACTGGCGGAAAATCGTCGCCGGTGATCGGCTTCAGCGCGGCGGCGGTGTCCGCGTCGGTGACCGTGTAGCGGAACTTGAAGGTCGCGCCCGGCTGCATCACTGCTCCGAGAGGAGGAGCTTCAGCTCGCGGATGCGGCGGGTGATCTCGTCGCGCGGCTTCTGCCGGTAGGACTCTGGCAAGAGCTCTCGCGAGGTGCACTCGCTGACCGCGACCAGGGTCTGCAGCTCTACCTCCAGCGGATAGCTCGGCGGGACGAAGTCCGCGAACGTCTCGCGCAGATCGGTCGCCGTGACCTTCTCGCGGCGGTCGGTGACCGCGCGCAGCCTGGCGCGGACCAGAGCGGCCTCGATGTCGGCGCCGGACATCTTCGGCAGGTCCGGCGGCAGGACGGCGGTGATTTCGCCGTCGAAGTTCACCTTCGCCTTGCGAGCCATCGTCTTCACCAGCTCGACGCGCTCGTCGTGCGACTCCGGGTAGAAGAGGGCGAGGTGCTCCTCCGCGCGCCCCTGCCGCTTGAGATCGACGGGGAGCAGGTCGGGCCGGGAAGTGAGCAGGAACCAGACGATCTTCCCGCGGAACTCGGTGTTCCCCATGAAGGTCGCAATCTGGGAGAACACGCGGGCGCTCGTGCCGCTGTCGCCCTGCGCGTTCCGGTTGCCGAGGAAGGCGTCCGCCTCGTCGACGATCACCGCCACCGGCCACATCGCCTTCAGCAGGTTGAAGATCTTCTCCAGGTTCCCTTCGGTGACCCCCTGCCACTGGGAACGGAAGTTGAGGAACTTCACGCAGGGAATGCCGATTTCGCCGGCGAAACAGGTGGCGAGGAACGTCTTGCCGGTTCCGATAGGTCCGGCAATGAGGAACCCCATCGGGACCACGTCGCGCTTGCCCGACTGGATGGCCTTCGCCGCTTGCCGCAACAGCTGCTTCGCCTTGCCATGGCCGGCCACCATGTCGATCGAATGCGCGGGCTCGATGAACTCGAGGAGCCCGTGGCACTCCGCCTGGATGATCTCCTTCTTCTTCTCCTTCAGCCTCGCAACCGTCAGCCGCGGGCCTGCGATGGCCTCGGTGAGCACCCGATCGAGGGCGACGCGCGACATGCCCGCGGTCATCTGGCCGAGGGCTTCCGCGTTGACCTCGGAGATGTCCGCCCGCTTCTTGCCGGACTGGGCGATCTTCCACTCCACGTACTCGAAGCGCTCCTTCTCGTCGGGGAGCGGCAGCTCGATGGACGCGGCGTAGGGATTCCGCCCCAGGCGCGGATTCAGCTCGGCGAGGTTCTCGGCGATCAGGCAGACGGAGAAGTCGGCGGTGAGGAACTGCGGATCCTGCGCCCACTTCACCAGCGTCACCAGCGAGTAGCGGTCCTCGCCCGGCATGTACCCGAGATCGCCGGCCGGGGCGACGGTCTCGGCGAAATCGATGATCACCGCGAGGCTCTTCCCGTCGGCGATGCGGACGCGGGCGTACGACTCGAGCAGCGGAAAGGCGCGGGCGGGGTCCTTGGGCACCGCTTTGGCGTAGTCGGTCCCGAACAGGGTGTCGTAGCCGGCCACGGCGCCCATGAAGTCCTTCTGCATCTCCGGCGTCGCGAGCCGGATGCCGCCGGAACGGTCGTAGAAGACGACGAGATCGCGGGTGCCGAACAGCTCGTCGGCGAGGAAGCTGCGCAGCGAGACGAAGCGGCGGCCGCCTTTGCCGTCATCCGCAGGCTGCAGATCGCGGACGGCGCCGTGCAGGATGAACGTGGAGATGGTCTTCGTGTAGTACCGCTCGGCGAGCATGCGCGCCCAGGCGGGAAACGACGCCAGCGGATCGGACGAGAGCGAACGGGACTTCCTCGGCATGGCGTCCTTTCTTAACCTTTCGCGCCCCGCTGCGCAGCGGACGGTATCACGAGGCAGTTTCGAGCTTCCGCTCCGGCATGAAGTAGAGGGCGGGAATCAAGAGGTAGATGCCGAAGGAGATCCAGATCGAGACGTATGCGAGCGGAACGGCGCTCGCGTAGAGGCCGGCGGTGAGGAGATTCTTGCGCTGCTGCTGCCGGTGCGCTTCCTGGTTCGCGGGATCGGCGCGGCGGGCGACCGCGCCGCGCAAGAGGAAGAACCCGAACCCGGCCAGCGCCAGGTTCGAACCGTAGACGCCGACGGCCAGCGGCGAGCGAGGGTTTTCGCCCAGAAAGGCGGTGGAGAACGGGATCAGCGACATGGCGAAGAGGAGGGCGTTGTTCCACCAGAGCAGCGGTGCGTCCACGGCGCGGATCGCATGCAGCAGATGGTGGTGGTTGACCCACATGATCGCGACGACCAGGAACGACAGCGCATAGCTGAGGAAGACGGGCGCCTGCGCAGCCAGGGCGTGGGCGCTCGCCTCGTGTGGCGCTTTCAGCTCCAGCACCATGATGGTGATGATGATGGCGATGACGCCGTCGCTGAATGCTTCGAGGCGGCCCCGGCCCACCCGTCGCAACTAACACAGAATGGGCGAGCTACTCCTTGCTCCACCCTTCGACGAGGTCATCAGGGGTCTTCTGCAGATCGCCGGGTGTCATTCCGGGGGAAACGCCGGTGCCGCTGCGCTCCCGGTTCTCTTCGAGCCCACCGCTCCGCTGCACGCCTGCCGGACCGCCGCTCTCACCCGGTCCGGCGAGGCCCTCGACGTCGCCGCCTCGCGGCGTGTTCCCGCCTGAATCGCCGACATCCCGGTGTGGCTTCGCCGCCCGCGCCCTGCGCTTGTCACTGTCGCTCATCCACGGACGCTGCGGACGCGTCAGCTCTCGGTCAAGGCCTTTGCTGGATCGAGGCGCGCCGCGGCGCGGGCGGGAAGGAACGCGCCCAGCAGGGCGGCGAGCAGGGCGACGCCGAGGCCGACGGCGACATGCCCGGGCTGGAAGGAGAAGAACGTCGTCGGCTTGAAGGGGAAGTCCGGCAGCCCGGTGCGCGCCAGCCGATCGAGCAGCGCCGCTGCAATGCGCGCCAGCGCGACTCCCACGGCGCCCCCGGCCAGGCCCGTGGCCGCTGCTTCCACCAGGACGACGGCCGCGACGTCGCCGCGGGTCGCTCCCACGGCGCGGAGCACGCCGATCTCGCGCGTCCTCTCGCGCACGCTGGCATAGAACGCCTGCATGGTGTTCACCGCTGCGAGGCCGGTGATCAGCGCGGCGAGCAGCGACAGCGCAAGGGTCACGAGCTCCACCGCGGCCCCGATCTGCACGGCGTAGCGGCGCTCGGTGTCGTCGATCTCGAGGCCAAGCTTTCGCACCGCGGCGGCGAGGTCGGTGACTTCGTCGGCGTTCTGGGCGCGGACCAGGACGCTCGAATACGTGTCGGCGTCGGCGCCGTACTTGCGGTTGATCCGTTGGATGGCTGCAAGCGGCATCGAGACGCCCGCCAGCGTCGCCCGTTCGGAGAAGCCGACCACCAGCATGGAAGTGTCCTGGGGATTCGGCAGCGTGCGGGAGGTCATGAAGCTGCGGCCCAGCTCGACGGGGAGCTGGAAGCCGATCAACATCGAGTCGGTCAGCCGCGGCAGGTTTCGTTGGGGCGCGAAGACCTTGTTGTAGAGCTCCAGCAGCCGCCGGTTGATGACGACGGGGATGGGTTGCGACTCGCCGCGGTCGTCGAACGGCATGCGCGCATCGGGGCCGACCAGCTCAGGCATCAGCCCGGTCGCGACGACCTCCAGACCCACGCGCATCTCGCGCCCGAAGAACGTGCCGTTGTAGCGGCTCACGGCGGGAATCCGGAGCTGCATCTTCGGATAGACCGCAGCGACCCCACGGACGGCGCGCAGGCGCCGGACGGTCGCCTCGTCGATCTTCTGCTCGCCGAGCAGGCTTCCGATGGCGAGTTGCGGGACGACCACTTCGACCTCCCGCGTGCTCACCGGGAACACGTCGTGGACCACGTCCTGCAGGCCAGTGCCCAAGGCGAGGAAGAAGACCAGGCAGCCCGTCCCCAGAGCGACGCCTCCGGCGCTGACGGCGAGCGCACCCAGCTCACGGACGAGGTTGCCACGGGCCAGCCGGATGAGCTTGCCCACCCTCATTCCGTCTCCATCGACTCGGCGCCCTCGGTCTGGAGAACGCCTTCGCGCAGCACGAGGACGCGGTTCGCGGCGTGCGAGACGCGCGCCTCGTGCGTGACGATCAGGAGCGTCATCCC
>Ga0066685_10000762_pt1 | contig 12347 bp, 11 predicted proteins | sample GraSoiAngelo_134_FD_62305 | JGI IMG/M metagenome (GOLD analysis project Ga0066685, IMG submission 62305) | Grasslands soil microbial communities from the Angelo Coastal Reserve, California, USA - 14_0929_05_30cm | ecosystem: Environmental > Terrestrial > Soil > Grasslands | place: USA...
CCCAAGTGAACGTTACAGCAAGCAATCCGGGAACAAACACACAGACATTTTTTGTAAGCGCAAAAGCCAACTCCACCCTCATTGAAAATCAGACTGTCACATTGAACAGTGGACAAACCAAGACCGTCAGCTTCCAATGGGATCCATCGTCACTCCCAAGAGGCAACTACATCATAACCAGCCAAGCAACAAAAGTAACAGGCGAAGTAAACTTCGCAAACAACTCAGCCACAGGACCAACATTCGCATTGAGATTCAAGGGAGACGTCAACGGTGACTGTAAAGTCGACATTATCGATCTCTCCACTGTCGGAGCCGCGTTCGGCTCTACAAACGGATCCCCTGCCTACAAACCCGCGGCAGACCTGAACAATGATGGAACAATAAATATTGTCGATCTAGTCCTCGTCGCCGGGGCGTTCGGACAAAGCTGCACCTGAAACAGAACCACATAACCTCACTCAAACATCCGATCATTGACGAGGCCCTTGTTCTCCCCATTGTGATTCCTCCTGTTCCTCTGGAATCTTACTCCCAACATACAATCCAATGAATGTTCCAATGAACGAGAAGAAGATTGAGAATGGAAATTGATAGTTAAACGCCAGGACAACGCTTTGGGAGAGAACTAGGCTAGTCACGGCCTCGTCGGCCCCTGCCAATACCGGTGGAAGAATCAAGGCCACAACAAATACTCCCGTGGCAACAGAATGCGCCAACAAGAAACCCAATACTGCCACCCTCTCATCAGAAATCAAAACGCCCGCTCCAACAGCGATCAAGAAGACCAGTATCCAATCGAACATCTCTATGCATGGAGCGTTAACATCCTGGATAACCAAGAACTGGTAGCAGGAACGGTTGTAGAAAATATTCAGGAAGAGCGTAGCTAACAGTCCGCCCCATGCGAGAACAATCCATAAATCATGCAGACGCCCAACCAGAGAGTACAACTTCCTAGCGAGTGTCTTTCGATCTTGCAATACCGTCTCGGCCATCTCGTGCTCTCCTGGAAAGAGCTCGTAGCGCTCGTATATGTAGGAATCGCAGTGGGCATGATCGGAATCGCAAGTGCCCAGACTAACAACAACGTGGTATGGTTCTCCAGCGTGGGCAACCTCGACCTTCAAGTGCAGAAACTTACCATTCAAACGGACAACGGGACTTTAGGCTACCCACACGTGATAATCGCAGCCAGTATTTACAACCCATCCCAATATGGCGGACTCTTCATAACCGATGCTAACTATGAGGTATTCGTGAACTCGACATCCGTCGCATTCACAAGCCCTCTGCACTCGGAAGAGGTGGCGATACAGGACAGGCAAATCCTAGCTAACGCACCAGCCCGCGCCAGTTTGAACATAACCTTCGTTTTCGCCCTCGTTGCGGCTGCAGTGCCGGCGCTCCGTGACTTTCTCTCGGTCCACAATAGCACAAGTGACCTAGTCACCTATGTCGGCGTGACAATCTACCTAAAGTCCAGTTACGGCCGGTTCAGCCTTCCCTACTGCTATCTGCAGCCTGGTAACATCCTCACTAGCTGTCCTCCCACGGCTACGCCAATGCCAAACCACTTCGGAGGATAAGAGGGTCCTCCGAGTGTTCTCGCACCCAACACTCAATGATCCTTCTAATTCGAGGGAGCAATCGTCTGAAGCCGTCTCGATTTTAGGATAAACTTAAGTCCCCTACCAGATGACGGGCAAACAAGTTCACCTATCCCGGACGGTGGAGGTGAAAATGAAAAGTTGAACATGAATCTCCGACACGGAAGAACCCTTACGCTCCTCCCAGCCGTAGCCGCGCTATTGCTTGTATTGTTAATCCCGACGACCACCGCAGCCTCGACCGGTCTGATGATCTCCAACTTTTACGTCACACCCTACAGCGCCCCACTAGGCGCAAGGGTCACCGCGAGCATCACCGTTCATAACCTAGACACGGCCAACCCGGCCAGTGTCAGCGTTTCAATATCCGACGGTGGAATAACAGTCGCAAACTCCAGAACTCTCAACATTCCAGCAGGCGGCTCAGCAACAACACAGCTCATATTCAAGACTGCAACTGGACCAGCCCACTGCTATCTGGTCAGCACAAGTCCAAGCACAGTAGCAGGACCCACTGGATACTGTGAGGCCGGCCGCCTCCTCGGTGGCACAGCAGTCGCACTCAACACGCTCGCCCTGATCACGCCATACTTGGCGTTAGGTGCAGTCGCGGTTGGAGTCTTCGCACTGATGGCACTGAACAGAAGAAGGAAGAACTAGAGATGCCAGGTGCCCGACTCCACCTTACCCCCTCTTTTTTCAAAAACAAGAGTCCGAGAGAAAGGTCAATGGAAGAAAGTACATGACACGATTCAATTCGATCAACGATGCGATTGAAGACTGGCGAAAGAAGCATCGAAGAAGTAGAGTCCAGACTGGGGGTCGCAGCATCTACTACGAACTCCAGATTATCCTGATAATGATCATCGTCTTCGGCTTCTACCATTATCCCCCAAGCCCACTGAATCTTCCCCACGCGGACGTGCTAATCCTCGACATGACTCACACGCAAGACCCGTCCCGCGGCCTCTTTCTTGATCTCCTTGATCAAGCCCATTTGTCTCACGTTATGTATGACTCTGTTACTGTGAACCTGATACGCCAAATTCCAACTGGCAATTATCATATCGTAATCTTTTGGGCCCACTCAGGCATCGATGATATGGCGACTACAGAGCGCTACACTCCCTTCGGCCATATACTCGAACAATTAACAGGACAGGTGGGGAATTATCTCTATGAAGGAAAGCAGTATTTTTCGATGGGACCAGGCCTCGTCTCGGTGATGGAGGGAAGATTCGCCCCAGGTACAATGGTCTTCCTCATGGGCTGCAACACATTGACCCAGCCAGGATTAGCAAGCGCCTTTCTCCGGAAGGGGGCGTCCACGGTCATCGGCTGGAAGGGACTCGTCTCGCTCGCCCTCACCGACACGTTCGCCATATCCCTCTTCCAAAAGATTCTCGAGGAGGGCAAGCCGATTGGGGATGCGATGGTCGAGATGGATAAGACGCTTCAAGCGATGGGATATTCCAACATACTCTCCAGCATAACTAACTAGACTGGATCGCCGCTCTGCTTCGAGCGGCTGAACAAAATCGACAGTTCTCAGATATGACTGGGGAGTAGAAAAAAGGAGAAGAGAGGGAGTTTTTTCTTGGGCTGCCTGTTCGTGCTAGGCTGCTGCCAAGTCAACCACTAGTTGGCTGACGATTGGCGAGCCAATGCCTGAGGCGACGTCGTAGCCAGTTGTGGCTACGTAGCCGACAGGGGTGCCTACCAGTTGGTCGTTGCCGACGGTGATGTCGTGGAAGTCGCTGGAGTATCGTGCACTGTGGTAGATGTTGTAGAGGACTGGGTTGAGGTCACCAATTGGTCCCTTGCCAAGACTGGCACGAGCCTGATTGGCGAGTGCAGCTATACCTGCCCATTGGGGTGAACCAGCACTGGTCCCACCGACAATGAACAATGCAGGGAATCCAAGACCACTGTAGACGGTTAGGACACCGCCGTCGATTGCTGCATTGTAGGTCACGTCTGGACCCCTTGAGGATAGTCCGAGACCCGCTTGATATGATGGAACTCCGAACAGAAGACTTTGAGCTCCGCCAGTCGCGACGCCGAAGCTAGGTTCGTTCCAGACTTGTTCGCCACCATAGCCGTCAGCGACACAGTTGGGCGCTACGGTCCGTCCAAGGACGCAAGGGCCATGGTACGCGGATAGTCCAGAGGTACAGGAGAATGGTGCTGAAGTCGGGCAGGGCATCAGTGTTCCAGTAGCATTGTATGGGAGTCCTTGAGTTCCGGCGACTCCAACATTGTGGAGGTCGGAGCTTGGGAAGTTGCTCATTTGTGTTTGGAAGCCGAACGTTGCGCCTGTGTCGCCGGCCGAGGCGAAGAAGGTGTCTCCGACTGCTACCCCGTTGGCATAGTTCTGCTGGGCCTGCTTGACCTGACCAGGGTTGCCGCTTCCGGTGAGGAAGATCTCCGGGATTCCAAAGCTTTGCGAGAAGACTGCGCCTGGATAGGCGGCTATGGCTGCGGCTTCTGCATCGTTTATCGCGTTCCCAGAAGAGGTTGAAGCGACGACGAGTACGATGTTAGCGCCTGGTGCGATAGCATGAGCCCATTCCACGTCAAGGCTAGTCTCGATCGTCCACGAGAAAACGCCGTGCTTCGGGTTGACGTTTATGTTGACCTGTGGACATGTGCTCTCATCGAGTGGGGTTGGAGAGTTGCCGCAGAATATTGTGAACGAGGGCGGGGCGGGAAGTCCGAAGGCAGCATCGAATAGTGCTAGGTCTTGCTTAATAGTGGGGCTTCCGAAAGCATCCACTATTGCGATCGTCTGACCAGTTCCATCCAAGGTTGAAGGAACGGAGTAAGCTTTTCGGACGAACCTGGGGGAATAACAGACTATATTGCCGAGGCTTGCGCTCTTGCAGAGAGGCAGTCCATTCGGCATTTGAGTGTTCGGTGAGAGCGGACCCAGTTGAACAGCGATCGGGTTCACGGTATAGTTGAAGTCTGTCGGAACTGCGATAGTCCCGGCATTTCCAATTGGTGCGACGAGCATTACTGTAGCGATAGTTAGTACGATTGTAATATTCGGTATTTTCTTCATGATCGCGTCTGAAACTCTTGGTTGTGTATTAACGCTTGTGGTAATGGCGTCTAACGGGTATCTGGGGGATGATGCTGATTGCCAAAGTTACTCGTCCGGAAAACAGAAAAACCAAGACAGCGATAGTCCTTCGCAGGAAGAAAGAGCAGAATATTCTGTACGGACATGGTGAGGGGGAAACATATTGCGATACTGGTCACGTTTGAAGATCGGCTATGGCTCAAGGCCTGTCCTAATCTCTATTCTCCTAGTATTGGCATTCTCTAGCAGTGGCTGTTTCAGGTCCCTGCTCGTCGATCATTCTGTCAGCCCTTCGCTTTCGACTGCCTTCCAGGTCTCGACCTCTTCATCGGCTGGGCCCGGGTTCAGTTATTCTCGCCAGTGGGGTTCCTTGGGAGGTTTGTCGAGTCCTAATGGGGTTGCTATTGACGCGTCTGGGAACCTGTATGTGGCCGATTCGCAGAATTATGGGGTTGGGAAGATCGCTCGGAACGGTACCTTGGTCAGTATGTGGGGAAACCATGGTGCGGGCCCAGGACAGTTCGAGCAGCCGGTGGCTGTCGCGGTCGATTCGATTGGAAACGTGTTTGCGACAGACTATGTTACAAATACGATACAAGAGTTCTCGACTACTGGTGTGTTCATCCGCTCGTGGAACTCGAACGGCACCGCTAATGGCATGTTCTCGCATCCGCAGGGCATCGCAATCAACACTACCAACTATCTCTATATGGTCGATAGCGGGAACCAAAGGGTTGGGATATTTCGGAATGATGGTGTATTCGTCAAGTACTTCCGGCTCGGACCGCCCGGGAATTTCACCATGCCGATGGGGATTGCCTTAGACTCTCAGGGTTCCGTGTATGTTGACGATGCAAACACCGACAACAAAGACGGTTTCTCCGGCAACGTTACCAAATTCACGAAGAACGGGGGCTTCGTCACATCTTGGGGCGGGGTCAACTCTGGAGGAACATTGTTTTCTCCTACCGGTCTCGCTGTCGACGGTTCCTTCAATGTCTACGTCGCGGATGATCTGGCAAAGCGTATCCAGAAATTCAACATAAACTTTGCCGTGGTCTGGACAGCCGGATCGTACGGGACCATTCCCGGCCATTTTTCCCAGCCTTTGGGTGCCGCAGTCGATAATCTCGGGAATGTTTTCGTAAGCGACCCTGTCAACTTTAATGTCCAACAGTTCTCGAGTGCTACTGGCAGTTACATTACAAGTCTCTCGTATCCAAGACTGGGACTATTGTCCACTCCCCTAGGTTCGGCCCTGGACAATTCTGGAAATAATATCTACGTAACGGATCATGACAACAACAGGATCCAAAAGTTCAGCACGGGCTCCGGTGTTCTCATCACGTCTTGGGGTGGGTTTGGAAATCTCACCGGTCAGTTCAATGGTCCCTCGAATGTTGGGGTCGATGGTAATGGGAACGTGTATGTGACAGATTATGGGAATAACCGAGTTCAAAAGTTTTCCTCGACCGGCGCCTTCATCACTGCGTGGTCCAAGGGCATCAACAATACACCGTTTTGCGGGGTTTCTGGAATCGCATTGGATGCGGGAGGCAATGTTTACGTGACCGACTTCAACAATGACGGGGTTGTCGGCTGCTCTAGAGTCCAAAAGTTCGACAGTAACGGGAATTTCTTGACGAGTTGGGGGACTAATGGATCGGGAAATGGTCAATTCTACAATCCCCGAGGGATTATCGTCGATCGTATGTCCGGCCTGGTTTATGTTAGTGACTCTGGTAATCATCGAGTTGAGAAATTCAGCGGTACGGGACAGTTCCTATTCTCCTGGGGCTCGCTTGGAAGTCAAAATGGCCAATTCAACCTACCTATGGGTATTGGGCTCGATTCGGGCGGTGACGTTTATGTTGCGGACACTCTCAACAATCGTGTGCAAGAGTTTCTCGGGAACGGGACCTTCGTGACCTCCTTTGGAACTCTGGGCTCAGGATCTGGGCAGCTCGCCAATCCAAGTGGGGTTGTGGTTGATAGCTCGGACAATGTCTATGTCACCGACAATAATCAGTATTCTCCGGCTCTGTCGAATAGTCGTGTTGAGGTCTTCCAACCATTCCATGACACGGCGGCGACACGCTTGGTGCTGTCAAGATTCACAGCGTATCAGGATGTCATATTGGTTCAGCCGGTCATGGCAAATGTGACTGTTGCAGACTTCGGCCTCTCCAATGAAACCTTCCTCGTGAGTCTCGTGGCGAACAGTACGATTGTTGCCCAGCAGAACGTCTTTCTCACCACGGGCTTATCACAGCTGATCCGTTTCTCCTGGTTCCCGAATATCACCATAAGGGCCAATTACAATGTCACGGTCCAAGCTCAACAGGTTCTGGGAGACCCGAATGTTGCCAATAATATCATAGCTGGGGGATTGTTCAATGTCCGGATGAAAGGAGACGTTAACGGCGACTGTCGTGTGGACATTATCGATCTGTCAACAATTGGTGCAAAGTTTGGATTAGTCAGCACTGACCGATCCTATGTCTCGGCACCTGACCTAAACAATGACGGCACCATCAACATCATCGATTTGGTCCTTACCGCTGTAAACTTCGGGAGATCCTGCTAACTCGACAGACCTCGTGACCTATGATTGGATAACCCTCTACTTCGACTCGGTCTGCGGATGGTTAGGCATCATCTAATGCTGTGAGCAGCCCCCAGAGACATTCCTACGTTCTTCGCACCTCCCTGGCGTGCCGCTCCAGACAGTACGTCCCATACGATGTGGAGACACAAGGCGACACGGACCCGTGAATAGTCTGTAGAAGATGCTATAACCATCGAGTCCTTTCTTTGACTCTCGTCACGACTTGAGCCTCAAATCAGTTCTCGACCACATCGAGGACAACCGGGAAGGTTTCCTGCGTGACTTTCGCACCCTGCTTCGCCAGCCCAGCATATCGGCCCATGGCAAGGGACTGGACGAATGCTCCAAGATCGTCAAGAAGCTAATGGAAAACGCGGGAATTAGGACGAGAATCCTTCCTGAGAAGGAGGGCAACCCGGTCGTCTACGGGGAAGTCCGTTCGAAACAAGGCTCGTCCAAGACTTTACTGATCTATGGGCACTACGATGTCCAGCCTCCGGAGCCTTTAGAGAAATGGGACTCGGGGCCATTTGAGGCCGTGATTCATGGGAAGAAGATCGTCGGCCGTGGCGCTGCCGACAGCAAGAACAACGTCACGTCCTGTATCAAAGCGGCTGAGAGCTTCCTGAAAGTAGTGAACGATGTACCGTTGAATCTCAAGTTCATCTTCGAAGGTGAAGAAGAGATCGGAAGCCCCCACCTGCCAAGTTTCATCGAAGAGAACAAGGAACGATTGAAGGCAGACTCTGTCGTCTGTTACGATGGTGATTTTGACGAGACTGGTCGGGCAAAGATCAGCCTTGGAGTCAAGGGACTGTTGTATGTCGAACTTCACTGCAAGAAGGCCCGGGAAGATCTTCACTCATCCTACGCACCTATAGTTGAGAACCCTGCCTGGCGATTGGTCTGGGCACTATCAACTATCAAAAACCTGGACGGTAAGATCAAAGTCAAGGGATGGTACGATGAGGTTGAACCCTTCACTCCACAACAGTCTCGTCTATTGAAGAAAATCCCGTTCCATGGAGAGAACTTCCTTAGAGAATTTGGGACGAGAGAATTCTTGAACGCTAGCAGCTCGCATGAGGCCTTGCGACGCTATCTTACTGAGCCGACCGCTACGATATGCGGTTTCAAAGCCGGCTACCAAGGTCTAGGTTCCAAGACTGTTCTACCGGGAAGCGCGATGCTGAAAATGGATTTCCGACTTGTCTACGACCAGAATCCACGAAAACAATTACAACGGTTGAAAGATCACCTGCACAGTCACGGTTTCGACGACATCAAAGTGAAAGCTTTCGGCTTCCTAGAACCATCAAGGACCAGTCCCACCGCTCCGATAGCGAAAGCGGCAGAAAAAGCTGCGAGGCTCGCGTACGGGACGAGTGCTGTGATATATCCTAGAATGGCTGCGTCGGGTCCAGACTATCTCTTCACAAAACGGTTAGGATTGGATTCGATCTGGACCGGCAGCGGACCACCATCAGCCTACTCGCATGCTCACGCACCGAATGAGTACACGACCACAGACCACTTCATTGCGGGAACCAAATATATTGCGAGCATAATCGACTCCTATGCTAGGATCGGCTAGGAAACTAGAAGATCCTTCAGTTCCACCTTCCATTCCTGAATATACTTCTTCTCAAGTTTTCTTACGATTGCCTCCTCCACGTATCTAGACATTCCGGAATTGCCGAATTTCACATGCAATATTTCATGGACTAGAGTTGAAAGGCAGGAGACTTGTATCTCCCGGAACAATCCTCTTGCATCATCTGAGAGATCCGCGACTGGAATCTTGAACAGTTCATAACCAATCTTCCCTATCCATTCCCTAGACAGTTTCAACGGGTAGAGGCTAATCTGGGAAGAGTCATGATTGTAACTCCCATGCAGAACGTTTCTGGGTCGTCCATTCAAGGGCATGGCCGGAAACATCATCACTCTTAGATCGATCAAACTGTTCGACCGTATCCCTTCCAAATTGATCAATTTCTCTAGAAGTATTCGGACCTCGGGACTAGAGACTAGTCCGAGAACTGTCCTGGCATAGTCGGAGAAAAAGTCCCGTTCCTTCTTCGTGTACTTCGCAACTAATCCAACCGGTGGATTTGCAAGCCGGACCCTCATTTCCAAACTAACCTATTCACACTTCCCAGAAGCCAGAAGAAATCAAAAGTGGAAGATATCAGGGGTAGAGAAAGAAGATTGTTATGAATCTTGCTTGAGCGTCTACTTGGACCTTCCCGTCCTAACACGAACTGGTCTTCGTATGCTCTGAAATTCGGTCCTAGAACAAAATTCCCTTTCTAGTCGTCAACGAATCCTTAGCTTCCAACGCGGACAATCGAGTATAGGTTCGCCTCAGAACCAGGACAATCCGAGATAACAAATCGCTGCACCGAGGTTGAACAAATAATATGACTGGAGGATTGGTGAGACGTCAACATTCATACTTGCAAGTATAGACGTCCATCCCAATGATGTGACGAACCCTATGCCGAGAGAATATCCCACATAACCTATGAAGCTCACACTGGCAATCATGTACTTCAATCTCCAAGCCGCACGAGTCCGGCCCATCCTAGAAGTCGAAAGGAGCACTACTCCCGAGATTGCCTGGTACGCGATGACTGTAGACAGTATGCTGAGCTGTACTCCAAGCATTGGTCCGTACACCTGGACCAATCTACCGAGAAAAGACTCGAGAATCCGAGCATTCATCGAGAGTATCCGTTCAACTGTATTGTACTGAGGGATGAGGATGAGCAGATATGCAATAGACGCAGAGACATATGCCACAATATATTCACGTCTGTTTAGCCGTGTAACCCGTCCATGTTCCTCGGAGGATAAAGACCCGGAGACCTTTCACATTCTGCAAAGAGTCCTAGTCCTCCTGTCTTTCTTCGGGAATGAGTATAGCCTTATTGGTGCAATGATAGGCAACCCAGGGAATATCCGGATAGATTCGGTCAACTATGGTTAGTATGTCTGTCCGAAGCTCGACCCAACTAGCGCCAGATCGCTTATGCCGACTGACCCGTCTCCATTCAGGTCCGCATAGTAAACGGTGGGATAGCCTGCGACAGATGCGCATGGTTGTGACATGACAGTTTGCGCATTGTCCTTGCCGAAGCTTGACCCGATCATGGCCAGATCGCTAACGTTGACAATCCCATCCTCGTTGACGTCTCCGAGTGACCTACCCACAATAAAGAACAGTCCTATCTTCGATTGGGAGTTGTAGAGGAATCCAAAGAGTCGAATGAAGAATACGATCTCATTGTTTGTGGACGATAATACAACGAGTCTTGAAGGGCCTGTCAAGTAGAGGTGGTATTGAACGTTCGGAGTTGTGCAGGGCGGTTGCTGTTGCTGGCACGAGTAGACCTCGATCATCTGGGCGGTTATGGTGAGGCGTCCACTGTTGGATTGGAAGGCTTGCCCAGAAGTGAATGTGAAATTCCTCTGTGCACCAATGATCGAAGAGGGTCCAATAGTGATCTCGCCTGACACGATATTGAGAATGGTTCCTGTCGAGTTCGTACCCTGGATGGTCATGTTGAGAAACAATGAGGCCGGCAGGATCTTGATCTGACCACTACTATTGTAGAACGCGATCCCGAAGACGGAACGGAGGATTATGTTCTTCTGTCCTGTGGGAGGAGCCACGAGGATCGTCTTAGATATCTGCCCGTTTCCTTGACTGGTCTGCACGGTCAATGAGACCCTGAACAAACCCGGAGCCGTGTATGAATGGCTAACCAGCTTTCCAGAGCCGTCTGCACTATCACCGAACGTCCATCCGAACCCGAACAGGCTCGGACCGAAGACTTGGCTGCTGGACCCGTTGAACGTGACAGACTGGCCGACCATGGGATTTTGAGGCTGGAATGAAAAGTCGGGACGAATATTGAATACGACGGACTGGCCGACCGTATCAGTTTGACCCGTCGAGTCTTGGACCATGAGTGTGACCGTCCACATTCCAGAGCTTGGAAGAGTATAGTCGTGACTCGTGCTCGGACTGGTCGTCTTGTACAGGGGCGACGCGTCTCCAAAGTCCCACGTGTAGGAGAATATTGACCCGTTCGGGCTTATGCTCCAATTCCCGTTGAAGAAGACAAGGTCTCCCATCACCGCGCACATAACGCAGGGGTTGTAAGTGAAAGCCGCGAGGGGTCCAGTAGTAACGGCACCAGTGGCAACACGGGCATTGACCGGCACAGCATTGTGAAGTAGCGAGGGTGAAGTCACGGCCAATAGGGTCAATAGCATAGCTGAAGCGAACAGGGGAATCCTCATGGACCTTCGCGTTAGATTCTGCGAAGTCACAATTATCCTTTTCGCATCAAGCAAGACCCTGGTTGATCGTCAGCAGTCCTAGTTGTCTAGGACATTTCTGGTCTACTCATCGACATTCCTTACCCGTTGTCCCTGGTTCCGATGCTGACCCTTTCAATCGTTTCCTCCTCCGTCGATAAATTGCCAATGGAACCGGGACGAATGGTACCATCAGGGGATAGTTGTCCAAGGCGAAACCGTTCACAATGTATGGCATATCACCGATCCCGTTATGGTCTCCATCGGTTCCAGTGTAATTGTCCCAATAGTTCCCTCCTCTTGGGCCTGTGCCAAGGCTCCGATTGTCCCAAATGTCGGTCATCATATCGTTAGGAAAAATGTAGTTCACATGCCTGAAGCAGTTTGTGTTGGTCTTGGGACAGAAGCTGTTGTGGTAGAAGTTGTTGCTTGTCGAGTTCTGAACGTCCACACTGATATGGTTCAACTCGAAACTATTCTCCAGCAAGTTATTGTTCCCCGGACGATCTACCAAGAAGACTCCACTGAAGCTAGAACTTTTGAAAGTGTTCCGAGTCACATTCTTCAATGTCGAGAGTGAACCGCTCATGTATATTCCGTCCTCGGGCACCGGGCCAGAGATAGATCAACAAATCCTCCGGCACGGATACTCCCTAGAAGATTTCAGAATAGTCACGACCTTTGGGACCGGAGGAACAGCAACCGGACTGAGTAA